>Ga0114918_10005728_pt1 | contig 10628 bp, 9 predicted proteins | sample LantaG_FD_87015 | JGI IMG/M metagenome (GOLD analysis project Ga0114918, IMG submission 87015) | Deep subsurface microbial communities from Baltic Sea to uncover new lineages of life (NeLLi) - Landsort_02402 metaG | ecosystem: Environmental > Aquatic > Marine > Oceanic > Sediment | place: Baltic...
ACTCTTCGTCGCCCAATGCCCGATGGAACTCCCGTCGCACGCGCCGAACAGGGGTCGCCTTGGCGACTCCTTTCGAACCATCATCCTCGAAGTCCACAACATTGATAAAGGCGATCACCTCGCCCTGTTGATTGAACACCGGAGACCCGGAGAACCCCGGGCCTATCCCCTCTCCGACCAGCTCCATCCGTTCCTCGGCGTCCCCGTGTAGCCGGCCGATCCGGACCCACTCCCGGTGCCTCACGCCGCCGGGCTGGCCGACCACCAGCACTTCCTCCCCTATCACGCCGGCGTCATTCTCTGCCATCCGAATAGGAGAGATCTCTTCCCCTTCCTCCAGGGGAACGCGGGCAAGACACAGGTCGCTTTGGATAGACGTGTGTTCAATTCGACATGGGCGCCACACCTCCTCCCCCAGCCGGGCCACAGGGACCCCCGAGCCGGGTATGACCAACACATGAGCGTTCGTCAGGAGATAGCCCTTCTCGCTGAACACCACCCCGACGCCGACGTACCAGCCTTGTTTAACGAAATGATATGTTCGCCAGTCGACAACTGTTTTCAGACATTTCTCCTCCAGCGCCTCGCGTTGAGCATCTGTCATGGCAGGCCGCGCCGCTGTGCTCGAGGAATTGCCATCACTGCCCGCCCCTCCCGATCGGCTACAACCCGGAAGCAGCGAACTGACGCACACCATTACGGCAAGCACAAGGAGCAACCGAACGAGCCGGCCAGTGACAAAGGGCCGCAAAGACACGCTCCCCATCCGAGAACGCCCGATGCTGCTGAGACACAACGGGTAACACGTAGGCAACGTTCGTCTCCTGACAAGCCCATCCCCCTGCTATTTGGCCCATGATTCAGCATCCAGTTCGGGCCCGGATGGGGTTTTCAGGAGGAACAGGGCACTATAACTGGAATCCTATTAATGTTCAACGCCGTCAGCGTGACTACGGTACGACGGCGAACATGCGGCTGAGCTTCAGGGCACAAGACCGGCCTTGCCGACGTCCTGCAAGCAAGATAGACTCAACGAAAAGCACTCGACAGGCCCTGGTGGAAATCCAACCAGGAGATACTGGCCAGCGATGGTGTCCCCTCGCCTATGGTGCTAAATGTTGGAGTTGGCTAAGTGATGTTGCGAAAAATGCTGCGAGCAAAGATTCATCGAGCAACCGTCACGGAGGCGGACTCGGATTACATTGGATCGATCACCATCGATCGCGACCTCATGGAAGCGGCGGACCTGGTCGCCGGTGAATGTGTGCTGGTCGCCGACATCGACAACGCCAACCGATTCGAGACCTACGTGATGGAAGGTGAGTGTGACAGTGGCGTCATCTGCATCAACGGCGCGGCGGCCGGTCTTGTCTCGGTGGGGGATAAGATCATCATCATGGCTTTCGGCTACGAGCAGGAAGAGGCTGTGTCGTTGGTCAGGCCATGCGTTGTGCTCGTTGACGAACAGAACCGACCGGCTGAGAAGCTCTGACACGGAATCGGCGAACGCGGATGTCGTGAGCCCAGCGCCGGCGACGGCGAAAAAAGGCGAAACTGAGGCTTGACGAACCGGCCGGGCCTGTGTATATTCAAAATATAAGTTGTGGCGGGCGCTTTGACACCGCTGAATGAGACAAACGAATGCGAGTCCTGACGAAGAGCATGGCGCACCACCATCCGCACCCGAACGCCTCGGGCCGCGTTGTGGTGTAGTCCACCTTCTCGACCAAACCATGCAAACGCCGGCCCCCGGGTCGGCGTTGTTGTTTATAGGCACGTCGGCGTCCGGGGTGAGGCGGGGAGATGAAGCGATGACGCAACAGGCAAGTCCCATCAGACTGGCCCTGCCCAAGGGGCAAATGGAAGACGGCGTCCTGGACCTTCTACGGGACGCGGGCATTAGCGTGGCCACACACGCTCGCGGGTATCGCCCGACGCTTTCGCTGGACTGGTTTGAAGTCAAGCTGCTCAAGCCGCAGAACGTGGTGGAGATGCTGTCCACCGGTTCGCGGGACGTCGGCTTTGCCGGGGCCGACTGGGTGGCCGAACTGGAGGCCGACGTAGTCGAACTGATGGATACTGGCCTCGATCCGGTTCGGATCGTGGCAGCCGCCCCCGCCGAGCTGCTTAAAGATGGCCGTTTGCCCGATCGGCCGATGCTGGTCGCTTCCGAGCTGGAGCGAATCACCACCGACTGGATGGGCCGAAAGGGCCTTAACGCGACGTTCGTCCGCACCTACGGGGCCACGGAGGTCTTCCCGCCCGAGGACGCCGACGTCATCGTCGACGTCACCGCCACCGGGGCCACGCTCAAGGCCAACGGCCTGGTCATTGTGGAGGAACTGCTAACCTCCTCGACGCGACTGTTCGCCAGCCGCCGCGCTGCCGACGACCCCGCCAAGCGCGCCCGCATTGACGAGCTGGTCCTGCTGCTGAAGTCCGTGCTGGAAGCGCGACAGCGGATGATGGTGGAGGTCAACGTGCCGGCTGAACGACTGGACGACGTCATCGCCGCCCTGCCCTGCATGCGCGAACCGACCATGACCCCCCTTCACGGCGGCGCCGGCTATGCCGTCAAGGCCGCCGTGCGCAAGGAAGAGCTCACCCGTGTGATCCCTGAGATCAAGCGTCTCGGCGGGACGGATATCGTCGTCACCGCCTTGTCGCAGATCGTCCCGTAGGAGTGACCCATGACCCGACGACTTCCAGGCCCAACGCCGTCACCCTACGCCGCTGCGGTGCGGACGTATCGCCCCCCGGCGCCGCTGACGCCAACCGATCTGCGCCTGCACAGCAATGAAGGTATGCTGCTAGCGACGGACTGGCTGGACGTCCTGCGCGATCTGCCGCGCGAGGCCATCAGCGGCTATCCGTCGGCAGCAACGCTGGAAGCCGATATCGCCGAAGCCTTCAATCTGGACGCGGCGCAGGTGCTGGCCGGCACGGGCGGCGACGATGTGGTCGAACGTGCCCTCCGCGCCTACCTGTGCCCCGGGCGCACCGTCATCCTGAACGAGCCCAGCTTCGTGATGCTGAACCGCTACGCCACGCTGGCCGGCGGCGAGCCGGTCGCTCTGCCCTGGTTGGCCGGGCCCCTGCCGGTCGAGGACATGCTGGCGGCCGTCGACAAGACCACGGCCATGATTGTCGTGGTCTCACCGAACAATCCAACCGGCCTGACCGCCACCGCCGACGATTTGCAGCGATTGCACGACGGCGCGCCATCGGCCATGCTGCTGGTAGACCTGGCCTACGGGGAGTTCGCTGACGAGGACCTGACGGCCCCGGCCCTGTCGCTGCCAAATACGATCGTGATTCGTAGCTTCTCCAAGGCCTGGGGCCTGGCAGGTCTGCGTGTCGGTTGGGCCGCCGGGCCGCCGGACGTCATCGAGCAACTGCGGGCCGTGGGGCATCCCTACCCCGTCTCGGCGCCGGCCGCGGCGATTGTCTCCCACATGCTTCGCCAAGGCCGATCCCTCGTCGACGACTTCGTCGGCCGTATTCGCAAGCACCGGCGTCTGCTCGCGGATCTGCTGACCGACTGCGGGGCCGACGTCACGCCGTCACAGGCGAACTTCGTCCTGGCCCGCTTCGACGACGCCCCCTGGGTCCGAGACGCCCTGGCAGGAATGGGAATTGCCGTGCGGGTCTTTCCCGACGCGCCCGTTCTGGGCGACCGCTTGCGGATCACCATCCCCGGCGACGAGGGCGACCTGCATCGCTTGTGCGGCGCCCTGGAGACGGTGCTCCGGCCCGACGGTGTGCTGATCGATTCACGCGCGCCGGGGTCCAGTGAACTTGCCGATCGACTCGCAGGTCGCTGGCGCAGACCCGTCGTCTCCACATCAACCAAGACGACCTACCTACGAACCGTCGCCGCCGATCTTGGCGCCGGAAGATGCTGGTTTGCCGGAACCGATGTCGACGCCGTCCGCGCCGCCCGTCAGGCCGGCCTGTTGCCCCTCGGCGTCAAGACCCCCAACGGACCCAACGAGCGCGACCTGCTGCTGGCAGGGGCTGCGCGCGTGCTTACCAACCTACGTCAACTCGAGGAATTCTTGCCATGACCACCAAACGAACCTCCACCGTGAAACGCAAAACCGCCGAAACCGACATCCAACTGACGCTCAACCTGGATGGCAGCGGCGAGGCAAACGTCGAAACCGGCATCGGCTTTCTCGACCACCTGCTGACCGCCCTGGCCCGCCACGCCGGGTTCGACATGCAGCTAAGGTGCACCGGCGACCTGAACGTCGACGACCATCACACTGCCGAGGACTGCGCGATCGTGCTCGGCGAGGCCATCGACCAGGCCCTGGGCGAGCGCCGCGGCATCGGGCGGTTCGGGTGGGCGCTGGCGCCGATGGACGAGGCCCTGGCTCGTGCGGCGGTCGATATTTCCGGCCGCGGGCTGGCGGTGGTGTCACTTGCGCTATCGGGTCAACCGCTGGGAGCTATGAAGGCCGAGAACGTCGCCCACGTTCTACACAGCTTGGCGAGGACGGCGAAGATGACGATCCACCTGGATGTGCTCCGCGGCGACAACGACCACCATCGGGCGGAGGCGGCCTTTAAGGCGCTGGCCCTGGCCCTGCGCCAGGCCGTCGCGCCGACCGCCGACGACCGCATCCCCAGCACCAAGGAGAAGCTGACGTGACCGGCCCGGAGACGATTGTGGTTCGGACGGGCACGGCCAACCTGGCGTCGGTGCTGGCGGCGCTGGAGCGCCTGGGCGCTCCGGCTCGGCCGAGCAACGACCCAACCGACGTCGAGCGGGCAGAACGACTGATCCTGCCCGGCGTCGGCGCGTTCGGTATGGCTATGGATCGCCTGCAGGCTGACGAACTGGTCGAGCCACTTCGCCGGCGCATCGAAGCGGGCAAGCCCACGCTGGCGATTTGCCTGGGCATGCAGCTTCTGTTCGACCGCAGCGACGAGAGTCCCGGCTGGACCGGCCTCGGCGTGGCGCCGGGGACGTTGCGGAGATTCACCGGCAACGTCCGCATCCCGCAGATGGGCTGGAACCGCATCGTCGCCGAGAACTCCTGCCGCATCCTCACCGGCGGTTATGTTTACTTCGCCAACTCCTATCGCGCCACGCAAACCCCGCCCGGCTGGTCGGCGGCGACGGCCGATCACGGCGGGGCTTTCCTTGCCGCCATCGAACGCGACGCGGTGGTCGCCTGTCAGTTTCATCCGGAACTATCGGGCTCGTTCGGCCTGGCGTTGATCCGTCGCTGGTTTTCGATTGGAGGCGCCTCATGCTGACCGTTCGCATCATTCCGTGTCTGGACGTCCGTGATGGCAGGGTCGTCAAAGGCGTTCGGTTTCAGAATCTCCGCGACGCCGGTGCCCCAGCCGAGTTGGCTGCCGAGTACGAGCGCCAGGGCGCCGACGAGCTGGCAATGCTGGACGTATCGGCCACGCCCGAAGGACGCAAGACGGCCGTTCAGACCGTCAAGGACGTTCGCCGCGTGCTGGCCGTGCCGATGCTGGTCGGCGGGGGGGTGCGTCAATCGGAGGACGCCGCGGCCCTTCTGGACGCCGGGGCGGACAAGGTCTCCACCAACACCGCCGCGGTCGAACGCCCGGAGCTGATCGACGAGATGGCGGCGCGGTTCGGCAGCCAGTGCACGGTGCTGGCCATCGACGCCGCGGAGTTCGAAGGCCGTTTCGAAGTCGTCACCCGAAGCGGCACGCACCGCACCGGCTCGGACGCGGTGGCCTGGGCTCGCCAGGGCGCCCAGCGCGGGGCCGGCGAAATCCTGCTGACCAGTTGGGACCGGGACGGCACGCGGAGCGGTTATCATCTGGAGTTGATCGAACGCGTCGCCGACGCGGTTCCCGTGCCCATCATCGCATCGGGCGGGGCCGAGAACGCCCGGCACTTGGCCGAAGCCGTTCGGGCCGGGGCGACCGGGCTGCTGGCGGCCTCGATTTTCCATGACGCCGACCTGACCGTTGCTGAATTGAAGCGCGACCTGCGCTCCCTCGGCGTGGAGGTCCGACCATGATCATTCCGTCCATCGACATCGCAGGCGGGCAGGCCGTCCAGCTCATTGAAGGCCGGGACAAGGCCCTGGACGCCGGCGACCCGCTGGCGGTGGCGGAGCGGCTCGCGGTGGCTGGCCAGTTGGCCGTCATCGACCTCGACGCCGCCATGGGCAAAGGCGACAACCGCACCATCATCGAACAACTGGTCCGCCACTTCGATTGCCGCGTCGGCGGGGGCATCCGATCAAGAGATGCCGCGATTCGTTGGCTGGACGCCGGGGCCGCCCAGGTCATTCTTGGCACGGCAGCCCGGCCGGAGATTCTGAGCGAACTGCCGCACCAGCGCGTCATCGCCGCACTTGATGCGCGCGACGGTGAGGTAATGATCGAGGGTTGGCGAACCGCCACCGGAACGGGCATTATGGATCGCATGGCCAAGTTGAAGGATGTGGTCGACGGTTTCCTGGTCACGTTCATTGAGGTCGAGGGACACATGGCGGGCACGCGGTTGGAGCAGGTGGAGCAGTTGGTCGCGGCGGCGGGCTCGGCCAGGCTGACCATCGCCGGCGGGGTGACGACGGCTGAGGAAATCGCCGCCATCGACCGCCTCGGCGCTGACGCCCAGGTGGGCATGGCACTGTACACCGGGCGTCTGGACTTGGCCGAGGCGATCGCCGCCCCCTTAGTGTCGGACCGGGCGGACGGCCTGTGGCCGACGGTTGTGGCGGATGAGCATGGGCGCGCGTTGGGGTTGGCCTGGTCCAGCCTGGAAAGCCTTCGCCAGGCCGTCACCGACCGGCGCGGCGTCTATCACTCGCGTCATCGCGGCCTGTGGGTCAAAGGCGACACGTCCGGGGCCGCGCAGGCGCTCCTGCGTGTCGACGTCGATTGCGACCGCGATGCGCTGCGCTTCACGGTTCGCCAGTCGGGCGGGGGTTTCTGCCACACTGGGCGGTGGACGTGTTGGGGCGACGATTCCGGCCTAAGCCGGTTGGCCAGGCGACTCGCCCGCCGAGCCGCCGAGGCGCCGGAAGGCTCGTACACGAAACGGTTGCTTGAGGATCCGGCCTTGCTTGCGGCGAAACTGAAAGAGGAATGCGGCGAGCTGGCTGCGGGCCGATCAGGCGACCACGTCGCCGAAGAGGCCGCCGACGTAATCTACTTCACGCTGGTGGCGATGGCCGGGGCGGGCGTGGACCTCGCCAAGATCGAGGCGGTTCTGGATCGTCGGGAACGCCGCGTCAGCCGCCGAACGGGCGACGCCAAACCGGAGAACACACCGTGAATCCAGTCCTTCTGAAAACGATCGATGCGGCGCAGGTAACATGCGAGCGCCCGGTCGCCGTCGATGCCGAGGCGCTGTCGGTGGCACGGCTGATCATCGAGGACATTGAGGCCGAAGGCGAAGCAGCCCTTCGCCGATACGCCGAGAGGCTGGACGGCCTGCCGCCCGGCGCGCCACTGATCTTGACCAAGGCGCAGCTCGCCGCGGCGTTTGAGCAGATCGACCCCGCCGACCGGGAACTTCTGGAGCGCGTGGGTGGGCGCATTCGGTCTTTCGCGGGCGCCCAGCGAAACGCCCTACGTGAGGTCGAATGCTCCATCCCTGGCGGGCGCGTTGGCCACACCATCACTCCGGTCGATCGGGCCGGTTGTTACGCGCCCGGCGGGCGACATCCCCTGCCGTCTTCGGTGCTGATGACGGCGATCCCGGCGCGCGTGGCCGGCGTGCGGGAGGTCATCGTCGCCTCGCCGAATCCGGCGCCGATCACGCTGGCGGCTGCAGCCGTCGCTGGGGCCGACGCGCTGCTGGCTGTCGGCGGCGCGCAGGCCATCACGGCCATGGCGCTTGGCGTGGGCGTCGACGCATGCGACGTGATCTCCGGGCCGGGCAATCGCTACGTCACGGCCGCGAAGTACCTGCTTAGCGACCGCATTCGGATAGACATGCTGGCCGGGCCTTCGGAGTTGGTGGTGCTGGCTGACGAGACGGCCGAGGCGAGCGTGGTCGCCGCCGATCTGCTCGCCCAGGCCGAACACGACCCCGATGCCCGAGCCATGTTGGTCGCGACGGATCGCCGAACCGTGGAAGCCGTCAACGCCGAACTGGCCGAGCAGCTTCCCTCGCTGGCGACGGCGGAGGTCGCCCGATCGGCGCTGGCCGGGAGCTTCGCCGTTGTGGCTGCGGACATGGACGAGGCGATTTCGATCTGCGACCGGATCGCCCCTGAACACCTGGCCCTTCACGTGCGAGACGCCAAAGCGGTGGCCGGGCGCGTACAGAATTTTGGCGCGCTATTCGTCGGGGCAATGTCGGCGGAGGCCCTGGGAGATTACACAGCCGGGCCCAACCACACCTTGCCGACCGGCGGGGCCGCGAGGCAAACCGGCGGCCTAAGCGTGCTGAACTTCCTGCGAGTTCGGACCTGGGTGCGCATTGACGATCCCACCAAGGCCGAGCCGTTGTTCACTGACGCCGAACGTCTTGCCCAACTTGAAGGGCTCGAAGCCCACGCGCGCTCCGCGGCGCGTCGCCGCCCCGGCAGCTAGGTGTCCCTTCCGAAAACTCCGTCCGCCTTATTCTACCAGCACTTATGATTATTGTTATCTGATGTCTCCTGCGCTACTATACGCAGCCGTTCGCTGGCAGAGGAGGTCTTGAGGTGCCCCCCCGCCATTGGACATCTGATTCACCGTCCATTCCGGCCCGGATGGGGTTCTCGGTATGGACACCCGTCGCACGCAGTGCCAGAGAGTCGGCTGGGGCGCGTCAAAACCTTTTGTGTGCTCAAGATATACAATGAGGCCCACCGGTCTGGCCGATGGGCCTCATTCTGCCCGAGAGTGTTTCGCAGGGATACACTCACTGGAGGCGGCGGGAATCGAACCCGCGTCCCGTGACGTTTCAACGCCGGCATCTACGTGCGTAGTCGCTGGTTTTATCTCACTTTACGGGCCCGCAGCGACACGGTCCGCGCAAAGCCAGCGCGACCGAATTTCCCCGCTGGGTAACCACGCCACACCCAGCCGGTAAGCCCACTAGTCGTCGTTTCTCCTCACCTCGTGGGCAAGACGAGGGAAACGGGTTGCCTAATTAGGCAGCCATTGCCAAATCAGTGTTGGCAAGTAAAGTTAGCCCAAGGGGTTTAGCCAGGCTTCCTTGGAACCTGGGCACGCCACCGACGCCTCAACTCGTCCGGTCGAATCCTGTTCGCCCCCGAGTCGGAGCGTTAGCTTGACACACTCATTATACCATCGGCCCGGCCACGAGAAAAGTGTAAAACTCTCCGCCGCTCGTCCGGCTGCCCGTTGCACGCCACAGCGACCCGTAACTATCCGCAGCCGTCCGCAGCCGTCCGCCCACGCCCGATGGCTGCCGGTTCTTGCCGCTGGCTGCCGCTACTGCCCAAAAATCTGCGAAGGTCCGCTTGCCAGCCTTGCCGTCCTCGCCCAGATGGCCAGCCCGTCGGCCGTTGCCGCGCCAGCCGCGATTGCCTCGTCGCGCCACCTTGCCAAATCGGCCGCGCCCGCCTCACCAGCCAGCCTTGCCTGATCGCCCCCGCTTGCCAATGGCTCACCGCGCCGCCCTCCCGCCGCCGCGCTCCCGCCGCCCGACTCGATCCGGCGACTCGATCGCGCGGCGGATCAGTGCCGCGTCGCGCGGTCGCATCACACGGCCGTCGGAACGCGTGGTTGCCCGTCACCCGAGCGCGTCATTGCGCGCCGTCCGAGTGCGTGGTTGCGGACCATCGCCGCGGTGGGATGTTCCGGGTCACGGACAGGCTTTGCCTGTCCGCGCCGCTGTCCCCAAGGGACAAGTCCCGGCGGGGACTTGTCCCTTGGGGACGGCGGGGCCTGGCGGCCGAAGGGCTGCCAGTGGCCCGCAACATCGCTCGGCCGGTCCTTCACCCAGACGGGGGCGAACGACGCGTCGGGATGTCACTCGACTTCTTTCGTCCCTTTCTTCAATTTCTAAGGACGACGGCGTTGGGATCCTTGACAACGATATCGTACTTCTGGCCCCTCAGACGGAATGCATCTTCGCCCCCTTCCAGATTAGCGGCAACGCTGTCTCTTGTCGCCACGTGGTCAATGGACCCATGTTGATCAACACTTCCTTCCAGAGCAGATGCCTGCAGACAATAGATCAGCTCCGCATCACTGGACACCGCTACATTGGCATTGTGGGTAGCGAAGATGTATTGTCGCGTGTCCTTCGTAGAACGGACCTTCTTCACAATTCGCTCAAAGACAAATGGGTTGTCCAAAGAGTCCTCCGGTTGATCGACGATGAGTGGACACTGGCCATCGACCAAGGCTATTGAGAGTATGGCCGTGCATTTGGAGCCGACTGACAGTTCCTCCATGGGTTTGTATCTGCCATCATGTCCCTTGAGCTCAACCGTGATTTCATCACACAGTTCCACCAACGCGATATCGTATAGTCCTGACAGACACACGTTGTCATCTTCATCCGTGCACTCGGCCCATACGCGTTGAAGAAGCATGGCAGCGCGTTTTTCGGGCAACCCGGTGTCGTGGGCAAGCTGTCCCGCGTCGTCCTGCGCAAATAGCTCGGCCAACTCCAAGGGCGTTACGCGGGTGGTAATTTGCTGGAGTTCCTGTTTCTTGAG
>Ga0114918_10005729_pt1 | contig 10628 bp, 5 predicted proteins | sample LantaG_FD_87015 | JGI IMG/M metagenome (GOLD analysis project Ga0114918, IMG submission 87015) | Deep subsurface microbial communities from Baltic Sea to uncover new lineages of life (NeLLi) - Landsort_02402 metaG | ecosystem: Environmental > Aquatic > Marine > Oceanic > Sediment | place: Baltic...
CGGCCGAAGCGCAGGTCGAGTCTGCCGAGGCGCAGGTCGCCAAAGCGCGAGATCAGGTCGGTTTCACGCGACTCGTGGCGGACGCCGAAGGTGTTGTGACCGCTGTTGGTGCGGATGCAGGCGAAGTCGTGCAGGCCGGCCAAATGATCGTCACGCTGGCTCGAGAGGACGGGCGGGATGCGGTTTTCGATGTGCCTGCGCAAGTCTTGCGTTCTACACCAGACGACCCGGTCATCGACGTCCATCTCACGGATGCGCCCTCCGTTACGGCAACAGGTCGGGTCAGGGAGGTGTCGCCGCAAGCGGATCCCGTCATCCGGACGTTCCAGGTCAGAGTTGGCCTTAGCGACGTGCCTGAAGCCATGCGGCTCGGCGCGACCGTGACCGGCACGATGGCGGCCGATGCGGACCCAATGATCGAAATCCCGTCGAGCGCGCTCACAGAGTTCGAGGGCAAGCCCGCCGTATGGCTCGTCGATCCCGATACGTCGGTCGTCAACCTGCGGAACATCTCGGTGTTGCGGTTCAACCCAACCACAGTGACAGTCGACCAGGGGTTGGATGTCGGGGATGTCTTGGTTACGGCCGGTGTCCAGGCTCTTCGCCGTGACCAAAAGATCCGGATTCTCGGATCCGGTTCATGAAGCGACTGAACCTCTCGGAGTGGGCGTTGAACCACCGATCGGTGGTCATCTATCTGATGATCATCGCCGTCGCCGCGGGCGTCCTCGCCTACAACCGGCTGGGCCGCGCCGAAGACCCGACCTTCATCATCAAAACAATGGTGGTTAAGGCGGTTTGGCCCGGGGCCACGATCGACGACACCCTCCATCAAGTCACTGAGCGCCTCGAGCGGACGTTGGAGGAGACTCCGCATCTCGACTTCCTCCGCAGCATGACGACCCCTGGCGTCACCACGATCTTTGTCAATCTCGAGGGAAGCGCCACCGCGGACGAAGTCGCCGACACGTGGTACCAGGTTCGCAAAAGCGTCGGAGATATGCGGCACACGCTTCCCGCCGGCACGCTCGGACCGTTCTTCAACGACGAGTTTGGGGACACGTTCGGCATTATCTATGGCTTCACGGCCGACGGCTTCACGCAGCGAGAGCTACGGGACTATGTCGAGGACATCCGTGCAAAGCTCTTGAGCCTGCCCGATGTCTCGAAGATCGAAATCCTCGGCGCGCAGGACGAGCAGATCTTCATCGAGTTCTCCATGAAGGAGTTGGCGAGCCTCGGAATCGACCGGCCAGCGCTGATCGCCGCACTTCAGACGCAGAACATTGTGAGGCCCGCTGGCGTCATTCAGACGGGCACTGAGACGGTGTCCGTGCGCGTCTCAGGAGATTTCCGCTCCGAAACCGACATTGCCGCTGTCAACTTCGCGATCGATGGGCGGATGCTGCGTCTTAGCGACATTGCGCGGATCAGGCGAGGCTATGTCGATCCACCTCAACCGCAGTTCCGCGTCAACGGCGAGCAGGCGATCGGCTTGGCGATTGCCATGCAGGACGGTGGAGACATCCTGGCTCTCGGCGACAACATCAAGGAGACCATGAAGGTCATCGCGTCTGACCTCCCCATGGGAATCGAGCCCTTATTAGTGGCGGATCAAGCCGTTACCGTCGACGACGCGATATCGGAATTTACGGCTTCACTCTGGCAAGCCGTTGCGATCATCCTTGCCGTGAGTTTCATCAGCCTTGGCATTCGGCCTGGCCTGGTCGTTGCGCTCGCCATCCCGCTCACGCTCGTCATAGTGTTTTTGGTCATGGACGTGGTCGGGATCGATATGCAGCGCATTTCCCTCGGGGCGCTCATCATCGCATTGGGGCTTCTCGTGGACGATGCAATGACAACCACCGACGCGACGCTTGGTCGACTGGCAGAGGGCGACGGTATATTCGCAGCATCAACCTTTGCCTTCCGGACCTATGCTGTGGCCATGTTGGCCGGCACGCTCGTAACCATTGCCGGTTTCGTTCCGGTCGGCTTTGCCGCCAGTTCGGCAGGCGAATACACTTTCTCGCTGTTTGCGGTCGTCGCCATCGCCCTTCTCGTCTCTTGGTTCGTGGCCGTCGTCTTTGCTCCTCTGTTGGGCGCCATGATCCTGACCCCGCCAAAGGAGCAGAACGGGACTCCCAAGAGTGGCGGCATCTTGGGCTGGTACCGCCGTATGGTGACCAGAGCCGTGCAAGCGGGCTGGATCACGCTCGCCGTCATTGTCGGTGTGTTCGGACTGTCGATATTGGCAATTCCGCTCATCCCCAATCAGTTCTTCCCATCGTCAGACCGACCGGAGCTTCTCGTCGACCTGACCCTTCCCCAAAACGCATCCGTTCAAGCCAGCAAGGCCACCGCCGAACGTTTCGACGCAGTCCTGAAGGACGATCCCGACGTCGACCGTTGGAGCACCTACGTGGGTAGAGGCGCCATCCGCTTCTACTTGCCACTCGATGTACAACTGCCGAGCGACTTCTTTTCTCAGGCTGTCGTCGTGGCGAATGACGTCCCCGCCCGCGACAGGCTGAAAAAGAAGCTGGAAGATGAACTCGCAAGTCAGTTTCCAAGCGTCGTCGCTCGAATCTATCCCCTCGAGCTCGGACCGCCCGTCGGCTGGCCGGTTCAATACCGGGTCAGCGGCCCCGACCTCAGCCAGGTCCGCGAAATCGCGCGGAAGCTCGCCGACGTGGTGGCTTCTGACCCTTCAGCGGAGAACGTCAATTTCGATTGGATCGAGCCGGCGCGCGAGGTGCGCATACAGATCGACCAGGACGAGGCGCGGCTGCTCGGGCTGAGCTCGGACGCGCTGGCGAGCGTGCTCAACACCGTCATCACCGGAATTCCCATATCGCAGGTTCGCGACGACATCTATCTCGTGGACGTTGTCGTACGTTCGACGGATGAGGAACGCGCATCACTTGCGACCCTCCGGCAGCTGCCGGTTCCGCTGCCGAACGGACGCACGGTCCCCCTAAGCCAATTCGCGACGTTCGAGTATACGCAGGCCGCGCCCGTCGTCTGGCGCCGCGATCGCGTGCCAACGCTTACGGTGCAGGCCGACGTGGCCCCTGGCGTCCTACCGGAGTCGATCGTGACCCTGCTCACGCCCAAGGTTGAGGCTTTGGCCAAGACCCTGCCGCCAGCCTACGACATCGCCGTCGGCGGCACTGTAGAAGAGAGCCAGCAGTCTCAGGCCTCCGTGATCGCCGTGGTCCCCTTGATGCTGCTCATCATGATCACGATCTTGATGTTTCAGTTGCAAAGCTTCCAGCGCCTGCTCGTGGCCCTGAGCATCGCACCGCTCGGCCTGATCGGGGTCGTGGGAGCGCTTTTGATGTCGGGGCGACCACTCGGTTTCGTAGCCATTCTCGGCATTCTCGCCTTGATTGGCATGATCACCAAGAATGCGGTGATCTTGATCGGCCAAATCGAGTCCGAAAGAGCTGCTGGCAAACCCATCCGCGAGGCTGCCATCGACGCGAGTAGCTCACGGTTCCGGCCGATCGTCCTGACCGCGATTTCGACAATCCTTGGTATGATCCCCATTGCGCCGACAGTCTTTTGGGGGCCAATGGCCTTCGCGATCATGGGCGGCTTGCTTGTCGCGACCGTGCTGACGCTGATCTTCTTGCCGACCTTGTACGTCACGTGGTTCGAGAGAAGCGAGCGCACGCCGACAGAAGCTTCAGGTTCGGTCGCTTAGTCAACAGTGTCCGCGGCACGTCGGCATCATGGCTGGCGTGCCTTCTCAGCGTCTTGCGCGTCCTAGAACGACCCCAGCGTCGATCCGAGCAAAATGACCGCCACAAGCGCAAGGACGGCGCCGACAATCGCAACCATGAAAATGTCGAGATAGCTTTGCTTGTGCGTAACGCCGCAAACGGCAAGAAGCGTCACGACGGCACCATTGTGCGGAAGGCTGTCCAGCGTGCCGGCGCTCATGACAGCAACGCGGTGAAGTAGCGCAGGATCGATGCCGTATTCCCCGGCCAGCCTCATATAAGTCGGCCCGAGCGCATCGAGCGCGATGGTCATGCCGCCGGACGCCGAACCGGTCAAAGCGGCAAGAACGTTGGTGGCGACGGCGAGCGATACGAGCGGGCCGCCACCGATCGACAGAACCCAATCCCGGACGAGGCCAAAAGCCGGCAGGGCGGCGATCACTGCGCCGAAGCCGACGAGACTGGCGACGCTGAGCGCAGGCAAGACCGAGGCGTTTGCACCCGCATCCATGCTCTCCCGCAATGATGGCAGTCGACGAAAGTTGAGAGCGATCAGCGTCAGGATCGCCACAAACAAGGCAACCACCACGGCCCAAACGCCTCCAACCCCCGAGAGCGATGTTGCGCCCCATCTCTCTTCGGCGAGGAAGCTCGTGTCCAGGCTTGGAAGCACCACGACGCTCATCAGAAGGTTGACCGCGATGACGACGACGAGCGGAAGCAGAGCGACGCCAAAGGTCGGATCGGAGCGCGTGTGACGTCCATGTGGGAGCTCAGCGGGGTCGAACTCGCTTGCAATAGTCGCCCGCTCGCGCAGGCTTGGATCGTCAGCAGAAAGCTCTGGACACGTCCCCGCGTCGAATGCTTCGCCCGCGCGCAGAGCAGCACCCTCCGCGCGTGAGAGCCACCAGAATCCAAAGCTGAGCATGATGATGGCGGCGACAACGCCGAGACCGGGAGCGGCGAACGGCGTCGTTCCAAAGAATGGCATCGGGATCGCGTTCTGCAGTGCCGGCGTGCCCGGGAGCGCCGACATCGTGAAAGTCATGGTGCCGAGAGCGATGGCACCAGGCATAAGTCGTCGCGGAATGGCGGCTGTCTTGAAGAGACCCAGGGCCATCGGCACCAGGACGAAAATGGCGACGAACAGGCTAACACCGCCATAGGTGACGACAGCGCCGCCAAGAACCACCGCCAGAATGGTGCGCGCCGTTCCCAGCTTCTCCGTCATGAACCGGGCTATCACCTCGACCGAGCCGCTGTCTTCCATCAACTTGCCGAACAGCGCCCCGAGCAGGAACAGCGGGAAGAACTGAGCGAGGAATTGGGCCGCGCCGACCATGAACACTTGCGTGAGATGTGCAAGCAGCGGCTCACCCGATGCGAACGCGGCGATGAGTGCGGCTGCAGGCGCAAGCAGGAGGATGCTCCAGCCGCGGAACGACAGCCACATCAGCAGACCGAGCGCGATCAGGATGCCGAGCAAACCCAACAGCATCAGACGGGCCCAACGAAATGTGCGAGGTCGAGTGTCGAACGTACTCCGACATCGTTTGAGTGTGCATCGAGGAAGGCCTCCGCCGCGCGACGCCCCTCGTCGCGAAGCATGGTCAAGAACTCCCACTCGGCGTTGAGCTTGGACGAGTAGCCGAGTTTCATCATGAGGTCGCTGGAGATGCGGTGAATGTGCATGTCCGCCCAGCGGCCTCCCTCGGTGTTGCCCGGATCGGTCACCTGGCGGAGAACGGCGATCATCCTCAGCTCCTTCAGGAGGGTCGCGTTGAACGAAATTTCGTTGACGCGATTGAGGATTTCGCGGGCCGAGCGCGGCGTTCCAGGCCGCTCGACGGGGTTCACCTGCACAAGGATGGTGTCGGCAGAGTCGCACTCCTGAACAAGCGGGGTGATGGTCGGATTGCCGGCGAACCCCCCGTCCCAATACGCCTCTCCATCGATTTCGACCGCTCGGAACATGGCCGGCAGGCAGGCGGACGCAAGCAGAACGTCGGGCGTGAGCTCCGCGTTGCGGAACACCCGGCCGCGCCCTGTGCGCACGTTGGCCGCCGTCACGAATAGTTTGATCGGCGCGCGGCCAAGCACATCGAAATCGATGCACTTGGCCAGCACGTCCGTGAGAGGGTTGAGCCCGTTTGGATTGAGATCGTATGGCGACATGACACGCGCCATGAGGTCGAAGGCAATGAACAGAGGCGAGTTGTCGAGCGTCCACTGCCCGGTGAGGATGTCAAAGGGGCTCCGCCGGAAAGGGCTGAATCTGGCCGCGTCGGATACACCGCGCCAAAATGCCTCCAGGCTGGACTTGGCCGCCGCCGCTCCGCCCTTCGCGTGACCCGCGACCAGCACGGCGGCGTTCATCGCCCCAGCCGACGTGCCGGAGATCCCCTCGATCTTCAACCAGTCTTCATCGAGAAGACGGTCCAGCACGCCCCAGGTGAAGGCGCCATGCGCACCGCCGCCCTGCAGAGCGAGATCAACGAGGGTCGAGCTACGGGTCATTGAACTACCCAGAAATTGGCAAAATGTCGTCCGCGCACCCGTTGGGGTGGGCGATCTGCCTGAAGGATGGAGAATCGGCGCCTGCGCTGCATCAAAGCCGGATTCCTAGGCATCGCCCCGATGGTTTCCCTTAAAGCAGCGCTGCTCCGAGGGGCGGGGCCGAAGGTACACAGCGCCTGTAGGCCTGTCGAGTAAGCTCAGTGTGCCGAAAGGTCTCACCTCTGCACCTCCCTACGACAACGCGAAGCGTCGCCGAGGACCAAGAGCAAAGTGGGTCTTTCGTGTCCCAGGGTCCTGGTGGGGCCGGCATGTCGCACTTTTGCCGGAAAATGGGCAATCCTCATCGGGACCGCCGGAGCTCGGTCGTTAGCTTGTGCGCTGTGGTTTCGGCTGATAGTGACAGCCTTCTCATCCACCCACCGGAACGCTTTGTACATGGTCAAATTACCGAGCGCGTGCCCCAGCCGAGTTTTCGTGGCCGTTGTTGTTATCTTCGCTTCTAGCATCGCCACTGTGAGTAGGGTGCCGGCTCAGGAGGCCGTCGCCGAAGTTAATGCGATCGCTTCCCCTGTGCGCACGGACAGCCCGCGCGACACCTTGGCGACCTTCCTGCGCCTCAGCGACGAGATGGAGACAGCCGTTGCCGATTACCTCGTCCGAAGCACCCGCGCCGGCGCCCAGCGGATCACGCTACTGAGCGACCAGTTGGTTGCTCTGATCGATCTCGACGCTGTCGCCAGCGCCTCGCGCCGCGAGGTGGGCATCCAAACGGCGACCTACCTGATGGACATCTTTGGGAGGATCACACCACCAGACCTCGCCTCGGTGCCCGATGAGGATGGCCTGGAAGCCAAAGGTGCGGAGAGTTTCCGCATTCCGGGGACACCGATCCGGATCGACCTGATAGCGGAGGGCAGCCGTAAGGGCGAATATCTCTTCGGCGCCTCCACCGTTAAGGCGGCGCCGCGCTTCTACCGCGGCATCCGGCACCTGCCCCTCACCACCCAGCTCGACATTGAAAGCTACATCGAACTCGGGCCACGGCTTACTGGCCCGCTGTTTCCGGCTGCTTTTGTGCAGGCAGTGCCAGAAACGCTGCAGCGTCTATGGCTAGGCACGCCGGCGTGGAAGGTGGCGACTGTCCTGCTCTTCATCATGGTGCTCGTGCTCGCGCTCGCCGGGATCAACCGTAGCATGGTACCGACCGGACCCGTAGGGCGTCTCTCAGCCCTTGCAAGGCGGACGATCCTATTGTTGGCGATCCTCGGTGCGACGAGCTTGGCGGTCCCCTACTTCTTGCATCAGATCAACGTGTCGGGCGGCTTCGTCAAGATCCTCGAGACCAGCCAGACGGTGATCAGCTTCCTGGCCTACGCGGGGCTCTTCTGGCTCGGTATCCGGATGCTCTTCGAGTGGGTGATCAGCTCGCCTCGGATCCCGGAAGAGGGTCTCGACGCTAATCTTCTGCGACTTGTCTCCGGGGTTATTGGCATCCTAGGGGTGGCTGTGATCCTGGCCTTCGGCGGGCAGGCCATCGGCCTCCCAATTCTGAGCGTCCTCGCCGGTCTCGGCATCGGTGGCCTTGCAGTGGCGCTGGCGCTGCGCCCGACGCTTGAGAATCTCGTCGGCGGCGTCATGCTTTACATCGACCGCCCCGTGCGCGTGGGCGATTTCTGCCGCTTCGGCGACCAAACCGGGACCGTGGAGGGAATCGGGATCCGCTCAACCAAGCTGCGTGCTCTCGACCGCACGGTAATCTCCGTGCCGAACGCCCAGTTCGCCGACATGCAGATCATCAACTGGGCGCAATGCGACATGATGTTGATTGATGAAACCGTGGACGTGCGCTACGAGACTACACCCGACCAGCTCCGCTTTCTGCTCGCGCGACTTCGCGAGATGCTCCACGCGCATCCCAGGATCGACGGCGACACGGTGCGCGTCCGCTTCACGGGCTATGAGGAAAGTGCACTTAGGATCAGCATCCGCGTCTACGCCGCGACACGCGAGTGGAACGACTTCTTCGCGATCCGCGAGGACATCCTCCTGCGCATCTACGACATCGTAACCGATGCGGGAAGTGCTTTCGCCTTTCCCTCGCGGACCCTTTACATGGCCCGCGATGATGGTCTCGACGCGGACCGCGGAGAGGTCGCGAAGGGTACCGTCAAGCGTTGGCGCTCGGCGGGTCGACTCCCATTTCCTCGCCTTCCGCGTGACGAGATCGAGCGTCTTGAAGGAACGCTTGACTACCCGCCTTATGGTAGCCCGGAGGCCAGCCAGGAGGACCTAGAAGCAGCAGCGGTCACAGCTGAGCCGCTCTCGAGTTCACCCGAACCTACAAATGAGCCAGCGGAAGGGGAGACGGGCCTTGCTAAACAACCTGTGACTTGAAGCCAATGCGCGACGAGACATTTCGGCAGCCACTCAAAACTTGCACGGCTAGTACTGGCGTCTGTGGAAAGCTCAGGTTCTGAAAAGTCCAACTTCGGAAGACTTCACTCATGATCGAGCGCAAAGGCCCCGTAGACGGACACAGGCCATCCCCCTGGTGGCTCCCTTCCTTCGCCGGGCTTTTTCTCGGCTTAGCCTCAAGCCAAGTCTGTGGCTAAGGGCGCTGTGCACAAGACCGCCACACCCCACTATCCGATTGCAGCCGACTGTTATCGCAATGCTGTCCACTAGGACGGCCTCAGTTCAACCGAGGGTAAGGCAGCCTCGATTCGGATAGTTGCGACAAAAAGTACCCAAAGATTGCTGCTTTGTAATCTGCGAGCAGCAACAGCGCATAGCCCATTGGGACTCGACGTGGGTTCCCCCATTTCGCCGACCGACGAACACGAGCACGGTCAATACCATTGTAGGAATGGCGGCCCTCGTAGAGTAACTAGCAGCACCGCTAATTACCCGCACCGGACAGCTAACCGAGTGGCTCCACATCAAATTGACAACGTTGCAAACCTAAACATAAGACGGTACGGTCTCGCAGTTTAAACAATCCAACCATGAAATTCCCCCGTTCTGAGCGGTCCCTCGAAGCGGCCACATCAGATGAAGTGTGGCGCCGCATGAATAGCAGTCCGATATCTCTCGAGTATTTGCCAGACCGCGCAGCGGCCTTGGATCGCCTAGAGATCTCGACAAGAGAGATAGCCCCTGCCGACCGATTCGAATTCTGGCGCGATCAGTTCGCCGCGCTTCATCACGTCGACGTCGAGGGCTCTCGTCGATGCGGCTTCGAAGCTTCTGGGCGATATTGGGTGCTCGGCTCAGTCTTGTTCGGAATATACCAAACGCCGGCAAGAACGGTGACGCGGAGGAAAAAGCAGATTGCACGGGATGACTTGGATCATTGGTTTATTCGAGTAGTCCGCAATGGGCAAATCCACTCTAGGTCACAGAACGGATCTTTCACGGTGGAACCAGGCCAAATCACAATTGGCACCTATGCGCAGGCTTACGAAGAAGAGCACACCGCGGACGAGTGGATTCTCGCCGTCGTTCCTCGCAACGCAATCCCACATCTCGAAAATCAGGTCTCGGAGTCTCGCATCCTACGCGGTTCGCCGTCATCCCTTTTGGCAGATTTCCTGATCTCCCTGGCGCAACGATTGCCGAGGGTTACCCATGCGGAACTGTCGCAGTTGGGTGAGGCGCTCCACGGAATGATTTCGGTTTGCATTACAGACTCCGAGCACTCCGGAGTGGCAAGGAGTCCGATTGGGGTTGTGCGCGAAGTCGTGGAAAGACTTCTCGCAAGGCACATCTCGTCATCGCGCTTAACGCCTACCCGTATTGCCGAGCTTGCTGGTATTTCCCGGTCGACCCTCTATCGAGCTTTCGAATTAGATGGCGGCGTCGCCCAGCACATATCTCGCCTGCGCCTGGAATTGGTACGGCGAGACCTCGAATCCTCTTTTCTCGATGACGTCCCTATCTATCGACTCGCTGAGCGAAGGGGCTTGCACAACGTCGCCTCATTCAATCGGTCATTTCGCTGTCACTTTGGCTTAACGCCAAGCGACGTCCGTGCTGCAAGACAAAACGCTTCTCGAATGTCTTCCCGGACAGAGATGCCGACCTCTTTCGTTGACTTCCTTCGCACAATAGAATCAGTATCTTAGTCTATCTGGCTCGGGGGCGAACCGGAGCAGAGGACTGACTCCTACTAGATCAGCGTGTCTTGCCTATGCCGATCAGCTCGACTTCCTGTTGCACTATGCCGGGCGTCTCAACAACTTTGCACTGCATTCCAACTGGCTGTTCTAGCGGACGCGCCGGTTGCTAAATTGATCGGCGCGGTGGAACCGTCCCGTCGCGCTTTAGCATCGGGGCATCGAGATGGGGGCATGGTTGGGCAACTCGCCGGCATGTGCGGGACGA
>Ga0114918_10005731_pt1 | contig 10626 bp, 8 predicted proteins | sample LantaG_FD_87015 | JGI IMG/M metagenome (GOLD analysis project Ga0114918, IMG submission 87015) | Deep subsurface microbial communities from Baltic Sea to uncover new lineages of life (NeLLi) - Landsort_02402 metaG | ecosystem: Environmental > Aquatic > Marine > Oceanic > Sediment | place: Baltic...
AGATGCGGATCGACATATTCAGCCTGTTCCCAGCAATGTTCCTGGGCCCGCTGCAGGAAAGTATCCTGAAGCGCGCGCAGGAACGTGGCACCCTCTCAATCATCCTTCACCAGATCCGTGACTACGCTCTGGATCGTCACCAGATGACAGACGATCTGCCCTATGGGGGAGGTCAAGGTATGGTGATGAAGCCGGAGCCGATCTTCAGAGCGGTCAGGGCCACAATTGGAGCCACGAAGACGCCGGTCATCTTGCTCTCACCGCAAGGACGCATATTCACACAGGCAATCGCTCAGGAGCTGGCACAGCAGCCAAGGATCGCCTTTCTCTGCGGGCGTTATGAAGGCGTAGACGAGCGTGTGCGCCAACACCTGGTCACCGACGAATTGTCGATCGGCGACTATGTGCTCACCGGGGGTGAGCTGGCAGCTATGGTGATCATCGACGCCGTGGCACGCTTTATCCCAGGTGTTCTGGGAGCCGCCAATGGCGCCCACGACGACTCCTATACATCCGGGTTACTGGAAGGCCCGCACTATACACGTCCGGCGATCTTCGAGGATTGGTCCGTACCGGAAGTGCTCAGATCAGGGAATCACGCGAAGATCGCCCGGTGGCAGCGCGCGATGTCACTCAAACGCACACTCGAACGCCGGCCTGATCTGTTGGCCGGCGGGGCGCTTTCACCGCAGGATCAGCAGCTCTTGGACGAAGTCCAACGAGACTTGGGTGAACCTGATGAAGTCGGATAGAGTATCTATGAGTAGACGTGCCAGAAGCGAACCAAGCCAGAGCCACGAGGCTAAGGAAGCTGAGCTGGTCAGACGTCTTCAGCGCGGGGATCCAGAAGCTCTCGGAGTACTTTTCAAACACCATAAGCAGTTGGTTTACCGGACCGCTCTGGCGGTGACCCGAGATGAGGACGCGGCTGAGGACATCCTTCAGGAGTGCTTTGTCCGTCTTTTCACATACGCGGCCTCGATCGATACGGATCGACCGCTGAAGCCATGGCTATACCGCGTCACGGTCAATCTGTCATATGACTGGTCGTCCGAGCGCGTAGCACTGCCATTGGATGACATCCTGGACTGGATCTCCAACCTGGCAGGGGCCTTCCCGGCGCCGGATCACAAAGCTGAGGAACAGGAAACTATGAAGATGGTGCGCGAAGTCGTGGCGGAGCTACCGCCCCTGCACCGCGCCGTGGTTGTACTCTTTTATATGGAGAACCTCTCGATCGATGAGATATCTCAAGTTCTTGACTTACCCGCAGGAACGGTGAAGTCGCGGCTGCACTATGCGCGGGGACGTCTGCGCAAGATGCTTACACAGCGCCAGCGACCCGTTCCGGAGATGACCTATGAGTTCACCTAAATTCGATACAGCTCTGGACGACCTATTCCGAAAGGCCCTGGCACCCACGGCTGATCAAGAGGTCCCGGCTGATGCGTGGGATCGGCTGGTCTGTGCCGTGCAGATACCGCCGGTCGAACGAACTGCCTGGGAAACGCTCTTGGAGCGCCTTGGTCCGCTGCAACGTGGCTACTCAGCTGCCCGGCATCGCTTAACGTCCTGGGTCCAATGCTTCATAATCTACCCGCCCTCATCCACTCATTTGACATATTGGGGATCCGATGGACGATACCATCCAGCTCCCTTTGCCAGTGTGGCACTTCCACCGACACTCGATCTGCGACACGCTTCGTAGAGCAGCACGGGGATGCGGTATTGGCTGCTATGGAGGCACACGTTTGTGTGCCAGCTACGGGCCACGCCATTGTGACCGCCGAGTCACTTCGCGTAAAGGGTCCGTGGGGGCACCTACCCATCTTTCACTGCGAGCCGGTGATCGGATCGGCCTGCTCAATGGCGAGATCGCATCACGTTGGAGAGTGGCAGTAGGCAAACCCACTCGTACCATGAGTCCGGCTTGCTTTGCAGTGATGGTCTACCTTGACATTTGGTCTTTTGTCCGTAAAATGTAATTGCTGTGCCAGGTTTGTCCTATGAACACCCTAAACGTTCTAGTTTAGCAATGGAAGGAGGGGGGAAAGAAGTCAGAGATAGGTACATAGCATCACTCGATGATAGACGTCTGAGAATCAAAAATCAATTCTTTTGAAGGAGGAGACAGAATGGCTAGGAAATTGATGTCTGTGCTCGGGGCCCTCGTAGTGCTAAGCATGGTACTGACCGCTTGCGCGACGCCAACCCCCCAAACAATCGTTGAGACCGTGATCGAGACAGTCGAGGTCGAGGTCCCGGTCGAGGTCCCGGTCGAGGTCCCGGTCGAGGTCGAGGTCGAGGTCCCGGTCGAGGTTAAGGTCGAAGTCACGCCCGAGCCCGTGGATCGCCAGGGCGCGTGGCTGGATACGGTGATCATCTCCGAGGAGCCCTCGTCCGATTCCGCGGTCACGCGGATTGAGGTCGGCGACATCGATGTCTACGCGTACAGCATCGCTGAGCCCGACATCGCGGATCGCATCTTCGAGTCTGACAACGTCGCCTACGAGACATCGTACGGCAGCTACAACGAGATCACGTTCAACCCCGTCCTCGAGTTCGAAGACGGCAGCCTCAACCCCTTCGGCATCCCGGCGATTCGTGAGGCAATGAACTGGCTGATCGACCGCAACTACATTGCGCAGGAGATCAGCGGTGGACTCGCCCGCCCGCGGTTCGTCCCCATCAACTTCGCCTCGACGGACATGGCCGTACTGGCTGACGTCGTTGCCGGAATCGAGTTGACCTACGCGTACAACCCCGAGAAGGGCGCGGAAGTCATCACCGCCGAGATGGAAGCGCTGGGCGCCGAGATGGTCGACGGCAAGTGGCAGTACAACGGCGAGCCCGTCGAGATCATCGGCCTGATCCGGACTGAGGATGAGCGCCTCGAAATCGGCGACTACGTCTCCAACGTCCTCGAGGACATCGGCTTCACCGTCACGCGCGATTACAAGACGTCCGCCGAGGCCGGCCCCTGTTGGACCAGCTCCGATCCTATGGGTGGCTGCTTCAGCTTCTACACCGGCGGTTGGGTCTCCACCGCGATCAGCCGTGATGAGGCCACCAACTTCTCGTTCTTCTACACCGCCGATGGCCTGCCTTTCCCGCTGTGGGCTGCGTATGCACCCACGGATGAGTTCTACCAACTGGCCACCGACCTGACCAACAGCGCCTTCGCGTCCATGGACGAGCGCCGGGATATGATGGCCTCGGCGCTGGATATGGCGATGGCGGACTCGGTCCGTATCTGGCTGAAGGACGACACCGGCGTCGCCCCGCACAAGACCAACGTCACGCTGGCCAGCGACCTCTCCGGCTCGATCTACGGTGCGCAGATCTGGGCCCAGACGATGAAGTTCACGGATCAGGTCGGCGGCTCGCTGAACCTCGCGATGCCCAGCATCATGACCGAGCCCTGGAACCCCATCGCTGGCACCAACTGGGTCTACGACATGATGCCCCAGCGCGGTATGCAGGGCCGGGCCGTTGTGCCCGATCCGTACACCGGCCTGAACTTGCCGATGCGGCTTGCCAAGGCCGAGGTTGTTGTCGAGACAGGCCTGCCCGTCGTACAGAGCCTTGACTGGGCCACACTCGAGTTCGCCGATGAGATCGTCGTACCCGACGATGCATGGGCTGACTGGGATGCTGAGAGCCAGACCTTCATAACCGCCGGCGAGCGCTTCACCGAGACCACCACGGCGAAGAGCAAGGTCGTGATGTACTACGAGGATGACTTCTTCGACACGGCCAAGTGGCACGATGGCAGCCCCTACACCATCGGCGACTTCGTGATGTTCATGATCATGCAGTTCGATTTCGCGAAGGAAGCGAGCCCCATCTACGATGAGGCCCAGGTGCCTGAGTTCGATTCCTGGATGGCCGCGTTCAAGGGTTGGCGCATCGTCTCCGAGGACCCCTTCGTCCTCGAGTACTACACCGATGCTTACCAGCTGGACGCGGAGACCAACGTCACAAACTTCCGTGCTGCGCACCCCTCTGACTACGGCAACGGCTCAGAGGCCCCCTGGCACACCGTCGAGATCGGCTGGCTGGCCGAGGCCAATGGTGAGGCCGCCTTCTCCAGTGACAAGGCGGATGCGCTCGAGGTCGAGTGGATGAGCTACATCGCCGGCCCGACCCTCGAGATCCTGAAGGCCAAGCTCGACGAGGCGCAAGAGACGACCCTGATCCCCTACGAGCCGACCCTGGGGCAGTACATCACGTCTGAAGAGGCCGCGTCGCGTTACACGAACCTGCAAGAGTGGTTCCGCCGCTACGGTCACTTCTGGGTCGGCTCCGGCCCCTTCTACCTGCAGAAGGCCTTCCCCGTCGAGGGTACGCTGATTCTGCAGCACAACGATGACTATCCCGATATGGCCTCCCGCTGGGACGGCTACTCCGGCGCACCCATCCCCGTCGTCACAGTTGACGGTCCGGGTAGTGTCGCCATCGGCGAGGCGGTCACCTTCGACATCTTCGTGGACCTGGGCGATGAGCCCTATCCCAACGACGAGATCCAGATGGTCAAGTATCTGGTCTTTGACGCCACCGGCCAACTCGTCCAATCGGATGATGCCGAAGCCGCCGGGGACGGATACTACCAGGCCGTGCTCAGCGCAGAGCTGACCGGCAAGCTCGAAGCCGGCTCCAACCAGATCGCCGCGATCGCTGTTTCAAAGCGCGCGCTGATCCCGGTAATCGAGACACTGGACTTCGTCACCAAGTAATCCTACAAAGCTTGGTCCTGTTTTTGGGAGAGCCAAGCTCTCTCCAAGCAGGATCAGCAAGAGCTAGGTAGGGTTCAGGAATGCACAACGGGCGGGGGCGAGTGTTACTCGCCCCCGCCTTTGCGAGAACACTACCCGGGGTGTAGAAAGCGAGAAGCCCTATGAGTGATTCAGCGTTGGATATGGAAGTGAAGGCCGCGCCAATCAAGAAGCGAGCGGAGGCTTTGAGCGCCGTCAATCGGATACTCCGATACTCGCTCGTCAGAATCGTCATGTTGTTCATCACCGTCGTGATCGGCATCTACCTGTGCGTGCTGATAGCGAACATGGGCGGCTATGTCGACGAAATCCGGCGTGGTGCCATCCGTGAGGAAGTGTCTGTGGCGATCTTCGCCGACCAGAGTCCCGACATCAAGAGCCTGACGTCGGAACAGAAGAAAGAGCTCATCGAGGGTCGCGTTGCTCTGGAGGTCAAGCGTCTGGGACTTGATAGACCTTTCATTATCCGCAGCTTCATATTTCTCAAAGACGCGATGACCCTCAACCTGGGCTTCGCCGAGCAGATGGTGAGTGACAGCGGCTCGAAAAGCGTCAGGCTCATCCTACTAGAGAGGCTGCCGCCGACACTCGTCCTCTGGGGAGCCGCCAATCTCCTGCTCTTCTTCTTGACCCTGTTCATCGGACTCTATCTCTCCCGAAGATACGGTAGTCTGTTGGACAAACTGACTGTGGCCCTGGCGCCGACATCCGCCGCTCCCGGCTGGTTCTACGGGCTCTTCCTGATCCTGATCTTCGCCGCAGTGCTGAAGGTCCTGCCCTTTGGTGGGATGGTCGACGCCCCCCCGCCGGAATCCAAGCTGATGTATGCATTGAGCCTGGGCAAGCATCTGATTCTGCCGGTATCCGCGGTCATCATCGCCAATGTCTTCCTGGGGGCATACAACCGGCGCACGTTCTTCCTCATCTATTCCCAGGAGGACTATGTCGAGATGGCCAAGGCCAAGGGGCTGACCGACCGCGAGATCGAGCGAAAATACGTCCTGAGGCCCACGTTGCCCACGATTATCACGCAGTTCGCCCTGACCATCATCACGCTGTGGACGGGCGCGCCGATCCTGGAGACCGTCTTCAACTGGCCGGGGCTGGGCCGCGCCCTCTATCAGGCGATTGGTCTATACGACACGCCGGTGATCGTGGGCTCCCAGGTCATCTACGCCTATCTGCTTGCATTCACGGTGTTCCTTCTCGATTTCATCTATGCCTTGGTCGACCCCCGCGTTCGGGTTGGGGCAGGAGGTAGAAAAGCATGAGTAACCTTCGCGAACTCGTGCGCTATCCGGCCGCCGTGGTCGGTCTGATCATGATCTCTGTGTTGATTGGGGTGGCCGTCTATGCGTTGGTAGCCCTGCCGTACGACGAGGCCGTCCGACTGTGGCGTGGGGGCGAGGCAATCTGGTACAACACGCCCAAGAAGGCTGCACCCGTCTGGACAAACTGGTTCAGGGAGGAAGATCTACCCGCTACGATCACGATCGACAGCGCGGACGGGGCGATCGCAAAGACCAGGGAGCAGGTCTCTGAGGATGTGACGGATATCCAATTTGCGTACACATTCGATTACCCGTACACCACGTTCCCTGAGGACATCTCGATCTACTTCGATACGAAGTACGACGAAAAGCCGCCTCACGTCTCGCTGACGTGGCTGACGCCCGATGGACGGGAGATCAGAATCGCCAGTATGACAACTGAGAGCACGCTGGTCTATCGTCTGGATCAAGACAGCAAACTGGAGCGACGCTTACAGCTCCCGGACAACGTTCAATCGCACATGGGACTCTTTATGGATCCGGAGTCAGAAGAGCTCGTCGCGCTGCCGGGAACGTATACGCTCCAGGTCAGCGCCAGCGTCTTTGAGCCAGAGTCCGACGTTGATGCAGAGGTTGTCATCTACGGCAAGGTCCACGGCCTGGCCGGGACAGACCACCGGCGCCGGGACATCACCGTGGCGCTGCTTTGGGGCACTCCCATCGCCCTGGCGTTTGGCCTGTTGGCCGCCATCGGCACCAGTGTTACAACGCTGGTTATCGCCGCCATCGGTACGTGGTATGGTGGGTGGGTGGATGCACTGATCCAGCGGATCACCGAGGTGAACCTGATTCTGCCTGTCCTCCCGATCCTGATCATGGTGGGCACCTTCTACTCCAAGAGCCTTTGGGTGATACTGGGCGTCATCATACTCCTCGGTATCTTCGGCGGTGGTATCAAGACCTACCGGGCCATCTTCCTTCAGGTGAAGGAGTCGCCCTACATCGAGGCCGCGCAGGCCTACGGGGCAACCGATGCGCGTATCATCTTCAGCTACCTGCTGCCGCGCATCATCCCAACGCTGGTGCCCAACATGGTCACACTGGTTCCAGCGTTTGTCTTCCTGGAAGCTGCGCTAAGCGTTCTCGGCTTGGGCGATCCCGTGATGCCGACGTGGGGCAAGGTCATCAGCGACGCCCGTGTCAACGGCGCACTCTACCAGGGCAACTACTACTGGATCCTGCAGCCCTCGGCCCTGCTGATGTTGACCGGACTTGCGTTCTCGTTGGTGGGCTTCGCACTAGATCGCATTTTCAATCCAAGATTGAGAGATAGGTAGCTCCTATGACAGAAAAAGAAACCCTCCTGAGCATCGAGGATCTACGCCTCTACTTCCGCACGACGCAGGGTATTGTGCAAGCGGTAGACAGTGTGGATCTCAGACTCGGGGTAAACGAGGCGATGGTGATCCTCGGCGAGTCTGGGTGCGGGAAAACCTCACTCTCCAGGGCCGTTCTGCGTCTTCTGCCCAACAACGTAGATACCTACTCAGGTGACATCTACCTGGAGGGCGAGAATACCATGGAGATGGCCGATGAGGCTTTCCGGCGACAGATCCGATGGTTCAAGATGTCGCTGGTGCCCCAGGCCGCGATGAACGCCCTCAATCCCGTTCTGAAGGTGGGAGATCAAGTGGCAGAGCCACTGATTGTGCATCACCGAGCGGAAAAGGAAGAGGCGAGAAACCAAGCCGCCTGGATGTTTGAGAAAGTGGGCGTCCCCGTCGACTTCTTGGATCGCTATGCATTCGAATTGAGCGGCGGCATGCGACAACGCGTCGCCCTGGCGATGGCATTGATCACCTTGCCGCCCCTGGTCTTCCTTGATGAGCCCACCTCGGCGCTGGACGTCCTGACGCAGGCGAACATCTTCAACGTGCTCAAAAACATCAAGAAGGAGCTGGCTGTGAGCTTCATCCTGATCACGCACGATATCGCCACCTCCAGTGAGCTCGCGGACAGTGTAGCGGTGATGTATGCCGGGCAGATCGTCGAGGTCAGCGATGCGCGCAGGTTCTTCACCGATCCGCTACACCCCTACGCCCAGCTGTTGATGTCCAGCGTGCCGAAACTCAAGGTGGAGCAAGAACCGACGTTCATCACCGGCCAACCCCCGAGCTTGATCAACCCCCCATCCGGATGCCGGTTTGCAGACCGCTGTCCCTCGGCCTTCGACCGTTGCTCGGAAGAGCCCCCTGTGTTCCTGGTGGACGGACAGCAGGTCAGATGCTGGCTCTATCGTGCAAAGGGAGTTCGAGCATGACACTAGAACTGAATGGACAACCTTCAAATAACATCCCCGCCGAGCTCTCAGAGACGCAGCAGTTCCGTTCTGACGGGCCTGCGTCCGCGGCTACGAGCCGGGACGTGCTGCTTTCAGTGCAGGATCTGCATGTCTGGTTTGAGCTTAAGCGCTGGGGATTCCTGAACGCCGGCCACGTACGGGCGGTAGATGGCGTGAGCTTCGACCTGCACCATGGAGAAGCCATTGGCATCGTCGGCGAGAGCGGGTGCGGCAAAACAACGCTGATGAAGACGATCTTGGGGCTCTATCAGCCCGTCCAGGGCAACGTCAGATTCGACAATCAGGATCTCAGCGAATTGACGACTCGGGATATGCAGACCTACCGCTCTAAGGCGGGCTACGTCCAGCAGGATCCGTATGGAGCGCTCCCGCCCTTTATGACCGTGGAGCGGATCCTTTCGGAGCCGATGGTTATCGCCGGCATCAAGGACCGCAACGTACGGGATCAGCGGATCCGTGAGGTACTGACCGAAGTCAAGATGACCCCCGTTGACGACTTCTTGACCAAGTTCCCCCATATGCTTAGCGGAGGGCAGCAGCAGCGCATCGTCATCACCCGAGCTATGATTCTCAATCCCCAGCTCATCGTGGCCGACGAGCCTGTTTCCATGCTTGACGCGTCTGTACGGGTCGAGATCCTGAGGCTTCTGCAGAGGCTGCAGGCATCCCACCACCTGGCCGTGATCTACATCACCCACGATCTCTCGACAGTGCGGTACTTCTCAGACAGGATCTTCGTGATGTACGCGGGGAAACTCGTGGAACGGGCTAACGTGAACGATATCCTGCGCCATCCGCTGCATCCCTATACCCAGGCGCTGCTGGCGGCCACCCCGGACCCGGACTACCGGAACGCGCTGACCCACAGAGAATTGCCGCCGGGCGAGCCGCCCAGCCTAGTCAATCCTCCGGAGGGGTGCCGCTTCCATCCACGCTGCCCCAAGAAGATCGAAGGGCTTTGTGAAGTTGAAGTGCCGCCGAACTTTGAACCGGCCCCTAACCACTACACAGCGTGTTGGCTATTTCGGTAGAAGTCACTATGACCTGCGGGTTGATCGGGGCCCCTGAGCAGAGCCCTGTTCGGCGCTCGTCCAAATCCGCCCGATACGGTATGGGAGGCTTGGACGAGCGCTGGCCCGCCTCTAGCGTGCCCAATCGGAGAGCCGTATGAGACCTCAAAGTCCCCGGAAGCTAATTGTCATCGGCCTTGTACTGGTGCTGTTGGGGTTTATCCTCCCTGTGTTGATGGTGATCGACGTCCTCGAGGCCACGCTACTGCTGAGCTTCTTCGCCTACGGCGCATCGATCGGCGGCCTACTGCTGGGCCTCATCGGTACCGTACAGATAACCAAACTCAGGAAGAACCGAGGAGAGGATAGATGAAAGACAACCGGCTGGTTCGTACCCTGAGCATGGTCGTGTTTGCTGTTGGCCTTCTGGCAGGCACCACGCTGATCGCCGTCACCGTCTGGGGTGACCTGGAAGCGACTCTCTTCAGCCCCGGCATACAATATGACGCGAAGTTGCGAGGGCTACGATGCCCGGTCCTCATCACACCCAAGCAGACCGGGACCGTTCGTGCGCGGATCAAGAATACAATTGATCGCTCCACGAACCTGTTCATCCGCGCTCGTACCAGCGAGGGCTATATCACACTCATACGCGAAGAGCAGAGAGAACTCCCTCTTGATCCGGGCGAAGCGCAGTGGGTGGAATGGCCGATCAGCGCTGACGATGCCGCCTTCGGACGACTGGTGCTCTTCAAAGTAGCCGTCACGGGGGGATACCCGCTACCCGCCCGCCAAGGGACCTGTGGCATCGTACGCATCAACACGACCATCCTGACAGGAGGGCAGCTCTACGCCCTGGGGCTCATCGTGAGCCTAGTCTGTTGCATCGGTGCCGCCGTACTGTGGATCAGGAGTAATCCCCGGATGTTGGGCGCCAGAGCGCAACTCACACGGGCCATGATCTGGCTCTCCGCGAGCATCCTCGTAGGAATCGTCGTGAGCTTCCTGGGGTGGTGGGTCGCAGGAACCGTCTCACTCGTTGTCATCCTGCTCACCGTCGGCGTCACCGTCGGCTATCTAGCCGGCAGCTCCCCACAATAGGTGGCGCACATGGGTGCGCCTTCTCCCGAGACCGTAGCTCTCACACCGCGCGCTGCAGCGCCCGCAGCTCTGCTCGACACCGCCCCGACACCACGGAGGCCACCAAT
>Ga0114918_10005732_pt1 | contig 10626 bp, 9 predicted proteins | sample LantaG_FD_87015 | JGI IMG/M metagenome (GOLD analysis project Ga0114918, IMG submission 87015) | Deep subsurface microbial communities from Baltic Sea to uncover new lineages of life (NeLLi) - Landsort_02402 metaG | ecosystem: Environmental > Aquatic > Marine > Oceanic > Sediment | place: Baltic...
ACATCCAGAGCACCGGAGTTAAGCTGGATAGCCAGGGTTTCAGCTTCGTCCATGGTGAAACGGCCTTCAATTTGCGCAGGCGTCCCACTCATAATTACGCTCTGGACTATTGGGGCTGAAATTTTCTCATTGTCCAGGAAGATAGCCAGCGGCTTTTGTAAATTCCGCTGTGTTATCTTCTCGAACAGGTATCCTCCCTCGCTGTCCCACTCAATAACAACTACCGGGCCTTGATAAGGGTCCACATTAGTGTGGGCGAGTTTCAGATATTCGCCTGTGAGTTCTCTCTCTTGGCCATCCCGTCCTTCTGCTTTAGCAGGTTCATCCTCAAACACCCAATCGCCTTTGTCATCAAGAACCGGATCGCCATTTTCATCGAGCTTCTGCTCTCTGAAGTCGAGTAGAGCCGTCTTTCCAATAAGGCTGATGGCATCACTTATGTCTTTTACTCCTGGCAGTTGAACTAATATTCGATCAGCCCCTTGTTTTTGGATTGTAGGCTCGGTGGTACCATACAGGTTAACTCTTCGCTGAATTTTTTCTATCACCGATGACATAGCTTCGTTATCAGTTATAGAGGGATCCTTTTTGGATAAATCAGCCTTATAAAGCAACTGGCTGCCGCCTTTAAGGTCAAGGCCGAGAGTCAAGCCTCCAGGCCCCAGCAATTTTGTATTGAAAGGCACTATTGACCGTAGGGCAAAGCCAAATAGTACCAGGATGAAGATGAGCAGGTAAATATTCTTTTTTTTCAATTACTTGGCCTCGCACCGCATTGCTGGTTATTTAGCTCCTTGTGTACCAGAGCTAGCGCTTCCTCCTTAGTAGTTAGCTCGCCGCTAGCCTGGGCTTCATGTACCAGAGCTAGAAGCTGGCCAATTAATGGCCCGGGAGTCAGGCCGAAGATATTTATCAGGTCATGTCCGTTGATAAGCCTCATTGGCAGGGTAGCAACTTGCTGGTTTTCATGCTCTGTCAATATATAGTTTATTAGATGGCATTGTTCCTTCCAATTCTGCATATTCACCAGAGGCCCATAGCTGGCCAGATAATCGGCTAAAGCCAGAAGCAAGATGTCAGGTCCAGCATCTCCCGTGTCTCTGAAATAGCGGTAAATTGCCCGCTTAGTGGGCAATCCCTCGTTTGCCATTTGAACCGGGTGGAGGTGATGATAAACCAGGCTTTGTACCAAGTTTATTTCCTTGTTGCTAAAGCGCAACCTCTCTAAAATGCTTGCTGTCATAGCCGCCCCTTGCTTGGGGTGTCCTAAAAAGTGTGCTCTACCTGTATCATCAACGGACTTTGTCTTAGGCTTGGCAATATCATGGAATAGTCCACCCAATTTAAGCAAAACTTTGTGATTGCTATCTTTAGAGACTTCTTGTGATAAGTGCTGGTCTATCGAATCTGACCAGGGGACAGCAGCTAACATATCCTCATTACCGTATTCCCAGGCGTTTTCTCTCATTAGGAATTCCACTGCGGCCACTGTCTGCAGAGAATGCTCAAAAACATCCCAGAAATGTACTGTTGGCTGTTCTACTCCCTTGCTCGCGGCTAGTTCAGGAACTAAGGCTGAGAGCAAGCCGAGATTATCTAAATAGCGCAGATGTTGAGCAGCTTGAGGTAAGCTGAGTAATCGGAGCAGTTCCTCTCTAGTTCTCTCCCCGGGGACTTTGGCAAGTGATTGAGAGTAGTGACGGATTAAACTTTCTGTTTTTGGCTCTATGGTGAAATCGAGTTCAGCAGCCAGACGGATGGCTCGTAATAGTCTGGCTGCATCGGACTCAAATATTCCTTCGGTTACCGCTCGCACTGTTTTATTTTCTAAATCTTTTTTTCCAGAGAAAGGGTCGATTATTTCCAATTGGGATTGCCTCATAGTCTCTTCGCTATACTCAGGGCTTTGGCTTACAGCAATGGCGAATCGCTTAAGTTCCATGGCCATAGTGTTTATAGTGAAATCGCGTCGGCCAAGATCAGATTCAATATTGCCTGTGAAGGGGGAAAAATCCAGATGCCATTGTTTCTCTTTCTCCAGTACTATCACTCTGGCTATCTTATTTGCCTCAGCAAGCAATACAAATTTGCCACTGAGGTCTTCAGCTACCTGCTGGGCTATATTCAAGGCATTACCATTCACCGCAATGTCCACATCATTTGTTTGTCTATCTAGAAGCCAGTCTCGGATGAAGCCACCAACAACGTAGCCTTGATGTCCCTGGTGAGATAACGAGCAAGATACCCTGTTCAGGATAGTGGTTACATTGATTTGTTCGGGAAAGGACATTGCCGCTAATTATAGTTTGAAGCGGAGCCTATTGTAAAGTATATGAGAGCGTTGACTTAACTGTGATAAGCTTATCTAAGCTTTTGGTTTGGGGAGAAGAAGCTATCTAACTTTGAACCGAGGCAGAAATTGTGATTGAAAGCCCGGTTGAATTTTGGACTTTGGGGTTATTAAATTACTGGAGTGAACCCCTAAAACTAGACAGTTCAGGTTAGGAAGGTTTGGCAGGGTCAAAATACTCTATAATGGAGGATAGAAAGGATCTTGCCATGAAGAACCAGAGAGGTTTCACTTTAGAATTTAAGAGAGAGGTAGTGGAGGAGTTACTCAGTGGAGAAAGTCGCCCTGCTCAGCTTTGCCGCAGATACAATATCTCTCCGAGCCTACTTTACCATTGGAAGAAACAATACAGTCGGGGTAAATTCAACAACGAACCCATCAAGGAAGCGGCTCTTAAAGACAGGGTAGAGAAGCTGGAGCGGCTGGTGGGCAGGCTAACGCTGGAAAATGAGTTTCTAAAAAGGGGGTTGCAGAACAGTCTCAGCCAGTCTCAAAGAAACGGCAGGTCATCACAGGGTGGAGATGCTTCCTCAGCAGTATACAGCGGGGGTGTAGGCTTATGAATTTTGCCAGGAGCAGTTTCTACTACAAGGCCAGGGCAAAGAGCTCTGACCAGATGAAGATAGAGGCTGACCTGAGAGACCGTATAGAGGCTATCTGTCTTGAATTTCCCTGTTACGGCTATCGCAGGGTTACCCAACAGCTAAAGCGGGAAGGATGGCTGGTAAACCATAAGAAGGTATTGCGGTTAATGCGGGAAAGCGACCTGCTGTGTCACATCAAGAGAAAGCGGGTCAAAACAACAAACAGTAACCGCTGCTTGCCGGTATACCCCAATCTCATTAAGGATATGGTCATCAGCCGTTTGAACCAAGTTTGGATTGCAGATATTACCTATGTCCGCATCCAGACCGGCTTTGTCTACCTGGCGGCTGTTCTGGACGCTTGCTCCCGGCGAGCGATTGGTTATGCCATATCTACCAGCATTGACACTGCGCTGACATTAAAAGCACTGCGTATGTCCTAAATAACAGGCATCCCGCCCCGGGCATAATCCATCATTCAGACCAGGGTGTGCAGTATGCTTCAAGGGAATACGTAGAGGAACCTAAGAGCCACGGATTTGAGATCAGCATGTCACGGAAGGGAAATCCTTATGATAACGCTACCATGGAAAGCTTTTTTAAGACGCTGAAATACGAGGAGGTGTACCTATGTGAATATAAAACGCTTGCCGATGTGATGAATAGACTCCCTTATTTTATCGAACAGGTTTATAATCTCAAGAGGCTTCACTCGGCTCTGGGCTATCGGCCACCTGATGAGTTTGAGGAATTACTGGTTATGAAACAAAATAAAAAGGAGGAATCTTGCCATACTCTCCTAACCCTTTCTGTCCAGCCACAGGGGTGCAGTCCACTTTGATTTTAGGCAGGTTAAGATGCCGGAGATACATATTATATAGCTGGTCTAAAAACTTGCAGTATGCTTTGATTCTCGCTATTGCCTTAACCTAACAATCAACACTCGCCGGTCGCTAACTCTCATTATAATGCACAAAATGCACATTACTGCTGACATTATGTCAATACATGTGTTGATATAGTTATGTGGATGTGCAATGATGTGCATTCTATATTATGAATACATCAAAGGATAAATACAGCAGAATTAGCTTTTTACACTGCCCGAGGAATTACTGCGAAGATTGGATAAGTATTGTGATACAATGTTCAGGGGTAAACCCAGAATACGAAGTCTAATGATACGGCATGCTGTTGAGGAGTTTCTCGATAAACAAAAAGAAAATTAGGAAGCAGTTGGTCAAATGAAGTGGATTAATAGCCTTTTTCATTTACAACCTCCATTAATACATAGGCCCGTTCAAGCTGGGAGCGGGCCTATTCTTAGGTTGTAAAGATGTTAATGAATTTGTCAATGAAATGAATGGATGGTTCCACACTGATGACATTGCAGCTATAGATGAGGATGGTTATATCTACATCCGGAACCGGAAGAAGGACATGATTATAAGCGGTGGGATAAATATTTTTCCTCGGGAGATTGAGGAGGTGCTCTTTGCTCATCCCGCAATATTAGAGGCGGCAGTAGTTGGCAAACCAGATGTCGAGTGGGGAGAGATCGTTAAGGCAGTGGTAGTACTTAAAGAGGGTATGACTGCTATTGAGCAAGAGATTATTGATTATGCCAAGGCTCGGCTAGTCTCATATAAGAAGCCTAAGGAAGTCGTATTTATGAAGAACTTGCCAAAAACAACTACGGGTAAAGTAATCAAGGCTCAGTTGAGAAAGGCTGCCTAGGAAGAAAGTAAGGTAAATACTATGCGATATGAGTATAAAGAGGTTAAACAAAGGTTGCCCGTTGAGACAAGAGAAGCATGGACGATAAAAGAAGTCGTCGAGAACACAGCTAAGTTTGGTGATGAGATATATCTAATTGATGCAGTTACAGGCAAGCATTATAGCTATGAAGAATCGAACACTGAAGCCAATAAGATTGCTAACTCCCTGATGAGTTTGGGTTTGAGCAAAGGGGATCGAGTAGCACTTTATATGAGGAACAAGCCAGAATACGTCTTTTCCATATTTGCCTGTTGCAAAGCTGGCTTTATAGAGGTTCCTATAAACACAAATTTCCGTGAGCCAGAGATAACACATATGATAAAAACTGCCGAAATATCAACTGTTATAGTGGATTCGGATAAAGGCTTCTTAGGGGAATTGGCCAAGGTTTCAGAAAGGGCTCCTGTCTTGAAGAACGTGCTTGTTCTCGGGGATACATCACATGCCCCAGCTATGTTAGCCAAGGTGATTTCTCTTGATGAATTGGTGGCGAAAGCAGATGCTTCTAATCCCAAGGTTGAAGTTGAGTATAGTGACACTTGCTGTATTTTCTTCACTTCAGGCACGACTGGATTGCCTAAGGGAGCTCCTGTATCCAACAAGCATTTCTTGCTTGCTGCCAAGAGTGCTTTGGCCGCGCCAATCACTAGAGACGATAGAAACTATAATTGCTTACCTTTATTTCATGCCAATAATCAGGTATATTCCACAATGGGGACGAGGTGCTTAGGCTCTTCCTATGTCATATCGGATAGATTTAGTCCCAAGAAATTTTGGAGGGAGATAAAGGAAAATAAGGTTACTTTCTTTAACTATATAGGTGGGATGCTTACGATATTGGATGCCGCCTTTAAGCCTGAAGATGTTCCCGATCATGGAGCCAAGTTGGCTGTCGGAGGACCCAATCCACGAGAGGGATGGGAGGAGAAATTTAAAGTTGAGCTGTTTCAGTGGTATGCCTTAAGTGAGGCACTGGTGGTTTTTGGGGATTTCGATCCTGATAGGAGCAAGAGAAGATGGGGCTCTTTCGGTGTACCTATATTTCCTGACCTGGGACGCGTCATTGAGCTAGTAGATGACGAAGGTAGGGAGGTGAAGGCTGGGGAGATTGGCGAACTAATTGAGAAGGGTGAAGAATTTACTATTAAAGGATATTGGGGGGCGCCTGAGGCAACCAAGGAAGCCATAGATGAGGATGGCTGGTTTCATACTGGCGATTTGGTGAGAAAGGATGAGGATGGGTATTATTATTATATTGACAGAAGGAAGTTTATGATAAGGAGGGCAGGTGAGAACATTGCTACTGCTGAGGTAGAAGCAGCCATAAACAGTCACCCGGCAGTTGAAGTATCTGCAGTGTTCCCAGCTCCAGACCCTTTTAGAGAAGAGGAGGTAAAGGCTCAAATTATACTTAAAAAGGGTGCTAAGGTGGAAATGGAGGACCTCATCAGACATTGTGCTTCCAGGCTGGCTTACCATAAGGTGCCAAGGTATATCGAGATTGTAAAAGAGTTTCCTAAGACTCCCACAGAGCGAATACAGAAGGTGAAACTTAAGGAAAGAGAGAGGCAAAGAAAAGATCATGGGTGGGATAGGGATAAGGAAATACCGAATTGGCGGGAGAGATTTTATGGATCTAAATGATGATGGGGAATGCTGAGAGATCATTAAGGAGGAATGAACTATGGGGAATCGTGTTAAAGGGAAAGTAGCAATTGTGACTGGGGCTGGGGCTGTGGGTCCAGGTATTGGGAATGGAAAGGCTGCCGCTATTCTTTACGCTAGAGAGGGAGCCAAAGTTTTGGCGGTTGATTACAACTTAGAGGCAGCTGAGGAGACCAAGCGCTTAATTGACGAGGAGGGTGGGGATTGCATTGTTTTTAAGGCCGATGTTTCCAAGTCCAGCGCTTGCAAAAGCGTAGTCGAAAAATGCATTGAAACTTTTAGTAGAATTGATATTCTCCATAATAATGTGGGGATTGCGCAGATTATAGGAGTAGTTGAGGCTAGCGAAGAAGATTGGGATAAAGTAATCAGTGTTAACCTGAAAAGCATGTACCTGATGTGTAAATATGCAATTCCCTATATGGAAAAGCATGGAGGTGGAGCAATAGTAAATATTTCCTCTATTATCTCCATAAGATATGGGGGCTATCCGATTGCTGCTTATGCTGCATCTAAAGGTGGTGTGGATGCTCTCACTCGAGAGGTAGCGATGGAATATGCATCAAAGGGGATTCGGGCAAATGCAATACTACCGGGGTTTATAGCTACTCCAGTAGTTAGGACTAGTCTCACAGCTGCCTATGGAGGGAATGTCGATGAGATGTTGAGGAAGCGAGATGCTATATGTCCTATGGGGAAACAGGGTGACCCCTGGGATGTGGCCTATGCAGCCCTGTTCCTTGCTTCAGATGAGGCGAAATATATAACGGGAGTAGGCTTGATTGTGGATGGTGGTTTGACTCTCAAGATTGGCTCAGTTTAAAGTGAAGTAAAATATCATGTGGACAGTGTAGGAGGTGATGCCTATGAAGAAATAAAGGGTGGTGGGGTGGATAAAACTTAAAAAGGAGGATTACATGAGAAACAAAATAATCATGGTGGTGTTGTCTGTAGCACTTGCTGTAAGTTTGGCTATTGTTGGCTGTGCCAAGCCAACGCCGACCCCAACGCCAACACCGGCACCGGAACAAGAGGTGTTTGAGTGGAGATGTAGTGACTTCAACGCAATAACCAGCGTGCCTGCAAGATCTACCCGGTATTTTTGCGCTTTGGTAAATGGTCTCTCTGAAGGGCGTATTCGCATAAAGTATTATGGCATGGGAGTCCTCGGCAGCATAGAGGAGGTTTTTGATGCTGTCAGTAGAGGTGAGTTGGAAATGGGTATGGTTAGTGCCTACACTACGTTTCATCCGCTTATGGTTCTTCAAGGTTGCCCGTTTGCTGGCTCATGCCCGGAAGCGGCAGACAAACTTTTTTATGATGGGGCTCTTATAGATGAACTCATGAGTGACGCCTGGGAGGCGGCTGGTGTTAGGCATCTAGCAAGGATGGAGAATGGGATGATGGCTTATGTCAACAACAAAGGCCCGGTTGTCACCCCTGATGATATGGCTGGGATGAAGGTTAGAGTTCCACCTAGTGAGCAGTACATAAGGAGTTTTGAGAACATGCTGCCGGACGCTGTCGGAGAAGTCGTCGCGTGGACTGAGGTTTATACCTCACTGGAAAGAGGAGTCATTGATGGCACGAGTATGTACATAGGTAATTATGAGTCTGATAAGTTCTATGAGGTGGCAAAATACTATACTGATATAAACCAAATGTATAACTACAACGACCTCGTTATGAGCCCGGAGGCATGGAATTCCTTACCCCAGGATTTACAGGATATCTTGACAGAGGCTGCAGGTGTTGCCGAAGATTTCTGTCGTTTCCGCTATCGGAAAGAATCAATTGTAATAGAGGAGCGATGTAAGGCTAAGGGGTGTGTATTCACGCACCTCACTCCCGAGCAGCGTCAGGTCTTCATTGACAATTGCAGGCCATTCGAACTATATGAGGAGCTATACGGGGATGTGTTGGAAGAGTACTATCCAGGGGAAAACATGTGTCAGCAGGTCATAGACGCGCTAAAAGCTGCAGGGTAAAGGATGGCAGAGCGCAGTTATTGCAAGTCGACACATTTTGAGCGCATAAGTTAAGTTAAGGATGGGTATTGATGCGTGCAGAGAAGTTGAAGCGGGCGATATCTACGCCAGGGGTAATTATAGGTGTTGTTGCAGCTGTTGCACTGGGATTGTCAGCCGGGGTGGCATTTATAGGGGTTATTTGCCGTTATGTTCTTAAGATCACCTCATGGTGGATTTTTCCAGTGCAACATTATTCTTATGTATTTGTTGTTTTCTGTGGTGCGGCGCTTGCCTCTTACAAGCAGATTCATGTTAGGGTAGAAGCCCTCGAGCTTCTTCTAAAGAAAAAAGTACTGCCCCACCTTATTCTCCGAGTCAGTATGCGTTTTGTTGCTTTTGCTGCCTGCTGTATATTTACTTATGAAAGTTATCTTTTCATGATATGGGTCTGGGCTGCGAATCATCATGACCCAACGTTAGAATGGTTTAACCTGGGTGTGGTACAAAGCCTACCTTTTTTCTTTGGGCTTATTTCCTGTGGTTATTTTGGGGGCTATTTTATTACGAGCGTAGTCAAGCTAGTAAAGATGCGCACAAATAGGGAAGTTAGGAGTAAAGAAGAGTGATTGATCCTACAATAGGATGGGAGGTTGCCTTCGGCCTCGCTTTGTTCTTCATTCTTCTATTAACGGGTCTTGAGATATTGTGGTGTTTCGCAGTGTCAGGGCTGGTAATGTCGCTCCTTCTCGGATGGGGCATAAGCGATATGTCCCGGGTAATTTATTATGGGATAGACAAAGAAACGCTTATGGCTGTAGCTTACTTTTTACTTGCTGGCGGTTTGATGGCTGAAGGGGGCATAGCTGATAAACTCATCATGTGGGTTTACGATTTTGTAGGTTGGATGCGGGGTGGGTTGGCAGCCGTCGCTAGTGTGACTAGTTTGTTCTTTGGTGCCCTCACCGGTTCCTGTCTTACCTCGGTAGCGGCTCTCGCTCCTTTAATGGTGGGCAGAATGGAGAAGTATGGATATGACCGTGCGTATTCAACAGGAGTCATATGCGCCTCTGGGTTTATGGGGCACCTAATTCCTCCAAGTATCCCTCTTTTGCTCTACGGGATATTGGCAAATCAATCGATAGCGGCTCTCTTTGTCAGCACAATTATCCCAGGCATCATAGTCACCTCCCTATACCTTATTATTAACTTCTTCTTCTGCCGGCGTTGGATGAAGCCAACTAAGGAGACTGACGAGTCGAGCAAAAGAGGCGGTGTTTGGTCAAAGCAGACTGCCAAGCATACACGGGATTGTATTCCTGCTCTACTATTTCCTGTAATTGTCCTAGGGGGCATTTATGGAGGGGTATTTACCCCCACTGAAGCAGCAGCCGTCGCCTGTGCTTATGGCCTAGTAATCGGTCTATTTGTTTACCGCGGGCTGAACTTGAAAAGTTTGTGCAGTGTCACTTATGAGGCTGCTGCCACCACTGGCATGATTCTCATGCTAGTCGGCGGTGGGATATTTTTCAGCAGAGTTCTACTTAGGGCAGGCGTGGCAGAGCTTCTCATAGGCTTTGTCTTAGGCATATCGGAAAACCCAATCCTAATCTTGGTGGGGATCAATATTCTACTATTGGTCTTGGGCATGTTTATGGACACCACCTGCATACTGATCATCTCTGTACCGCTACTGTTGCCGTTGCTTAGCGCTATAGGTATGAATCTTGTTCATGCAGGGGCAGTGATCGTTGTGAATCTTGGCATTGGAACGATTACGCCACCTTTCGCTGCTACTCTCTTTATCGGTGCCCGCGTGTCAAATCTCCCCGTATATGAGATAGTGAAACCGGTATTATTGTTCCTTGTCCTGGGCGCCTTGCCTGTTCTGATCCTCACCACTTACGTGCCTCAGCTTTCACTATGGCTACCAACTCTCTTGTGCGGCCCAGAGATTGTAGGCCTGGGGCCCTGAGCTAGTGGGTGGAGGCGCTGGAAGAAAGGGTTAGAAATGTTGCCGTGTTTGAACACATTGTCTGGGGAGGATCGCTTGGTGTCATCAGGACGAGTACTTTATTAAGGGAGGCTAAAATGGTAGGAGTTACTTCTTATGGTGCTTATATTCCCTGGTTTCGAATGGATCGCAAGGTCATCTCTGCGGCTATGGGATGGTTTAATCCGGCTGGTTTGCCTGGTGAGAAGGCGGTGGCCAACTATGATGAGGATAGTGTCACTATGGCAGTAGCTGCGGCTGTGGATTGTTTGCATAACTTTGAACGGG
>Ga0114918_10005733_pt1 | contig 10626 bp, 11 predicted proteins | sample LantaG_FD_87015 | JGI IMG/M metagenome (GOLD analysis project Ga0114918, IMG submission 87015) | Deep subsurface microbial communities from Baltic Sea to uncover new lineages of life (NeLLi) - Landsort_02402 metaG | ecosystem: Environmental > Aquatic > Marine > Oceanic > Sediment | place...
GAATTCTTGACATCAAACTTGCAATTGCAGGAACTCTTCCACTTCTTCTTAAATATTTCAAAGTGTCGATAGTCCCATATAATTTAATATTGTCTCTTAAAAAATTAAGAGAATATAAAATTTTTTCATAAGAATAATTTTTTATGATGGCTTTAGCCGCCGTTAAAACCATAAAACCCGTACCCATTGCACCCGACAATGAATCAAATATTTTTATTCTTTTTTCGGCTTTAAGCAGACCTCTTGCAATCCTTGCTGATGTTACGACAGCAGATAATTTTGAACTTATGTGAATCGAAAATATTTTTTTATACTCCTTAAGCAGTTTTTCATAAACCAGTGCAAAATCATGAGGTGAAGGAGAAGAAGAAGTAAATATTACTTTCTTTTCTTTCTGAAGAGTATAAATCTGGCTGGAGTCAATGTCTACACCATCTTTAAATTCTTTGCCGTTGTAATGAATATAAATAGGAACAACATTTATGTTGTATTTTTTTGCAAATTCTTTTGATATATCTGATGCACTATCAGTAACCAGCGCATACTCTTTCAAAATTCCTGGATTTTTTTTCATTATATTACTTTCCTGGTATCTTTATACCAGCCCCTAATTTATAGTTTAATTATATCCTATTTTAAATCAGCAGTAATAATAGGTATTGTTAATAGATTTTATAACAGTCACCATTAACTGGCAATAAAGATTTGAATCTTTTCAATAAAAAGAAAAATAAAAATTTTAAATGAGGATTAATTTTAAACGGAATTTTATTTTTAAACTCAATTATAATAAATTTACTTCATAAAGTTTAAAGCAATATTAAACGACTTAAAAAAGAAGTAATTTTAAAAAGTAACGAATTTTGTCTCCAAACCAGGTAACGGATTTTGAAAGAGATAAAGCTTTAATTTAGATGGGATAATAACAAAAACTATTACAAAAAAGCTATGGATTTTGGAAAATACTTCTTACTCAAATTTTAGGAGTAGAGCCGCTTTCTACTGCATGGTCTTTTTTATCAGGGTATTCAATCTATAATTTGATTTTAATACCAGTTTACCTATTTAGTACCGCCAGGAATTTCAGTGGTAGTTTAATGTGTTGTGGCTGCAGGCCAATAGCAGCCGAGCGGGCAGCTCTCTAATTTACTGGGAAGCCATGAATATTAAATTAGATAAAATAACATTAAAAAGGAGTTATAATTAAAATGAAAGTAACTGATATATTTAAGGTTATTATTACTGCTTTTCTTGTAAATTTTTTAAATAGGTTATTTATTTTATCTATTACTTGTTTATGATATTATCTTTACGATAGTTTTATACATATTTTTTTCATAAATAACCCTAGAGGTCCTAATGGGAATTCTTAAAAATGTTTTGAAAGAAAGAAATAAAATACGTAAAAAAAAGATAAGTGATGCGCTTAAGGAAGCTAAAAAGATTTCAGATATCCTGTCAACAAAATTTGGAGCTAAAGAAGTTATTCTCTACGGCAGTTTATTGGAGGAAAAATATTTTGATGAAGCTTCTGATATTGATTTAGCAGTAAAAGGTCTTGGAGATAGATATTTTAAGGCTTATGGTTATTGTTTAAGAATTAGTAAATTCAATCTTGATATCAGACCATATGAGGATATTCCCCAAAAGTTTAAAGATATTGTTGATAAAAGAGGTATAAAACTATATGAATGAGAAAAATCCTAAAAAAGAAATAGTGAGTTTTATAAATGAAGAATTAAATAATATAAAACAACTACTATCTGAATTATCTGAATGTAAAGGCAATAGCTATATTTTAAGACGCGCCAGGGGTTCAATACTTCATGATTTTTATAACGCCTGTGAAAGAATTTTTGAATTAATTACTCACAGGATAAATGGAGGGGTAGCTGTTGGACAGCAGTGGCATAAAAAATTATTGTATCAAATGACAATGAATATTGAAGATGTGAGGCCACCTGTGATTTCAAAAAAATTAGCAGCCGAACTGGATGAGTATCTGGCATTCCGCCACCTTTTTAGAAACATCTATGGTTTTGAATTAGAAAGCAAGAGACTGGATAAGCTTATAGAAAAATTCCCTGATACTGTAGAACTATTATTTAAAGAAATAAATGATTTTTTAAAGAAACTGTAACCTCCTCCAATCAAAAACTTCACAAACTATAAGTAAATGACAAAATGCCCCAGCTGTAAAATAACACCAAATATTTACAACCCGGTATTTTTTCTGATTCAGACTGTACTAAAGATGGTAGATATAAAATCTGCTGCGCTAATAAAAAAGATTGAAGCCTTTGTCCTCATAATTGTTCAGGGGGCAACACCAGTGGTACCTGTGGTTCAGGTTGCTATAATCCAGGGCCTAATGTTTTAACTTGTCCAGTGTCTTGTTCTTGTACATCTTGGACTCTTGGTTCTTGTGGATCTAGTGGTTGTGGGTCTTTGCAGCGGCCAAGAATTCGAACCTGTACTCCTTCCGGTTGTGCTTCTACTTTTGATGGGTGTGTAAATGATTCTTCCTGTTGTAGTTTTTCTGGTTGGACTGCAAAAGAATGTGGACAAAATATTATTTTAATTATGTAATATGGAGTTGACATTTCCAAATTAATATGTAAAATGGAATTATGTATTCCAGAATTATAAAATATCCCGATAATAAAAGCTTCTTTTTATTTGGCCCCCGGGGTACCGGTAAAACCACGTGGGTAAAACAAGTTTTTCCAAATGCGGTATATCTTGACCTTCTGGAATCCCGTTTATTTAATGATCTGCTGACCGATCCACAAAGACTAGAAAATTTCATACCAGATAATTTCAAAGACTGGATAATAATAGATGAAGTCCAAAAAATACCCGAGCTTCTAAACGAGGTACACAGGCTTATCGAAAAAAATAAGTATAAGTTTATTTTAACTGGTTCCAGTGCGAGAAAGTTAAGACGGAAAGGCCCGAATCTTCTTGCAGGCAGAGCATTAAATTATTCAATGCATCCATTGACAGCAGCAGAAATCGGGAAGGATTTTAATTTAAATCATTCACTTATGCTTGGCAACCTTCCATCGGTTTATGTTGAATCAAATCCGGGAGATTATCTTGAAAGTTACATCAAGACCTATCTCCAGGAAGAAATACAGCAAGAAGGATTAACTAGAAACCTGGGGGTATTTTCAAGGTTTCTTGAAGCCGCGAGTTTTTCCCAAGGCTCGGTTTTAAACATTTCGCAAGTTTCCAGGGAATGTGCCGCTGAAAGAAAAACAGTCGAGAATTATTTTACAATTTTAGAAGATCTTCTTTTGGCTTACAGGGTTCCTATTTTTACAAAACGTGCAAAAAGAAGGTTAGTTTTGCATCCAAAATTTTATTTTTTTGATGTTGGAGTCTATAGAACTTTAAGGCCTATGGGTCCTCTGGATGCGCCTGAAGAAGCCGGTGGAATTTCATTTGAAAGTCTTTTCTTTCAGGAACTGTTGGCAATGAATGACTATCTGGGTCTTGGATATAAAATTTATTACTGGAAAACAAGTAATAATATAGAAGTGGATTTTGTTTTATATGGAGACAGAGGCTTAAAAATATTCGAAGTTAAAAGAAAAGGTAAAATCACAGGATCTGATCTTCGCGGGTTAAAGGCCTTCCTTAACGATTATCCTTCTGCAAAGGCATACTTAATATATGGCGGGGAGAGGCAAATGTCAGACGGCAGCATCAATATCCTTCCACTTGAATATGCTATTAAAAATTTAGAAGTTATTTTATAAAAATGACAACAATTTCTTAAATCAAATAGTCTTTACTTAGCAACTGAATAATATGATTATCTTATGCTGCCGTCGAAAATAGAATTCAAAAGCTCTATCCTCTCTTCCGGAGTGGTGAGTCTTGGCTGGCTAAAGTCATTAAGCATGGTAGTAATTAAAATAGTATTTATATGTTTGCCCTTATAGAAGATGTGTTTTGCAATTATTCCGGGATTATTACCAAGAATATCTAACTGTTGCCCAAAAAATAAATTACCCAGTCCATAGTTTATAAAGCCATCACCTCTAAATTCAACTCCCATGGGATAATGAGACTGACTACCACTTACTATATCAGCTCCAGCATCAATAATTCTTCTAAAATCAGTAATCTGAACCTCAGTAGGGGTATAGCTATAAGTTTCCTCATATTGAAAAGTAAATATTACTATATAACCTTCTTCCTTTAACTCCTCTATTATCGCTTCAAACTTTCTCATATCTTCCTCTTTTTCTACTTCACCCCACACATTTATACGCGCCGAACCTGGAGTATCTTCTGTAGCCCAATTACTGGCAGGGCCAAAAGTATTAGCTCCGAGAAATGCTATTTTGTTACTCCCTATCTCAAAAGTAGCTGGCTCATATGAATCCTCAAGATTTCTTCCCCCACCAAAATAGGGCCAGCCCTCTTCATCATACATATCCAGGGTATAGTTCATCCATTCATGACCGTAGTCATTCATATGATTTCCGGTAAGTTCAATTACATCAGTTCCAACATACCTGAGTAATTCTATATACTCAGGACTGCTGCAAAAAATTAAACCCTGGGGTTTTGTTCCTGTGCAACCTTCCACAAAAGGCAACTCATTACTTATATGAGTAATATCTGCGTCTCTTAGTGTTTCTGCTATTTCCTTACCCGGAGATAAAACTCCATCACTCTCTATCCTTCTTGCTACCTGCCTAACTATTGCTGTTACCCCGGTCATAATGACCGACGTAAGCTTTTCCATATCCCTGTTGGTGATTGTTACTCCTGAAAAACTCTCAGCTATTTTGCTTTCAAAGTCAGGGTTATTACTCCCCAGACTTATATTCAGGTCCAGCGGATAATTACCGGCGTCTGAATCTTTATCAAAAACAGACATCTCATCTAAATTGAGTACCTTATATTTTTTTTCGATATTATCAAAAGGGATAATTGAAAAACTATTATTATTTTCAATATCTAATGGAAGCTCTTCCGCACTTACTATCTTTATATTTTCATTTACGCTCTTGCCAAAAATCTTTTCAAGCACTTTAAAAACTTCTTCAGTCACAATAAGTTCGGGTTCAGAGCCATCAACTGATATATAATTTAAAACCTCCTTATTTCCGGCCCAGAATTCTCCTATATTCTCATATGATATATCGTCAAAAATTCTAAAAAATGAAACCACCGGCACCAAAACCCATCTTATTTCTGATTCCTTGCTACTAATATCAATTTCAACCCATACATCGGAATCCTCTTTCTCATCTGCAATTATTATTTCATCAAAAACTTTGCTTAACTCATTTCTGACTTCTGCGCTTATATATTCCGGAATAAGGTCACTGATCCAGAGACTTACTGTAGTAATTTCTTCCGTTTCATCTTCAGATTTTTCTCCTGCTTGCTCCTGAAGTTGGTTACTGGCCTCATTCATATCCCCGGTTTCTCCGGTCTCAGAAATATTCTTCTCACCATACCGGGTAATTTGGCATGAATTAGTGATTACTGATATAAACAGAAAAATTAAGATTAATGTAAAAACATTGGTAAATAAATTTTTGCTTTTCATCTCTCTATAACTATAAGGTTAGTTCATAATTTAATACCATTCTATATTTTTATAGATAAAATTTAAAGTGAAAAAATTATCATTAATTTTGGCTAAAAAGTGTTATAATAGCTTGCAAAAAATACTTACAATTCAAAATTTATAATTACAAAAGTAGCAAATTTTAAAGGAGGAAAAAGTATGCTGTCAAGAAAAAGTACCGAAGTAAAAGGCTCAAAAAATATTACTATTATTGCCGAGGGAGTTAAAGTAGAAGGGAAAATTAACTGCCCTGGTTCAGCAAGAATTGACGGTGCAGTCAATGGCGAAATTACAATAGAAAAAGATATTATAATTGGAAAAGAAGGAAAAGTAGAAGCTAATATTAGAACCAAAGATGCAGTAATAGTCGGTACATATAAAGGAAATATGATAGCATCTGGAGAAGTTGAAATTACCACGACAGGAAAATTTATTGGAAACTTAACTCAGAAAGATGCTCTCCTAACAATAGCTAAAGGAGGACTGTTCAAAGGAGAAAGTCTGATAGGTTCAAATGCTGATATTTTTAAATCAAAAGATGAAAAAAAAGATATTGATGATGCCCAGAAAGCCAAAAAGATTTAATTATTTATAAACTCAATATTCCCCCAAACACCCAGCTTATCATATTTTACAATTAAAATGCCTGTTATATCTTTTATATTTTTATAACTACTTATAGTTTTAGAAATATCTTCAGGACCTCTAATACTATTTGCAATTGAAGTGGCCGCGCCATCTGCGCTAATAGTAGATTTTGCCAGAACAACCACTAAATCACTACTCCCCATGCTAAGTGAATGGCCAAAACTTCCCGATGAAGAACAAAGCCCGTAAGGAGTGCCAGCCGCTTTTATTTTTAAATATATCTTATCTTCAAAATGCTTATTCTTAAGATATACACCGACCTCTATGTCTTTATTGCTCTTTATAAAAACATCACCACCATTTTCTATTATTAAGCGGCTGCAGTATTTATCCAAACCTGAAGCAAGATAGTCACATACCGCCCCGGCAACAGTAGCCATTGGGCCTACATTAAAAATAGCCGCCTTCTGGCACATTTTTTTTATTACAGGAGGATACCCGGGCTTAATTTTTAAGGGGGATAAACTTTTTTGAAAGGATGGATTTTCCTTTATACAGGATTCAAGCAGATAGTAAATTTCCTTAATTAATCTCTCAAATTTAGGAATGATATTTCTATCGCAACTGACCAAAAGATCACTATATTTGTATATAATCCTCCAATTATATTTCTCTTTATATTTAATCCTGTTTCTATATATACTTCTATCCAGATCAAGCTTTCCAGCAAGCAACCTCTCAATATTTATATCATAACTTTGTGTCATTGCTTATGAGCTATTTTCTCCCAAAACTGCCGTAATATAAAAAAACCAAAAAAATAATCGCCAAATAAATAACAGCAGTAACTATTAACATTATCCAATTAACCAAATCAAATATATACATTGTCAGGATAAGAACCGGTATTAAAAAAACAGTTGCAACAATACTTAAAACAAGCGGATTTCTAAATTTTGGATTCATCAATTTGTTATAACTACCTTTCCGTAAAAAAATACTGGATTATCTACAAAATTAAATTTTTTTTATAATTTTAAGTGACCGGTTCCGTTAACTTTTATAAAAATTATATTATATAGCCAGGTAAAAATCTATTCTTGAACCAAATGATTATTGGCAAAATATCAATATTAGAGTATTATAGTTTACTAAATCTAAATCAGGACCTAAATATATCATGGCAAAAACAATTGAAGAAATAAATGAAAAAATAAAAAACGGAAAAGTTTTAGTATTAAACGCTGAAGAAATAATTGACTATGTGAAAGAAAAAGGAATAAAAAAAGCAGCCAAAGAAGTAGATGTGGTGACAACTGCAACTTTTGGACCTATGTGTTCCTCTGGAGCATTCATAAATTTCGGGCACCCGGATCCTCCTATAAAAATGACAAAAGTGTGGTTAAATGATGTACCTGCATATGCTGGAATAGCCGCTGTAGATGTATATATCGGCGCTGCGGAACTTTCAGAGACAGAAGGAATGAATTACGGTGGAGCATATGTAATTGAAGATTTAATACTAGGAAAGCCAGTAAAACTAAGAGCGACAGCATATGGTACTGATTGTTATCCTAGAAGAGAAATTGAAACTTACATAACCATGGATACAATAAACCAGGCTTATCTTTTCAATCCTAGAAATGCTTACCAGAATTATGCAGTAGCTACCAACTCTTCTAACAGGACAATTTATACTTATATGGGAAAGTTATTACCTAATTTTGGTAATGCCACTTACTGTAGCGCAGGCCAACTCAGTCCACTTCTAAATGACCCATATTACAGGACTATTGGGATAGGCACAAGAATCTTCCTGGGAGGCAGTCAGGGCTACGTCTCCTGGTACGGTACCCAGCATAATCCAGGCAAAGAGAGATTACCCAATGGTACTCCATGTGGTGCGGCCGGGAGCCTTGCTCTTATAGGCAATTTAAAAGAGATGTCACCCCAATACCTGAAAGCATGCACTTTTCACTTATATGGTGTTACTATATTTATAGGTATTGGTATCCCAATCCCGGTGATTGATGAAGAGATGGTAGAATTCTTAAAAATTAAAGATGAGGATATATATACCGAAATTTTTGACTATTCCGTTCAAAGAAGAAATAAACCTTCTTATGGAAAGGTCAATTACAAGCAGCTCAGAAGCGGAAAAATAAAAATTAATGGTAAATTTGTTCAGACGGGCTCAATTTCAAGTTATTTCAAGGCACTTGAAATATCCAATGTGCTTAAAAAAGAAATTGAAAATGGTAAATTTTATTTAACTGCCAGTGTTGCCACCCTGCCTCTGGAGGAGAAATACTCAAATCTTGATATACTCAGTAAGGAGGAACTCTGGTGATAAAAAGAAAACTGGTGCTGAGTTTTCCGGAAAATATTGTCACAAAGCCAGTTACATATAAACTGGTAAAAGAATTTAATCTGGAATTCAATATACTCAGGGCTGAAATAACTCCTAATATGGAGGGTAAAATGCTAATCGAGCTCAGGGGTGATAAGGATCAAATTGACCAGTCAATTGAATATCTTACAGGTACCGGAGTTTCCGTTCAGGAAGCGGCAAAAGACATAATAATAGATAAGAACCAGTGTGTGGATTGTGGAGTCTGTACCTCTTTATGTATCACTGAGGCTCTTACACTTGACAATAAAAGTTTTAAATTAAAATTCAATAAAGACAAATGTATTTTATGTGAGTTATGCCTGGATTGCTGTCCCGTTTCTGCAATAAAAGTTCATATATAAACTTTAATCAGATTTTAAGATCTTACAGAAAATACCCTGAATATTTTTTAATACTTTATAGTATAATGATAAGGTAAAAGAGTCTTTAAAACAACCTGGATAAAATAAAAATGAACTGTTTATCCTTTAAACCAATAAATATTGTTAAATTTCTGATTATTTTGCTATTTATCAGCTCGTTTCTTTTAATAGGATCAACCAACAGCCCTGCGCCTGATAATAAAAGCAGTAATGACAAAATAAATTATACAGAAATAACTAATTTCTATATATGTGAGATTAAAGACATAATAGATCCTCCTATATCCAATCACTTAAGAAAATGCTTGAAAAAATCACTTGATTCAGGTTACGGTCTTATTATATTAATGGATACGCCGGGAGGACTTGAAGCATCTATGAGAGAAATAATAATGGATATCCTGAATACAAATATTCCAGTTATAGTATTTGTTTATCCTGAAGGCGCCAGGGCAGCTTCCGCCGGGGTATTTATAACCTATGCCAGTGATCTTGCTGCTATGGGACCCTCTACCAGTATAGGAGCTGCTCATCCGGTAAACCTGGGTGGAGAACAACAAATATCCGGGGATATGCTGGATAAAGTAACCAATGACTCGGTCTCTTTCATAAAAAACCTTGCCGAATCTAGAGGCCGGAACGCTGATTGGGCAGAAAAGGCAGTAAGGGAAAGTGTTTCTATTACAGCCGCCGAAGCATTAGAGCTTGAAGTAATAGACCTTACTGCTTCAAATATAGAAGACTTGCTCGAAAAAATAGACGGCAGAGTCATTGAGAAATCAGGTAAAACTTTTCTTATAAACGCAAAGATTGCCAGAACTGAAAAAATTGAAATGAGTTTTATTTCCAGGTTTCTTCACATTATAGTAAATCCGAATATTGCCTATATATTATTTATTATAGGTATATTTGGAATAATCTATGAATTCTCCCAACCAGGATTGGGAATTTCAGGAGCAATCGGTGCCTTATTTCTAATTCTGGGGTTTTATGCGTTTAGCATTCTTCCTATAAACTATGCCGGACTGGCTCTTGTAATTTTGGCCATAATTTTATTCATTCTGGATATAGCGCTTGGCCTGGGTGGAATACTTTCAATAGCAGGCGCAGCTTCACTTCTTATAGGATCCTTTTTACTGATTGACAGTGACGCTCCTTATCTTAAAATAGCTACAAGTCTGATAATCAGCGCTTCAGTTATAGTATCCGGTTTTTTAATTATTGTAATAAGGGCAGTTTATAAGATTCACAGGCAAAAACCCGTTACCGGTGAAGCAGGGATTACTGGAGAAACCGCAGTAGTCTGCCAGGACTTAAATCCACAGGGTCTGGTTAAAGTATACGGGGAAATCTGGAAGGCAGTATCTGAGGATGGAAAAAAAATTAAAAAAGGCCAGGAAGTTAAAATAATATCTTTAAAAGATCTGACTTTAATGGTAAAAATATTAAATAAACAAAACAATTAAAACAAAAAAGGAGGTTAAAATGTTAGTAGGTCCAACAGTAGCAATAATATTCGGTATAATTATTGTCTTAATATTATTGCTTTCAGCTGTTAAGATTTTAAGAGAATATGAAAGGGGTGTAATATTTAGATTTGGAAGACTGAGTGGAACAAAAGGGCCTGGCATATTCCTGATAATTCCGTTTGTGGATAAAATGATTAA
>Ga0114918_10005734_pt1 | contig 10625 bp, 11 predicted proteins | sample LantaG_FD_87015 | JGI IMG/M metagenome (GOLD analysis project Ga0114918, IMG submission 87015) | Deep subsurface microbial communities from Baltic Sea to uncover new lineages of life (NeLLi) - Landsort_02402 metaG | ecosystem: Environmental > Aquatic > Marine > Oceanic > Sediment | place...
CCGTTGCCGCCGCCGCCGCCGCCTCCTCCGCGCGAGCGACGACGAGCCCGCCTGTCGCCCGCAGCGCCCGGCCCGCCGCGCCCGAGGCCCTCGACGCCACGCGCCTGGCGACCCGGCGCCAGGAGAGAGGAGGAGGATGCTCCGTCGCCGAAGCGGAGGAAGGATCCGCTGCTTTCAAGCCCGCGACCCGGGCGACCGCCTCTTGGAGCCCGGCGCCGAGGGCGGAGGCTTCGCCGCCGCCGCCGCCGCTGCTTCCGCTCCGGCTCCCGCTCCCGCTCCCGCTCCCGCTCTCGCCTGCGTGTTCGCTCGCGCTGTTTTCGCTCGCGACCTCGGCAAAGGCCTGCGAGACGAGCGCGGCGCCTCGCGCGCCCACGGCGGCGCCGACGGCGGCGGCCGCGGCGGCTTGCGCTTCCCGCTCCGCAGCGGCGCTGCCTCCGAAGGCGGGGTCCGGCGGCGGCGGGAGAGAAAGGGAGAGGGCGTCTCCTCCTGCTCCTTCCGATTTCCGTCGCGGCGTCAAAGGAGCAGAGGCGGCGGCTCCGCTTTCTTCGCTGCCTCCAACAGCAGCGCTCTCGTCGCCGTCGTCGTCCTCCTGGTGCTGCAGCGGCGACCAGGAGGCCGCGGCCTCCCTCGCGGCAGCAGTAGCCAGCGAAAGAGCGCCGGCGTCTTTCGCGCCAGCAGAGGCGGAAGCAGAGGCGGCCTCCGCCGCGGCCGCCCTCGCCCAGCGAGCGACGAGCGCCCTGACCTCCTCCTCCGGCAGCGGCCCTGCCCTCGCCGCGGCGGCCTCGGCCACGGACCTCCAGGCCTCCTCCTCCTCTCCGATCTCGCCATCATTAGCGTTTGTAGTTTCAGCAGCAGGGGAAGAACAATTCAAGCTCTTCTCGAGCGGCGGGAGGTCGAGCGGTCCGTCGGCGTCCCCGGCAGAGAGCACCGCCGCGGCCAGGCCCGACGACGAGCTTTTCTCTTCTCCTTCTCTTTCCCCGAACAGCCACCAGAGCGCGTCTGCGCCGTCGAGCACAGCCACGGCGAGCGACACCGCGACGGTCTCGGCGGCGGCGGTGGCAGGAGAAGAAGACTGAGAAGCAGAAGTAGCAGCAGCAGGAGCGCCCGAGAGCGAAGCCCTTAGGGCGGCGACGCGCCCCTTCAGAAAGGCCTCCGCCGCGGCCCTCGAGTCGGCGCCGGACAGCAGCACCGTCGCCGCCAGCGCGCTCGCCGCGGAGGCGCGAGACAGGCGCCAGTTACCAGCAGCAGCGCCCCCTCCTCCTTTGGAGAGCGCCGCCCTGGCCGCGGCGAGCACTTTCGGTTTCGTCCCCTCGACAGCCTGCGCCGCCCGGGGCAGCAGCGGGAAGCGCACGCTCGCGCGGAGGGTCCCGTTTCCGTTTCCGTCTCCGTCCTTCCGCGCGCAGAGCAGGCGGTGGACCTCGGAGGCGCGGAGGAGCCTGGCTGCTGCCGTGGCGAGGTTGGTGGTGGAGGAGGAAGCGCTGTTCTTGCTTGCTCCTCCTCCTCCTGAGGCGGCGGCAACGGCGGCGGCAGCGGCGGCGACCGCCGCGGCGCCCTTCTTCCTCTTTCCCGCCGCATCGGCGGCGGCGGCCGGGGCGTCGGCGATTAGCCTCACGCGCGCTCCCACGGCAAAGAGCAGCCTCGCGGTGTCGTCCGTCGGGTGAGAAGAAGAAGTGGAGGAAACAGAGCTGCTCGAGCTCGAGCTCGTTTCGGCAAAGACGCTGCGAGAGAGCGCGGCCGTCCCCGTCGCGAGCGCCCCCGCGGCCGCGACAAGCCTCCGCGCGTCCCTCTTCATCGCCGAGATGGCGTCTGCCGAGGCGAGCACGTCGCGGTAGGCGTCCCCGACCAGCGCGCGCAGGGAGCGCTTGGCCTCGTCGATCTCGGCGCGGGTCTTAGCCTCGATCTGAAGTTTTTGGGAGAGGTGGGGTGGAGGAGAGGTTGAGGAAAAAAAATCGAAAAGAAAAATCAAAATTTCGATGCAGCAATAATCGTCCTCTCTTCTGGCACTTGTGCTGATCTTTTCATTCCCTTTTCACGTGGCTGACGCAACAATAGCATCGATTCGTATCCGTCGCGCGGGGGAAGAGGCTTCGAAGCAACAAGAAGAGATGGGAAAAAGAGCTCGCGAAGTGTTTGAAAAGAAGGAGCAATCAATCGACCATCGATCGACCGATCTTTTCAATTTCAATCTTTCTCACCTCGCGGATCTCCGCCACGCTGTGCGTCTCGAACACATCCTCGACCTCGCGCTCGACGTCGCGCAGGCTCAGCGGCTGGCCCGATGACGACGCGGACGAGGATTTACCGACGCCTGCGCGGCGCGGGCGAGGGTAGCTCGTGGAGGACGAGGTGACCATCGCGAGCGAGTTTTTTCTTTTCTTTTTTGCTTCTTCGTCGACGTCAAAGAAGAAGAAGAAGTGGAGCGAGTGTTGTTTACTTTTCCGTCGCTCTCTCTCTCTCTCTCTCTCTCAGAAAGACGCATTCCAAACTCTTTATCCTTCGCTTTACGAGCACGCGCTTCTGCAATTCCGATCCCCTCTCCCTCTCAGCAGCTAGCAGCAGCCTCCTTGAAGGCTCCCAGGCGAACAGACAGATCGACAGACCCGCGGTTTTTCTTGCCTTTCGATCCGCCTCTCTCTCGTCTCTGGCATTTCCCGAACCTCTCTCCCTCTCTCCAATTGCAAGGAAGGATGGTCACCTGGCGAGCCCTGACGACCAGGGCGTGGAAGTCTTACGAGCTCGCGCTGCGACGGAGACCGCTGGCCACGCAGGTGGTCACGAGCACGGCGCTGTGGTAAGCGCAGAGAGGAAGAGAGGAAGAGAGGAAGTTGCGTCTTCCTTCCCTTCGTTCGATCTCGTTTTTTTTTGCTCTCTTTTCTTCGACCACCTCCTCTCTCACCCCTCTGTCTTTCTCTCTTTCTCTCTCAACTCGCAGGACCCTGGGCGACGTGCTGGCCCAGCGCCTCGACTCCTCGGCCCGGAGTAAAAAAGCAGCAGCAGCAGGAACAACAACAACAACAACAACAGCGAGAGGAGGCAAGGCCTCCTCCTCGGGCAAAACAAGAAGCTCCTCCTCTTCCTCCGAAGGAGAAGAACAAGCCCTCTTCCCTGTACCCCTCGCCGTGCGCCACCTGGCGGCCTCCGCCCTCTACGGCGCCTGCGTGGTGGGTCCCTTGGGCCACGCCTGGTACCGCTGGCTCGACGCCTTCGTCTCCGCCCGCTTCCTGCGCGGGTCTGCCAAGTTTGTGGCTTCCAAGGTTTTACTCGACGAGGTGGTCTTCGGTCCTGTTCACGTCGCCGGATTCTTCGCCACGGTGGTGGTCGTCGCAGAGGGTGGAGGGCTCACCGAAGTTGCCAGCAAGGTCAGGAGGGACTTCGCCTCGACCTACGCCGCCGAGCTGGCCTTCTGGCCCGCCTTCCAGGCCGTCAACTTCTGGAGGGTGCCCGTGAGGCACCAGCTGCTCGCCGTCAATTTGGCTTGCTTGTTGGACGCCACCTTCCTGTGCTGGGCCTCGGCGCACGACGACTGGGTGGCCGCGGCGAGGAGCGCGCTGGGGATGGAAGAGGTGGGGGTGGAGAAGGGAGAAGGGGGGAAGAAGAAGCGAGGGGCGTGATGAGAAGGGAGAAAGAGAGAGACGGGGGGGGAGTGTGTGACAAGAAAAAAAAAGATTCTCTTTCTCTCTTTCTTTTTTCTCTGTCTTTCTCTTTCTTTCGCGAAAGGGCGAGGGGGACGTGCGTTTTCTTTTTGAAATTAAAAAAACCAATGTGCGGTGGGGTGGGACAACGGAAAATGCGGGGGCGTCAAGTTCTGTTTCAAGTTTTTTGTTGTTGGTTGAGTGAAAAATATATAAAAAAAAATTCGCGAAAATCTCGGGAAAAAAACGCCAAGAACAAGAAAAAAAATATCAGAGAGCTTCGAGAGCAACGGGAACGACCTGCTGCATCGAGAAGCTCGTCCTCCTCTTGGCCGGCCGCGGAGGAAGGCAGTTGTCCTCGAGGAGCTTGGCGAACGAAGCGGTGGCGGAGGAGGCAGCGGCCGCCTTTTCGGGCGTCGCAGGCGCTGCTGCTGCTGCTGCTTCTGCTTTCGCTTTCTCGTCCTCCTCCTCCTCCTCTTCGACTTCAACTTCTTGAAGGCCCTTGTTCTTCTCACTCCTCCTCCGTTCCGCCTCCTTCCTCTCCTTCCTCTCCTCCTCCGCGCCGGCCTCAATAACGACCTCCGCCCCGTCCAGCAGCCTCCTCTGCCACTGCAGATCGAGCAGAAAGCCTCCGTGTCCGGCCCGGCGGTCCTCGTTCCCGGAGACGGAGGCCTGGGGCGAAAAAACCGAGAGCGCCCGTTTAACCAAAAACGACGGAACCAAGTCGTCGCCCCCGGCCAGGCCGAAGAGCGTCGACTTCCCCGCGTGCCTGAGGTCCTGCGGCCAGAGGCACTCTCGGTGCCAGGCGAACCTGCGGCAGAAGGCCTCGCCCACCGTCAGGTCTCTGGAGAAGAGGAAGCGGGCCGAGTCCACGGCGGTGAGCAGGGCTCGGGCCGTCGCCGCGGCCGAGGAAGCGGCCGAGGCCGCCGCGGCAAACGGCGACGACGTTGAAACTTCTTCTTCGACAACCTCTTTTCCCTCTTCCTCTTCCTCTTCCTCTTGCTGCTTGGGCCAGAAGTACCCGCTCCTGCTCCTGCTCTCGGCGCTCTCCTTCTCGGATTTACTAAGAAGAGCCACGGGGGGCTTGTAGACGAAATTCGCGAGGAGCTGCGGATAGATCGTGAGAGCGCAAACGGGGTCGAGCAGGACCAGCGACTGCACTTTTTCCGGGTGCGCCGCGAGCATGCGCGCGGCCACGAAGGTCCCGTACGAATGCGCCACGACCGCGGCAGACCTCCAGTTGTTGATACTGAGAGCCTCGAAGGCGGCGGACGCGACGTCGCAGGTCGAGGCGGCCCTCGTCGGGAAGAGGCCGACGGAGACGTGTCTGGCCTCGAGGAGCAGCAGCGGCCTGCGGGGGAAACGCTTGCGCAAGGCCGCGACGAACAAGAGGTAAGGGGTGATGCCGAGGCCGACGCCGTGGAGGAAGAGGATGGGGGCTGAAGAAGAGGGGTCGTCGCTGTCGGAAGAGGAAGAGGAAGAAGAGGAAGAAGAAAGAGAAGCGGGTTTGTTATTTGCCGCTTTCGCTTTCGCCTTCGCCTTCGTCAAAGAAGAAGAAGGGAAGAGGCGCCGGCAGAGCAGCAGCAGCTGCGAGGCCTCTTCGTCCTCGTCGTCCTTTCCGCTCTCTTTGTCGAGCAGCGACGAAGAGGAGGCCGCGAATGCCTTGGCGGTGACGCCCCTCCCTGTGCGCAGGCGGCGGCCGCCGCCGCCGAAGCGGAAGCGGAAGCGGCGGGGCGGGAGGAGCGCCGCCGAAGGAGCGACCTCTTCCTCTTCCTCTTCCTCTTCCTTCTCTTCGACGACAACAGCACTAGTAGCAGCAGAAGATTCCTTCTCGATAACCGGAGGCAGCACCCAGAACTCATAGCTGCTCCCTCTGCCCCCACGGGCCCCTTTCTGGATCTCGACCCTGCCCCTCTGGAAACCCGCGACTTTCAAAACGAGCGCCGTGAAGACTCTCATCGACTCGAGCCCGAGCCTGAGCGCCAGAGGGCTGTGGATCACTTTCAGCGGCTCCCACAGGTGCGCCATGAACTCGAGGCGCGGGTTCCTGCCGGCTTCGAAGCGGGTCCCGTACGAGACCTGGATCCTGTCGACGAAATCGGAGACTCCTGCCCGGTCTTCGCAACTCAAATCTTCCAGCCTTTTGGCGTGGAAGCCGTACGCGATAAAGTCCTCGACGTTGCCCCTGAGGATCGATTTTCTCGAGGCGCCGCGGAACCAGCCGGAGAGGAAGTCGTCGAGCGAGATGATCTCGGAGAGGGAGAGCAGGCGCTGGGGTTGGAAAGATTTTTTTGTTTTTGTTTTGAGAGAAGAAGAACAGGAGGTTGAAGGTGAGCGCCTTTTCGTCTTCTTCTTCTCCTTTCTCTCTCTCTCTCTCTCCCTTTCGCGCTCTTTCAAAACCAACTCTCTCCCTTTCCTTACCTCTTTCAGCATCTCCATGCGTTCGGGCTCGATGGCGGCGTCGAGCACGGGCTCGGAGTGGATGAGTTGGTAGCTGGGGGAGGGAGAGAAAGAGAGAGAGTTTTTTTTAGTGAGTTTTTTTTCGAGCGACGAGAGAGGGGTTTGAAGAGGTGGAGAAGAAAACGAGTTTTGCTAGTCAAATCGGATGGCTCGCGTTGCTCTCGTTTCTGATCTTTTCTGCTCGTTTCTTGTAAAGAAATGAAAACAAACAATTATGCAGGAGCCTTCTGGAGTATGGTGAAGACGAGAAGTCGAAATCGGCACCGCGGCGTGCGGTAACGCACCGGGGCAGAGTTTTCCTCGCTTTTTTCGATGCCTCTCTCACTCGAAAGCTTTCTCGCCAGCCCGAAACGGAAAAAAAGCTCCGAACTTTTTTTTTTCCCCATCTTCCTCTTTCTCTCTCTTCTCAACCTCCTCCATGAACTCCACTCACCGATAGCGCTGCCACAGGTAGAAACACCCCTCGGCGAGCACCCAGAACGCGAGCAGCGGCGACATCTGTGCCGCGAGAGCTGCCGCGGCCAGGGAGAAGACGAGCGCCGCGGCTTCGGAGGCCTCAAAGCCGGAGAGTGTCATCGGCGACGGAGACAATGATGATGGTTGCCGGCAGCAAGCAACGCTGCTGTCGCCGCCACTGCCGACGCCGCCGACGCCGCCGGCACTCGATGCGTTCTTCCCCGCGGAGGCGGCCTTGGCCCCTCCCGCCCGATCGCTGTCGTCGTCCTCCGCGACCAGCGAGCGAAGGACACTCATCGGCGTCCGCACTGCCTCTCTTGAAAGAGGAAGAAGGGCGACGAGATGGAACTTTTTTCCCCTTTTTGATTTGAGGTGAAAAGAAAGAAAGAGTGAGGTGCAAAAACAGCCTGGCCGCCGCTGAGGTGCGCCCGAGTTTTTTTTTTTTTTTTTCTTTTCGCGTTCTTCTTCTTCTTCCTTTCCTTTCTTTTTTTACTGACGAAAAAAACTTTTTCTCTTTCTCTTTCGAAGTGGAAAACATAGATATAAAGTTACGATGATAGAATGAGGGCTTGAAAAGAGAGCGAAGAAAGAAGAGGAAAGAAAGAAAGAGAAAGAGAACAACTCTTTTCGTGCGCGCAAAAAAAAAACGCCTTTCTCTTTCTTCCTCTCTTCCTCTTCTTCTCTCTCTCTTCCCCTTCTCTCTACTCGCTCTTGATCGCCCTATACATCCCTCTCACAAAGCTCAGACTGCTCCTCCACCCGACAAAGCCCAGCATCAGGCTCAGCGCCCAGCAGCAGACCCCGGTGTACCCGAAGAAGAACGAGCTCTGCATCAGGCCCTCCATGTCAGACTGGGCGAAGAAGAAGTAGACAGCGTAGGCCGCGACGAACAGGCCCGTGGAGGCGCCGCAGGCGAGGGAGCGCCACCACCACCTGTGGTCCTCCGCGGCGAGCTGGACTGTTGGGGGGCGTGTGGGGGTAGAAGGAAGAAAGAAGAAGAGTTTCAAAGGTGAGTTTTTTTCTTGTTGAAAAAAAAGAGGTCGAGGCCTCGGTCTAGATCAAAAAAGAGAGAAAGAGAAATAAAATAAAAAAAAGAGCTCTCATCATCATCAACTTCCACTCCACTCACAGTAGGTCAGCGCGACGGTGACGAAGGCGGTGACCAGCAGCAGGATCACGAAGACGATCGCCAGGATCGAGTAGATGGTGTAGGTCTTTTTTTTTTTTAAAAGAAGTTTTTTTTGTCGTTGTTGAAGAATTTGATTTTTTTCCCTCGAAAGATGAGAGTGTGAGCGCGACGAAAGAACGAAAAGAGGAGGGTCGACGGGGAAAAAAAAAAGAACTTCAAAAAAAAAATCCTCCTCACCTTGTGCCCCCACACGCTCAAGAACACGTAGTAGAGCTCGATGTAGATCGCCGAGAACGGCAGAAACCCGGCAGCCAGCGCCTGCGGCCACGCGCCCCTCCACCACGGCAGGGCCGGCACCTCCCTCGCGAACCTCGCCGTCCTCGTCGGCGCGTCAAAGGGCCTAGCAGAGTTCTTGCCCACGACGCCGCCCAGCAGCGTCAGCGGCAGCGTCGCGACGGCCCACCCACAAATAAGGACGGCCACGGTCCCCGCGGGCAAAGCAGCTGTCGAACCCCACGCCCAAGCCACCGAATTCGAGACGCAGAACGCGGCGAACACGGGACCCGCCAGCACTGTGGCGGTCAGCAGCTGGCACCTGACCCAGTCGCCCCCCGCACGCGCCCCGCCCAGCTGCCTGTGGTAGGACCCCGAAACGAAGCCCGCCAGTCCCGCCGTGGCGCCGTAGAGGCCGATGAGCGCTGCCTGCATGGCCCCTCGGGCGTGAGGGTAGAAGAAGCCGCAGGCCGCCAAGGCGAAGACGCCAAAGGCCATCGCGGCGACCTGGGCCCCGGCCCCCAGCAGGGCGCAGAAGAGGGCGCGGTGCTTGGGAGGGCGGAAGACGTCGTGCGCGAGGTACTTCCACCCGGTCTCGTCGCAGCCGTCGTCGAGGTCGAGGAACAGGGGGTCCTCCAGCGGTTGACTGTTTTTCTTCGACGACGACGAAGAAGAATTGATCGCGCCGGAGACACCTCCGCTCCCGCTTCCGGAAAGGGGCCTCCCGCCCTTCCCCACGCCAGCGTACCGGCTCACGTCCGCCTTCAGCACCCGCACCAGGATCGTGGCCAGGAAGGCCGTCAGCAGCAGCACGGTCACGCAGCTGTTGGCGATCGCGAACCAGTGCACCTCCAGGTGCTGCGGCAAAAAAGTGTCCCTGCGGTACCGTTCCATCCTCTTGTTGAAAGGGGTCTCCGACTGCGTCCACGTGATCGAGTAGGTGAAGTCGGCCCGTAAAGGAGTCATCGAAGAAGCGGGAAGCACGACGGACTTGGCCGGGTCGGTGCGGGCGGTGACCGAGATGACGCGGTCGCCGCTGAGAGCGGCGTCGAGGTGCAGATGCGTGAACAGCCGGACTGTTTTCTTCTCATTGTCGCTTCCTCCTCCAATTGCTTCTTCGTCTTCTTCGGCTCCTGCTCCTTCGTTCTCCGTCACCTTGCCCAGGAAGCCGTAGACGGGGAGCTCGTCCACGATGAACTGGAAGTAGTAGTCCTCTAAAACAGCTCCTCTGAGAAGGTCGGCCTCGTCGGCGGTCAGCGAAGCGGAGCAGAGGCGCGCGGGCCTCTCGGCGGAGATGTCGACGCCGAAGCGGAGCTCGTAGGGGCTCGCGACGAGGCGGTTGCCGTCGACGACCTCGCCGAGGCCGCCGCCCCTCTTGCGGGAGAGCTCGTCGGGCTGGCAGAAGGGGAGCTTGTAGTACTGGTAGGTCTCGCTGGAGAAGGTGTTTTTTTTTTTGGAAGAAGAAGAGAAAGAGAAGGAAAGAGAAGAGAGGTCGGGGTTGAGAGAGAGAGAAGAACCAAGAAGAACGATTCAACAAAGCGGGAAAGCGAAAAAAGAGAAAAAGAAGAGAAAAAGATGGGGCGTTTTTTGAGGTTTTGAATGTCTCTCTCTGCTGGACCCACAAAGTGGAAAGGCACGAGCTTGATGAGTTCTGACGTCGCAGATGGCAATCGAGCGCGTTTGAGGGGAGGAAGACCTCACGGAGAGGGAGAGGCCATTGCAGAAAGAAGAAGCATCGTCGTCGTCGTCGTCGCGATCGAATTTCGAAAAAAAATCGATCTCATCAAACTTCTTCTCTTGTCTCACCTCGGGTTCTTGAACGGCCCGACCTTGTTGGCGTACAGCACCACGGGATCTCCCTCCTCGTAGCGCAGGGCGCCTCTCTTGGCGAGGGCGGAGGACGGAGAGCAGCAGGCGAGGACCAGCAGCAAGGCGACGAGCGAGGAGCGCAAAGGCAGCAGCATCGTTGGCGACGTCGCGCGAGCGAGTGGTGCCATCGTGTTGTTGCTTCCGTTCTTTTTCCGCTCTTTCTGTCTGTCGAGTTCAGGGGAGAGGCCAATTGACGAGCGTCACGGGCTTGCTCTCTTTCGTCTCTCGAGACGTGCTCTCGAGGAAGAAGAAAGCCGAAAAGGTGCGCGAACTGGGAGTCCCAAAGGGGTTGTGAAAGAGAGAGAGAGTTTTGATTTTTTGCCTTCTCTCTCTCTCTCTTGTTCTCACTCTTCTTCTTCTTTCTTCTTCGCCGGAAACGAAAACGAAAAACGGAAAGAAAAAAAAATCGACAACTTCGATGCTCTCTTCTTCGGCCCGCCGCGGAGGCTCGCTCCTGCTCTCCGGCAGCAGGCCAGCTGTGCTTGCGGAGGCAGCTGCTTCTTCGTCCTCGCTGGATGCTTCCCTCCTCTTCGCGGGAGGCAGCTCCTCCGGCGTGGCGTTGAGGAGCGCGATTCTTCCATCAAGCAAAATCAACGCTGGCCACCACCACCATCAACTCTTCCTCGCCTCTTCGTTCCACTCGTCGCCGCGCTCGCACGCCGGCGGGGCCTACTATGGCTCCGGAGGAGGGCCCTCTCCCTCGAGCGCGTTCACGCAGGGAAGGCCCAGCAGCTTCGTCAACTATGGTTTCCGGTAAGAAGAAGATGATGATGGAAGAAAAAGCAGCAGTTCTCGTCGTCGTCGTC
>Ga0114918_10005737_pt1 | contig 10624 bp, 8 predicted proteins | sample LantaG_FD_87015 | JGI IMG/M metagenome (GOLD analysis project Ga0114918, IMG submission 87015) | Deep subsurface microbial communities from Baltic Sea to uncover new lineages of life (NeLLi) - Landsort_02402 metaG | ecosystem: Environmental > Aquatic > Marine > Oceanic > Sediment | place: Baltic...
CTCGCCGCCACGGCGGTGGGATAAGTGTGCAATCCAATCCAGTGCAATCCAATCCAGTGCAATCCAATCCAGTGCAATCCAACCCTGGGGCTGGGAGCTGCTTCTGTGTGACGCTGCCAAGCGCTGATTGAAGTTAAGCTGGCGGCAGGTTAATCCTTTCGATGAAATTAATGTTCGCTCAGCCAATAGAATTGCCTCCCATGCAGGGCAATGCAGCCGTCATACTGGGAGGGCTTGGCACCACTGTATAGATCGATATAGTTGGCGCGTGGGTTGATTCCATAACGATTAAATTTTTCCAGTTCCAGTATTTGGGTCTGGTCATCAAAGTTGGCCACTACAAACACCTTTTCCGTGCTTCGGAGTGGATTTAAACGGAGAAAGCAGAGCAGGTGCTCGTTATCAGCGTGCAGCAGCTCTCGGTTATTGAAGTCAGCAAAGGCAGCGATCTCCTTGCGAATAGATATCATTCTCTTCATTGCGCTAAAAATTCGGCATTCCACCGAACCAGGCTGATGCCGCAGCTCTGCTTTCTGCCAGTCAATTTTAGCTCGATGCACCCAGCGGTTATCATTTACCTTGCTTGGATCACTAATATAGCTATAGTCGTTGAGAATACCAAGGGCATCGCCGTTGTAGAGGAGTGGAATCCCACCAAATGACATGATTACTGCATTTAGAAGCAGAATCTTCCCGATCGCCCTATTAATACTGCCCTGATCCCCTGCCTCCAATGCCGACTCAAGGCCTACCAGGGATGCCAGAGAACCGCATATTCGCGCATCACCAGTCTGATCATTGCGCATGAAAACTAGACCCCTTGGAGCATTATCATATTTGCCACTGAAATAGTCGACAAGGAACATTCGATGGGAATGGGGATCGTAACCAACGGCCCCAATGTCACGATCATCAAATCCAAAACCAATATCGTCGTGACATCGAACATAGGTGAGCCAGGTAGCGCGATCTAGCTTAGATGGCAGACTCTTGATGCCTTCATTTAACAACTTAGTATTCTTTGTGGCGATCCCATCCCACAGCAGTGCCATCAACGTTGAGTTGTAAGCTATCTCACATTCTTTGGCTATAATTGCATCTTCGCCAAAATATTTTGTGATTTCACTTGGGGCCACAATCGCCTCAGCAATGAACAGAATGCCGGGCGCCGTTACCTGGCAACAGTCTTTCAAGAGCTGTAGGATCAAGTGTGCTTTTCTCTCGTTCTGACAGGTTGACCCGATTTTTTTCCAGAGAAATGCAACGGCATCAAGCCGCATGACATCAACGCCTTGATTTGCCCAGAACAGCACGATGGCTAGCATCTCTATGAAGACCTCTGGGTTGGCGTAATTCAGATCCCATTGATAGTCGTGGAATACCGTCATGACCCAGCGTCCCATTTCCCCATTCCAGGTAAAATTTCCTGGATCAGTTTCTGGAAAAACCTCCGGCATACCCTGCTCGAAGGCATCGGGTACGGAACGATCTTCAAATGTTAGATAATAGTTCTGGAAATGGAGATCTCCCGCTTTAGCCTTAAGTGCCCATTCATGCTCATCTGATGTATGGTTGAGCACGATATCAAGCACCAGCAAGATGTCGTGCTTCCTGAATTGTTCAGAAATCTTTTGAAAATCATGTAGATTGCCGACCCTGCTATCTATTTCACGGAAATTACTAATTGCATAGCCGCCATCACTTTTGCCTACCGGACAGCTTAAAATCGGCATTATGTGAACTATATTTATACCCAGCTCTTGAAAGTAGCCAATCTTATTGGCCAGATCTGCCAGGTTGTCCGCGAATCCATTTGTATAGAGAGCCATGCCGACCCACTTTTGCGAAAGGAACCAGTTGTGGTCCTTCTCGCGATTCATATCAAGCCGTTCGGATTCTTCAGATCTAAAGATATATCCTTCGGCCATTCTTTCAACCAGCTGAACCATTTGGGCTCTAAAGTCTTGGCGCTCACCATATAGTGATCGAAAAAGTGAGTGAATTGCATAAAAGTTTGCCCCTAGTCTTGTATAGAAATGGCGCAGGTCTTGGCGTCTGATTTCCGGCCTGAGATCATCCAGGATTGAGTTCAGTAGTGAATGGGAAATCTGCTCGTACATCAGCAATTAAAAATTAATGAGTTTAGAAATTGTTGTGAATGCTGCAATCACTATTGATTTCTTTCTTTAGACCCAGCTGCCTTCTGGCAGAAGCATTCATGACCCAGATATGGGGCATGGTTTGATCCAGTCTTTGGTTTCAGGATGATAGTGAGCTAACCCTTCTAAAATCCCGGCACTATAGTTTCCGTTCATGCCGAGAAAATTACCCTTGGCTAAATATAAGAACTCTGACGTTCCTTGTTCAATGGAGCAAGATTGGGCTTTTTCAATTACCTCGGGATCGGCATTGGCAACCAATACCGAAGGAACTGAGCTTGCTAAAATTGGCATATCATTCCCACTATCACCCGCAAAAAACGTATTGGTAGCGGTGATCCCCAACTGCTTCATCAGGAACTCCACTGCATGCAGCTTAGTGGCCCGTTGGGGCAGCACATCGAGCAGGCCTTGCTGGGTCTGTTGATCCACGCTGTAGATCAAACATGAATGGACCCCTCTCTTCTCATGCTTTTCTGTGATTTTATTGCGAAGTTTTTCAAGTTCAAAGCCGATTGGTAGGTAGTAGCTGAGCTTGTAGCTGCCCTGGCGCTCTGGCTCTTGTAGCACAAGCTCACTGAAGTCTTTGATTGTTTGAGCGATTTGCTTTCTTGCGAACCCCGGCCAATCCAACGAGATTTCTTTCTGCCAAGCGCTAGAGAATAGCCAGCTAGGTGTGCTGGCTTTATCTGATTGGCCTCCAGCCCTATGGTTGGCTTGCAATTGATACAGGCTGCTGCCCACATCGCCGATCACCCATTCAGGCTCAGGTATGGCAAATTCAGCGATGGCCTGCTCTACTAGGTTTCGATCCCTGCCCGAAACGTAGACCAGGGTGATTTCCGGACGGCGCGCTACCTCAGCAAAGCGCCTGCGCGCATTTTCTGATTCTTGCCGATCACCATTGGGAATGAGAGTTCGATCTAGATCTGTACAGAGCAAGAGTTGGTTCATTAATGGGGTTGCTGAAATGATTGCAATAGGGCTGCCTGATATGGAGTTAGATTTACTGCAAAGTGTTTCTCAGAAAAAGCCATAATGACGAATTGCCTCAATAACTCCCCACGCATGGGCGCCTTTTGCAAAATATACTTGCTCATTCCCGGTTAGATCTAAGAGCTCTTCGCTATGGCGATTTGCTACCACAACGCCAAGGGTGTTGCCCCGCAGCATGTCAGCATCTCCGCCAGACCCCCCTGTTACAAGCGTGCGATTTAGGGGTATATTATATTTGCTAGCTACATACCGTAAAGCCTGTCCTTTTGATGCCCTAGCAGGCACGATGTCAAGGTACTGACCAAAGGACAGGGTCGCATTTACCGAAAGCTCCTGCTGCCTGAGCAGGCCTAGGAGTTCTTCAAGGCTTGGAGCAATTTGGGCATCATAAAAATAGGAGACCTTGAAGCGGCTTTGCTCAGCCTTTGGTTGAGGTGTGAGCCCCGGCATTGATTTAAGACAACGGCGCAGAACTTGCGGTGTCCAGGCATGGTCGATGTGATTGCTCCAAGCTATATCTGGAAACAACTTTGAAGAATAATAAATCTCCGTACCCAAGCTTGTTACCAGCACATCTGGCGCAGGGATACTGTTTCGCTTAAGGATTGTCAGCACGGCATCGAGGCGTCTGCCAGTGGCGATTCCGAAAAGAAATCTTCTGCGGTTAGCTCTCACTACCTCTATCAACTGCACTAGTGCTTCTTCGTCGCCTAAGAGAGTATTGTCAATTGCGGTAAAGAGAGCTTGATTCCGATAGCTGCTGAATTGGTGGCTGGATTGTACCTGGGCCAGTGGCTTTCGCTTAAGGGTTAGGTCTTGCAGCTTGTCTAAATAGGTCTTGGCATGGGCCTCCCAGGAGTAATACTTTTTTATATTCTGAAGGCCATTGCTTGAGAACGTCTGCCAGCGCTTTGGCTTTTCAAGGATTGAAAGTAATGCAAATGCAATGTCCCCACGGCTGAGAGGATCGACCAGTAGGCCGTTGTGGCAGTTGCCGATGATGTCTACTGGGCCTCCGTTCTCGGTGGCTACAAGGGGCAGGCCGCTGGCAGTGGCTTCCAGCAGGGTCAGCCCGAATGGTTCGGTGAGTGCTGGGTTGACAAAAACTCCTTTCGATGAGTAAGCCATTCGATAAATTTCCGGCACTTCTTCGGCGCTGTGATGCTTAGGTAGGGCTACTTGTCCATACAACTCATAGGAATCAACGAGTAATAGCAATTCTGTCAATACCGCCTGGGCGCCTTCATGAAGTTCGCGTATATCATCCCTGTTTCCAGCCACAATTACAAGATTAGCTAGCTTCCGCAGCTTCTTATTCCTGCCAAATGCCTCTAATAGGGAAACCATGTTCTTGCGTTCATCCGGCCTAGACAAAGCCAGAATCATTGGCTTAGCAGGATTTTGAAGAAATGAATCTAATTTTTGTTTGAATTTGCTCTCTAGGCATGAGTTGATAGTTGTGGGTGGATGAAACTTTTCAAGATCAGTGCCTGGCGGTATCACCGCCATTTTTTCAGGGGTATAAAAATCATATAGCTCATATTGGCTTTCAATTTCATTCCGGGTGCTAGTTATTACAAGTTCAGCGCAGCAGAGTGTGTCTTCTTCTGCACTGATTCTGGCTTGCATTCGGTAACGCTCCTCAATTTTTTCAGTTCCCATTCCGATGGCTACAAGGTGGCTATACTTATCCCTTCCCAGGGAGTGTCCGGTATGAACTAAGGGAAGTCCAGTTAGGTTTGCAAGGCGCACTCCTGCATAGCCGGCATCGGCATAATGGCTATGTATCACGTCTGGCAGGCGTGGCTGCGTGCTCAACCAGGAGTAAAGATTGTCTGCAAAGTTGTCAATACATGGCCATAGCATCTCCTTGGCAATATATTCATTTCCCCCGGCTCTTATCCGGATAATTTGAAGATTTGGTGCTAGTTCCTCAATCGGGATGGCGTAGTCAGCGCTGACCCTTGGGTCATCTACCAGCCTTGTGGCTAGAACAATTTTTTCTACGGCATGCTGCTTGGATAGGGCTTTAGCGAGTTCCAACACATATTTTGTCTGGCCACCAGTGTCTGCATCCCTGCCAAGCTCGAGATCACGACCTCGTATTAAACCGTGCACGCTAATTAATAATATATATAGCCCCTTGTGACTGGAGGGTTTTGTCATGTTCACCGGGATGGGCGTGATTTATAAAATGATATATCCATCTCCAATGAAGATGCTCCCTTTGGGATGATATCTGTCAATGGGGCCTTGTTGCCAGGGTGCATTTGATTTCTTAGCTCCCTTTTAGATTAGCTGAATTTAAGGCCTTCTCACTCTGGATTCCCCCTCGACTAGTAGATGGCAGTAGCTTCCCTCAAGTTCAGGGGTTAGGCGTTGCGGCGCTGCCCCGTGGCCTGATCGAAGCGATGTTCGTGCTCGGCTTGCCAGCCCAGTCGTAGCTGATCGTTGATCGGCTGGGCAGCGCCAGTGGTCCAGCGCAGCTGACCGTGGCGACTGGATACGGTGAGTTGCTGGTTGGCTCCATGCCATTCCCGGTTAAGCACCCGCACGGGTAGCCCTCCTTCTTTAACTGGGTGGAGGTGTTCCGGCCGGATGCCGACCAGGCTGCCATCGCCCAGCTCCAGCAGGTTGATCTGGGGACGGCCGATGAAGCTGGCCACCACCACGTTGGCTGGGCTGTTGTACAGCTCCTGGGGAGTGCCGCATTGCTGCAGGATTCCGCCTTGGAGCACGCCGATGCGGTCGGCGACGCCCATGGCCTCTTGCTGGTCATGGGTGACATAAACCACTGGTGCCTCCCCAGCGCAGAGGATTTCCCGTAGTTGGGGCCTCAGCTCTTCGCGCAGCTGGGCATCGAGGTTGCTCATCGGTTCATCGAGCAGGAACACCTGGGGACGGCGCAGCAGGGCCCGGGCCAGGGCTACCCGCTGGCGCTGGCCGCCGGAGAGCTCCGAGGGCTTGCGGTCTCGGAAATTCCCCAGCTGCAACATGTCTAGAACTCGATCTGCCTCCTGCTGCCGCCTTTGCCTTGACACCCCCCTCAACTCCATGCCCAAGGAGAGGTTCCGTTCGACGCTCAAATGGGGGTAGAGGGCGTAGCTCTGGAACACCATCGCCACCTCCCGCCGGCCCGGGGCTAGGGCTGTGATGTCCCGGCCTGCCAGCAGAATGCTGCCGCCGTCGGGGCTGTCTAGGCCGGCAATCAGGCGCAAAATCGTGCTTTTGCCGCATCCACTGGGACCCAGCAACGCCACGCACTCGCCGGGCTTTACGGCCAGGTCGATGCCCGCCAGGACCATTCTTCCGCCGATGCGGCGGCTCAGCTGCGCAAGCCTGAGGCCAGTGTTTTGGGTTGGCCCAGGCCCTGGTGCGATCGTGCCTTTCATCCTTTGATCGCTCCCTGGGTGAGGCCCGCCACGATCTGGCGCTGGAAGATCAGCAGTAGGGCGAGCAGGGGCAGGCTGCCTAGCACTGTGGCGGCGGCAAATGGGCCGAATGGCACGGTGAACACAGAGGAGCCCGCAATCCGCGCCATCGCCGGCGCCAGGGTTTGTAGCTCGCTGCGGCTCAGCCAGGTGAGGGCGATCGGGAACTCATTCCAGCTGAACAGGAACACCAGCAACCCCGTGCTTACAACCGAAGGGGCCATCAGCGGCAGCAGAATCCAGCGCAGCCTCTGCCAAAGAGTGAACCTCTCCAGTATGGCGTTTTCCTCCAGTTCAACAGGCATATCTGCGAAGGCCGCCTGCAGCAGCAGCACCGCTAGGGGTAGGGAAAGGCCGGCATAGGGCAGGCAAAGGGCCAGTAAGTTGTTTGCCAATCCCAGTTGCCGCGCCACCTGCAGAAGGGCCAGGAAAAGCAGCACGTAGGGGAATACTGCCGCCGCCAGCAGTCCTCCGCCAACCACTACCTTGAGCAGGCCGCCACGGCGGCTGAGGGAGTAGGCGCAGGGAATGGCCAGGGCCAGGGTGAGCAGGGTGCTGAGGGCGCCCACCACGCTGCTGTTCAGCAGGTAACGCCAGAAGGGAGGATTGGCCTGCAGCACTGCGGTGTAATTGATCAGGGTCCAGCCGCCACCGAGGCCTGCCAAACCGGCCAGCAGGGACTCGGGGGTGCGCAGGGAGGAGTAGAGCTGCCAGAGCATCGGCGCCAAGCTCCAGAGCAGCAACAGGATCACCAGGCTGATCCGCAGCCTTGAACCGCTCCGGTGGCAGGGTTGGCTACTCATGCGCTGGCCCGCCGCCAGCGCTGGGCCAGCACCAGTGCGAGGGCAGCGGCCAGCAGCAGCACGAAAGTCCCCAGCATCAGCGTGGCGCTGTAGCCGAAATCGAGGAAGCGCATCGCATTGAGGTAGGCATAGAGGGCCAGGCTCTCGGTGCTGCTGGCCGGGCCACCGCCGGTCAGCACGGTCACGAGGTCGAACACGCCGAGGGCCTGGGCCAGTCGAAACACCAGCGCGATGAAAATGTAGGGACGCAGCAGCGGCAGGGTGATGCGGAGCAGACCCTGCATGGGCCGGCCCCCCTCAAGGGCGAAGGCCTCATAGAGATCGGCAGGAATCATCTGCATCCCGGCCAGCAGCAGCAGGGCCACGAAGGGGGTTGTCTTCCAGGTGTCGGCCAGCACCACCGCCAGCCAGGCCAGCTGGGTGGAGGCCAGAAAGGGCAGGCTAGGCAGACCTAGGAGCTCCAGAAATCCGTTTATGGGTCCGTTGGGGTCGTTGAGGATCCAGCGCCAGCCGAGGGCCATCACCGTGGTAGGTAAGGCCCAAGGCAGCAGTGTGAGGCTGCGCACTAGGCCCCTGCCTCGCCAGCTCTGATGTAGCAGCAGGGCGATAGCCAGGCCCAGCAACAGCTCAAGACCCACAGACACCAGCGCGAAGCGCAGGGTCTGAACTGCGTCCTGCCAGAAGCGCCCATCGCCGAGCAGCCGCTCCCAGTTGGCCAGGCCGACCGGCACCGGTTTGAGGCCCGTGAACACCGACTGGGCCTGGAGGCTCAGCCAGGCGTAGTGGACGATTGGCCAGAGGAACACCGCTAGCAGTAGCAGCAGAGCCGGGGCCATCAGCAGGATGCTCATCGTCCACCCCCTCGGCCGCTGGCCTCCAGCAGCTGCTGGCTGGCCAGCCCGGCGCGCTCCATGGCGAGGGCAGGCTCGACTTCACCTGTGATCACGCTGCTGAGCTGGCGCTGCAGGATGTCGCTGAGCTGGGCATAGCCAGGGTTGATCGGGCGCAGGACCACCGACTCCAGGGCACTCTGCAGCACTGGTAACAGGGGCCTCTCCGCCACCAGGGCCGGGTCGTCGAAGAGGGCGGTGAGGGTGGGGCTGTAGCCCCAACGCTGCACCAACCGACGCTGGCCAGCCTCGCCGGTGAGGGCCTTGAGGGCCTCAACGGCAGCAGCAGGATGGGGGCTGCTCGCCAGGACGGAAAGGCCCCAGCTGCCCTGGGTGGCGCCATGGGGCTGGCCGACTTCGGCCACCATCAGGGTCACGTCCACCTTGCCCGCCACCCGGCTGGCCGGCCCCTGCAATTCCTGCCAGGCGTATGGCCAGTTGCGCATGAATGCCGCCTCCCCTGCCTCAAAGCTCTGCAGGGCCTCGGGCTCGGCGAAGTTGGCAACTGCTGCGGGGCTGATCCCTTTGACGATCAGCTCCCGCAGCCAGCTGGCAGCCCTAGTGGCCGCCGGGCTGCCCAGGCCCTCGCCGCTGCTTTGCCAGTTACCGCCGAAACCGCGCAACAGCTCCAGGAATACACAGCTCAGGCCCTCGTATTGGCGACCCTGCCACACGTATCCCCAACGCACCTTGCCTTGGCGCTGCAGACGCTCGGAGATCGCGACCAGCTCGGCAGGTGTCTGGGGTGGGGCCGCTATCAGGTCGGTGCGCCAGTACAAAAGACCCATGTCGGCCAGCATGGGTAGCCGCCAGAGGGTTCCGTCAATCCTGTTGCCCGCCCGGGCGCCTGGGGCCAGGGGGGCCAAGGGGGTGGGACCCAGCCAGCCATCGAGGGGCAGCAACCAACCGGCGGCGGCGTATTTCGCAGTCCAGGTCACATCCATCAACAATAGGTCGTAGGGGCTGTCACCCAGTAACAGGCTGCTGATGGCCAGGTCGGATACGGCTTCAGTTTCCAGGGGGCCCCGAGTGACGACGATTCGCAGGTCTGGGTGCTCCCGGTTGAAGCTCTCCACCAGCATGGCGGTGGAGTCGGCAAATGGGGCAGGCATCAGCACCCGCACAGTGGTGGGTCGACTCGCCCAGGCGATACTCCCCCAGAGCAGAGCTAGGGCCAGGCCCAAGCCAAGGGCTGCAGCCAGCAGGATCCTGCGACCTCCTGGCCCCAACTGCCCCCATGGGCGTACAGCAGCGAAATTAATCACAATGACAATACACTTTACAATGTAAATACACCAACCTGGTCCAGCCTACATGGCCCATGTAAAGGCATTCATGCTGCTTTAAATGCCGTCGCGCCCACCTATTGAACAGTTACAAGTCCTGGCAAAAGGTGTCACAAAATGAATCAAGATGCTACCTGCGCCCCCTGCAGGCGTGCTGGCCTGGGCCATAAATAGGGTCCATTTGCAAGCCCATCTCTTCTGCTAGGGGCAGTAAGGTGCCCGTGATTTTTGCAGTCATAGCCTATGTACCCGCCCATTGTTTAGTTCATGGTTATTGCAGGCAGCTTCAGGTCTGTCTATGAAAATGGTGTCAGTAACCGATCAGCCAACCCTCGCCCCGCCAGGCTGGGGAGCCCTGCCACAAAATTGATGGTTGCCGCTCTGTTGATCCTTATGGTGATGGTCGGGGTGGGTCTGGCAATCAACCCCAGCAGGCAGCAGTTCGATTGGTTTCTGCGGCTAAGGCGCCCAGCCTGGCTCACTTTTGAGGGTTTGATCCCACTGATCTGGATCAGCATCTATGCATGTTTTTATGCTTCGGCGCTGTTGTGCTGGAACGCCAGTTGGAGCTGGGGCCTGATGGGGGGCTACCTGGGCCTGCTGCTGCTGGTTCAGAGCTACACCCTGTTGATCTGCTCCACCCGCAGCTTGGCCAATGGCACCGCCGTTGGCCTTATGGGCTGGGTTTGGGGGGTGGCACTGGCCGTGGTGATCTGGCCCCATTCGGTTGCCGCGGTGGGGTTGTTGATTCCCTATCTGCTCTGGAGTCCGGTGGGCACCCTGGTGACCTGGCAGATGCAGCGAATCAACCGCTGAATCCATAAAACTTCCCCACTCTTCAACTGAACAGCTTTAACCGAGCAGGGGTTTGCCGTCGAGACATCGGATGGCGACAACCTCCCAAGGCACGCCCCCAAGGTCCACCATGCGCCAGCGGAAACGGGCTCCCCGGCCGATGTCGTTATCGCTGAGTCGGATCACCCAGCCATGGGGCCAGAGGGGCTGGCCCTTGGGACCGGTGAAGATCGCCGGATCGCTGCTGCCGCCGTCATCTCGGCC
>Ga0114918_10005738_pt1 | contig 10624 bp, 11 predicted proteins | sample LantaG_FD_87015 | JGI IMG/M metagenome (GOLD analysis project Ga0114918, IMG submission 87015) | Deep subsurface microbial communities from Baltic Sea to uncover new lineages of life (NeLLi) - Landsort_02402 metaG | ecosystem: Environmental > Aquatic > Marine > Oceanic > Sediment | place...
TGTCTGTCTACAATTTCCCTGTGCGCGTCGTGTTTCCCTCTCTCTTTGCTCTCTCTTCACCCCGACCCCCCCCCTCCGCTGCTCCACCTCCCTCTCTTTTCTACTCCCCTTCCAGCGCCTCCTCCGCCAGCGCCCTCGCCCTCCTCTCCTCGGCCCACTCCCTGCTCCCCAACAGCCTCCACCTCCCCTCGCCCGCGCTCTCCAAGACGTGAGAGTGGTATTTCGCGAGCTCGGGCCTGTGTCCCACCGAGACAAAGCATCCGCGCGCGCAGGCCGCGGCCACGGCCGCGTAGATGCGCGCCTCCGAGGCCGCGTCCATCGCCGAGGTGGCTTCGTCCAGGAACGCCAGGCTCGGCCTGGCGGCGAGCAGCCTCGCCGCGGCGACGCGCTGCTGCTCGCCCAGAGACAGCACGTGGCCCCACTCGACGTCGGCGTCGAGGCCCCCCACGGCCGAGGCGAGCCGCGGGAGGGCAACGACGTCGAGGAGGTCGAGCAGCGCGGAGTCGTCGGCGAGGGCGGGGTCGACGCTGGGGTGGGAGCCGTCGTCGTCCGTCGTCGCGCGCGTCGCTGTCGCCGCGCCGGCCGACGGCGACGCCGCCGACGGCGACGACGGCGGAACTCGTGCCCTCCTGTCTGCCTCCGCGGCTACGGCCCTCGCCAGCGCCTTCGAGTCCGCCGGGAAGATCAGCTGGTCCCTGAGCGGGCCCAGAGGCATGTACGGCTTCTGCGGCAGAAAGAAGCACCTCCTGGGGTGCGGCGCCGCGACCGTGCCGCCGCCGCGGCCCCACAGGCCCGCGACGGCGCGCAGCAGCGACGACTTGCCGCAGCCGCTGGGGCCGACGACGAGCAAGGACTGCCCGGCGACGAGCTCGAGGTCGAGCGAGGTCGTCAGCGTCCTGCCTCCAGCCGGGGTGCATACAGTCAGCGACGAGAGGCGCAGGACGGTCCGCGGCGGAGGCCCGGGAACGACCTCTTTCCCGTTGTCGCAGCCAAAGCCGCCGCCGCCGCCGCTCCCCCCTTCCCCCCCTTCCGCCTCGACCTCGATCGTCTCCCTCGCGATCTTCGGGCCGCTGCCCCTCGCGTGCACCAGCGCATCCTGCAGCGTCTCCAGCCGGGCGGACACGGCCGCCAGCGCCGAGACCCGCGCCAGGTGGTTGACCAGAAAGTTGAGCGCCGCCTCGATGTGGTTGAACGAGGTCGTGACCTGGCTGATGACGCCAAACTGCATCTTGCCGGCAAAGTACAGCGGGGCGCACATCACCGAGGGGACCAGGATGGTGGCGTACGAGTACGCGTTGGTCCAGAGCGACAGGCCCGCCGTCCACAGGATCGCTGAGCGGCGGACCCTGACGAGCCTGTCCAGCTTATGCAGCGCCGTCCGGCGCTCGCGCCCGCCGCCGCCGTAGAACGCGATCGCCTCAGCGTTCTCGCGCGTGCGCACCAGGTCGAAGCGCAGGTCCCCTTCCCGGCGCAGGGTCGCAAACGTCAGGTGCGCGAGCTTGCGCCCGAAGACCGAGGCCGTGACGAGCGTGCCCAGGAGCGCGTAGCCGAAGATGAAGCCGACGAGCCGGGGCATCTTCGACCAGAGCACGCCCGAGAAGGCCGCCATCTGGAAGATCTTGCCGATCTGGTTTTCGTTTTAATTTTTTTTTGGGGTTGGGGTTTTCATTTTGGAGCGGGGGGAGGGGTGGGGGTGGGTATGCGAGAAACAAGAGAGAGAGAGAAACGACAAAGAAAGAGTGAGAGAAAGAGCAAAAAGAACTCAAGTTTCCGTCAAAAAAAAAGGAGAGAAACCTCGCACCTCCAAACTCCAAAAAAAACAGCTCAACTCCAACTCACCACACCGATCGCCAGCGCCACGCTGCTCTCGGCAAACTCCGTCACGTCGTCGCAGATGCGCTGGTCCGGGTTGTCCACGGTGGCGGCCACGGCCGCGGCCGGGTCCCCACCCTCGGCGCAGTCGGCCGCCGTCACCAGGTGCAGGCGGTAGAAGGCCGCGCCGCCAAAGTAGTCCCCCATCAGCCTCGAGGCGAGCCAGGCCCTCCAGGCCAGCTTGAGCCGGTCCTCGACCCAGTCCGACAGCGCGAACAGCGGCGCCGCCGCGGCGATGATCCCCGCGTACCGCAGCACCGCTCTCTTGAACCCGGGCGCGTCCTTCCCGGACAGGGCCGTCATGAAGCTGGACTGGATGTAAGAGATCTCGACGTACATCATCGTGACGCCGAGCGAGAGGCCGATGGCGGCCCCGGACCAGGCGATGGCTCGCCAGCGGGAAGAGCCTGTTGAGTTTTTTTTATTAAAAAAAATTAATTTCGAGGTCGACAGAAGGGGTGAGCTCTTTCTTCTTGCTTTCCTTTCTCTCCGGAAAAAAGCAGGGGCAAAAACGAAAAGACAGACAGCTCACTCTTAAACCATAGGATCGCGACCCTCCACCACTGCGGCACGGCCCGCAGCAGCGACGGCGGCCTGGGCGGCGCCGGGTCCGCGGGAGGCACGTCGGCCGCCGTCGCGTCGACCGCGAGCGTCGAGTGAGAGGACTCACTGTCCCCCCTGCGGGAGTGAGGGGTGTTCGCTCCCGAGCCGCACCCGTTGGCGGTCGACGTCCTGCGTCGGAGCCTGGCCGGGAGCGGGGGCAGAGGGAGGAGGAAGCCGGCGTGGCGCTGCTGCTGCTGCTGGGTGTTTGGAGCCTTTTGCTGTCCTCCGTCGCGGGTGCCGCCGCCAAGCTCTTGCTTCAGGTTGCCCAGCTCCATGCCCGCGCTCGCGGCGCGTCTGCGCCTGTCGTCGGCGCTCGGGAGCCGCCTCCTCGGCGTGAAGCCCGTCGTCAGGCCCATCTCTGCGTCCGAGCGCTCGGGAGCGACGCCCGAGCCGTCGGCGGTGCCGTCGACGGAGATTAGCGCGACCCTCGAAAAGGAGGTCATGGCGCCTGCCGATGTGGGTCGAGCGTGCGTGTGCCGAGTCGATTCTTCCGAGCGCCCCGTCGCTCCTCTCCTGTCTCCTCCTTCGTCGTCCGCCGTACGCCCACGCCTGCCTCCGCGCGTGAACATCTCGACGAAGCGGTTGGGAGGCATGTCGAAAGTGTGTTCGAGGAAAGAAAGGGGAACGGAGCAAGGGAATAAGAGAGCAGAGCTGAAACTGAAAAAAAGCAAAGTTTTTTTTTCTCCAAGGAAAAACTCGCTCTGGCCGTCTGCTCACTCAAACTTTCTCTCTTCCCCTCCTTCCGCGCTCCCTCTCTCTTTCTTTCTCTCTCTCTCTCTCTCTCTCTCTCTTTTCGAGCAGCGCTCCCCGCAGAGAGAGCCTCCTCGCGACATCTCCATTCTCCAGTTTTCCCTCCTAACCTGCCCGGTGAAAGAACGAAAAAAAGGCTCGGCTCGATGCCGTCCGCGGCAACAAAAATCCCAAGCGACGAGGATGAGCTGGGCCGCTCGCCCCTCGTCCCCCCCGAAGGGGGCTCGCACGGCGGCGGTGGTGGCGGAGGAGGGAGCTCGTCGGCGTTTGCGGCGGACGCGACCGGCTCCATGAGCAAGAGGGCGAGCGCCACGTCGGGCTCCGCCAAGAACCCCAAGGCGTTCAACATCGAGGGAGGAGGATCGATCGTTGGCGTCGCCGCCGTCGCCACCGCTGCTTCGTGTGTTCTCCCCGCGGGTGCCGACCTCGACCACAGGCTCGATCGCCACCTGCTCCCTGCGCTGTGCTGCCTATCTGTTGTCAATTACATCGACCGGACCAACCTTGCGTTCGCGGCCTACGGGCTGAAGAGGGACGTTGGGATCTCGTTGAAGGAGTATGGTAAGTGAGTTTTTCCCCCCTTTTTGCTTTTCTCTTCGTTCTTTGCCGCCGTCTCTTCTCCTCTTTCACGCTCTCACCCCCTCTCCTCCGTCTCCCAACCTCTCTCAACTCAACTCAACTCAAGGCATCGGCTCGGCCTTGCTCTTCGTCACCTACGGCGCCGCCCAGCTCCCCATCGCGGCCCTCAGCAGCCGCGTCGGCCTCGTGCGGACGCTCGGCTGCGCCTGCTTCCTCTGGGGCGTCGTCGCGGCGTCGTTCGCGGCCGTCAACAGCGTCGGCTCCTTTTACGCTTGCAGGCTCGCGCTGGGCCTGGCCGAGGCGCCGACATTCCCTCTCATAATAACGATCCTGAGGTCGTTCCACGCGAGCGACGGGGCGGTGAGGAGGAGAGGTTATCGTTGTTTTACTTCTTCGTTTTTCTCTCGGCTGCTGATTTCTGAACGAAAAACTTTCAAAAAAAATCTTTCACTTAAAAATAAAAGGTCGGCGCCTCGTACGCCTACGTCCACGCGTCAACGCTCATCGCCAGCGTAATAGGAGGTCCCCTGGCGGCTGCGATCCTGTCGATGGGCACGCGTGCGGGCCTCGAGTCCTGGCGCTGGCTGTGAGTTTTTTCTTCTTGAGCACAAGAAAAGAGGGAGAACGAAGGGAGAAAACATGACTCGAAACTCAAACCTCAGAACTCAAAAAAAAAACCCACAGTTTCATCATCGAGGGTATCCTGCCCATGCTCCTCTCCTTCTGGATCTTCACCCTCCCCTGCTCCCCGGCCACGGCCAAGTTCCTCTCGCCGCAGCAGCGCCAGGTGCTGACTCAGCGCGTCGCCGACGCCCGCGGAGGCGGCGGCGGCGGGACCGGAACCTGCGGCGGCGCCGGCGCGACGGCCGAGCCGCCGAAGCTGGCAGAGGTCCGCGCCGCGGCCTGGGCCACGCTGCGCAACTGGCGGCTGTGGTCCGTCGGCCTCCTCGAGCTTGTGGGCTCCTCGGGCCGCTTCGGCGTCCAGTTCTTCGCGCCGCTGATCATCGAGAGGCTCCTCGAGCAGGCGAGGGTCGGAAAGGGAGAAAAGGCCGCAGCCGGGGCCGAGGTCGAGAAGTCCGCCAGCGCCGTCGCCGCGAGCGCCGCGCTGTCCGCGATCCCCTTCGGCATCGCCGCCATGGGGGCCGTCCTCAACGCCGCGATCTCGAAGAGGTGCCGCCACCGAAAGTGGTTCATCGTGTGGCCGGGTGTCGTCTGCGCCGCCGGCTTGGGCCTCTTGGGCCCGATGATCGAGCGCAGCGCCGCCGGCGCGTTTGTGGCGCTGGTGGCGGGAGCGATGGGCTTTGCCGGGTACGGCATCGTCATGTCTCTTCCCTCGACGCTAGTGGGAGCGAGCCGCACCGAGTCCGCGCTGGGTTACGCGCACTTTACGATGCTGGCCATGCTCGGGGGGTTTGTCGGGCCGACCGTTTTGGGCGCGCTGACGCAGGCGAGTGGAGGGAGCTACTCTCCGGGAGCGTGGGTTCTGGGGGCGATGGCGCTCGCCTCGACGCTGGTCTACGCCGTCCTCTTCCGGTGGCTGGTGCCTGGAGGGTAGCGGGGTGGGGAGAGAGAGAGGGAATCGTGGGTTCTTTTCTCGCGCGCCGCCGCCGCCGTTGGGGCGTTTTTCTTACTATGTATTCTTTTCGCCCGATACCAGGCCCGATAAGTTCCCCCCCCCCCCGCACACTTTTTCTTCTTTTTTCCCTTTGGTTGTCGATAAGACTCTCTTCCTTTTCTTCCTTTTCAGCGTCCTTCTTCTCCTCTCTTTCTCTCCACAATGTCGCACGCCGCGATGATGTCGCCGTCCACGAACGCTCGTTTCGCTGCTGCTGCCGCAACGAAGGCTCCTTCGGCGTTGGCAGCTCGCCCGCAATCCGCGATGCCTCCTCAGCGGCGGTGGCCAGCGTTGTTGCCGACGCCAATGCGCCGTTCCTCCCTTTCGTCGTCTCCCTCCCTCGCCTTTCGCCTCCCTGCTCCCCCTGCCGCGGCTACAGGAGGCTCTAGAGACAGCGATCCTTACAAGGTGCGTTGGATATTTATTTGATGCGCTTTGGATGGTGCGAATTGGCAACGAACAGATCGAAGCAAAAGGAGACAGCAACGAAAAACTCCGCCCTGTTGTCCTCTTCACTCAACCCCCACCTCGCACAAACCCAAAAAAACTCCACGCTCCCTCTCCAGTTCCTCGGCCTCCCCGCCAACGCAGACTCCGCCGCCGTCTCCCGCGCCTACAACACCCTCAAGCGCGGTCCCCAGCGCTTCGATGACGCTTACATGTCGCAGTTGGAAGCAGCGCACGGGCAGATCATGATGCGGCAGCTGTCGGCGCGGCTCTCCGGCGGCGCGAGCGCGGTCGCCCCGGACGCGCGCTTCGCCGACCGCGGCGCGTTCTTCCCGTGGAGGCCGCGCAGGTACGAGGCAGAGTCTAAACACAAGATGTACACAGGAGCGGTCTTCACCGCGCTCGCGCTGTCCGGCGTGTATTCGCCGACGGCGGGGACCCAGCCCGTCGTCGCCGCGGCCGTCGTCGGCACGATCGCCAACATTTTGAAATTAAACAAAATCTTCCCGCCGGCGAGCAGCCCCGAGGCAAGCCCCGAGGCCAAGTCCCAGGGCGCCAAGAACATCGGCAGGGCGATGATTTTGAGCGTGATCGCGACGTTTGTGGGCTGCGCTCTGCTGTTTTCGGTCCCGGACTCTGTCGCATCGCTCTTTGGGAAGTCGCTGCCCGTGGTGTTCTACGAGGCAGAGAAGGCGCTGCTGGCGATCGGGGCCTGCGCCGCAAACTGGGTGATGACCTCGTACTTCCGTGGAGAGAGAAAGAGGGAGACAGAGAGGGATTTGAAAGGGAAAGTCAGAGAGAAAGGAGAAAAAAAACCGTGCAAGTTTTGTTTTCGTTTTCATTCTCCAAAAAAAAAAAGCAACGGGGTTTCTACGTTCCCTTGCCGCGCTCGAACGCGACCTTGGAGCGACCAGAACCGCCGCTGCCTCCGCCCTCGAGGTACTCCTCCGCACTGCCCCCACCTCCGGCGGCGCGCATGGATCCCGATCCGGCAATTCCCTTCTTCTTCGCGGCGTCCCTCTTGGAAGAAATCGCACCGACGAAAGCGTCGATGCCAAACGGGTCGTCGGCAGGCGCCGCCGCGGCAGAGGGAGGCGCGACCTGCTGCTGCTCGGCGGCGGCGGGCTCGCGCTCGAAGCGCACGGGGCCCGAGGAACCGCCCGCCGCGCCCCCGCCGTCCGCCCCGGCGAACCCGACGTCGGGCCTGAAGGCGCGGCCGCCTCCGGCGTCCCCTTCTTCCCCTTCCCCTCCTCCATCGCCGCCGTCGCTGCGCCGCGGGCGGTAGATGCTCTTCCCGCGATCGGCAAACAGGGGTTTGTCGTAGAGGTTGTACGTGTCCTCGCCGCCCAGGCCGGCGTCGAGCCCGCCGCCGTCCCGGTTAAACAGCCTCTGGTCGTACATCGTCTCCGAGGCGCGGGCCGAGCCCGCCCCTCCCCCGAGGGCGGCCTGGCCCAGCGCAACCCTCTCTGAGACGTCGCGGTCGGCGTCGCGCGCGCCGCGCGAGCGCTTGCCGCCCGCGGCTTCGAGGCGCAGCTCGCGCTCGCGCTCGCGCTTGCGCTCGGCGCGGATCTCGTCGCGGCGCCTGCGCTCGGCGCGCTCGGCAGGGGTCTCCTCCTCCGCCTCGTCTGCCCCGCCGTTGCCCCGTGCGGTCGCTTCCTCGTCGCCGCCGCCGCCGCCGTCGTCGACGGTGCGGCGCGGTGGCGGAGGGGGCAAGTCGCTCCAATCGTCGTCGGTTCCGCCCCCTCGCGGCGGCGGTGGGGGCAGATCAGCAGACGCGATCGACGGCGCGCGGTCGGACGAGGGACCGGCGCCGCCTCCACCTCCGCCGAAGCCTCCAATCCTCTCGGCCCTCGCCGCGGCCGCGAGCTCCCTCAGCTGCCGCTCCTTGGCCTCGCGCTCCTTGCTCGCCAGCTCGCGCCCGACCGCCGCGCGCAGCTCCACGGCCTCGCGCGCAGAGTGCTCCGCGACGTAGAGGGCCTCGGCGAACTTGGCGAACCCGTCGTTGGTCGCGGTCTCCTGCAAGCCTCGACCGTCGGCCGCCAGCCGCTTGTCGAGCGGGATCGTGTACCCCTTGGCGTTCTTCCAGTTGGAGACGCAGGGCGGCACCTTCCAGTTGGCCGCCTCCTCGGCCGAGACCTTGCGCGGGGGCGAGTGCATGACGGGGACGGGAGGGGAGCCCGGGCCCCGGGGGGCCTTGGTGTGGCGGAACTTCGGCGGCTCGAGCGGGTCGACGGGCATCTCCTGCATCTTGACGATGCGCGTCATCGGCTGCGATGACCCGGCGGCGGCCAGGGCGAGCGCCGACGGCTTGGGAGTGTACTTGATGTACGTGGCCGCCCCGGGCGGCCTCGCGACGTTCTTGGGGGCCACGGAGGCGATCTTCCCCGAGACGACGGCGTCGAGCGCGGCCCTGGTCGCTGCGACCGTCTCGGCCTCGTCCCCCGCGTCGGGCCGCCGCAGGTGCCTCTCCGGGTCGGAGATCAGGTCCAGCTTGGGCACGAGCGCCGAGTGGTCCGCCGCGATGGAGACGTCGGCGGAGTGGCCCTGGCGCACGACGGCGGAGTAGTCGGGCTTGCCGTCGGCGGTGGAGCCCAGGGCGAGCGCGCGGGACGACGGCGGCGCCGAGGCGCCGGCAAGGAGCGCCGAGGAGGGGGCGACGGTTGCGACGGCGAGGGCGGTGGATGGCTTGCTGCTCCCACCGGGCTTGCCCATGTTCAGGGGGAACTGCGCGACGCGGATCTCGGGGTAGGCTCCTGTTTTTTTGGGAGGGTTTGGAGCGAGGACAGAGGCCGAGGTGAGAGAGAGGTGACAGGCGACGGCGAGACGAAGCAAGCGAGGCCGCCAATGACAACAAAAGCAAAACAAATATGACACCTCTGCGCTAGCGAGGGCGGCTTTGTTTCAGCATTTAATTGTCTCGGCAGCTTGTACACACCTCGCGCGCTACGCTCTCGCAGGCAACACAAGGTAAAAACGCGCCAGCGCGACGGCTAGAGAGACGGAAAGAAATTGCAGCAAGGTGCGTGTCGATTGTCTCTCGCTCTGACGTAAATCTGGTTCTCCTTCGCGTTTTTTCCCCACGTTAGCAACCTACCTCCGTCGCCGAAATCCTCTTGCCTACGGGGTACGAAGCCTCTTCGCGCGCCATATGGAGGCGGCGAGGCAGAAGCAGCAGAAGAGGGGCCTGCAGAGCCACCGGCGTTGCGAGTCACCGTCGTCACTGCTGTTGCCGCCGCCACTCCCGCTGCTGCTCCATCGCCTCCAGTAGCAGCGCGCTTGGGAGCAGGGAGGCTCGAGAGGAGCATGGCTTTGAGTGCGAGCGCGAGATAGAGCCCAAGGTGCGCTCGCCGAAGCTACTCTCTCCAGCGAGTTCTCTTCTAAAATATATATAAAAAAAGTGATCAGCCCCAGAGTCGCTCACACTTAAAAAAAAACCGACGACGCCCCCCCTTCCAAGAGAGCTGAGAGAACGAGGTCGACGGATCAAGAGAGACGCAGCCCTAATCCGTCTCTCTCTCGCTGCCCTTTCCTTCCTTGCCTCTTTCTCTCCATCGGCGACCTAGCTACCATCGATTCGAGCTCTCTGCAAAAGCAAACCGAAAACTCGCGACGGGAGAGACGCCTGGAGGGGCGAAAGGAAAGACTTAGAACCGCGGCCACCTGGAACATTTGAGCCGAAGAGTTGAACTGCGGAGGATTCGACATGTTCGGCAAGAAAAACAACGGCTCCTCGCCTCCCGCGCTTCCAGGCGCCAAAGCGCCCTCTTCAATGCAGCGAAGCATCACTATGGACATGCCTTATATGCCCGACGGCGGAGGCGGCGCATACACCCCTTCCGTCGGCGGTTCGGGCCACGGCGGCGAGGGCTCGAGTTACTATGCCCGCGATGGGGCCTCTTCGATCCACGGGGAGACGGTAGGGACCAGTTTCAACGTATACGGGAAATCGAATTGCGTCCACAAACACGAGCGGAGAGAAGAGAGAGGAGCGGTGGGCTTTATGAGGGCAGGATGTCTCGAGATGTCGTCACTTGGCTTTGCATCTCGCCTTCTATTCCCTGACGACCTCCAAAAATCCCAAAACTCCACCTTCCCCACCACCAGGCCGCCCGCCGTCGCGCCGTCACTGAGCTCATGTTCTTCGCGTCAGTCGGGGACGTCAAGCGCATCAAACGCATAGTCAATGTCTGGAAATTTAAGGTAAGTCAGTGGAGAGACGAGTTTTTCTTCCCTTTGCTTCTCCCTTTTTTCCTTCCCCTCCTCGTCCTTGGATCGCCGCCCCCCCTCTCTCGCTCGCCCCCCTCTATCAACACGTCTCTCACCCCCCCCCTCCTTTATCCACTTACCCTATTAGGTTTCCGACGCCTCCTGCTGCGACTACGACAAGCGCACCCCTTTGCACCTCGCGGCCTCCGAGGGGTGCTACAAGGTGACGGAGTGGCTCCTCGAGCAGGGGGCGATCGTCAACGCCGTCGACCGCTTCCGCCGGACGCCGCTCGAGGAGGCGGTGCGCGGGGACTTCGCCGAGGTCGCGAAGCTCCTGATCGATAAGGGTGGCAAGATCCAGGAGGGAGGAAAGGTAAAACGTCTGAGAGAGAGAGAGGGAGAGGGAGAGGGAGAGGGAGAGGGAGAGGGAGAGGGAGAGGGAGAGGGGGAGGGGGGGGGGGGAGGGGTAGGGGAAGGGTGTGGATAGAGGGAGGAGCAGGACAAGCAGAAAAACGCAAAACAGAGCAAAAAGACAAAGAAGGAGAAAACAAA
>Ga0114918_10005739_pt1 | contig 10623 bp, 8 predicted proteins | sample LantaG_FD_87015 | JGI IMG/M metagenome (GOLD analysis project Ga0114918, IMG submission 87015) | Deep subsurface microbial communities from Baltic Sea to uncover new lineages of life (NeLLi) - Landsort_02402 metaG | ecosystem: Environmental > Aquatic > Marine > Oceanic > Sediment | place: Baltic...
CCATTATCAACACGAAACAGGGTATATCCATAGGTCGCTGTAACGGGTATCCAGATTGGAACGCTCGGAGACGTCGAGAAGATGAGCATCTCCCCAGCCCGAATTGCGAACATATCGCCCGTCGTGTTGCTACACGGTGAGCCATGCGCCGGGTAGAAACGGATGTGAATCACGTCGCCGGTCTCCTCGGACCCGTTCACGAAGACAACTATCGTGTACCACCCAGCGCCGGTCTGATAGTATGGGAACATGCCTCGTCCCGTGGCGTCACCCCAGTAGCCGGCCAGCGCACAGCCGCCAACCAGCACAAGTGCCACGCCCAGCGCGATGATCTTTTTCATCCTAACCCCTCCTCTCAAATACAATCAATGCACAAAAAACACGGCTAACACTATATTATGCCGCGGCCAGCCAAATCAGCGTCGGGCACATCAGACCAGCGCCTGGCTAGAAGCCGTGGTCCTGTGGAACTGCCGGGACAGTGTAGCCCGTGCCGGTCATCCCATTATAGATTACGCAATATGCCTGAATGAATCCACCATTATCAACACGAAACAGGATATATCCATAGCCCGCTGTAACCGGTACCCACGTTGGAACGCTCGCAATCGTCGAGAACATGAACATCTCCCCAGCCCGGATGCTGAACATATCGCCCGTCGTGTCGCTACAGTCTGACCCATGCATCGCTATGAAACGGAGGTGAATCACGTCGCTGGTCTCCTCGGACCCGTTCACGAAGAAGAGTAGCGTGTACCACCCGCCGCCAGTCTGCCAGTATGGGAACATCCCTCGTCCCTTGGCGTCGCCCCAATCGACGGCCAGCGCCCAGCCGCCAACCAGCATAAGTGCAACGCCCAGCGCGATGATCTTTTGCATCACAATCAGCTCCCGTCAAAAATCAATCTATGCACAAAGAATACGACTAACACTATATTATGCCTCAAACACCGCGAAAATGAAAGGCCTATTTCGCCTGTCCCTTATATATATGCCTGAAAGTTCTTGAAAGAAATACACCACTGAGACGCAGAGTTTCACAGAGAAAAAGTGATCAAACTCGCTGCACCTATTCATTCATGGCGAGTCGGCCTCCGCAGCCAGAGAAGACATGCCTCGCCTCCACCGAACCTGCTAGTGGTATTCGCGGTCCAAAACGTGATCGATGAACTCGTCCTCCGCCTCCATCTCGGCGAGGCGCTGCTTGGTGGAACGCCGCTTGCGTAGGTAGGCGACGACCGCGAGCAGGGCGACCAGGAACCAGAAGACGCCGGCGCTTGTGAGAACGGGATAGACGCCGTATTTGTGCTTGACCTTCTCGTACCAGACCTCTTGGATACGCTGAAACGGCACTCCGAAGAGCCGTTCGAGCTGGCTCTGGAGCGGCACTCCGTCCCTGATGCCGGCGATCAGCGACTCAAACCCGCGCCTCTTGAGTGTAGTTCGCAGAAACACGCAGAAGTTGTAGCTTTCGGCGTAGGCGAGGCGAGCGTCCGAGGCGCCGGAGGGGAACTTTTCGCGAAGGGCCGAGAACGGGATTGGTTTTGAGAAGATGACCATCCTAAACAGAGCCCAGCTGTGGAGCCACTCCCACTGCCCTGCGTTCAGCATCGCCATGCCCTCATCGAACCAGCGAGGCCGCAGGTGGACTTTGTCGCCGACGGCATGGTGCAGGACGAGGTGCGAGACCTCGTGCCTCAGCGTCTTGATGAACTGCTCGCGGTCTGTCTTTGCCAGCGAGGGAGACCTCAGAACTATCTTGCGCTGACTTGGGACGGCGAATCCAGCAGCCCAACTTCGGCCTACGGACGGCCCAAACTGGGTGAAGTCGCGGTCAGAATCGCACACGAAGATCATGTTGTGCCCAAAAGGTTTGACGCCCATCTGCCGGCAGGTGGCCACGAAAGCGGTTTCGGCGATTCCCGCCATTGACCTGGCGAGGCCCCCAAGCGGCCGCGGGTAGTAGATGATGAAGTGCTGGGTATTCAGCGATTGTCCCGGCATGACGACGTAGTTCTGCGAGTAGGCCGCGGCCACAGCAAGCATAAAAATGGCGACCGCCGGCAAGAGCCCGCAGGCAATCCTTCTCACAACATCTCTCCCAAAACGACCATCATCATTTGCCAGCTTACCATAATACCGCTTACGTCTGTTGTTGAGCTGATGCCGCTCACTCACTTATTTCGCCGCTCGAGTAGGAAACGCCTCGTGCCCTGTTTGCTTGATTAGGCAGTCCTAAACCTCTATATTCCCGGCTGCTGTGTGCGAGTGCCAGAATGCTGAGGCAACGCTAAACCTCTGTGGAGAAAGCCCAGAATGACCAGTGAACGCGCAGACGCCGGCGGCCCCGGTCGCCCGAACGTCGAATCAGGCTCGCTCGTCATCGAGCACGCTCCGGAGCCTACTCCGCCTAAGCGGCTGCGAAGGCCGGACAGAAAGCAGTATCGTCTGGATGAGGCGCTAAACAAGGTGATCCTGGGGGACGCCCTGCAAGTGCTCGAGAAGCTTCCCGAGGAGACCTTCGACATGGTGTTCATAGACCCTCCCTATTTTTTGCAGCTCCCGAAGAAGGAACTGAAGCGCTGGAAGGCGAAGACCGTCGTCGATGGCGTCAGTGACGACTGGGACAAGTTCGCCTCGTTTGAGGAATACGACCGCTACATCGAGAGGTTGCTGCGGCTGGTTCAGCGGGTTATGAAGTCGAATGCCACGCTCTGGGTCATCTCGACCTACCACAGCATATTCCGCATCGGGCGCATCATGCAGGACCTCGGCTACTGGATGCTAATCGACGTTATATTGGTGAAGACGTACCTGATGCCGAACTGGCTCGGAGTTCGGTTCACAAACGCTACCGAGACGCTTATCTGGGCCGTCAAGCACAAGGAAGCCAAGAAATACACTTTCAACAAGGATGCGGCGAAGGCGCTTGGCATCGGCAGCGTTGGGGCGAACGTCTGGGTTCTGCCGATATGCACCGGCGGTGAGCGCGTGAAGGGCGAGGATGGCAAGAAACTGCACTCAACGCAGAAGCCCGCAGAGCTCCTGAGGCGGGTCATCCTCGTCAGCACGAACGAGCGGGACCTGATCCTCGACCCAGTCGCTGGCACCGGAACCACAGGTGTCGTCGCGAAGGCCCTCAACCGCAACTTCGTCATGATCGAGCGCAATCCCCGGTACGTGGACGGCATCGCCCGCCGCATGCAGCACCCCCTCGACCTGGCAATTGATCCCCTTCCCCTCCCCAAGCCCGAGAAGGCTGAGCGCTATCTCTCTTCAGGGGAGGGTGGCTGAGCTCGCCGACTAGTCATCTGCTGGCTGATGGTTGCCGTGGCGCATCCGGTTTATCCACATGCCTTATAGAATGGCACAGCAGTGAAGCGTGTGTAATCCGTATCTTCCCCAAGAGGTTTTGAAATAACCTCAAATGTGTTCAAGTGGGCCAGATCGACCTGTAACTGCTTGGCGGTCTGCGAATCACAGCCGATCAGATTCCGAACGGCCGACGCTGATTTCACGTTGCACTGCAGGATCAGCGAGAACTCCAGGTGCTCTTTGAAATCAAAAAACTTCTGCTCGTAGTCAGTCGGCGACTGCGACGCGAAGAAGACTGCTATCCCCTTTGAGCGGCCCTCTCGGACGATCCTCTGAAGGAATGGATTCTTTTGACCTAGATAATTGTGCGCCTCGTCAATGACCAGAACGGTTCTTATCTTTCGTCTGTCCCCAACTGTTAGGCTGTCGGGCATCGCCGACATTTCTTTGTAGAGACGCTCGATGACCAGGTAGGCCACCAATTCCTTGAGAACCGGCAGCTCATGCAAGTCGATAACCATCGTCTGTTCTGAAATGTGCTCCATCGGCAGATCTTCGCCCCCGTGTTCCCAAAACAGAGAAAACCTCGACAGATCGGTAAGCACCTGTGTAAGCGTGTCGGCATTTCTCTCTTCGTACATCTCCTCGACAATCGCAAGGACCTCGCGGAAGTCGGGAAATGGCAACTCCTCACCAGACCGCTGGTTGTAGGCGCGTTCGATTGCCCTTGTGAGGTTCCCCTTTTGAACGACACCAAACTTGCCATTGATCGAGGCGAAGGACTCGCTCTTCTCACGCGCGGAGATTAGAATGGACTGCTCGTCATAATCCTCCAATACGAATGGATTCACGGGCAGTCGTCCCTTCGGAACCGAGTACTTCGTAGCCCGGGAGACTTCGATGAATTCCTCTTGCTCTACGATATCGCCCTTGTAGTCAAATAGGATGAAGTTCGTCTGGAATCGTGATTGCTTGCGAATATCGGCCAGAATTTTCAGCAGAATCTGGGTCTTGCCCGCGCCTGACGTACCTATGATCGCCAGGTGTGGGTTTGGATGCCGGTCCGTATTGTTGATCTCAAGAACAACTGGCTTGTTCCTGATGTCCTTGCCGACCTCGATGTCGAGATGCGGGATTGGCCCCCCTGCGGTCCTGCTGAGGTCCGACGGAATTTCTGCGGTGACCTTCTGAAAGAAGGCGTCTGGATTTCGCCCGCACTCCTCGAACAGCTGCCCTAGCAGCGACAGGCCGTTGTCTATGTGGTCCTTGCAGACTGAGCGCCTCGAGAAGAACCTGTCGTCGTCCTCGAAGCTATTCTCGTATATGAGACGGACAAGGCTTCTGAGAACATTCTCATCTTTGCCAAAAAGGCCTTCTCGGTGGATTTTATTCCCCGAGAAATCCAGAGACTGCGACACACTATGGCCATTCGTCTTAAGAGAAAACACGAGTGCAAGACGGGCCAGCGCCACGAAGTCGAGCTTTGTGGCATATCTCAGATCATTTAAGACCCTGGCGCTCTCAGAAGATGTGATCAGTAGGCGCTCTGCCATACGTTATTACTCCCAGAAGTAGCCTTTCTCGATCGTGGTGAGCTTCTGCGTTTTGTCGAACTGGAGGCGAACTGTACTTTGAAGATGAGGCGCAAGCTGCCGGAAATAGGATTTATCGACCTCGGTGTCTGTTGAGAGCACAATCACTTGAGGAGCAGCGTTTGGGAAATAATCCGTGACTATTCGGTGCCTATGCTTGCTGTCGAGCCTCGAGAGTGGAGTGTCGATCACGACGGGAAGCTTCAGCTCGGAAGTCTGCGCCAATCCCCAGAGGAGCGAAATCGCGAATACCTCCTTCTCACCGGCGGAGAGATTATGCTTCGCAACCTCCTGTCCCGATACGTTCTTGATGGTAATCCGATAAGATTCTGGGTCTATCTCAACGCGTTCTATTAGATCGCCCTTGCTTGCCAACTTGCGATACATCTGAAAAACCCGTTCCTGCAACATTGCCACCTTGCTTCTGCGCAGCAGATCAACATATTCAGCAAGAAGATCGACAAGAGCTTGGCACTGTTGGAGGAATGCCTCTTGTTCCTTGGCGGCAGAAAGGTCTGTGTAAAGCGCATCTAACTTCCGGTGCTGGTCTTCGATCTGTTTCTCTATGTCCCGACATTCATCAATGTAACGGCTCTCCTGGTCCCGCGTCATCCCCAGCTGAGCCGAACAGCCCTCGATCTCTGATTGAAGCCTATCGAATGCTCCTTTGTCCTGATCGGCCACTGAGGCCTTCTGGATCTGTTCCTTGACGTTATCCAGATCGAAAGTGAGGTCTGCCTTTCCCCTCAAAAGCGACCTAAACTGGACTGGCTCACCTCTTTCGATCTCATCCAGACGGTGCAAAACGCGAGTCGTGTCTGCTGCAGACAGCTGAAGGAGTTCCGGGTGCTCCCCCGGCTGCACTTGCTCATCAGGAAGGTCGCGAATAACTGTGAGCACTCGCTTGCGGAGCTCCTCCTTCGCCGATTCGGACATCTCGTCATGACAGCAGACCGTTTCGGGACATGCCGCGGCCTCAACAATCGCGACGGCAAGCGCGTCTGCCTCGTCCCGAACTGCGACGCTTCTCGTAGCCCTTTGTTCCGCCTCGAGCTGCCTTCGCAATTCAGAAAAATGCTCCGCGAGAAACAATAGCGGCAGAACGTGCTCAGCGAAATCTCGGACATCCTTATCGATCTGGTTGAGCTGGTTCTCCAAACGCAGCTCCTGTCGCATCAGGTCGTTGCGCTTCTTCGCGTCCTTCTGATCAGGAGAGAACATCTTCGAGAACGCTGTCTTGACTTTGCTAAGTTCAGCTTCGAACTCTCCGATCTCGCTTCTTGCACGCTCGACGAGTTCGTTTTTCTTGGCGAGTTTGGCCGTCAGCACGTCAAGCTGCTTTCTCTCAACAGCTATGTCTTTTTCTGAGGTAGGAGGTCTGTTATCTCGCCCTTCCTTTTGGATTCTCTTGAGGTCATCGATCAGTTTCCGTATCACGCCGATCCCCAAGACTGCTTCCATCGAATCTTTTAAGGTCCGTTCAGAGCGGTCATCTGCTACCATCTCCTGAATCTTCTCGCCGTCGAAGAAGAAAAACTGAGCAACGGTTTTGGGTATCATAGAGTCCCGATACTCAGCCCAGCGCGACTCGCTCATGTGCGATGTTTGCTTCCCACCGGCGACGAAAGTTAGGTCCTCAATCAGCTCGTCGGCGCTCGGCGGTGGGAAGAGGCCGTGCGCGGTCCAACTCCGCGTGATAGTCAGCTCTGAACCCTCATCCGTCTCAAGCCTCAGCTCGATCGAGCATCTGACATTGTGCTTGTTCATCTGATTACGGTTTATCCGTTCCCGGATTACGCCCTTCTTCCCACCATAAAGGCAGATGTTGATCGCCTCCAAGATCGCTGTCTTGCCCGCACCGTTCATCCCGCCGATTAGGAAGATGTTTCTGCCCGGCTCAACGCGCCCTGCCGTGAAGTCGATCTCGGTCGGTCCCTGAAAACACTTGTAATTCTCTATGACAAGCTTAAGTAATCGCATCAGTTATCCTTGTCAGCCAACTCCCAGATGCCTCTCGGCGAATCAGGCCTCAATATGCCCCTTCCCTTACCATCCTAGAACGTTCAGAATGAGTTCTGTGCCTCCATACGGTGCCTCTTCCCCCCATTTCAGAGGTTTCAAGATCGCCCGGCAAGAATTGATCTTCATGATTCTGTTCGATCCAATCCAGGACATCTTGCGCTTGTGCTCGGCCCCCGTGTGCTCGAAGGAACTCGACAATGAGCTGGCGTAACGCTGAGTATGAGGTTGTCGGGGCGCTTGACCTAGTGCGTCTGCGCTTACGTTGAGTCACAGTCCGTAAGCCCAGTGCTTCCAAGTGACCTGCTATCGCCCTCACGGGTTTGGCTATTTCGAGTATCCCTTCCTTGGCTTCTTCCACTGGCCCCAATTCAGAGATCAGAGATGTTCTGAGGTGGCGTAACGCATCGGGGACAGCGACGTTCCTCTTCTCCAATTGTTGTATGGATCGAGAGATCTCTTTCAATTGGGCTGTTTTTGCGTCTGAGTCGGGCACGGACTTAGCTATCTCTGCAAGCTGGTCGATAGTAGCAGTCAGAAGCTCCATGGCTTCCAGTGCTTTGGCCTTGAGCTCCGACAGACTGCGTTCGGTGCTCATCAGGCCTCGCTGTCTCTCGCATCAGTGCTGTCACGAATACATCGACGGAGCTCGTCATAAATGCCGTGCCTTCGCTCCATGTGCTGAGACCGCTTCTCGATTCTGATGAGATCTTCGACAAGCTTCGGCTTTGCGCCATATTTCTGGCACAAATCCTCAAGCAGATGTTTTTCATCAGGCGCTAATATGTCATTCATATCTATTACTCCAGTTTTAATAATGCTTAATGGATTATCACAACCTTTTCAAGGACTTTTTATAGTTCACGGCAGCTGTCTGAACCTTCGCGATATGGTGGAAGCTCCAAGAGTACCTAAAAAGCGTTTAATTCTCCCGCATTCATCCTTCGCTTGCTCTTCTCGATGAAGAAGCTGGGGCTTGCCTGCAAGTAGGAGAGGTACTACATCGCCTGGGGGGCGGAGACGCCGATCAGCGCGAGGCCGTTGGCGATGACCTGGCGGACGGCCGCGGACAGGGCGAGGCGCGCGCTTGTCAGTGCGGGCTCGTCGGTCAGGACCTTCGTCTTGTTGTAGTAGCTGTGGAAGTCTGAGGCGAGGTCGATCAGAAAGTAGCATACGTTGTGCGGCTCGAGCTTTGCGGCCGAGCGCTCGACCGTCTCAGGAAACCGGCATAGACGCTTGGCGATGCGGACCTCGTCCGCGTCGAGCAGAGACAGGTCGGCGGCCCGGAGGTCTTCGTTGTATTCCACGCCCTTCTCGGCGGCCTTCTTGAAGATGCTGCACACGCGAGCGTGGGCGTACTGCACGTAATAGACGGGATTTTCGGGCGTTTCTTTTTTAGCCAAATCCATGTCGAAGTCGAGGTGGGATGAGGCGCCTCGCAGAAGGAAGAAGAACCGTGCGGCGTCCTTGCCGACGTCGGCCAAGAGCTCGGCCATCGAGATGAACTCGCCCGCCCGCTTTGACATAGCCAGCGCCTCGCCGCCCCGAAGCAGCCTGATGTGGCCCGAGATGATTATCTTCAGCCTCTTGGGGTCGTAGCCCATCGCCTCAACGCCGCCCAGAAGGCCGTCAACTTGCCCCTGGTGGTCGGGGCCGAGAATGTCGATGAGAAGATCGAAGCCGCGCTCGAACTTGTCCCTGTGATAGGCCAGATCGCCGAGCAGATACGTCGCCTCGCCGTCCTTCTTGACCAGAACGCGGTCTCGTTTGTCGCCATAGTCGGTCGCCCTGAACCAGTGGGCGCCTTCCGACTCAAACGCCTTTCCGCTATCGTCCAGAATGGCCATGACCTGCTGGAGTGCGCCCTTGTCACGCAGATTGCGGTCGCTGAACCAGACGTCGAACTCGACGTCGTAGTCGAGCAGCGTCCGCCGCTGAAGTTCTATCATCTTGCCAAGCGCGGTCGCGTTGAATCGATTGAAGACTGCCTCGTCGTTCATGTCCTCGAACTCGCGGCAGTTCTTCTCGTATATCAAACTCGCAACGTCCTCGATGTAATCACCCATGTAGCCGTTCTCGGGGAAGGGATAATCGCGGCCGAGGAGAGCCATGTAGCGGGAAGCGACGGACTGCCCGAAAAGTAGGGCCTGATTGCCGGCGTCGTTGACGTAGTACTCCCGCTCAACGGTGTGGCCGACGGCCTGAAGCAGATTCGCCATCGAATCGCCCAGCGCAGCAGCCCGCGCGCTAACGACGTTCAGCGGCCCGACTGGGTTGGCGGAGACGAACTCGAGCTGGACCGTTCGAGGCGCGTCCGATTGCTGTTTTCCGTATTGAACGCGGTCAGTGAGTATCGTGCGGATGGAGCGGTGCCACCACTCGTCCTTCAGGAAGATGTTGATGAAGCCGGGCCCGGCTACCTGAAGCCGCTCGATGATCCCTTGTTCCTCGCCGATGTTGGCCGCAATCGAGTCGGCAAGCTTTCTCGGATTTGCACCCAGATGCTTGGCCAAAACCATGGCGATGTTGCAGCTGTAATCGCCCAGGTCTTCCGACTTAGGGACGCCGAACGTCACCAGCAGGCCTTCTGGCAGCTGCCAGCCATGCTCCTCGGCTGCCGCGGCTAGCGCATCTACGAATGCTGATCTCAGAATGTCCTGTATCATCACCGCATCATTGTATATCTGCGGCCGCGGCCTGCAAGCCGGTTGTGTGGACTTGCCCCCTTCTGTCTTGGAGTGGTTCATGGCGCCGTTTTCGGTTCAGTCGCTTGGCAACAGCTGCGAATCCGCGAATCCCCTGAAGGGGGACAATGTGAGTAGCCGTGGGTGTAAACCCACGGATCTGGAACGCCGAAAAACGCCTTCCAGCCCTAAAGGGGCTGCACAACATCCGTGCGACTCATAATTGTTCGACCCCTCCAGGGTCGGGGACGTGTGTGTGGCCAGATTCCGTAGGCTGGGCCTGCGCCTACGGCTACCATTGTGGCCCCCCTTCGGGGAGCCAAAACGCAGCACCAGCTCAACCCTAATTCCACTCCTACTTTGCGAAGGCTACGAAGCACGAGTTTCTTCTCGCACAAAACACCGCTACATAGCCAGCAACACATCAAATCATCTCCCCGTTCTGGGGAAACTCCTGGGTTGTGTGGACTTGCCCGGAGGCGGAAAGAGAGGCGGCAAAGTGTTACCGGCTATTCCCGGTCGCCGTGCCCCGCATTTCCCAGCACCTCCTGGGCCTTCTTTATCTCCGGCCTGTTTGGATCGAGGCGAGCGGCCTCGTTTAGATGGCGCCTCGCTAGTTCGACATCGCCGGATAGAACCTCGAGTTGTCCGAGGCTAAAAAGAGCCATTGCCGACGCTGAATGTGATGCGACAGCCTTTTGGTAGGCCGCCCTTGCGCCGGCGGTGTCGCCACGGCTCTGGAGGAGCTGGCCCAGCTGCACGAGACATAACAGATCGCTAGGCGCAAGGATTAGTCCTGCTTCCAGGGCTTGCCGCGCCCCGTCGAAATCGCCTGTTGAGCGCAGCGCGTCCGCGAGAGACGAGAAGTAGGCCGGCTGCGGCGACTTGGCCTGGACCGCCTTGCGGTATAGCTGGATTGCAGGGGTGACGTCGCCGTTCGCGTGTGCGATGCGGCCCATGATGAAGATGGGGAAACTCTCCTTCGGGGCAAGCTCGTGCGCCTTTTGGGCGAA
>Ga0114918_10005740_pt1 | contig 10623 bp, 12 predicted proteins | sample LantaG_FD_87015 | JGI IMG/M metagenome (GOLD analysis project Ga0114918, IMG submission 87015) | Deep subsurface microbial communities from Baltic Sea to uncover new lineages of life (NeLLi) - Landsort_02402 metaG | ecosystem: Environmental > Aquatic > Marine > Oceanic > Sediment | place...
AAGGTAGACGGCCTTTTCATGGGATTGCCGGTCGACCAGAATATTACTGTGGTTGGGCTTGATAATATAGGAAAAATATTTTTAAATTTAGCCAAAGAAAGAAAATTATGTAATGAATATGTAAAGAAATTAAATATAAAAACTCCGTCTCTAGATAAAGAAATAGAATTTTTAAGCGGTGGTAATCAGCAAAAAGTAGTTCTTGCAAAATGGCTTTTTAAAGGCGTTAATATACTAATTGTAGATGAGCCCACACACGGCATCGATGTAAATGCAAAAACTGAAGTGTACGGGCTGTTTACAGAACTTGCTGCAAGCGGAAAATCGATTATTATGGTTTCTTCAGAAATGCCGGAGCTCAGATCATTAAGTGACAGGATAATCATAATCAGGGATTATGAAATTTCAAAAGTACTCGAAAAAAGTGAAATTAATGAAGAAAATATTTTATCAGGCTTTATGGGAGGAAATTAAAGGTGTCAAACTCTAAAGAAATCAAACAAAAAGGAAATGGGATAGGTTCTACTTTAAGAAGACTGAGATTTTTAAACAACCAGATTTTGTATCTAGTTTTAGTAATTATTATAATAGTAGTAATTGCCAGTGCACTAAATCCGAATTTTTTAACCCTCAGAAACTTTTTAAATGTCATGCAGCAGATTTCCATACTGGGTATCCTGACAATGTGCATGTCTTTGCTGATGGTATCCGGAGGTCTTGATATTTCAATAGGCAACATGGCTGGGCTTATTGCCATCGTTTTTGCAAGGATGCTTTTATCAGGGAAAAGCATTTTTTTAAGTGTAATTGCAGCCCTTGCTTTAGGCATGATATTTGGTTTTATTAATGGCCTGATAATTGCTAAAAGTAAAGTCACCCCTCTTATTATTACATTAGGTATGAATTATGTCTTCCTGGGAATAGCTTTAATAGTCGGAGGTGGAAGACCCCAATCTATTACAGGCCAGTTTGAATTTCTTGGACAAACAAAGATAGGTGGTGTTGTTCCTGTAGCTGTAATATTATTTTTAGCAATATTTGCATTTTCATTTTTCTTAAGAAAATATACAAAATACGGTAGAAGGTTGAATTCTATCGGGGGCAACTCTCTTGCTGCATATTTGTCCGGAATCAACGTTGATTTGCATGTAATATCAATTTATACATTATCAGGACTTATAGTAGGTTTTGCTGCACTCATTCTTATATCAAGGCTAGGAATGGTCCAGGCAGATGTCGGAGCGAATTTGGCACTGCAGGCACTTGCTGCTGCTATAATTGGTGGTATTACCTTTGAAGGCGGCAGGGGAAGCCTTGTCGGTGCATTTTTTGGAGTCCTGCTTCTAGGTATCTTAAGTAATTCATTGAACATAATAGGGGTATCTTCATTTACCCAGACTATTATTTTGGGCGCAATAATCGTAATCGCTACGGTTCTAAGCAATATCGGACGGATGAGGCGGTAGAAAGTAATTTTTATAAATTTGTCTCCCCTCTTTTTTACAAATTAATATAAGTTATAAGTATTATTGACGAAAGGTGTATGAATATGAAAGTTCTTGCGATAGGGGCACATCCTGATGATGTCGAATTGCTTTGTGCGGGAACAATGGCAAAATTTGCAAAGCTTGGAAACGAAGTTTTTATATGCCATGCTTGTAATGGCAATAGAGGCAGCAAGGTTTATTCATCAGAAGAGCTGGCTGTCATAAGAAGAAAAGAAGCTATTGCTTCAGCTGAAATAATAGGGGCTGTTTCAATATCAGCTGAGATTTTTGACGGAGAGATTGTGCTGGATTTAAAATCAAGAATTAAGATCATAGATGTCTTAAGACAGGCAGATCCAGATCTGGTGATCACTCAAAGTCCCGATGACTATCACTCGGACCATATCAATATAAGTAAACTAGTCTTTGAGGCTACCTACCTTGCAAATCTGGCACTCTGGAAAACAGATTTTCCTCCTACGACTAAATTACCATACCTATATTATATGGATACAATAGCAGGTGTTAATTTTAGCCCTGATGAATATGTTGATATATCCGGGACCATTGATACCAAGATAGATATGATGATGAAAATGGAGTCCCAGTTAGGCTGGCTCAAAGAGATGCATAACTGTGATTCTGCAGAGTTTATTAAGACTGTTGGAAAATTCAGGGGATTTCAGGCAGGAGTAGAATATGCAGAAGCCTTCACACAGCAAAAGATGTATCCACAGGGACTCATAAAGAGAATATTGCCATAGAATAGTAATAATAAAATAACCTGGACACAAATAATAGGTGTAGAAATTTTAAAAAGCCTGAGCTAACGGTCTTGATTTAAATATTTGTTTATTATTAGCATAGCTGTTTTAAAAAATAAATGAGAAGGGAAAAAAAATGAAAAAGACAATTGCTGTAGTAACTTCTACTTATCCTAATTACAATGGTGAAGAAGCGATGGAAGGCATTTCTAAAGCAGGTTTTAAATATATCGAACTTGCGAGTGCCCCTGAATACTTTGAGCACATTCCCAGACCAGAAAAAGGGGTTAATAAAGAGATAATAGACAATGTACTGAAATCGTGTGCAGGCTATGGCCTTACGTTGCAGTGTATTGCAGGGCATACGAGGATGATGAAAGAAAACTGTATTGATGATTTTAAGAAAGTCCTGGATTTTGCAGGTCTTGCAGGGGTCAAGTTTGTGACCACTGATACAGGAGAGGTAAAGACCGGGGAAGATGAAAAGAAGTTTTACTCAATAATAAAAGAATTAGGAGATTATGCAAAAGACAAAGATATTACTATCTGTCTCGAAATGCATGGCGGCTGGTGCAATACTGGTAAAATAGGAGCGCAGATAATAAAAAAGGCAGGTCATCCAAATGTCAAATTAAATTACGATACAGCAAATGTAGTCTACTTTGGAGGAGTAAGACCCGAAGAAGACCTGAAATATGCACTGCCTGTTATGGGCTATATTCATTTAAAGGACCATGGTACAGGAAAATTACAAGAATGGAATTTTCCTGCCCTTGGTGAAGGGATTATAGATTTTAAGAAAGTTTTCAATCTAATAAAAGATTATGCTGGTCCAATTAGTGTTGAAATAGAATTCGATGGTAAAAAAAGATCTTTAGAAGAAATCAATAAAGCAGTAAAAAAATCATATGATTTTTTAAAAGGCTTTGGATATGTGCAATAGATAGGTTATTAATCAGTACAATTTGAAGAAATATTTAAAAAAGAGAAATCATATTAGCAAGGATCAGCCGAAAACAAATACTAATCCTTTAGGATGTGTAAAATAGTTGCTAGTTTATTTACTAATTTTATTAGGAGGGGAAAGATGAAAAAAGTTGCTATAGTTGGTGCTGGATTTATTGGTGAAACACATGCCAATAGCTACAGACAGATAGACAATGCTGATATTGTAGCAATAGTTGATAATGTAGAGGAAAAAGGTAAAAAATTTGCTGAAAAATTTGGCGCTACTTTTTATGAAAATCTGGATGACTTAATTGAGAGAGAAAATGTGGACAGCATCGATATTTGTACTCCTACATTTTTACATCCGGAAATGGCAATAAAAGCAGCAAATGCCGGAAAAAATGTATTCTGTGAAAAACCCCTGGCACTATCTTTAGAAGAGACTGACAGGATAATAGAAGCAGTAAAGAAAAATAATGTAAAAGCTATGGTCGGCCATGTTATGAGATTTTGGCCGGAATACGCTAAAGCAAAAGAAATTGTTGACAGCGGACAACTCGGAGAACCACTGCATGCTTTTTGTGAAAGACTGGCTGTCACTCCTGACTGGCATGAAGGAAACTGGGGTTTCAATGAGAAATATAGCGGCGGAGCATCAGTTGATGTGCACATACATGATCTGGATTATCTTATATGGCTGTTCGGAAAACCGTCTTTGGTTAAAGCGCAAGGCGTATATAATGAAAAGCTTGGAGGGCTGGTGCACATTGCTACAAATATAGGATTTGAGAATGGTAAATCTGGTTTAGCTGAAGGTGGATGGGGATTTAGCGGCTCCTTCCCATTTACAATGGTTTTAAGAATACTTTGCGAGAAAGGTTCTATTGAATGGATATTCAGAGCTGGCAAAAACATTGAAGAAAGATCTCAAAAGGCAAATCTGATTGTTTACAAATCTGATGGTTCAATTGATGAACCAAAAGTAGAACAGGAAGACGGATATTTATTGGAATGTAAATATTTTATTGATTGTCTTGAGAATAATAAGGATATTGAGATTGCTACCTTAGAGGATGGCAGAAATGCTTTGGAACTAGCGCTTGCAGCAACTAAATCAGCAAAAGAAGGAAAAACTATTAAAATATAATGGAGAAAATAAAATTAAAATTAAAACAATGCGGAGGGAATATGAGCAGTTTTAAAAGTATTGCAACTCACCAGACTGTCAGTGATGAGGATTTTAGGAAAATTATGTCAGTACCTGCTGCAGAAATTGATACCCATAGTGATGTTAAGGTAGAAATAGTTAAGAATACACATACCTTGTATAACAAGATGGCTAGATCAATGGCTGGTCTAATAACTAAAAATAATATGGAAGGAAAGCTTACAAAAATGATCATTCCTGTTGGACCAACTCCGCAGTATCCTATACTTGCAGATATATGCAACAAAGAAAAAATAAGTTTAAAAGGAGTATGGATATTTTTTATGGATGAGTATCTGGACTGGGAAAGCAGGGTAGTGCCAAAATCTCACCCGATGAGTTTTGCTGGTTATATGGATAAAAATTTATTTGGCCTGCTTGATAGCAGCTTGGGGCTAAACACTGAGCAAGTAGTATGGCCCAATCCATATGATTTAGATTATAATGACAGCAAAATAGAAGAATTGGGCGGCATAGACGTCTGCTACGGCGGGATTGGATATCACGGACATGTTGCATTTAATGAGCCCTACGATACTTATTATCGCAGGATGACGATTGAAAAATTCTTAAATTCAAAAACGAGGGTTATTGAGCTAAATTCTGATACTTTTGTGATAAACAGCTTGTGCGGAATAGGTGGAAATTGTTATGGGCTTCCTCCGAAAGCGGTGACTATTGGAATGAAATCCATAATGAGTGCAAAAAGAATAGAACTTTACTGTGATGGAGGAGATTTAAACTGGCAGCTTGCGACTTTTAGAATTGCATGCATGCATCCGCCAACGCTTGATCGTCCTGTTACATTGCTGCAGCTTTATGAAAATCCTAAAGAAACCATATTCTTTATTGCAGATGAGTTGACTGCAAGCCCTATAAAAGTAGGTCCAAAGTAGCATATAAAAAAAGCAAAGATTAGCATGGACGCAAAGAAATTAATCACAAATTCTATCAAGCATAATCCTACAGGCAGGGTCCCTATGATGTATAGGGGAGAGCCGCAGGTAAATAACAGGCTGATAGAATATTTTAACCTTGGCAATATAAAAGATGACTGGGCAGAGCTAACAAAGTTAATAGGCGCAGATAACTTTTCAGATGGAGAAACCCTTGGAGCTTTCACAACTTATTTTCCAAAGTATATTGGCCCTGATTTCGGCACTATTTTTGAGATTAACAGGTTTAATGTTTGGGGCATAAAACCAGTAGAAATTTACACAGGAGGCACAAGAGAAATTGTTTTTTCAAAGAATCCGCCATTGTATAACTGCGATAGCATAGAGGATGTTAAAAACTACAATTATCCAAAACTTGAGTGGTTTGACTTCAGCATATATAAAAATAATTCAGAAGCAGTTATATACAGTAGTGAGGATGAGCAGGATGAGATAAAATTAGCAGATTTTAAGAGATCCGACATACATTTTTTAAACACCAGCTGTATGAATAGTTTGTTTATGACATCCATTTATTTAAGGGGAATGGATAAAATGTTAATGGATCTGGTTTCAAATAAAAAATATGCAGAGACATTGGTTAATAACATTGGTGAGTTTATGCTTGAGTTTTGCATAAAAAATTTGGAAAGTATTGGTAAGCATATAGATTTATACGGGATTTGGGATGATTTTGCCATGCAGGATGGGCTTATGCTCCCACCAGATATATGGCGTAAATTTTATAAACCCTGGGATAGGAAAATAATTGAAGTAGCGAAGGGGTACAACTTATTTGTTTGTTTTCATATCTGCGGCAATTGTACAGATATAATCCCAGACTTAATAGAGATGGGCGTGGATATATTGGACCCAGTCCAGGTATCGGCTAAAAATATGGAAATTAGCAATTTAAAGAGACTGTTTGGAAAAGACATATGCTTCCATGGCGGAATTGACGTTCAAAAGTTTTTACCATTTGTAACTCCTGAAGAAGTTCAAAAAGAAGTAAGCAGAATAAAAGAGTTGTTTGATGATGACAGTGGAATAATTCTTGGTCCTTCACATTATATAACACCAGATACACCAATTGAAAATATTTTAGCAATTTATAAATAAAGACTAAAAACATAAATTGGTATAAAATGTGAGTTTATTGAATCATATAAATTATATGCAAAAGGAGAGATAGTTGGACTATATTTTAGGTTTAGATGTTGGCGGGACAAAGACAACTGTCCAGATAGCAGATTGCAATGGAAAGGTGCTTGCTGAAAATGAATCCAGGGCAGGCAATTATAAAAGTGTGGGAATAGAAAATGCAAAGAGAAATATTAACGAAGCAGTGCTTGGTGCAATAGAAAAACTTAAAACATCAGAAAAGATTTTTTTTAAAAGCTCCTGCTTTGGACTGGCAGGAAATGATTCTTGCGAAGATGTAAATATATACCGCAAGATAATATTTAACAACAAAATAAAAGAATACTTAAATCCTGCAAACACTATTATATGTAATGACACAAGAATAGGGCTTGCTGCAGGGAGCAGCAGTAAAAATGGTATAATGATTATTTGCGGGTCCGGCTCTAATTGTTTTGGCATAAACGAGGAAGGCAGGGAAGCGAAGGCAAATGGCTGGGACTGGATACTTGGTGATGAAGGAAGTGGGTATGAAATTAGCATAAAAGCTCTAAGGGCTTTTATGAGAGCATATGATGGCAGAGGTGGCGCAACACTTTTGTCTAAAACGATAATAGAAGATTTAAATGTCAAGGATATGCAAGGGCTACTAAAATGGGCTTACGGCAGTTCTTTTTCAAAAGAAAAGGTTGCTATAGTAGCTAAGACTGTGTGCAGAACTGCAGAGATGGGCGATAGGGTAAGCATAGACATACTAAAAGAGGAGGCTGAAGAAGCAGTACTTTCAGCAGCTATTGTGGTAAATAAACTTAACCTTGCAGATAAAGAATTTGATTTTGTTCTTGTTGGAAGCGTTTTTAAGTGCAAGAAGTATTTTAAAGATATTTTAGTGAAGGAACTAAAAAATAAATTTCCTAAAATTAATTTTAAACCTCTAACCAAAAAACCAGTTGAAGGGGCAATAAGATTAGCCCTTCAAAATTTATAGTCTTTACCACTTTTATACTTTTGATTTTTCTGCATCAAACTTAATGGAAGGAACAGAAATTTTTGGTGCTTTTGCAATCCGTTCAGAATTTTCTATTAACTTCATAATCCACTGGCCTACATCGGCTCTGATAATCTTTTCGCCACACTGTAGACATACACCTGCAGGTATACCCTCAACAACAATAAGTTCCCCTCTAATCCAGAAATCCTGTTTAATATGCTTTTCTTGCAGAGGAGTATCACAGATTTCACATTTCCCATAGTCATATTTTTTTGTTTTTACCTTCATCTTATTTTTCCTAATGCATAAGTTGTTATTAATAATAGTTTTCCCGTATTTTTAATCCTACAAATAATTGCAATTTCTCTTCCGTCTGCCGTAGAACCAACAATCTCATAACGTGTTCCTCTTGGATCTCGAGTAAACTTACGTCTTACTCGTCCATTGGCAATAGCCATTTTAACATCTGTAAAAATAAGATTATCATTGGCCATTTCTTCAAAGAAATGTGGGATAGTAAATTCATATTCTTGCCTTACTACCTTTTTTCTGATTGTATGAATAATAGCCAATAACAATTCTCCTATTCTTGCTCTGTATCAGTATATCATAATCTTTGTAAAAGTTGATATTGAAGTTGACTTATTTCTATACAATTTTCCTGGGACATAATACTTTTTTATTTTCTGTTAGATGGAATTCACGAACAAAATTAGTATAATCTATTATTTAATTTCAAGAGTAAAATTTAATTGACGTAGTTGGGTCCTATTGATAAAATATTGCTATAATAATAGCAATATTTGAATTTAGGAGGAATTTAAATGAAATTTCGAAATGTTGCAGAGCTTCATAATAAAACTTCAGAAATACTTAGAGAAATAGAAAAAGATGAGCATGTAGTAATAACCTCTCACGGTAAACCAAAGGCAATTATACAAAAATTTTCAGAAGAAGACATAGAAGACTTTGTAATTGAAAATAGTCCCAGGATAAGGAAGTCTATTGAAGAATCATATAAAGATTATATGGAACATGGTGGATTTTCTTTGGAAAAGGTGATTAAAGATCTAGAACTTTAAAATGGAATATAATATAGAATTTTCAAAGAAAGCATATAAAGATATAAAAATTTTAAGCAAAGAAGAACAAAGAAAGATTATTGAAAAAATTAAAGAGCTAAAAAATGTTTCAATGATCGTAAGAAAAGGAGACACAAAGAAATTAAAAAGTTTTAAAAATGTGTATAGGTTAAGAGTTGGTAACTTTAGAGTTATTTATTCTATTTTAAATGAAATTATATTGATAATCAGGATTATAGACAGAAAAAATTTAAAAAAATTTATTCGATAACTGATGAAGGGCTGGAACTATTATCCAGTTGGGTAAAAGAAATAAATCTGGTATTAACGGCTCCGTTACAGGTCATAAACATGACAGCTTTTCAGAACTTTTTTAATGCAGGAATGTCGCACAGAAAAGGTTGAGCGCTTAACTTTCTATAATACTGATTGTAATGTTGGTAGAGATATCAGGTGGTATTCTTACAGGAAGCATTACTCTTTTAAGTGATGCCGGACCATCTTTCCTGAGATCAGTAAATACCTTAAAGATAGATATCAAATACTTTGATTTTTTTATATTAGAATTTGTTCTTAAAAAAAATTACCGTGGTTCGAATCCCCTATGGGCTACCATTCCGGACAAGCTGTTGATAACTCTATCTTTATAGTCCTCTAAAGCCTTTAAAACAGGGTTTATCTGGGTGGTTCGAAGTATATTATTTTCGATAAAAATTCCTTCCGGGAAAAAATAATCCTGAAAGCTTCTTTTTTTATCAAAATCTGATTCATGCCATAGGCTTGCTATGTTCTTTATAAAGAATTTAAAGTAGTTTAAAAGGCTATCAATATTCAGGTTTTCTTTCTCTGTGCTCTCAATTTCAGTTTTCTTCCTTATGATATCCTTTTCAACTTCTTCTATTTTTCTAATGAATCTATCCTTTGTAAAGGTTCCTTCAATGGCTAAATCTTCAATCCTTTCCTTTTTAGTCTCAAGTTCTTTTAGTTCCCTGCTTAAGTTAGATATGGCCTTACCATTTAATTTCTGCTTGCTATCTGCAAAGGCTTTAGCATCGTAAATAAATTTATCCAATACCTTATCAGCCGGTTCGAAAAGCCTTAGATATTCGATAAATAGATTTTCAGCCTTTTCTTTTCTTATCGGTTTAAATTCACATCCTTTTTTAGTGCAGTGATAATAAGGGTATTTCCTTGACCTACCTTTAGACCAGCTTCCAGTAAGCTTAGAATTGCATTCTGGACATCTTAAAAACTTTCTTAAGGGGAGGAAATCACCTACTATATTTTTTAAAGTGTAAGAAGGCGATTTCTTAGCTAATATATCCTGTACTTTCTGGAATACTACTTCATCAATAATCGGCACCTGAAGACCTTTTACAGGAATATCAAAAAAGGTTGATCTTATCTTTCCGATATATACAGGGTTAGAAAGCAATTTATTTAAAGTCTGCTTTGGAATAGTAAGTCCGATTTGTTTTAGGTCTGCTATTATTTCATGCTGTTTTCTGCCCCTTGCAAAGTCACCAAATATTTTTTCAATAATATATTTTTCATCACTTGGCACCAGATATGATTTACCATCTTTTTTTATAAACTTATACCCTAATGGTGCCTTCCATAACCAGCGCCCTTCCTTTACGGCTTGTACCATTCCTGAGCTAGTCCTCTGGCTTCTCTGGTCATTGTCGTACTGGGCAAATGAAGCAATAATATTTTGCATTAGCATTCCTTCTGGGGTCTGGCTTATGGATTCAGTTGCAGATTTTAAGGTTATTCCATATTTTGAAAGAAGGCTTACTAGGTTTGTATAGTCAAGCATATTCCTTGAAAGCCTATCCAGTTTATATACAATAAGGCAGTCTATTTGACCTGATTTTAAATTTATATATTCAAGTAGTTTTTTAAGCTCGGTTCGGTTGGTAGTCTTTGCGCTCTCCCCTTTTTCAGTAAATACTTTTAAGACCTCGTATTTATTTCTTTTGGCATATTCAAGACATGCTTCTTCTTGAACTTTTAGACTATATCCAAGTTCGGCCTGATCAGTTGTAGATACTCTGATGTAGATTACT
>Ga0114918_10005742_pt1 | contig 10622 bp, 9 predicted proteins | sample LantaG_FD_87015 | JGI IMG/M metagenome (GOLD analysis project Ga0114918, IMG submission 87015) | Deep subsurface microbial communities from Baltic Sea to uncover new lineages of life (NeLLi) - Landsort_02402 metaG | ecosystem: Environmental > Aquatic > Marine > Oceanic > Sediment | place: Baltic...
CTCTCTCTCTCTCTCTCTCTCTCTCTTTCGTTGTCGTTTTCCAAAAAAACTTCAAACTCTTCTCACCTCTTCCTTTTCTTTAAAAAAAAAACAAAAAAACTAAAAATCTCTCTCTCTTCCTCAGTGCCTTCAACGCCTGCTCGGGCCGCGGGAAGCACCCGGAGCAGGCCGGAGAGGGAAGGGACGTCGAGCTCGCACAGGCGGCGGCAGCAACTGCAGGAGGCGGCAACAACGGCTTCGTCTCCCCCGCGTCGGCGGCGGCGCTTCCGTCGACCTCTTTTTCTTCCTCGGCGAAAGCTTGAAATTTGTCCTTGTTCTTTTTTAAATCTTCTTCTTCTTTCTTCGTTTATCTAATTTCGAGACGAACATCCCTTGGAAATCTCAGTGGAGGGTCCCGTCGCCGCGGGCTCCTCTGTCTGTTTTCGAGAAGCGGTGGTGTGAGGTGTCTGGTGCACAGAGACAGACAGAGAGAGAGATAAACTTTCCCTTCTTTTTTGCCTTTCAAATTACTATTTTAGTTTCCGTTTCCTTCTTTTTCCATCTATGTTTAACGTTGCGCGACGAATGGATACTCCAGAAAGTCGAAGTCGTGTAATTTGAGAAGCAGTGAGAGGGTGGGCCCTTAACGTTTTCAGAGAGAAGAGAGAGATTCTCTTCTCAGAAGAGGGAGGAGGTCGAGTTTTTTTTCTTCGCCACAAACAAAACAACGAAAAAGAAAGGGGGAAAAAGATTTCTCAAACTTCGCAGCAGCATGCCTCTCTGCTAAGGAAGTTGCTATGCCCGAGGACGAGCAGCAGCAGAAGCAGCAGCAGAGGCCTGCGCCTGCCGACACGGCTGCAGGTGACGAGCAGCCTGCGAAGCGGGCTGTCGACGAGGCCGCGGCGGCGAAGCAGAAGAAGGATGGAGACGTCAATCGCGGCGGCGGCGCTGCTCTCACCGCCGCCACTGCTGCCGTCGCCGAAACATCGCCTCCTCTTCCCGCCGTCGCCCCGGCCACGCTCGTCATCTCCGGCTCTTCCTACTCCGCGGGGAGTACGACAGTGACAGCTGGCTTGGCTGCGGCACTCAGGTATGGAGTAGAATTACGGGAAAAAGGGGGAAAAAAAGGACGATTATTTCTCTCTCTGACGGTGCTTCCTTCTTCGCCGATGTTTTTTCTTTCTTTCTTTCTTTCTTTCTTTCGGCAAAACCTCATCCATTTCGACTCACTCACCCACCTTTCTCTCTCGTTCGCTCCTCTTCTCCTTCACATCTCCACTCACTCAATCGCAACGCAGGTCGAGAGGGCTCGTCGTGAAGACGTTCTGCATCAATCCAGGTGAGGGAATCGGCGAGGAGAAGCCTGTTTTTTTGTTTTTGCATTTTCAGAAAGGGCAAGAGCGAAGGAGCAGGGGCGCCGATTTTTTTTCTCCGCTCACCTCACTCCTCTTTTTTCGACCTCAATAACTCAACAACCAGACCCGCGCGCCGCTGCCTTGCTCGAGGCCGCTACGGGAAGGAAGCCCTACACGCTCGACACGTGGCTCCTGAGCAAGATGGCCAACCTCGAGGCGTTCTGGCGCGGGGCGCGGCTGCGCAGGGACGAGGAGGAGGAGGCAGGAGAGGAAAGCAACGGCGGCGGCGACGAGCCTTCGACCTCTTCTTCTTCTTCCGCCGTTCCTTCTTCCCAGCGTCGTTACGTCGACGTCGTCCTCGTCGACGGAGGTGGCGGACCGCTCGACGGCGCCGAGCCCTCTCCCAGGAGAGGCGGCGGCGGCGGAGGTGACGACAAGAAGGCGAAAAAAAAGAAGAGCTCCTCTCTCGACGACGACGACAAAGGCGAAGGCGAAGGCAGCGACACCAAAGCCAGCTCTCGCCTCCGGCAGCAGCGGGAGAGCCACCGTTCCTTGATCACCGAGGCCGGCGGCGGCGGCTTGGGGAGCGGCAGCGGCTCCAGCAGAAAGATCAGCGGCGGCGAATATGACGACGACGACGACGACGACGACGGGGAAGAGCCTCGGAGCCGGAGAACGACCGAGGAAGAAGAAGAGGAGGAAGAAGAAGTTGTTCCTCCTGTTTCTCCCTCTTCTTCCGACTCCGAAGACGAAGACGACGAAGACGACAACGACGGCGGCGACGGCTGCCCCGCCCAGCTCGCGGCCTGGCTCCGCGCCCCCCTGCTGCTCGTCGTCGACGGCGGAGCGCCCCCCTGCCGCGGGCTCGTGGCGCTGGTGAAAGGGTGCGAGTCGATGATGGAAGAAATGTTCCGAGGAGTAGCAGCAGCAGCAGCCGCGGCCAACTGTTCTTCTTCTTCAGCCTCTGCTTCTTCTTCTTCCCAACCTCCTCCGCGCGCCCTCGCCGGCGTGGTGCTCAACCGCTCGCCCTCCGAGGGCGCGGCGCGATGGCTGGCGCAGTCCCTGCGGGCCGCAAGGGTGCGCGCGCCGGTGCTGGGCGCCCTGCCCGCGGACGCGGCCGCCGCGGCGGCGTGGGCGAGCGTCGCTGCCGCCGCTGCGGCGACGGCGGCGGTGCGTGGCATCGGCGTCGGGTCCTTCTCTCCTGCTCCTCCCCCCGCGGCTGTGCCGCTGGCAGCGGCCAAGGTCTCCGCTCTGGGGGCCCTGACGGGCCTGCACGTGGACGTCGCCGCGGCGCTGGCGGCGGCGAAGAGGGCTTCGGCGCTCGTCGCCGTTCCGGAAGCGTTGTCGTTGTCGAAAAAACAACAGCAGCATCAACAGCAACAAGGACGCCAGCGATCCCTCTCTGTTCCTTTGCCCCTGCCTTCCCGCCGCCCCCTCATCGCCCTCGCGCTCGACGCGGCCTTCTTCGACTACCGGCCCGAGAACCTCGAGGCCCTGCGGAGGGCCGGCGCTCAGCTGATTTCTTGGTCTCCGCTCGCCGACGAGGGCCTGCCTCCTGGAATCTCCGGCGTCTTCTTGGGTGGTGGAGGAAGCGGCGGCGTTTTGGCTGCCGCTCGCGCCCTGGCCGCCAACGCCAGGGCGCGCGGGGCCCTGCGGGGGCTGGCCGCCGCCGGAGGGCTGGTGTGGGCTGAGGGGGAGGCGCTGGCCTACGTCGCCCAGTCCTTGGAATTGATTCCTAGTATGAGCTCTTCGACTAGCAACGCTTCTTCTTCTAGCCGCCAGCAGCTGCAGCAGCAGCAGCTTTTACAAGCTCCACCGCAGCCTTCGCTGATTCTCCCGATGGCCGGCGTTTTCCCGTTCAGGGCCAGGGCCAAGAGGCGGCGCCAGGGGGCCGCTTCCTCGTCTTCTTCTTCGAGGGAGGTCCCGGTGGAAGTCGTCACCGTCGTCCCCGTTTCTTCGGACCCTTCTTCTCCCTCTCCCTCTCCTTGCTTCGCGATCCTGCCTCCGGGGCTCCACGCCCGTGGCTGCGCCGGCCGAAGGATCGAGGTCCTGCAGGAGAGGCCCCTCTGCGGGGCCGGGCTCGCGGGGCCTCCTTCCCCGAAAACGAACGACTCCGCCTTTGGCGGCGCCGGGGCTTCAGCCTCCGCCGCTCGCGCGGCGGCAAAGAGGGCCGCCGCCGAGGCGGCAAGGGCCAGGAGGAGGAGGAGGAGGAGGAGCCTCGGTGCGCAGCAGCAGCAGCAGCTGCAGCGACGTCCCAGCAAGGGGAAGAGCACCGGCAGCAGCAGCGCTGGCGGCAAGGCTCCAGGCACGGACTCTGCGGAAGGGAGAGCGGGAAGAGAGGTGGGTGACGAGGAGGAGGGAGCGTCGAATTACGAAGACGCCGCCAACGATGACAACGAAGAAGAAGACTTTGCCACCGGCGACGACGACGACCGACGGAGCGACGAACGAGACTTTTCCGATGACGCCGAGGACGACGACGACGACGACGAGTACGAAGAGGAAGAACAAGAGGTTGACGAAGAGGAAGCCTCGAGCTGGGCTTGTTCTTTTTTGGCGAGGAGGGCCTCCCCCGGGACGACGCCCGTCTCCGAGGGCTACAGCCGGAAAAGAGCGCTGGCCTCGGCCGTCAGGCTCCACTTCGGCTCCTGCCCGGCGCTGGCCCCGGCGCTGGTCGCCGCGGCGCTGGCCGTGGACGTGGGCGCCGTGAGCGCTGCCGCGGTCAAGGGGGCGAACGCGGCGGCAGCTGCAGCTGCGGCCGCAGCTGCGGCCTCTGCGGCAGCGGCAGCGGCAGCTTCTGCTGCTATCCCACCGCAGCAACAGCTCTCCTCGCTGCCCTCTTCCTCCAGCCTCTCCTACCAGCAGCAGCTCTACCTCCAGCAGCAGCAGCAGCAGCAACAACAGCAACAGCAGCAGCAGGGCCAGTTCAGGCCCGGAGCGATGCAGCGCTCGGCGTCGGCGACTGCCTCCCCGGAGAGGCCAGGAGGGCTCGCCGCCGCCGCCGCCGCTGCCGGCAGGCACAGCATCGACAGCCAGCTGATGCCCCCGCCGCCTCCCGTGGCGAGGAACAGGCAGCAGCAGCATCAGCAGCAGCAGCAGCAGCAATTCTACCAGCAGCAGCAGTTTGCCCAACAGCAGCAGCAGCAGCACCAGCACTTTGCGCCGCTGCACCTTCCGGCGTCCTCCTCAGGTGGGGTGCCCCCTTCCGCTTCGGTGCCGAACCTTGCTGCCTGGCTCCCGGCCGGGGGAAGCGCGATGGCCTCGGAGCGAGGGGGAGGAGGAGGCGGCGGGAGCCTCTACGGAGGTAGCGGCGCTGGCGGGAACAACAACAATAACTTCGCTTCTGCGGCTCCGCCGTCGTCCGACGGAGGCTCCGACTTTGGCGGCTTTGGCGGAGGAAACGGAAGCGCTAGCGGCGCAGGGAGGTTCCGCCCCCCCGCTGCCGGAGCCTGGCTCGCAGCCGCGGGCCTCACCGTCGACGCTTCCGCCGCCGCCGCTGCCGCTGCTGCGAGTGGCCACAACCTTCGGGGAAGCTTCGGCGGCCCTCCTTCCCCCGGGAGCAGCGGCGGCGGCGGCGGAGGAGGAGGAGGAGGAGAAAGAGCAAGCGGCGGCGGCGGAGAAAGAGCACCCGGCTCCTCGCGCCTCGGCCAGCAGCAGCACTTCCAGCAGCTGCAGTACCAGTCGTTTATGCACCAGCAGATGGCGCTCCAACAGGCTCAGCAGCAGCAGCAGCAAATGCAAATGCATCACCAGAGCGACCCGGGCTCCCCTCCGTGGGACCCGAGCTCCCCGCGCGGGGGCGCCGAGGGCGCGAGCCCGGAGAGCCTCGACCTCGCTGGCTACCGCCGGCCGTCGTCGCAGTTTTTCTACCAGGGCTCGAGCTCCTTCTTCAACTCCGGCTCCTCCGGCTCCAACCCGGCGGACAACGTCGCGGCGTGGAGGGCCTCCGGGGACGGTATCGCGGCGCTGACGCCCGGGTCTCTGGACGCCGCGCTGGCTCTGGGGTTGGGGCCAAGGCTGTGTGGGGTCCCCGCGGCGCTGCTGAGGGAGCCGGCGGTGCGAGGGGCGCTCGCCGCCGCCGTCGCCGTCGCCGCCGTTTCGGGCGCCGGCGGCAGCAGCGGCCGCCTCCTGGAAAACGGAGAAAGCAATCCGGCCCCACCGCCCCCACCCCCCGTCCGCAAACCCCTCCCCCCGGCAGGGACCGTCCTCCCTCGCGTGCCAGGGCAGGTGGCCCCCGTCGACAGGCAGTGGCTGGTCGCGGAGAGGCCCTCGCTGCTCTTGGCCTTTGGGTCTGGCGGAGCCGGCGGCGGCGGCGGCGGCGGAGAGAGAGGTGGTGTCTTCAACAACAGCCAAAACTCCGGAGGCCCGTCGATGGACTGCGCGGGCCCCGGCGCCCCAGCGGCGGACGCTGCTGCTGCTGCGGCGGCGGCGGGCCTCGCGGCGCACGGAGCCGCCGTCCTGCCTCTGTCCCCCGCGACGCTGTCCGACGTCCTCGACGGCATCGCCGCCGTCGGCGACGCCGCGGGGCTCGACCCGCGGCACACGGGCGCCGTCGTCGAGGGGATCAGGGCGCGGCTGCGAAGCTTGGCCGGGGCCGTGGCTGAGGGGACGAGGGAGGCCGCGAGGGAGGCGGCGAGGGAGGCGGCGGAAGGGGGGGTTGGTGGCGGCGGTGGCGGAGGTTCGCAGCCGAGGACTCCGCGCGGCGGCAATGGCGGCGGGGCGAGCGAAAACCCGACTTTGGCTTCGGCCGGCGGCGTTGCCGCTTCTTCCTCCTCTTCTTCCGCTCCGCAGCTTCCTCCTCCTCCTCCGCTCCCTCTCTCCATCTCCTACGCGCCGCCGCGGGTCGCCATCGTCTGCGTTCCCAACCCCCCGCCGCCGCATGCCGTCGCCGCGGCGCTCGCTTCATCTTCGTCGTCGTCTTCCGGAAGAGGAGGAGGAGGAGGTGGAGACTTTTCCTCTTCATCGTCGCGCCGGCGCTTTGCCGCCGTCGACGACGCCCTGCAGCTCCTGGCGGCGGGCCTCTGGATCCCAGACCTGATGACCCTGTCGGGGTGCAGGGACGCGCTGTGGCCTCCAGCTCAGCCCGGGGACGCTCCCAGGCGCCTGCCCTGGGCGGAGCTGAGGGCGAGCGCGCCGGATGTGCTGATCTTTGTGGCGCCGGCGCCGCCGCCGCTGCCCTTGACTTCGGCGGCGATTGCCGTTTCTTCTTCGTCGTCGCCTCCTCGGAGCAGCAACAGCAACGGAGGCAACACAGCTTCCTCCACCTCCACTTCCCTCTCCGCAGCGTCGGCAGCGGCCTCCCGCCACCGCCCCCCGCCGCCTCTCGCCGCCGAGCTCGCCGGGCTCCCCGGGTGGTGGTCCCTCCCGGCCGTCAGAGGGGGGCGCGTCTTTTTCGCGTGCGAGCCCGCGCTGCTCGTGCGGCCGGGGCCGAGGCTGGTTGATGGCCTGGCGGCCCTCGCCGCCGCGGCGCACCCGAGGCTGGTCGAGCGAGGCGCGGTCCCGCCGCCTCCCCCGGGGAGCCTGCTGAAGCTGAGCCTGAGCGGCGGGCAGCGGTGCAGACCGAGGCTGCTCGGAGAGTACCTGCGGCCGTGGCCGGCTTAAAGTGAAAAAATATGGAAAAGGAAAGAACGAAAGAAGAAAAGAGAGAGTTTTTCTTGTTTTTTTTCTCCACTTCGTTCTCGTTATTTTCCCCTTTCGCGCGTGATCGAAAAACATCAAGAGTAAACAAAAGAACTGCCAATTGAGAAAAAACAGAAGCAGAGTTGGGGAGGTGGCGAGAGAGAGAGCGAGAAAGAGAGTGACGAGTTCTTTTTTTTAGCATTTCATCATTTTTTAAAAAGTTTTTGAACACAAAGAAGAGAGCCGGTAGCTCCACGCGAGAAAGGAGAAGGGATTCCTCGCGGAAGTGGCTCTCTCTCTTCTTTTTTGGGGGGGTAAAAAAGTTCGGAACAGAACAAACCAAGAAAGGAAAAAGAAGACAAGTTTACGTAAAGGAGCAGAGGGGGGCGAGGAGCTATCTATCTGTTCTCTCTCGGGCCCCCAGACTCTCTCTCTTTCTCGCGTTCAATCCTCGCTTATTGTTGAAGAAGCTTCTCCCTTTTGTCTCCCTATCTCAGTCTCTCTCTCTCTCTCTCTCAGTTCGTTCTCTTTCTCTTTTCCTAAGCGGCGGGCCTCGCGCGCGTCGCGGGAGCGCCGAGCGCCGCGACGGGAGCCCCGAGCCCCGAACCTCCTCCTGCCGCCTCTCCTCCTCCGCCGCCATTCGCCGCAGCGTTCGCAGACGGGTTCGCCATGATGGCGGGGTGCGGCGCCGCGTCTGCCTTGCGGAACTCCTGCAGCACCGGGTAGATCGCGTCAAAGGCGGCGTAGATGTCCTCCCTGGCCTTGGCCCCAGTCAGCACCACTTTGCCCGACACGAAGACCAGCAGCACGACCTTCGGGCTGCGCATGCGGTAGATCAGCCCCGGGAACAGCTCCGGCTCGTACGAGCAGAAGTAGCCGTGCGCGTACGCCAGCCCCTCGAGGCGGATCGGGAAGCGCACGTCGGCCGAGCCGACGATGTTCTGGACCTTGAAGTCCTTGAACGAGGCCGGGAAGCCGAGCTTCTGGATGATCTTGGCGTACTTGCGGCAGGCGAGGCGAGCGGCGTCCTCGGACTTGGCGCCCGTGCAGACCTAAGGGGGATGGAGGAGTGCGAGTTGGGGGGTGGAGGAGGGGGTTGAGGTTGAGAAAAGAGAAGAAGAAGAAGGGAGAAGGAAGAAGGAAAAAGCAGAAGGCAGCAGCCGTCGAACGATTGAGCGGCAAGCTCTCTCTTCTCTCTTCTCTGTCTCTCTTCTCCACTCTCTCCTTCCTCACCATCTTGCCAGACGCGAAGATCAGCGCCGTCGTCTTCGGGTCGCGGATACGCATGATGACGGCGGCGAAGCGCTGTTGTTGTGAGTAGAAGGAGAGGGAGGGGGAGAGAAGAGAATGAGCGGAAGAGAAGAGGTAGAGGGGACTTCAGAGCTTCGACGTCGGCGGCATTCCTTCCGCTCGCTCTCCCGCGCTCGCCTTTCCCTCCTTGGCCCTGGCTCTTGCTCTGAGGGCCGGCGCACGTCGTCACAAACGCCGTCGAGGTAAAAGCGAGACGAGAGAGTGAGAGCGAGGCAGCGAGCGAGAGAGGCGACAGATGGAAAAAGCAAAAGTGGCAGCTCCCTCGTCGCCGGAATCTCAACTCTTCATTCTCATTCTTCTCTCTCTCTTTACCTTGGGGTTGTACTCCGAGTTGCGCGAGTGCAGCGCGATGTTCTTGAGGTCCAGGCGCGTGTCAAGGTTGACCGTGGCCACCGTGTTCTGCAGCTGCGGCACGATGCCGTGCGTGGAGCGCGGGAGGGCGACGAGCGCCTGCTGCTGCTGCGACGGCGGAGCAGCGGCAGCAGCAGCAGCAGCGTTGGAGGGGCCGGCGCCGTTGTCAGCCATGGCTGCTCTCTGTGCTCCGTTCTTGCTCTTCTGCGACCTCGTACGTCCGTCGAGTCTCTCGGGCCTGCTGTGCTCGCGTCGACAGGGGGAACGAGGACACGGGGGAGAAAGAGCGTGAACGAGAGAGAAGAAGAGAAGAGAAGAGAGAAGAAAGGATTGACTTCTTTGTAGTCTCCTTTTCTCGAGAGAAAAAGAAGAGAAGTGAAGAAAAAAACTCCGGGAAAAAAAAAAAAAAAAAAAAAAAAACCTCTCTCGGGCTTGACTCTCTTCACTTTTTTCGTCGCTTCGAGCCATGCTCGCCGCCAGGCCCCCTCGCTGCTGCGCCGTCTCTCGCCCTGCAGCCTCGCCCATCGCTCGAAGCGCTCTCTCGCTTTCGTCTGCCGCTTTCGCCGCCCCGAAAGCGACCCTCCGCCGCCTCCCTGCCTCCAGATCTCCTCCGCTCCTCTCATCGACGACGACGAAAGCGATGGCCGCTGCTGCCGCTCAAGTCGAGCTCTGGGTGAAAGGGGACCCTAAGACGGAGACCTTGTTAGACTGTGCGTCGTAGAGTTTGATGCGCTGTTTAGATCCTGCCACAGAGAGGGGGAGATAGGGGGGTAGAGGAGGAGATGGCGAGCGACGAACGATGAGAGCTTCCGTCGATCGATGAACAACTCACACGGGAAAGAAAAAACTCAAATCCTTTCAACCTCTTCTCTCCTCCTTTCTACTTCATCAGGCCCCTTCTGCCACCGCGTGCTCCTCGCCGCGGGAGAGAAGCAGGTCCCTTTGACGCTGGGCTACATCGACTTTGCCTCCAAGCCCGACTGGTGAGTTCGTTCAGGGTGATTTCGAGTTCAAACAGAAGAAGCAAGAGCTACTCGCCTGACCTTTTTTTTTTTCAAACCTCCTCCTCCCCCTTTGGCAAAAATAAAATAAAATAATAATAATAATAATAATAATAATAAATCAGGCTCTTGAAGGTCAACCCGCAAGGGTCGGTCCCCGTCGCCAAGGACCTCCGCCCCACGGTCGACGCCTCCAACCCCTGGGTCGTCGACAGCGGGACCATCTGCGACTGGCTCGAGTCCTCCTTCGCTTCTCCCCCTTCGGTGGGCACTGTCGAGGAGGCCTCCTCGGCCCCCGGCGGCGATCTCTTCCCGGCGTTTGCAGGGTTTATCAAGGCAGCGGTCGGCTCCCCCGAGGAAGGGGAGAAGCGAGAAAAGTTAGACGAGGCCGTTCTCAGCCTCGCCAAGGCGATCGAGGCCTCGGGGAAGCCCTTTCTGTGCGGCGACGCGCCCAAGCAGGCCGACTTTGCCCTGGCCCCCAAACTCCACCACTTGTCGATCGCCGCCCCTGCGCACAAGGGCTGGTCTTTTCCCGATGGATCGAAAGCCGTCACCGACTACCTGGGCAGGATGCGCGCGCGTCCCTCTTGGAAGGCGCACGAGTACAGCGACGAGTGCGTCGTGGCGGGGTGGAAGAAGAACGTCGGCGTCGACGCGAAGAAATGAAAAAAAGAACGTTTTTTCTTCATCTTTAACCTTTTTTCGTTTCGTTCCGTTGTGTTTTCTCCGCCGCCACTTGTTTCTTTTTCTTCTCCGTTGAGATGCTTCAGCTTTGTTGAGTATGTAAGAAGCGTGAGAAGCAGAAGAGAGTGCATCTAGCAGAAGAATGTGGACGACTTGGAGAGAGAAAAGAGAAAGAAACCGAAAAAAACTCAATTTTGTTTTTGAAGAAGAAAACCACTCGAACATTGTTGTTTAAAAAAAAAAAAAAAAATAAAAAAGGGAGAACCCCGGAAAACGCAATAAAACAAAGACGGGGGGGGGTACCCTTGGGACAGAAAAAAAA
>Ga0114918_10005743_pt1 | contig 10619 bp, 7 predicted proteins | sample LantaG_FD_87015 | JGI IMG/M metagenome (GOLD analysis project Ga0114918, IMG submission 87015) | Deep subsurface microbial communities from Baltic Sea to uncover new lineages of life (NeLLi) - Landsort_02402 metaG | ecosystem: Environmental > Aquatic > Marine > Oceanic > Sediment | place: Baltic...
CCTTTGCCCATCCGGGTTTTTTTCCCTAGAATGCGGAAAATTAAATCAAACAAGTCCTCTTCATGGTTGAGAGCTACCGTCAGACCAATAGAAGCAGCTAAAGCATTGATTATTAAAAGAATGAGAGGTGCTGAAGGTTTGAGGTTGTCAATTAGCAAAAGAGGGTAGCTCACTATGTTGGCTATAACTACACCCACTCCCAGACCTATTCCTGCCGCTATTAACTTTCTTATGGAAACTCGACTGAGCCCCGCTTCAATCACTAAAATGATAGTGGCCAGCCACCCGCCGATCAAAGTCGGCTTCCAGGGATCTATATTTAGGTTGGAAGCTATGGCAAAACAAACCGCTCCCACCAAGATAACAAATAGTATTCTTAACCTGAATTGTTCTATTTTCATTAATTGTTTTTCTCCTGTGTGTTTCATGAGAACCGGGCTAATTAGTGTTTTCGCAGTAGGGCCCGGTTTCTTAGTCTTTCTAATTCTCTTTTAATGGAATTAGCTCTTTTTTCCCCCACTTCGTTTATGGTAGTCAAATCATTGATGTTGGCTTTGATGATTGAGGGTAAATCACCAAAAGCTTTTATTAAATTTTCCACTACTACAGCAGGAAAACGGGGAATTTTCGATAGAACCCGCCAGCCCCGGGGTGAAACGGAAAAATCGAGATATTCTGGTTTTATCCCGTATCCCAATACTCCCGCAATTGAAGTTGGCTCCAATAATGCATTAGGGTCAAGAGCATTCAATTCAGCCGATGCATTTTCGCCTTTTTCTCTGACGTAATCCTTTATCACTAGCTGGTAATCTGTCAAGGTATTCCCGACCACTTCCTTTAACTGCATCTCAATAAGTCTGGCCTCCTCCCCTAACTCTACAATATATCGGTCAATTTCATCTTTTACTCTTTTTATTTGTTCACCTTTTTGAACTACTCTAACCACGTTGAATAATTGGACGTCGTCCTCAAATTCCTGGATTTCCAGCTCATTTAATACTGGGTCGAAGGCTACCCGATATTTCTCCAAAGTCTGAATAGCCTGGTTTGCCCTACCGATAAGTTCGGGTAGCCTTCTTAAAGCATACTTTATTTGACCTTTATAGAGAGTAATGATGTTTCGCAGTTCAGAAATAGCTATGACTAGATATCCTGTTTGTTTAGCCATTCGCTCGGCTGTTCGGTGACGGGTTCCTCTTTCATCGGAGGGAATAAGATAATCAGGGATAAGTTGAGCATTAGCTCTTAAGATTCTTCCTGCGTCCGGCGATAGAATAATCGCTCCGTCCATTTTAGCTAATTCTGCTAAGGTCATAGGAGTAAGAGAACAATCAAGTTTAAATCCACCATCAACTAAATTAAAAATTTTTTGACTATCTCCTACTACAATGAGACCTCCCGTTCCAGTCTGCAGAATTATTTCCAATCCCTGTCTTAAAGAAGTTCCCGGTGCCACCAACTTAAGTAATTCTAGAAGTTCCCCTTCTAACTGAGATACTTTTTCGGTCAACTTACCTTTTCCCTAAGTCCATTTTTGATAGCCTCCCCAACCCCAGATATCCCTATTATTTTTATTTTACCGGGATTTTTAATGCTCTTGGAATAGGAAGGAAAGGTTAAACATTTACTATATCCAAGTTTAACTGCTTCTTTTATTCTTTTTTCCATAAAAGCCACCGGCCTGATTTCCCCGCCTAACCCTACTTCTCCAATTGCTACCAGTCCTTTTTGGATAGGTCGCTCCCACAAACTGGAGACAATCGCCAGGATAATAGGTAAATCACAGGCTGGGTCATTTATGCGGATTCCTCCCGCTACGTTGAGAAAAACATCGCGGTTATAAAAGGGGATTTTTTCCTGCTTTTCCAGAACGGCTAACAGTAAAGATAGTCTGTTATGTTCAATTCCCTGAGTAATTCTTCGAGGTAAATTTAGATTAGAAACGGTAACCAGGGCTTGAATCTCCACTAAGAAAGGGCGAGAACCTTCCATAGTGGGCATTACCACTGTTCCAGGGCTTGGTGAATTATGAAGAGAAGTATGGAGAAAGAATTTTGAAGAATCGAGAACTTCCTCCAGACCACTCTCTCTCATCATAAAGATGCCTATCTCCGAAGTCGGTCCAAAACGGTTCTTAGTGGTTCTCAAAATTCGATATTGGTAGTCACTGCTTGTTTCGAAATAAAGTACTGTATCTACCATATGCTCGAGGATACGTGGTCCAGCCAAGACACCCCTCTTGGTTACATGTCCAATCAGGAAAATAGTTATACTTTTACCTTTGGCTATTCTCATAAGATAGGTAGTTGATCCTCTAATTTGGGAAATAGAGCCGGGTGTTGAGCCTAACTCTTCCAGATAAACAGATTGGATGGAATCAACAATTACCACTTCAGGTTGAATTTTCTCGATTTGTTCCGAAATAAGGGAAAGGTTGGTCTCGGCCAATATCAACAAATTGGGAGAGTTTATGCCTAGACGAACTGCTCGGAGCTTTGTTTGCTGTGCTGACTCCTCTCCTGAGATATACAGAACAGAATGTCCCTGACTACTCAGTTTATTTCCCACATCCAGCAGGAGAGTGGATTTTCCAATTCCTGGCTCTCCACCCACCAGGATGAGAGAGCCAGGAATAATTCCGCCTCCCAAAATGCGGTCAAATTCACCAATGTTAGTCCGGTACCTTTGCTGATGACTAATAGAAATCTCATTCACCGACTGAGGAGGAAAAGGAGATGGACTATGACTAAGGGTAGTCCGGAAGGGTTTGATTCTTTCTTCGCAGAGACTCTCCCAATTACCACATTCCGGACAACGTCCCAGCCACTTTAAAGAAACATAACCACAACTTTGGCAAACAAATCTCGTTTTTTCCATTAATATGTCTTTCGTACAAAATCTATGGACTTAAGGGCTCTGCCGGTACCGATGGCTACACAGGAAACAGGATCTTCGGCTAAATGGGCGGAAATACCCGTAGCTTCTTTAACCAGGAGACCAAAGTTTTTCAAAAGACTTCCTCCTCCGGTGAGAACAATTTTTTTCTCCATAATATCAGCCGCCAGTTCCGGAGGAGTGTTTTGGAGAACCGTTTTGATTCCGTCAACTATTTGCGAGAGGGGTTCAGATAATATCCGACATATTTCCACAGCACTGACATCCACTTCTTTAGGTAAGCCGGTAGTTAAATCTCTTCCTCTAACTTTCATTTTCTCGTCGGCAGGAGGATTGATAGCGTAACCTATTTTCTTTTTCATCAACTCAACGGTGATTTCTCCTAAAGCAAGATTATGTTGTTTCCTCATGTACCGGGCACAAATCTCATCCATTTTGTTTCCTCCTACCCGTAAAGAAACACCGGTTACGATCTCACCAAGTGAAATCACGGCTATGTCTGTTGTCCCTCCGCCGATATCTATAATCATATTACCTTGTGGCTTCATAATATCCAGGTTCGCTCCAATAGCAGCGGCTCTTGGTTCTTCAATTAAAGAAAGTTTATCTCTTTTTGCTCCTGCCTGGATAGCCGCGTTTATTACCGCCCTTTTTTCTACAGAAGTCCCTCCTGTAGGTATGCAAATCATTAGATAAGGAGGAAAAAGGAACCACCGGCCACATATTTTTCTTATATAGTGACTGAGAACTTGTTCCACAATTTCATAATCAGCAATGACTCCGTCTTTCATTGGTCGGATAGCTACAATACTTCCCGGAGTTCGGCCCAACATCTCCCGAGCTTCCTCTCCGATAGCCAGGATTTTGCCAGAGGACTTGTCCATAGCTACCACAGAAGGTTCATTAAAGACTACTCCTTGTCCCTCGACATAAACGATAATGCTGGTAGTTCCCAGGTCTATACCAATTTTACGGGCTGAGGCAAACATTATTTTCCTCGAGTCTAACTATTTTGGCTCCCAATTGAGATAGTTTTTTTTCTAATTCTTCGTATCCTCTATCAATGTGACTGACTCCCATAAGCTCTGTTTCACCTCTGGCGGCTAATCCAGCTAGAACCAGTGCTGCACCCCCTCGGATATCCGAAACCGACACCGGACAACCCCAGAGAAAAGGAATCCCTTGGACAATTATTCCCCTTCCTATTTCTTCAATCTGAGCACCCATTCTTCGTAACTCGGCCAGATGAGCGAACCTATTTTCAAATATTGTCTCAGTTATGGTACTTGTTCCCTGGGATAAACAGACCAGGGCAGTCAACTGGGGTTGAAGATCCGTAGGGAAACCCGGATAAGGCAAAGTCTTAATCCTCACCGGATGAAAGGGCCCTTGATGACTAACCATTATTTCATCCGAAGATGTTTCAATCATAATGCCCATTTCTCTTAATTTAACGAAGAGGGTTTTTGAATGATCGGGCTTTACTTTTTCCAGCGTAATTTTTCCCCGGGTTATAGCAGCAGCTAAGATCAACGTCCCTGTTTCAATTCGATCAGGGATAATGGAATAAGAAACCCCGGATAGACTTTTAGAACCCTTAATCTTAATTAAGTCAGTTCCTTCTCCTTCAATTTGTGTTCCCATTTTTCTCAGAAACCTGGCTAGATCGACTACCTCAGGAGTACAAGAGGCATTTTTGATTACCGTAGTTCCTTTGGCCAGACAAGCAGCTAATATGAGATTTTCCGTAGCTCCCACACTGGGAAAATCCAAACATATATTGGCGCCCTGCAGGCCTGTTGGTGCTGTTGCCTCCACGTATCCCCGTTTTACCCTCATTCGGGCTCCCATTTTACTCAATCCCTCAAGATGCAAGTTGATTGGTCTTCTTCCTATACTACATCCTCCAGGAAAAGCAACGCGGGCCCGCCGCACTCTAGCCAGCAATGGTCCCAGCACCAAAATTGAAGCTCGCATTTTTCTGACCAGATCATAAGGAGCTTCAAATTGGGAAACATTGACGGCGTCAATGAAAAGTTTTCCCTTCACTCTTTTTACTCGGGCACCCAATTCTTCCAAGGTTTGCCACATTATCTTGATATCACTGAGATTGGGGATATTTTTTAAAGAACATTCTTCCTCGGTTAATAAACAAGCTGCCATTATTGGAAGAGCGGAATTTTTTGCCCCGCTTATACTCGCTCTTCCTTTTAGATGTCTTCCCCCCTGAATGATAAATCTACTCACGGCATTTTATCCTATATTTATCGGCCTAATGGTAATTTCCGCACTTTTTTTTAATTGCTCCAGCCATTGGTCAAGGTTGTCTTTTAGCTTGTTCTTTTGAAGAAAATCAACGATTTCCTTTTCCCAGTCCGGGCAACTAAGTTGTTTTTCGTCTAATAACTTGAGTATGCGGAAATAACCTTTCTGTATAGGTAAGACGCTGCTAACTCCGTTTTTCTCAAGAGAGACAATTTGCTGTCGTAGAAGGGGTTGAATTTGCCGAGGATCAAACCAGTCTAAATCACCTCCTTTCTTGGCGCTTGAGTCGACAGAAAAGCTCTTAGCTAACGCAGAAAAACTTTCTCCTGCTTTCAATCGTTGGAGAATTTCCTCGGCCGTTTCCTTACTTCTGACCACAATCTGAGCTATTTTTACTTTTTCGGTTTGACTTAACTTCTCTTTATAAATTTCGTAAAATTGGAGAACCTCGGCCGAGGTATTGTCGGCTCCTCGCAGATAATTTCTTATCACGGCGCAAAACTTTGATACTGCCTCAGGGGAAACTTTTGTTTCGTAATCATCTATTTCCTTTAACTTCTGAGACAATAGTTTATCATGGATGATTCTGTGTTTCATTCGTTCTCGAAAATCCTCTGTACTTAGTCCCTTTTCCTTTAGAGTCCAGGAAAATTCCTCTTCAGATAAATCACCCCGAACTTGAACTATGAGTGCATCAACTTCTTTTTCAGTAACTTTGAGACCTCGCCTTTCGGCCTCTTGCTGGATAATCTCATCATCAATGAGTCGCTGGAGAACCTGGTTCGGCGATAAATTACTGGTTCTCCATTCTTTTTTAATTAGGTTAATTTCTTTCTTTAAATCACTGACAGTAATTGCTTGGTCGTTAACTACAGCTACAATTTCATCTATTAAAACTTCTTCAGCTTTAGCCATTGATCCTATTTGCGCGAACAAAAAACCCACAGCTATAACGAGAATCCATTTTTTTAATCCGGCTAAAGAATTACAAAAAACCTTCCTTTTTTCTATTCGGGTACTGAAAAACTCTTGCTTCATAGCTTTTTTATGATAACACATTTTTGTATTTTTGTAAAATTTGCCTCAAATAAATCAGGAATTTTCCCTCTTCATATCTTACCTTCAAAATCAGGTTTTTTTCGTCGAAAGGTAAAGTTGTTATCTGGCCAAAAAGCTTTTCTTCAATCATTTTTTTTCTTTCTGCGGTGAGAAGATGAAAGGGTGAAAAACAAAGCCATATTTTGTCCTCTTTTTTAGCTAAAGAGACTATCCCTAACTCCTTGGCTATTAGTTTTATCCTTAAACAATCAAGCAAATTTCTTACCTGATGGGGGAGTGGCCCGTACCTATCTCTGAGCTCCTCTTTTAGCTCCCATACTTCTCTCTCGGTCTTTATTTTTCCAATTTGAGCATAAATAGCAAAACGTTGCTCTAAGTAAGGGATGTAAGATTGAGGAAGTCTGGCTTCAACCTTGAGATCCAGATTTACCGGGAAAGAGGGGGTTACCTTTTCTCCTTTGAGTTTCTTGATTTCTTCAGAAAGAAGCTGGGTATAGAAAGTAAATCCCACAGCAACAATGTGCCCATGTTGTTCCTTGCCCAACAGGTTACCTGCTCCCCGGATTTGCAAATCCTGCAGAGCTATACGAAATCCAGCTCCGGAACCTTCAAATTGTCTGATTACTTGGAGTCTTTTTTGAGCTTCTTCTGTAAGCATTTTTCCCCGTCTAAAGCAGAAATAGGCATATCCTTGTCTTTTCCCTCTTCCTACTCTTCCTCTTAACTGATATAAGTCTGCCAGTCCAAATTGTTCGGAATTTTCCACAATCAAGGTATTTACATTGGGCATATCAATTCCAGATTCAATAATAGTAGTGCAAACCAAAATATCGTATTTTTTAGAAAGAAAATCGTTCATAATTGTTTCCAGTTTACCTGAGGAAATTCTACCATGAGCTATGATAATATTGGCTTCAGGAACAAGTTGTTGGACCCTCTCGGTTACCCGGTAAATGGTTTCAATTCGGTTGTGGAGATAGAAAATCTGACCTTCTCTTTCCAATTCCCGATAGATAGCTTTTTTTATGATTTCCTGATTGTATTCGATTACCTGGGTTTGAACATTTTGCCTCTCTTCAGGAGGGCTGGTGATTATACTCATTTCTGAGACTCCCGTCAAGGCCATATACAAGGAACGAGGAATGGGGGTAGCGGTTAAGCTCAGAACATCAACTGTGTGATGGAATTCTCTAAATTTCTTTTTTTGGATAACTCCAAATTTCTGTTCCTCATCAATGATAATCAAACCCAGGGTTTTGAATCCCACATCATTTTGGAGAAGCCGATGAGTTCCGATGACAATGTCTACCAATCCTTGTTTTAAGTCACGAATAATCTCTTTCTGTTTTTGAGAAGTCTGGAACCGAGAGAGCAGTTCTATTTTAATGGGATAAGCAGCCATTCTTTCCTTGAAGGTCCGGTAGTGTTGTTCACCCAGGATGGTAGTGGGACGAGTACAGCAACTTGTTTATTACCCATTACGGCCTTAAAGCTAGCCCGCATAGCCACTTCAGTTTTTCCGTACCCGGCATCTCCGCATACCAGTTGATCCATGGGGACAGAATTTTCCATGCGTTGTTTTATGTCTTGAGTAGCTCGTAGTTGATCCGGGGTTTCCTGGTAGGGAAAGGAAGCCTCAAATTCTAATTGCCACTCATTGTCCGGCTCAAAGGTGTATCCTGAGGAGACTTTTCGAATTGAATAGTGCTTCAACAAAGATACAGCCAGATCTTTGGTAGCTTTTCTGGCTCGCCTTTTAGTCCATCTCCAGAGACCACCCTCGAGACTATGGATGGGAGGTGGGTAATCCGTATCGCCAATGTATTTATGTAGACGGTCCAGTTGATCAATGGGTATGTAAAGACGATCTGTTCCCTTATAATCAACTTGGAAGTAATCGCTTTTTTTCCCTTCCAGTTGAAGAGTTTTTACTCCTTTGAATCTTCCAATTCCATGGTCAATATGAACCACGTAGTTTCCCGGTTTTAGCTCCGTCCATCTGGTAATTTTCTTTTCTTCGGGGAGAGTAACCCAGCGTTTTCTTCTTTCCCGGTAACGCTGAAAAATATCCTCATCGGTAACGAAAACATTTCCAGTTTCCCGAAAAACAAATCCTCTACTGAGATCACCCGTAGTAATTAGAAGTGCCGGTGCGGTTTCCAGTAAATTGACTTTTTCCTCTCGTCCTATTCGAAGTCCCTTATCTCCTAAAATTTCCTGTAATCTGTCCGCTTGTCCGGAATTAGATGACAGAATAACTACTCGCTGTTGTTGCTGAGTCCATTTCTTGAGGTCTTCCGTTAGAAGACCGAGATGTCCTCGATAGGAATTCAAGGAGAACGCATTAACCGGAAGAGTTATTTTGGGTTTCATCCAGGGAATATTCTGGGGAAGAGTGGAAAGAAAAACTATCTCTTTTTTCAACACCTCTCTCCAGGATTCTCTAACGGTGGAAAGTTCCTTCCTTACATTTTGTTCCAGAAGAAAGGGCTCATCAAGGAAAAATAGTGGGTCCGGAGGCAAAAGGTTCAACAGAGATGAAAAATGGGCCTTCCCTTGTTGCCTTAGAGATTCCTCTTTAGCCGGGCAAATCATAATTTGTTTTCTTTTACTCATCGTCTTTATCGAGCGTTGAGTCTGAGAGTCAAACTCACGGATTGATTCAATAGTCTCCCCACAAAATTCAACTCGCCAGGGATGTGGGTACAGAGGGCAGTATAAATCTACAATTCCTCCCCTTACCGAATAGTCACCGATCTCTTCTACTAGTGGTGAAAACTCATATCCGGCTTTAGAGAGCCAATCTCTTAGTCTATTCCATCCTATTTTTTTCCCCTGCCTTAGGTGCAAAACGTTGTCGGTCAGTGATTGAAAAGAAGGAACTTGATCCAGAAAGGTCTGGAGGGTAGCTATCAATAAAAGGGAATTTTTCTCTTTTATTTGGTAAAGAATTTTAAGACGATCTTCTGGAGAATCTTTTCTGGAAAAGGGCAGGAGAAATAATTGTTTTTCTTGAGGAAGGAAGGTTTTTAAATCTCGATAAATATTTTCGGCTTGAGAAAATTTCTGACAGAGAAAAACAAAACACCCCTTTCTTCGTCTCCGAGCCAGGGCTATCCCAAAAGCCTTGGCCGGAGAAATCAACCCGTAAACCCAGGTGGGGGAAACTCCCTGGATTATTTCTCCAAGAAGATTGTCAAAGGTATTAGATTTCAACTACAACCATTTCCTCCTGGAGTAATTTATGCAGGGGGTTGATTAGTAATTCTAATTCTCCTTCCAGGATTTTTTCAAGATTAAATAAAGTAAGACCGACCCGATGGTCGGTTATTCGACCTTGAGGAAAATTGTAAGTCCGAATACGTTCAGATCTTTCTCCCTTGCCAATTTGCGTTCGTCTCTTTTGCGAGATTTCTTTTTGTTGTTCCTGTTCTTTTTTCTGCAGTAATTTTGCCCGTATGACTCGCAGCGCTTTTGCCTTATTCTGATGTTGGGATCGCTCATCCTGACATTGGACCACCAGTCCCGTGGGAAGATGAGTTATTCTAACTGCCGAGTCAGTGACATTAACATGCTGTCCTCCTGCTCCTCGGGAATGGAAAGTCTCAGTTTTTAGTTCCTCCGGATTTATCTCTATTTCTATTTCCTCCGCCTCGGGCAAAACGGCCACCGTTACCGTGGAGGTATGAATCCTTCCGCTGGATTCGGTTGCTGGAACTCTCTGTACCCGGTGAACTCCACTTTCAAACCGTAGGTAGGAGAAAACATCCTGGCCGTCTATGGCAAGAATAATTTCTTTGAAACCACCTATGTTAGTGGGACGAAAATGAATGTTTTCCACTCTCCATTTCTTTTTCTCAGCAAAGCGAATGTACATCTTGTAAAGATCCGCGGCAAATAGAGCTGCTTCCTCGCCACCTGTTCCGGCTCTTATTTCCATAATGACACTGCGTCCAGAATATTTATCCTTAGGTACCAAATTGCGGACTAAATCTCTGGTTATTCTCTCTAGGTTAACCATCAGTTTTTTTATTTCTTCTCTGGCTAATTCCTTGATCTCATCATCTTCTTCTGTTCTCAGAAGTTGCTCTGTTTTTTCTTTCTCTAAATTAAATTTTTGGTACTCCTGCCACAAGAAAACTACATTCTTCAAATTTCTTTGTTCCCGGTTATATTTCTGGAGAAGTCGCGGATCTTTCAATGTTTGGGCTTGAGTAAGTAAAACATTTAGCTCTTCATATCTCTCTGTGATTTTTTCCAATTTTTCAGTATCCAACTTCAATTTTACTTATCCTTTGCCTGATTTGAGTAGTGTCAAACATAATCTATTCTTTTGGTAGTTGGTAGCCGCAGGCTTTAGCCTACGTTTATTTGCGTCGCTTAAAAACTTGCGGCTACCG
>Ga0114918_10005744_pt1 | contig 10619 bp, 9 predicted proteins | sample LantaG_FD_87015 | JGI IMG/M metagenome (GOLD analysis project Ga0114918, IMG submission 87015) | Deep subsurface microbial communities from Baltic Sea to uncover new lineages of life (NeLLi) - Landsort_02402 metaG | ecosystem: Environmental > Aquatic > Marine > Oceanic > Sediment | place: Baltic...
AAACAACGAGACAAAAGAGACAACACCTTTAATAACCTTAAAAAAAAACAAAGGGGAGAGAACAAAAGGCGGGGCCAGCAGAAAAAAAAAAAAACGGGGCGGGGGGGGGGGGGGGGGTTAGGGGGGGGGGGGGGGGGGGGGGGGGCGTGGGGGGAGGGGCGCGTGGGCGACGGTGGAGAGCGGAGCGTGCGCGCGCGAGAGAGAGTTCCATCTGTGTGGGAGAAAGGCCGTTCTTGTTCTTGTTTCTCGGTAAAAACACACACACTCAGACCCGCCCCGCATGCCCGCGCCGCGTGTGCGCTGCGCCACAGGAGAAAGGAGGCAGGTCGCGCCAGGCCTCCATCTCCGGACGCCCCCCCACCACACACACAGCACAGAACACACGCCCCTCTCTCCCATCATCCCATCCACCACCTCTCTCGCCTCTCCCCTCTTTATTCACATCTTGACCTCGTGCATGGCCGCCTTGGGGAACAGGAAGGTCGGGTTCTCGGCGCCCTCCTTGTAGTAGGCGTACACCATGGTGGACTCCGGGTCCATGGACTCGCCCGTGAAGAACTGCAACTCCTTGATCTTGCCCAGCAGGAACTTGATGCCGACCTGGGCTTTGGCCTTGAAGTCGTCGCGCTCGCCCTCCGGCAGCTCCTCCGTGATCTTGGCCAGCCAGGGCTTGATGTAGCCCATGAAGTCCGCTTTGGTGTAGGACGGCTGCTCCACCAGGCGGAAGGCGTCGATGATGTCGACCACTTTCCGGGACGCGCCATCCACGCCCTCGTCCTCGCCGCCCTCCTCCGCGGACGGGTTGGCGCCGATGTCGACGTCCACGTCGCCCACCTCCACCCACTGGCCGTCCACCTCAATAAAGAAGCCGTCGTCCGAGTCGCGGACGTTGTACGAGTCCGACAGGAGCTCGTCGCCTGTGGGAATGAGTGGGGGAACGAGACAAAGGAATTAGCGGGAGAGTGGTGGTCGGGCGGGCGTCAGGGCCGGGTGTGCGCGGCGGCTGTGCTTCTTGTGTCTCTCCCTTTGCGAGCACGGACCCCTCGCACGCCACGCCTTTTTCTGAATGCACGCACCGGAGATGCGGTCCTTGTAGATGAGCATGGTGTGTGTTTTTGTGGGAGGGGAGGTGGACGGGCCTGTGTGTGTGGACGGAGAGCACATGAGAGCGCGTGCGATCGACTGGCGGCGGAGGGGGAGCGGGAGCGCAAGGCAAACAAGAGGACGGCGCGTGGGGTCGATCAGAGGCGGCAGCGAGACGCGCTTGCACGCCAGCTGTCAGGGCCATGGACTGGCGTGACCGCCCGTGGATGGCTTAGAGGCAGGGCAACGGCCCAAGCCGCGCTGGAGGCCGGCGAGAAAGTGGGCTCGGCCGCGCGACGCAGGCGCGCAAACGGCGCCGCTCTCGTTCGCGCGCAGGAGGGGCGTGGTGCTGGTGAGGCAGAGTCCCGGACGGCCGGGACGATGGCGGATGGGCTTCAGCAAGGGGACTGGCGCACTGCTGGGGCAAGCGCAGGCGGCGCCCTGACCACCACCCGCTGCGCCCTTGAGCAAACGCACCGCGCAAAAAGAATGTGAAGCGAGCCAGACCGCCGCCCGCCGCCCCCGCCCTCTCCACTCTCCCTTCCCGTGCGTCTTCACCCGGCGCGCCGCCTTCCGAACCCACCCCCGCCCTCTCGCCCTTTGGAGCGAGCAACCTGGTGACCCCAGGCCTCACTCCCCTCCGTCGCGGCTGACCGAGCTCCGGCTTGGGTCCCCGTCGCATCAAAACACATTCGCGTGCCCGGCGGCTGCCCCCTCCCCCCCTCAAAACCTTTCTCCATCATGCCCGCCCTCTACCTGCTGTACGAGTCCGCCCACGGCTACGCCCTGCTGGAGGCGTACGGCCTGGACGCCATCGGCGGGTCGTCCGTGGACGGCGTCCAGAAGAGCGTGACCGAGCTGGACCGGTTTGGCAAGGTAAGGAGAGGAGAGGGAGGGAGGGCGCATGCGAGTGGGGTGTGGGGGGGTAGGGGGCGTCTTCGTGTTGGGTGCACACGGGCGCGCCACGCGCGGTGTTGCTGGGCGCACGACCGGCACTAAGGGGCATGTGCGCATGTGGCCTTGCTTGCCGAGCCGGGTGTGGGCGAGATGGAGGGGAGTAAGAGGGCCAGCGCCGCGTGTTGACTCTCGCCCCGCGCCGGCTAGCCGCCGGGCCGCCGCTGCCCCGCCGCCGCACCCCCTCACCCCCCACACCCCCTCTCCTTCTTCTCTCTCCGTAGGTCGTCAAGCTGGTCGCCTTCCGCCCCTTTGCCGGCGTGGCCGACGCCCTCGCCCAGATCAACGCCATCTCCGAGTCCTCCGCCACGCCGGAACTGGTCGACTTCCTGACGGGCGCCCTGCCCGGCGGCGGCGGCGGCGGCACCGACAAGAAGAAGAAGAAGGCCGACTCCAAGGCCGCCCCGGCCTTCCAGCTGGGCGTCCTGGACGCCAAGCTGGGCAACGCCCTGTCCGAAGGAGCCGGCATCCCGTGCGTGGCCAACGACACCGTGTCCGAGCTCGTCCGGGGCGTGCGCGCGCACGGCGTCCGCCTGCTGGCGGGGCTGAGCGAGGCCGACACGTCGCGCGCGCAGCTCGGCCTGGCCCACTCCTATTCCCGGGCCAAAGTCAAGTTCAATGTCAACCGGGTGGACAACATGATCATCCAGGCCATCGCCCTGCTGGACACGCTGGACAAGGACGTCAACACGTTTGTCATGCGGGTGCGGGAGTGGTACGGCTGGCACTTTCCCGAACTGGCCAAGGTGGTGCCGGACAATTACCAGTACGCCAAGGCGGCGCTGGTCATCCGGGACAAGGCCACGCTCACGGCCGACTCCCTGCCCGCCCTGGAGGAGGTGCTGGGCGACGCGGGGCGCGCCGCGGAGGTCCTGGCCGCGGCCCGGGCCTCCATGGGCCAGGACGTCTCCCCCGTCGACCTGGTCAACATCGAGGCCTTCGCCCGCCGGGTGGTGTCCCTGGCGGAGTACCGGGCGGGGCTGGGCGCGTACCTGGCGGACAAGATGGGCGCGGTCGCGCCCAACCTCGCCGCCCTGGTCGGCGACACGGTGGGCGCCCGCCTCATCAGCCACGCCGGCTCCCTGGTCAACCTGGCCAAGTACCCGGCGTCGACGGTGCAGATCCTGGGCGCCGAGAAGGCGCTCTTCCGGGCCCTCAAGACGAAGGGCAACACCCCCAAGTACGGCCTCATCTTCCACTCCTCCTTCATCGGGCGGGCAAAGGCGCGCAACAAGGGCCGCATCTCGCGGTACCTGGCCAACAAGTGCTCCATCGCGTCCCGCATCGACTGCTTCGCGGACTCCGTCACGGACGCGTACGGCGAGCGCATGCGGGAGCAGGTGGAGGAGCGGCTGCGGTTCTATGAGGAGGGGGCGGCGCCCACCAAGAATGCGACGGCCATGGCGGAGGCGGCTGCGCGGGCGGGTGGCGGGGAGGCGGGCGGGAAGGGCGGCAAGGCGGCCGTCCCGCCGCCGTCCGACAAGAAAGCGGCCAAAGCGGGGGACGAGAAGGAGAAGAAGGAGAAGAAGGACAAGAAGGACAAGAAGCAAAAGGCGGACAAGGAGGCGGGCGGCGGCGAGAAGAAGAAGAAGAAGGTGAAGGCTTGATGGATGTTTTGTGTGGAGAGGCCCTGGCGGACGGGCGCGGTGCGCGCTTTGATGGGATGGAGAGAGGGGGAGGGGGTCGTGGGGGAGAGAGAGATGAGGGGGACTGAGATTTTTGTGCCAAAAGTTTGCTTTTTTCTTTTTTTTTTGCGGTGTGGGGGGGACCACGGCCGTGGGCAGAGAGGTCAGGCAGGGTGAGCACCGGGGCGGCGTGCCGGGGCGGCGTGGCTGGGGTGCGCGGGCAGAACAGCGTAACAAGAGGGATGGATGGGGCAGAGGTCGAGAGGCGCGTCGTGTTTCCGCTGGCTCACTCGCGTCAATTTCTTCGCGGCCCGCGTCCCACTCCTCACACACACCATGTCCGACCCTACCGCCGCCGCGGCGGCCGACCCGGCCCGCCTGGCCGCCCGCGCCCAGGCCCACCTGAAGCTCGGCCACTGGCTGGAGGCGGCGGACGACGCGCGCAAGGCGTGCGATTGGGCCCCCGGGATGACCGAGGCCTGGGCGCTGCGCGGGTGAGAGAGAGACGGAGAGAGAGAGAGAGAGGGGAGGTGGATCCTCCCCTCCTTTCCGCGCTGGGACGGAGGGCGACCTTGCATACGCGTCGACCCAGGCGGCCTTGGCCTTGCGGGCGGGCACGAGCCTGGGAGTAGGGGTGTGCGCGCGGCTTCTTTTTCACGCATTCGCTCCCCTCGTGAAAAAAAAACCGACCTCCCCCCCTGTCACTCTCTCTCTCACCCAGCACCGCCCTCTTCCACCTTGAGGAGTACGAGGCCGCGGCCGACGCCTTCGCCCGCGTCCTGACGGCCGAGCCCGACAACGCGGACGCGGCAGTCTGGGCCCGCAAGTGCGCGGCCGAGCTGGAGGAGGAGGCTGGGGGTGGGAGTGGCGGCGCGCCGACCACCATCACTGCCACCCCTTCCGCCCCTCCTCCGCCCCGCCCGGCCTTCCCCGTCCAGTGGTTCCAGACGGCGGACAAGGTGGAGGTGGCGGTCCTGGCCAAGAAGCTGGCGCCCGACCAGGTGACGGTGTCCATCTCGCCCGACCGCCTAGTGGTGGCCGTCCTGCCCGCCGTGGGTGGCGGGGGCGGCGGCCCCTCCCCGCCGCCGCCGGCCCTGGACGTGGCCCTGGCGGCCCCCATCGACCCGGCCCGGTCCGGCTGGGAGATGCTGCCCACCAAGGTGGAGGTCCGCCTGGCTAAAGCGGGGCCGCCGGGGGTCATGTGGCGGGCCCTGGATGCGGGCGGCGCCCACCCGGCGCCCGGCCTACTGGTGGTCGGCGGGGGTGGGGCGGCGGCGGCCGTACATCTGTGCGCGGCCGCGCCGCCGCCACCCGCGGCGCCCTGCTGCCCCGGCCACGCCCCTCCGCCCTCTGAAAAACAGGCCAGTGAGCCTTCCCCGCCCCGGGACATGTACCCGTCGTCGTCTGCGAAGCCCAAGGACTGGGCGGCGCTCGAAAAAGCGGTGGAGGCGGAGGAGGCAGCCGCGCCTCCCGAAGGCGAGGCTGCGCTCACCGCCCTCTTCCGCACGCTGTACAAGGACGCGGACGACGACACGCGGCGGGCCATGGTGAAATCGTACCAGGAGTCGGGCGGCACAGTGCTGTCCACCAACTGGGACGAGGTTGGGCGGGGTGCGGTCGAGATGAGGGCGCCCGAGGGGATGGAGGTCAAGAAGTACGAGTACTGAGGGAGGAGGAGATGTTAGTCTATAGTGTTTTTTTTTTTTAAATGTTTTCGGACGGCGCCGCACGCCCTTTGCGCGCCCTTTTTCGTGTCTGTGTTTTCATTGTGTGTGTGTGTGTCGGGGCGCGCGGTTCTCTAACAGGAAGACACCTCGGTCAAGCGACGGCCACCGCTGGCTCCTGCACCCGCACCGCCCGCGCCTTGGCCTCGTCCAACCCCGGCACCGGCGCCGCCCGCCCGCCCTCCTCCACCACCCGCACCACCGCCCCGTCCCCCAGGATCTCCAGCACGGCGGGCGCCCCGTCGCCGCACCCCTCGGACAGGCCCACATCCACGCGCAGGGCCGCCCCGCCGCACGCGGCCGAGATGCCGCCCTCCTGGATGGTGTGGCCCATCACCTGGCGGGCGACGCCGGGGAGGGCGGCCAGGGCCTGCGCCAGGCCCGCGCAGTCGCACCGGGCCGGGTCCTCCGCCGAGAAATCGCGGGCCCACACCACCGCGTGGCGGCCGCCCAGGAAGGGCGGCATGCGGCGGGGAGGTGGTTGGCCGGACGCGCCAGCACCGCCACCGCCGCCCTCCGCCCCGGGCTCCGGCTCGCCCCGCATCCAGGAGGCGGTCGCCGCGTTCAGCGCCTCCAGGGAGGCGGGCCCTCCCGGCACGTGCCGCGGCAGCAGGCCGCCGTGCACGAACAGAGTGGATCCCACCTGGAGGGCGACCGGGTGGGGCGCCAGGAACCGGGCCGTGACGGGCCCGCCCGGCGACAGGGCGGCCGCCCGGGCGGCCGCGCCCGCCGCCTCCACGCCCGCCGGGCCGCCCGACGCCTGGCGGGCGGAGAAGGGAGCGGGCAGCCCGCCCGACCCGCTCCCGCCGCCGCCGCACCCGCACCGGGCCTTCAGCCCCGCCCCGACCGCGCGCACCAGCCCCCACCGGTAAAACTCGGCCACCCCGCCCGGCGTCGCGTACCGGAACCGGCCCTCCACGTTGAGGGTCTCATGGTTCCCCGTCAGGACGTGGACGGCACCGCCCGCGGCCGCCGCCTCGCCCTGCAGCCGCTCCAGCAAGTACAGCAGGCGCAGCTCGGACTCGCCCCGGTCGAGGATGTCCCCCACCTGGACGAGCGTGGTGTCGCCGCCCGTCCAGCGGGTGGCGGCGTCGATCAGGCCCGCGGTGCGCAGGGCGCGGATGGCCTTGTCGTAGTCGCCATGCAGGTCGCCCAGGGCGATGAGGCGGCGGGCGGGCGGGTAGAAGGTGCGGGGCGGGGACTGGGAGTGGATGGGGAGGGGGGGATGGATGGTGAGAAAGGTGGATGAGGGGTGTGGGCGCGGCCGACCTCTCTCTGTCTCCCTCTATTCACTGTACATCTTTGACGGCGGGGGCGCCATGGCGGCCAGGCCGTGGGCGTGGACGGTGTCGACGAAGGCGTCGACGAAGGCGGTCCAGTCCTGTGTGGATGGGGAGGTTCAATGATGAGCTGCATCGGCGCGGACCTCTGCGAGGCCCCTCCTCCTCCTCTCTCCATCTCTCACCTTGCCAAAGTCGGGGCTGGAGCAGTAGCCGCGCTTACCGGACCACCAGTCCCGGAGGGCCTGCATGGCGAGGAGGAGGAGTGGGTGGGTGCGGAAGGGGCCGCGCTGCGGCGGAAAAGAGGGGAAATGAAGAGACAGGGGCGAGCCCGTGCCACACTCACGCCGCGTCACAACTCGGCACGGCAACCTCAATCCCTTTCGAGAGGCCCCGCCCACGCGCCGGTGCCCACCTTGTGCCCTCGCCACACTCGCGGACGTAAACAGGCACATACCGACAATCCCTCAGGCGTGGACAACGCCCCCCTAGTACACCGCCCCGCCCCCCCCCTGGCACAAAGGCACCTCTTAACTCAGCAGAAATGGGGCAGCGCTCCACCTCGACCGACCCCGCACCCCACCTGCGCTTGCCCTCGCGAGGGCGGTGGCGGCCGACCCCGCACCCTCACCCGCCCCGGCCACCCCCACCTCCACACGCCGCGCACGTCGCGTGCTGCTCCTACCTGGAAGCCCACGAACTCTTCTCCACGCCCCACTTCTCGGACGCGGACTGGGACAGGCAAAAGTCGTGGCTGCGCCTGCTCCCCCACTCGACCACCGTCTTTTTCCGCGTCCTGGCCTTCTACTACCCGCCCTTGCTCGTCATTGCCTGCATCTCCGTCGCCATCGGCCTGTACGAGACCCTGGGTCCCCCTGGCCACCCGGGCTGGCCCGCCCTGTCGTCCAACCCTCACCTGAAAGAGCCCTTCGCCCTAACCAGCTTCATCTTGGGCCTGCTACTCGTCTTTAAGACAAACGCCGCCTATGACCGGTGGGCCGAAGCCCGGGCGGTCTGGGGGGGCCTGCTGGCCGACGTCCGCTCCCTGGCGCGGGAGGTGTGCGTGTGGGCGGGCGGGCGGGTAGGGGTGAAGGGCGGCGACGCCAGCGCGGCCGTCGCGGACGCGCTGGCCTGGGACGCGGCCCTCCTGTACGTCCTCCGCCGCCACCTGGCGCGGGACGAGGACGGCCCGGGCGGCCCGGCCGACGCGGAGCTGGCCCGGGAGCTGGCCCCCCTGCTGCCCCCTCCCGCCATCGCCTGGCTGCTGGCATCCCCCCGCCGCCCCGCGGCTGCCGCCCTGGCCCTGTCCGCCGCCCTGGCCCGCCTGCCCGTCTCCGACCTGCTGCTGGCCTCCCTGGAGGCCCGCGTCCACGCCTACAGCGCCGGCACGGCGGCCTGCGAGCGCCTGCGCCGCCAGCCCGTCCCCGTCGCCTGGTCCCGCCACTCCGGCCGCTTCCTGGTCATCTGGCTCGCGCCCCTGGCGGCCGTGTTCTGGGGCGACTGGGGGTGGGCGAGCGTGCCCCTGGCGGTCGTCATCACCTTCCTGACGTGCGGCGTCGACAACATCGGCGCCCAGCTGGAGCAGCCCTTTGACGTGCTGCCCCTGGCGATGTTTGCCCACACCGGCCACGGCGACGTGTCGGACGCGGCGGCCGGGTGGGCGGGCCTGCTGAGCGTGGGGGGTGGAGGCGGTGGAGGCCCGGGCGGGGCGCCCTCGCCCGCCCGGCCGCCGCCCTGGCCGGTGCCCGCCCGCCCGCCGCCGCCCAGGCCGGAGAGCGCGGGCGGGGAGAGCGAGGACGACGTGGGCGGGGCGGGCGTGTGAGATCGGACGGCGCCGGACCCCCCACACCCAGAGGTTTCATCACTCTGCTCGGCTACAGGGGGGCACGCCGTCCTCTCTCTCCCCTCCCTCTCTTCTCTTTCTACTCCTTCTGCCCGCGCGGCGTGGGCGTCGGCATCAGGCTGAACCCGCGCACGGGGCCCGCGGCCACGCCCGGCAGGGCCGCCCGCACGTCCATGGCCGACCATCCGGCTTGGGACCAGCGCCCCAGGGGACCGCCCCGCCCGTTGCGGGCGGCTAGGACGGACACCTCCGTCCGCACGCCACCCGGGCCCGCCACATCGAAGGTGGCCCGAGCCAGGGAGGACCGGTAGGGCGCGGCCAGGGTGGTCGCCCACAGGGAGCCCACGGCGCAGGGCGGGCCGGCGAGGGCGGTGTTCACGGCCGGGTGGGCCGTCGCGAGGGCGACCGCGTCCGCTGTGATGGCCCGGAAGACGAGGGCGTCATCGATCGCGTCCGCTGCCAGGCAGGAAGTGGTGGCAATGAGGGCGAGCCCGACGGCGGGGCGGAGGAGGGAGGCCATGGGTGAGCGGGGCGAGGGGCGGGCGGGCGTGGCGCCCCGAATTGGCCGGAATGGCTAGGAACGGCAGGGCAGCGACGGCAGGCCATTTGCTCTTTCGCTTGTGTCGGCTTCCGTCCCCCACACACGGGCCGCACGCAGTCCCTCCAAATCCCACACCATGGCTAGCGCCACCCTGAGGCCGCCGCTGCCTGGTGGCGCTGGCGGTGGCGAAGCACCAGGCGACGCGCCGCCCGCGACGGGCCCCAGCGACACAACCTCACCCTCAACCCTGCGCCGTCGCCGCTCCCTGGCCGAGCGCCTTGGCGACTGGACAGCCGCCCTCCGCGCCCGCCTCAAGTACGGTCCGGGCGCGGCGGATGTGGGCTGGCTGTCCTCCCGCCTGGTGGCGGCCCGGCGCGCCATGGAGAGCCAGGACGAGCCGGTCCCGCTGTTCCACGACCCGCTCGCCCAGGCGCTTGTGGGCCGGAAAGTCATGAGGGCCGCCCGGGCGGGCGCAAAGGCTGGGCGGCCCGGGGTTGATGCCAAGGCAGGGGGCGGGACTGGTGGCGCGGCGGCTACCGGCCGGTCCTCGCCCGCCTCCCGCATCGCGGCCCGCACGCTGTGGTTTGATGCGGAGGTGGAGGCCGCAGCGGCCGGGGTGGCGACCTCGGCAGTGGCCGTCCGGCTGAGCGTGGAGGGGGCGAAAAGGGGGGCCGTCTCTCCCCCCGTCCGCGTGGCCATCGCCCCCGTCCCCCACCCGCCAGCGGCGCAAGCCGTCTGCCTGGGCGCCGGCATGGACACGCGGCCCTGGCGCGGCCTGGCGGGGGCCGGCCGCCTGGCCTGGTTTGAGGTGGACGCGCCGCATGTCCTGGCCGCCAAGGCGGCTGCCCTGCGCGCGGCCGCGGCGGAGGCGCCGCCCTGGGATGGGCAGGCGGGCGCGGTGCGGCTGGAGGCCGGGAGCAGCGGCGGCGGCGGCGGCGGCGGGCCGGCGGCCTCGTGGGCCTTCCCGCTCACCGTCCGCTCGTACGCCGCCCTGGCAGCAGACCTGGGCGCGCCCGGCTGGGGGGACCGCCTGGTCCGGTCCTGTGCCTACGACCCGGCCGCCCCCACCCTCTTCCTGGCGGAGGGGCTGGTCATGTACCTGTCGGCGGCCGGGGTGGGATGCCTGCTGACCGAGGCGGCGGCCGTCGCCGCGCCCGGGTCGGTGCTGGCCGTTGTGGCCGCGACGGAGGCTGCCACCGCCGCGGCGCAGGCCCGGTCCAACGGGCGGGGCATCCTGGCGGCCTGGACCTGGGGCTGCCCGCCCGACCCGGCCGCGTTCTGGGCGAACCACGGCTGGGCGGTGCAGGGCGTGGCGACCCGGTCCGACATCGCGCGGCGGTGGGGGCTGGCCTGGACGGAGTTCCCGGTGGCGCCGGCGTCGCCAGGTGGGGCGGGGCGGGCGGAGCGTGAGAGCCTGTTCATTGTTGCTATGAAACAGTGATGTGAGGGTGGGGGATGGGGGATGGGGGAGAGACGGCAAAGCGGGCCCCAGCACGCGTGGCCGTCTGAAGTTTGGGAAAAGACTGAGAAGGTCGAGCCCCGGGTGGGGTGGGGTGGGGTGGGGTGGGG
>Ga0114918_10005746_pt1 | contig 10616 bp, 24 predicted proteins | sample LantaG_FD_87015 | JGI IMG/M metagenome (GOLD analysis project Ga0114918, IMG submission 87015) | Deep subsurface microbial communities from Baltic Sea to uncover new lineages of life (NeLLi) - Landsort_02402 metaG | ecosystem: Environmental > Aquatic > Marine > Oceanic > Sediment | place...
CTATGGCGACATTGTCAACTATTATTATAAAGTTCCTGATACGCCTTAACACACTGCACCTAATCAACTCCATATTTAGTATAAAACGTTGCCCGGCCTTTCTGGTGCCTTTCTTGATGATGTTCCATACATAATGGTACACTTTCATTATCCGGGCCTTTGGATGACATCCCATGTCCGGTAAGCGGCTCATGGTGGCACACAGTAGGCTTACCGCATACAAGGCAAGGCATTGACCGTATAAACGCTGTATATGCCATGTCACGCACTGGCTTGACCTTTGGGCATGGGTTCATAAATACTCCTCAATGACGGTCGGCGGTGGGATCGTAGCATTGAACCAATCCATAACCCACAACCCAACCTTCGTAATGTATGCCGCCATTTCAGCTTCGGTATAGTCAGCAAGTGATTTCGTGTAACTCAACTCATCCGTGAGCTCCACAATAATTCCACATTGGCTTTTCAGGAACTCATGAAATCCATTCTTTGTTATAATCTCTCCGGTGGATGCGCCGAGCTCCTTCTCCATCCATGGCAGTATGCCGCCGCGATAATAACGCATCTGGTTCAAGCTCTTCATGGGAACATACTTTTCAAAGGTAACGACTACCCGACCATATTTCTCAAGCTTCCCTGGTAGATTCTGAAGGTCGAATTGGCGCTCCCAGTTGAATTTACCATCTTTGGGAGCGCAGTATAGTTTATGTTTTTTAGCCATTCACCACACTAATAAACCCATCGTAAATATCACCAAAGTTAGCCACTAAATATTCAGATCCAGCTACAGTCATAAAATCACATTTTGATTCCCGTAAATAATAACCTACCATGGCGGCTTGTTGCGTTCTATCCATAGCGAGTTCATCACACAATATGATATATTTATCTTTAACACCGTCACCCCATACGTTTTGTAATGTAGTCTGGCGCTGCGGAATAGGCTCTGGCCTTTGCTGCTGTACCGGAGCTGGTAACGCCCATGGTGGAAGCTGTGGTATTTGCCAATAAAAAGCTGGGACTGACTTTTGTTTATTAGCCCCGCAATATTTCCACCCGTGCTGCTTGGATGCATTGGTATTTACAAACTCTTCTGTTAGATTATAAAGATATCTTCCTATTCCCCATTGAACCCCTGCCCTCTTCATGGCTCCACTTAACCCACCCTTGACAGCATCAATATTCGTGTTGTCGGCACCATCCCATTTAGTAACCCATTCACCTTCAACATTAATTGAGATACCGCATAATAGCCCTCCTTTAGGTCCGTCAATAAATTTGTTCTGCCATCTTCCAGGGCCAACAACGTCATCAAGCCTTTCCATGATAGCCCGGTTGGTAACATAGGCCAGCGCAACAGCCCACACTCCTTTCGCATTGGCTCCAGATCTACCAAGCCTCCATTCAATATCGGATGCCGGAAATGGTTCTTTTAATTTAGCCCAATTAATTTCCATTTACATCGCCCCCACATAAAGCGTCTTTAAACTCTTCTTGATACTTCTCGTTCCATGATTCCCATTCGCCTTCACATAGACACTTAGGGCCATCAGCGAAGATATATTCTTCTCCACATTGTGAGCATTCTACTTTATCCCATAATTCTATCACCATTAGTCTCTCCTTGAATTTGAAGGATATACATCTTCACTGGTTACGCTGGATGAATCAAAAGTGCTAAGACCAGAACCTTTACGGATTTTAATTTCATGTTCGGCCAATTCTCGGAGTTCATGTTCATGGTGTTCCATGATATATAGCTCTACTATGTTGCTCCACATTTCACCCGGACAAAATCCACCCCTGGTAACGCCACAATATTGAAACACTTTAGTCCGGTAGTTGTAATAAAAATGGACCTGATATTTTAGTCCTAAAACTTCAAGAAGCTTTGTAAACTTTTCATTATTTCTATCTGTTACATCCATCATTCACCTCCAATTAATTTAACAGCGAACCAATACCAGAACGAAACCCAGACTATTAAGCAAAAACCATATCCTGCTATTTTTCCAAGTTTCACGAATTCCACCCCGCACGTCCCCATACTTTTATTTTAAAAACTGTTACTTCTGGCTCACTGAATATTTCTTCCATAGCATATCTATAATAATATCCTTTTCCTTCGTAACTTCTGCATGTATGAATATAAATATCTTCTGTTTCAACATCCCATTCTTCATGAAGTACGGAATTGTTATCATTATTAAAATAAACGAATTTTTCCATCAAGCAACCTCCATCTTGCGCAGAGGCATAGGGCTATTCCGAAACCCAACGACCCACGCAGCGAGTTCTTTTTTAAACATGAATAGATTAGATGCCAACACAGATCCTTGTGGGCCTCTTGTGAAATTGATTATAACTGGCGTACCTTTTGCTATTATTTTCGCTTTCATATCATCCCCATGATTTATTTTTGTGTTATAGTCAGGTATTCTTTGATGCGCTCCAGGTCCATCTTGATTATTGGCCCGGTCCTTGTTCCAGACAATGCCCATTGTAACGCTTTTGGATTAATGTTGATATTATTGGCGAGTTCTGTTTTACCGCCGTGTTTGCCATACTTGCTGTTTTTTATAAGCTCGGTACATTCTATCAAGAGAGTTCCGCAAGCTTCGTGTATGTAATCTCGTTTCATGGTTAGATAATACACAAACTGTGGCATTGTGTCAAGGGAATAGTTTATTGGGCCCCGTGGCCATTCCCTTTATATAAAGGTGTGCGCTAAAACAAATGCAAAATACAGCTTGACACAAACTGTGGCATTATATATTATGAATCATCAAGTCAACGTCCCTGCCGGACAAGTCCGAGCCAAACGGTGAGTTGATACGGATAAAGCTGAACGCAAACAATCATTATAAGGGGAATAACCGGTGGTAAAACAAATGACGCCAGAGCAAATGGACTTCATGAATCGATTCTATCAATTAAACCTTGACGCAAAACAGGCAAATCTTGAAGCAACATGCAAGGCAAACGCTATCTTTGAAGGGCTTATGTCTGAGATTGGCCGCCTTAACAATATTATAGAAGGTATGGAAGCCACCATCAGTGATCAGGCAGAAGAGATCGAGGAGCAGGTCAATGTCATCATTAAGCAGCGAGACGAAACCACCGGAAGAAGTTGAACTAAGCCACATCCGCAAGATGCCACTTAACCAGATATTCCGGCCCAGGTGGTATCTGCCCAAACAAAATCAACCCAAAGAGGTTAAACGTGGACATCGAACTAAGAAAGAAGCTAATCAAAAAATACAGCCTTCGGTTCTTTCAGGATCTTGACAAGGGTGTATTTAATAAGAAGATAGTCGAATACTACCAAAAAAAATACAATAGCCCAATGCATTTAGTCGTATCAGTGCAGCACAAAAGCCAAGAGTTAAGACCCATAGAAATAGACGAAGAGATCCATAATATAAAAGGTGTAAAAATAGGAGCTTACTACTATTCATGCTGGATACAAAAAAAGCTAAAAGCTATATTTGGGCCAGAGTTCTTTCCTGCCCCCAACAGATCAATGCGAGAACACAAGAAAGTAAATGTTTCAAAGAATGGGTTAAAAACTAATAGACATCCTGTCACAGCATACGAAGGAAAATGTTTTGTATGTAATAAAAAGTATAAAGTAAACATCCAGAATCATCCGGCTAACCTATGCGCCTGTCTTAAATGCGCCCCAAACGGCGTAGGATTTGAATCATACAGCGTAAGACACGGACTTTCATCAGCAGCATAAACCAATTAAAAATAAAGGATATCATAGTGAACGAACTTTTTGACAAAACAAGCGATTACGACATAGATACAATCGTTTTTGGCAAGGGATCAGTAGGAATTGCAGGTGGGTGGATTGATGACCCCAGCGTAAATATCGGCATCGTTACATTTCAGCCTCAACCAGCTGGACCTATCGGCAAGAAGCCACCACACTTTCCTGATGGAACATGCTTCAAAGAAGTTTCTGAAACTCCGGCCACGCTCCAATTTGTATTTACAAAAGTAGAGTCAATTGATGTTCTCATAGAAGAGCTTGATAATGCCAAGAAATTCATGCTTGCATAGTTACATTTCAGCAGCATAAACCACAAACCAAGGGGATTAAAACAATGAAAAACTCAAACTTTCACGCAGACACCGACAATCTTGAAATCGCACTTCACACAGCAACACTTTTTACAATGGATGAAGCTTGGTGTGAGGCTTATAGACTTACCGAAGAACAAGCGCACATTGATAACAACAGATACAGCAAGTGGATGGCTGTTATCGATGCACAGGAGATGAAAAACTATCACAGCATGTCAGCAGATGAAGCATGGGACGCATACAAAGCTGAAGAAGATCGTAAATCAAACTAATCAACCTGGGGCGCTAATATAAGGCCCCAACCAGGAGGCCATTATGAAAACAGATTACACAAAGTGCAAACATTGCGGATCTCATACAGAAATGGTTATGGAATATAAAGACAGCGAAAACATTAAACGAAGGTGGGCATGTACAGAATGTTTTAAAACAGCTACGGAGCATGTAAAAAGATGAAGAAGCAAAAGCATATCGGAAAGAGCTGCGAGCATATGACGGAGCAGAGATCCGACCAGCTAAAGAAATACGGTGAACGTGCGGCAGTGCTGGCAAGAAGTAGGGGCAAAGATCAATCGTCATGGGAGGATTATTGCCCACTGATGGGAGATAATAACAAGGCAGCGTGGAAAATTGGATGGATCATAAAATGGGAGGATATGACATGAAAGAAGAACTGCACGAAATAATCGATATAGTTGAAGAACTGGCAGCAGAAGCAGAAAAGAAAAAGACCGGAGAAATACCGCTTCCTTCATGGCTTGATTGGAATCTCGAATAATACAACCAAATAGCGCGGCCCCGGTCGCGTTTTATTTTTGAAAGGATTTATTGATATGACAACAAACGTATACGAAACAATGCCAGCTATTAAACAATGCCCTGAAACACTAATCGACTACACGGGCATGAGGGGCGGCACAGTAATTGTAGCTGGATATCACAGGCTAATGCCAGATAGGATCACTCCTAAAGGAAATAAAGTGCCAACACAGCGCCGTCACATGTGGTCCTGCTATTGTACCGGGTGCGACATGTATTTTACAATAAATCGGCAAGAGCTTAGGCGTAGGTTAGTTGATAAAAGCAAGGTATTCACCTGCCCTGCTTGTCATTACGCGGATCAGAAGCGGGGCGATGTTTGAGGTTGTTGGGCAAGAAATAGTTTGACATTAGATTTTTTTTGATTTAATGTGTGTAAGTGAAAGAGAAACGGTAACAACTTATAGAAAGGATATAATATGAAAAAGAAGATTTTTAAATTAAAGACAGCAAGAGGACAGCACATGAAGGTGGTCCTTTTAAACAATAGGGCAGCCGTAAAGGGGTGGGTTGAATCAAATCCAGGTGGATCTATGACAGATTGCCGTGATGAATTGAAACTTTCTTACGCGACTATACGAGGACATTTGAAGGCACTTAGGGAAGAGGCTTAAATGAAAAAAAGTTTCGTACTCTATCACGACCAATTTGCAACTATTCAAAAGCTTAGCAAGGAGCAGAAAGGCGATCTTTTGGAGTTGTTTTATTTATACAATATGGGTGAAGAGTTACCGGAACGTGATCCGATAGTGGATATAGTTTTTTCAATGTTTGAATCCACGTTCAAGAGGGATAACTCTAAGTATCTGGAAAGATGCGAAAAAAACAAAGACAATGCGAAGAAGCGATGGGATGCGAAAGATGCAAACGTATGCGATCGCATGCAATCGGATGCGAAACATGCCGATAGTGATAGTGGTAAGATAGTGACAGTGGTAGGTGATAGTGACAAAGAACAAAAGCTTTCTCCACCAAAGGTGGAGGATTCTCCTTTTTATCTCACCAAGAAAAAAAAGAAACTAACCGGAAAGAGGCTTGAGTCTTTTGAAAGATTTTGGATGGCCTTTGATTACAAGAAAGGGAAACCATCTGCAGCTGACGCTTGGGTTGAAATAAAGGAGCTTACAGATAGTCTTGTAAATAAAATTTGTGAAGCTGCAAAAGCTGAAGCAGTTAATAGGCTGGAGTCTAATAAAAAAGGGTTGACTCCGAAAATGGCGCAGGGTTGGATATCAGATCGCAGGTGGGAGGACGAAGGGTCAACAAGAGGATCTAATATACCAACGTTTATGGATGCATTTTAGGAGGTAACTTTGAAAACATTCTCTGATTATAACATTGATTTAATGGGCAAGGTTGGCACAGAGATAAGGGTTCTATGTCCTCAATGCTCACCGACCAGGAAGAAAACAAACCTTCGGGAGCTTTGTGTAAATACAGAGTCAGGAGCTTGGTTTTGCCAACATTGTGGATGGAGTGGAGGTCTTGGGGCTGATAAGAAGTTTTATATCAAACCTGAATACACGGCAGAAAAAAGCAAACTGCCTGAGAAGGTCACAGAATGGTTTAAAACAAGGGGTATATCAACTAACACCCTTGAGGCTATGAAAATCGGTTATGGGCCTATCTGGATGCCCTCAACCAACAAAGAAGAGCAGGCGATACAATTCCCTTTTTACAAAAACGGGGTTGTCGTCAATATCAAGTATCGTGACGGTCATAAAAACTTCAGGCAAGCAAAGGGGGCAGAGAAGGTTTTTTACGGACTTGACCGCATGACGAATACCTCAGATACACTTATCATCACTGAAGGCGAAATAGACACACTTTCATTCATAGAGGCGGGGTTCTCTGAGGTTGTTTCTATGCCGGATGGAGCACCAGCAGCAAACGCGAAAAGCTACAACACAAAATTTAATTTCTTGGTTGAGGCTGAACTAAAGCTTTCGAAATACAAGAAAATAATCCTGGCCGTTGACAATGACGAGCCAGGAAAGAGGGCAGAAGAAGAGCTTTCAAGAAGATTAGGTCCAGAAAAATGCCTTTGCGTAAAATACCCGGCAGAGTGTAAAGATGCCAACGACACGCTTGTAAAATACGGCAGGCGAGCAGTTAAAGACCTTGTGAAAAATGCAACCCCACTGCCCATTGATGGAATCTTTACAACACTTGACGTTTTATCAAAGATGAAAACCCTTTACAAAGACGGTGTACAGCGAGGAGTAGCAACAGGCTGGCCGGGAATGGACAATTTATACAGCGTTCGCCCTGGAGAGTTAACGGTAATAACCGGGATACCAGGCAGCGGCAAATCAAATTGGCTTGATTGCTTGATGATAAACCTTGCTGAGAAAGAGGATTGGTCTTTTGCCGTATTTAGTCCAGAAAATTGGCCTATTGAACGCCATGCTTGCGAGTTGGCACAGAAGATACAGCGTAAGCCCTTTATGAATAGCAGATTCCAAACATCTGGAAGGATGACCGAAGATGAACTCGAGGAGGCAGCATATCTTCTTAGCGAAAGTGTATTTTTTATACAGCCTGACGATGAACAGGGAGAGCCTACGGTTGACTTGATACTTGATCTCGCAAAAAAGGAGGTGTTCAGACATGGGATAAAAGGCTTGATAATAGATCCGTGGGCAGCAGTAAGCACCGAGTTTGGTAATCTAACAGAAACACAATTTATACAAAAGGCACTTGGTAAAATAAGAAGGTTTGGCAGACTTAACGGTGTGCATATATTTCTTGTAGCTCATCCGCAAAAGCAACAAAAACAAAAAGACGGCAAATACGCACCCCCGACAATGTACGACATATCAGGCGGCGCACACTGGCGAAATCTTGCCGACAATGGTATCTGCGTTCACCGACTATATGAAGAAGGTTTTAAGGACAATACACAGATTTACATTCAAAAAATAAGGTTTCGAGACGTTGGCGAAATAGGAATGCATACGCTCAGATTCGACTTATCAACAAGCCTTTACATTGACGACTTGCCAAACGGGAGATGAAATGGCCGTTAAATTAAAGAAGCTCCTAATCTACCTAAACGCCCACGGCCTACCGACAAGGATAACGCAGCTTTTGTTTGATCTTTTCAGGCTGAAGCATAAATAGTTTTGTTTTTGTTGTTTTAGGGGTTGACATGTATCCCCGTTACGGGTATAGTGTAATTAAGAGTGATGGAAAATAACTTAAAACTTAAAGGAGCAGTTAATAATGAAAAAAGCAACCCTAATAAGTACAGGAATAACAGTTTATATCCATGAAGGAGCAACCCCACAAATGGGGTATAATAACGGCAAGCTTGTTGTCTCAAAGAAACCAAATTCAATTTGCACATTTTGCGTCAATGAATCAGACCTTAAGCTTGAAAATGTCTAATATTATTGATATTCAACACAAACAACCACACAAAATTAGTGAGGTTGTTTGTGTTAAATGCTTTCAAAGATGGATTGCTATAAGACCATGTAATTCAAAACTAAAAGATATGGAATGTAATTTATGCGGACAAGGATTTATAATAGAAACTGGAGAGAACATAGATGATAATAACGACTGAAGATTTAATATGCTTTCTGTCTAAATATCCAAAATATAATGTTAGGATATTTAGTGCTCCAGATTGTTGCGATATGGCTATTAATGAGTCGGTCGACATCGATATTAATTTTAAAGATAAAAAAATAATATTTGATGGTCAATATAATAGAAAAGCAAAACATACTACCATACAATTGGGTATTAAAAAATGAATAGAAAAAGATTTAAAGTAGAATTTATTGATTTTTTTAGTTTTGGCATATTAATTGACAGATTTATGTATGATATTAGAATTTCAGTTAATATATATAACATTCTTATAACAATAGGTATTGGTAGAGAAAATTAAACAATTTATAAAAGAGGAATAATGTCCGAAAAAATAAGCGAATACATAAAACGTGTAAGAAAAAAAACCGGGCTGAATACTAAAAACTTCGGCCAGAAAATCGGAAAGTCCGCAAAAACTATCGAAAATTGGGAGCAGGGGGCATATGTTCCACATTCATCTACTCTAAAATTTGTAGAGTCTGTTTTCGGGGATATGATAAAATAATTTAGATTGGGGGATATATGATGAAAGTTAAAGATCTTGAATTTAAAGAATGGCACAAGAGTGAAGATGATTTGCTCGTAGGGGTTGTTCTTCCTGGAGGTGATAAAATATCAGTGCTTAATAGAATTACCGGGTACGGAAATGGTCAGCGCGATATAGAAACTGGATATAGAGACAAGGATGGCAAATTCTGTTTAGCTTCCTGCATGTTTGATATTAGAGACTATCCAGAGTTATCAGTCGAAGATGCCATAAATAAAATAAAACGTGAATCAAATAATTGTCCATGGATTGAAAGCGAATAACCAGTCAAACAAATAACAACCGTAAACACTGGCTATAATCATAAAAACACGGTGGCCGGTCAAGCAACGGTCAAGCAAATAATTTAGGGGGATTTATGCAAAGATTTAGAGCGGCACTACCAACAGGAAACTACCCAGGCAATCCGGAAGATTTAATAAGAGATAAGAATGGAGCTTTCGTTTTATATGAAGATGTAAAAAGTCTGGTTGTGGATGAGCAGAAGAAACGATGGGCACAAAATATTTGTGCAAACTTCATAAGATTTAATGAATATAAAGAAATCGATTGTTGTTTCTGTCTTGCTGATCCTGTTCCGATGTTATCAAAGTTTAATCACTATGAAACTTGCATTGTAACAGAAGCCAAAAAATACCTTGAAAGCATGGAGGATAAATGATGGATTGTCTAAAATGCAAGCACTGCCCCATGTTCACGCGAAAGATGCGAGGCAAGTGCCTTCACGATTGGGGCCATAATATTATAATTGAGCTGGTATATGGCAAGCCTATGCTTGAGTGTTGCGGTGAACTCGTTGATGCAGGAGAATGCTTTTTGTTTGAACCTGCGGAGGGTGAATAGATGCTCTTTACCCTTCCGATAGAAATAAAACAAAGCAAGAAAAAGATGTTTAAGTGCAATCTGAATGTTTACCGTAACACTCACTATAGAACGTTAAACACGGTTAAAAATAATTATAAGGATATATTCTGGATGTTGTATGGCGATTGCCCGGTTGAACCTTCTAAGCTCTGCAGATTGCATTACACTATTTATTTTCGAGACAACCGGGCCGCAGACTTAATGAACGTAGGCGCAGTGGTTGACAAGTTCGCTTCCGACTGTCTTACAGAGTTCGGATACATCGAAGATGATAACAGGCGAATATTGAAAAAGGTCAGTTTTGAAGATGGGGGCATTGATAGGGAAAATCCGAGGGCTGAACTTGAATTAATTGAGTTGATTTTACCATCTGAGCCAATTCGAGGTAACAGTTTTGGTATACCGTGGAAAGAAGGAGGGATGGATTAATGGAAACAATAGAACAGATCAAAATAGATGAAGGTGGATATCAGGCAGAGGTTTATCTTTGTACGGCTGGCAAGCTTACGTGGTTGTATGGACGAAATATTGAGGATAGGCCGATAACAAGTCATGAATGGCGGTGTTTGCATATAGCTTTAGAAGACGGAAATAGCCAGAAAGATTGGGCGGATTCTTTATTCAATTCTGAATTACATGATTTGCAGGATAGTTTAATACTGTATGACACCACGTTTGGCTTTTATCCAGA
>Ga0114918_10005747_pt1 | contig 10616 bp, 7 predicted proteins | sample LantaG_FD_87015 | JGI IMG/M metagenome (GOLD analysis project Ga0114918, IMG submission 87015) | Deep subsurface microbial communities from Baltic Sea to uncover new lineages of life (NeLLi) - Landsort_02402 metaG | ecosystem: Environmental > Aquatic > Marine > Oceanic > Sediment | place: Baltic...
CCCCCCCCCCCCCCCGGAAGCAATTTTTTTTCCGAAGAATCAGTGCGTTTCTATTTCAGAGGACTTGCTGGTGACATGAAGCGTTTTCTTTTTCTCTCTCTCTCTCTCTCTCTCACACCTTCTCCCAGCAAGCAAACCCGTTGGTTCTCGACACCACGGGTACTTTCTTCTTCTGATGCTGCGTCCCTCTTCCGGGTCCCTCGGGGAAGAACCTCTCCCCGATCGCCGAAGGGTCCAGGATCTCTTTCACCTTCCACCCGGTGCCTTCGGCGATCTTCCGCTGCGAGGCCAGGTCCGACGGGAACGCGTCCAGAAAGGGCTCTCCCAGGCCGGCGACGAGGTGGCTGAGCGTCGCGAAGACGCCCCTCCCTGGCGGCGAGGGGATCTTCCTGCTCTCGATGTCCTCGTGGGCAGACACGCCCGAGGCGCCGGCGTCGATGAAGTCAAAGGCGAAGAGAGATCCCTTCGCCGCGATCCTTCCCATCTCGCGGAGGAGCGCCACGGTCTCTTCCCGCGGGAGGTACATCAGCAGGCCCTCGGCCGTGAACACCGTTCTGGATTTCCTGTCGAAGCCGGGGGCGGCCAGCAGCGCGTCTCGGGCGCGCGCGGCGTCCGAGAGGTCGGCGGCGACGAGCGCCGGGCGCGGCCACGCCCGCTCGTCGGGGAGCAGCTCGTCGAGGAGGACGCGCTTCCCGCGGACGACCCGCGGGAGGTCGACCTCGAAGGCGCGGAGGCGAGGGGCGCTGGCCGCCCCGAGAGGGGAGGGCCTCTCGGGGGCGGAGGGCGAGGGAGGGGGCTCGGCGCCGTCGGGGGCGGCGAGGAAGCGCGTCGCGCGGCTGTCGTACCCGGCGGCGAGCGCGACGAACTGCTGCGCTCGGCCTCGGCCGCTCGAGCCCGCCGGCGCCCCCCTCAGCGTCGCGTCGGCAAGGAGCTCGTCGTAGAAGCGCACGCGGGCGTCCAGGTACCTGTAGTTCCCGGGGAGCAGCCTGTCGACGATCGCGGCGTATCTCTTCCAGTAGGACTTCTTGAGCCCCACCGCTGACAGCACCTGCAGCGAGGCGTTGCGGCCCGGCGTTGAGCAGCGTGCCTCCCGGAACCGCCGCGCGAGGTAGTCGACGTTGCAGGGCGCTCCGGGGACGCTCACCTCCTGGGTGAGCGTGCGCATGATGAGGACCTTGTCGTTGGTGCCCGCGGCTCTGGTCTTGACGAGCGCCTTGAAGGCGAGCCTCTGCCAGAGAGGCAAAGAGGGCAGCAGGAGCGGCGACGGAAAAGGGGCTGCTGCCTCCGAGGTCGAGGGGGCGCTGCCGTTCGTCGCCGTCGTCGAGGGAGGAGCCAATGGGGGCTTTCCTGCGCCTGCCTTGGACGAGGGTTCCGCCGGGACCTCCGTAGCCCAGGAGGCGACGCGAGCGAAAGGGCGTCGGGCGCGAGGAGGAGGAGGAAGGGCGGCCGCGTCGGCAGTCGCGGCAGTCGTCTTTGCCGCTGCTGCCGCCTCTTCGACCGAGCGGCGCTCGCCGACTTCCGATTTCTCCACCGGATCGGAGAAGGACAGCGTCCTGTTCCTCAGGAACAGCATCTCCCGCTTGTACTGATCTTACTCTTGCGCCCTCTGGAGGGAGTCGTTGGGAAACAGAAACAGGACCAAGCGGGGAGGCGCGAGGAGAGAGATTTCATTGACGGTGCGAACTCGTCGGCGCCGGCGGGAAAAAGTGAGTTTTTTTTTAAATTCTTGACCTCTCGACTCGAGTGAGTTTTTTCCTTTCTTTTCTTTTTTTTCGTTTGCTCATACGTTTTTTTTTTTCTTAATGACACAAACTCTCTCTTTGGCAGGTAATGGGGATCGCGGAAAAAAAAGGAATCGGGGATGGGGCGTTGCTTGTTGTCTTTGCAACTCTCTTTCTCTCTCTCCATAAGCAGAACAACAGCAGAAGGAAGATAAATAGTTTGCGTGCTTTATTTGTTGCTCTATGTTCTCTCTCTCTCTCCACAACTCTCTCTTCTCCCACCACTCTCTCTCACTTCTCCCCGTTCTCTATCAGGCAAAGGTTGCATGCGCGCGCTCTCTCTCTAGTCGCGCGATCGCAGACGTATTGTGCAGGAATTCGGGCCGGAAGGGGGGGGGTAAAGAAAGAAAAATATGTTCCTCTCGTGCTTTTCTTCTCTCAACTCGTTTCAAGCTCTTTCCCTTTCTCCTCTCAACGAGCAAGCAACCTCATCATCATCACAGCTTTTCCCACAGCGCCATCGCCATGTAATCGCTCACGGGGCCCGTGCACTTCTTTCCGCTGAAGAACGTCTCGACGACCTTGGGCGCGTCGAGCAGCTCCTGCACCTTGAAGCCCAGGGACGCAGCCAGCGCGGCGTGCCTCTCGGGCGCGTGCTCAAACCCGGAACGAAACGGCTCGCCGTGGTGCGCGACGGAAGACGCGACGAGGCCGTAGGTCGGGAACGCGATCTCGGCCTCCTTGGGGACGTCGACGATCTCGTACGTCGAAGAATCGGTGGCGGGGCAGGTTTTCGCGGTGGCGGAGGGAGCAGGGGGAGGGGAAGAGGTGGTCGCTCCGTCCGCGCCCCGGCTCGCCCCTTCGTAGCCGACGCCGCCGGTCGCAAAGCACTCCTCGACCACAAAGTCGAAGGCGAGCAGGCTTCCAGGCGTCAGCAGCGTCGACACGGTGCGCAGGATCTCCCTCGCGGACCTGGGCGGCAGGTACATCAGGATCCCCTCGAGCGTGGCGAGGCAGGGGCGCGACGCCGATGCGTCGAAGCCGGCGGCCTCGAGGGCCCTCAGCGCCCCGGCGGCGTCGAGGAGGTCGGCGCCGACGAAGGCGGGCCGCGGCCAGCGTTCGGCGTCGGGCAGGACCGAGTCGACGAGCTCCCTCTTGGCGGCGGAGACGTGCGGGAGGTCGACCTCGAAGAAGCGCGGGGCGAACGGAGATGTGAAAGAGGAAGGAGAAGAAGTGACTGCTGCTGCTGCTGCTGTTGCTGCTGCCGAGCCTTTGACAAAGGCCCTGCCAAGGAACTTGGCGCTGTCGCCGCCGCCCGACGCCACCGACGCCCTCGCGCCCCTCCCGCTTCCGTTTCCGCTCCCCCCCTTCTGCTGCCGCCTCATCTTCGCCGCGGTCAGCCTAGCCGCCGCCTCGCTCGTCGCCATCCTCACCGCCCTGGTGTCGTACCCCGCGGCCAGGAACAGGTGCTGGTCGACGCCGGCGTTGAGCGCCCTCTCCACGGCGCCGTCGAAGAAGCGGACGCGGGCGTCGAGGTAGCGGAACATCCCGGGCAGCGCCAGCTCCGACGCGCGGGAGTACATTTTCCACGAGAGCGGGGCGAGGCGCCGGAACCAGGCGGCGCGGTTGGGCATGCGGGCGTCGCGGAAGCGCTTGGCGAGGGTGTCGGCGTTGGCGTCCGGGAAGCCCAGCTCCTGGAGGACGGTGCGTTGGATGAGCTTTTTTTTTTTGATTGTTCGAGGAGGTGGAGGAGGATGAGGAGGTCGAAAAGGAGAAAGAGGGAGTGAGATCTCGCCGGTTAAGATGGAGGCGTTGAAGAATGGAGGCGTCCTCTGAGTTGTCCTTCCCGTCCCTGCTTTCGAGCTCGGGCGATTACAGTCGTCACGCGTCTCTCGACAGAACGCGCTGCGGGTTGCGGCGAAAAGCAGTGTCGGCGGCGCGAGGAGTGCCGAAACTCGAGAGAAGATAGACCCGGCCGCTGGCCCTCTGTGTTAGTTTCGACCGGCAGCGGCGGCGGGCGGGCGCGTCAGTAGCCATTGACCGCCTCGCCGCCGCCTCTTCCACACGGCATCTGCTCTTTCTTTTTGTGCGAGAGCTCTGGAAGCATCATGCAAGCGGCTTCTGGCTGCAGAGATCAGTCGAACAAGTCGCTTTAAGGCTCCAAACGCGGCGCGCCTCTAATGCAAAGGGGCCCTGCCTCGCGACTGAATCTAAGCACTCGAGGCCGGAGCGCGCAGAGAGAGAGCGACGAACCCCATTTCGAGTTTTCTCTCGGGCACTCGTCCAGTGTAAATCGCGGCGATTCGCGTGCAACGGAGCCCTCCAGCGCTGTCTCAACGTCGTCCAGGCCGGCTCTAGAGGGACAGGAGAGTCGAAACGTTGCGGGAACCCACCGCCCGCGAGACGACTCGCATTTGTTTTTTCCCCTCGGGGAGCGCGAACCGAACGAAAAAAAACCGAAAGACCGAAAATAAGAAGACTCACCACGATGTCATTGGTCGGCGGGATAGGCAGCCTCAGCGCCTTCTCCCCGAAGAAAAGCCAGCTGTTGAGCGGGTTGAGCGCGATCGGCGGGGGCTCGTGGCAGCAAGTCTCCAGGGTCGGGTCCGCCGGGTGCGACGAGGAGGAAGTCGAAGCCGGGCAGGGCTCCTCTCCGCCGTCGGCAGCGCCGTCAAGGTCTGCGGCCGCTCGCAGCGACGCGATCTTCGACGCCCCCCTCTTGTTCTCGGGGACCGCTGCCTTTGCTCCGCCGAGCTCCAGCCCCCCTATCGTCGTCGTCGCCTCGGCGGCGGCTACGGCGTGCATAGTAGAAAAAGAAAGGGAAAGAAAGCGCAGGCTCAAAGGTTCTTCTTCTTTTCGGCAACAAGCCAAGAAGAGAGGGAGAGGGAGAGAGAGAGAGAGCCCTGAAGGCGGCGGAGGGGGGAGACCGAATGCGAAAAGCGCGAAAAGTGAGAGTCGAGAGCGAGTTTTTTTATCTTCTCTCACTCTCTCTTTTTTCAAGAGCATTCAACGTTTCAGTGCGGGGCCGCGTCTTTTCTCTCCCGCCTTCTTCTTTGTTCTCTGTTTCACTGTGCAGGTGAGAGTGAAAGCGTTCCAACGCGCTGGTGGGATGAGAACGAGAGAGAGAGAGCGAGAGAGCGCGTCGAGTCCAGAGCGCGCGCGCGAGAAAGAGAGAGAGAAAGCGTCGGGAGGCGGAATCGGACGACCGTTGATGTCGTCGAGAGCGAGAATGCTCTCCTCGCTCGCTCTTTTCGCCCTTGAACCATCTCTCTTTCTCTCTCTCGACGCCCGGATACGGTTTTCTGTGTCGAGCTGGATCGATCAGTGGAGCAAATGGGCTGAATGCCAATGCGAGATGGCTGCCATTGGCTCTGAAAGTTCGATTTTTTTTCCATCGTCGACTGTCGGCGTCGCGCGATAGAAAAAAAAACGCCAACTCTGCACCAATCCTCCTCGATTCGGAACGCGTCCCGGCCGCGCTCGCCTTTGATTTCCCCTCATTTCGTTCGATAGAATTCAGGTATCGGCTTTAAAATGGTTGCGAAACGCAAAGCGGAGGCGAGAGCATCGCCAAGGGGCCTGTCGGAGATGCCAAGACAAAAAAACTGAAAGAAAAAACTCGAGGACGACGACGCTCTCTTCCTCTTCCCACCCTATCTATCTCCCAGTCTCACCCTCTCGACCTCGACCTCTTCTTCTTCTCACCTCCCAAAACCACACTCAGCGGCAATCATGGCCCGCCGCCACGCCGCCCTCGCCGCGGCCGTCGCGCTCTTCGCCGTCGGAGCAGCTTCCTCTGCGACCACCGCTGCTGCCGCCGCCCCTTCGTGCACGGCAGTGTACTCGACGCAGCTCGTCAAGACCGAGTTTGCTCCCGGCGCAGCCGACGCGCCGACGGCCAGGCCCGTGCCCTCCTCGTTCGTCGCGCGCGGCCACGTGGTGATCCAGTCGGCCGACGGCGCGCCGCTCGACGGCGACGCGCGCGTCACGATCGACTTTGGCCACGGCGTCGAGCTGGCGTCGCAGGAGGACGAGCCCGCCACGGCCCCTCCGGCGTCGTCCGCGCCGCTCTTCGTGCCCACCGAGTCCTCCTCCCCCTCGCTCAAGTCCTTCGCCGTCGTCCCGCCGCCCTCGGCGGCCCGCGCCGGCAGCCTCGAGGCCTCCAGCGAAGGCCCCCCGGACGCGGTCGCCCTCTCCTACGAGCTCTCGAGCCCCAACACCGACTTCGCCCCCCGCGGCGTCTCGGTCGACGGGGCGCCCTGCGCCGTCGCCTCCGCGGGCGCCGCCGTACCGCCCTCCCCTCCCTCCGACGCCCGCTCCCTGCGCTCGCCCATCCCCGGCCTCTCCTTCCTCGAGGAGAAGCCCGTCTCCACGCGCGGCGACCTTTTCATCGGCGTCGACGGCCTGCCCTTCACGATCAAAGGGATCAACTGGTTCGGCTTCGAGAACGGGCAGACCAACCCGGACGGCCTATGGGGCAACGTGTCCGACTCGATCGTCGCGGACTTTGTCAACGTGGTCTGGAGGATGCAGCTCCTCGGGTTCAACACCGTCCGGCTTCCGTTCTCGTTCAGGTAAGACTGCTTTTTTTTTCCCCTTCGAGTTTTTGTGTTTCTCTTCTTCTCTTTGTTCGCCCCCCCACAGCAACTCTTCTTCACGACCTCCTCGACCCTCTCGAACAACAATTTCAAAAAAAAAACATGCCATCTCTCTCTCTCTCTCTGTCTCTCGAATCACAGGGACCTCGAGTCCGCGGTGCCCAAGGACCCCAAGTACGCCACCTGCCACAAGATGACCCCGGAGCTGATGGCCGCGTCGGTCACGCCGCCGGGCGTCGCTGCCCCGGCCGCTGCGACGATGCCTGTGTCGAAGAACCCGATCCCAGCAACACGCAACTACGAGGTCTGCAACGACTACGGTGAGAGCGATTGTCATTTTTTTTCTTTGGAAGATAGAGAGAGAGAGAGCGGGAGGAGAGAGAGAGAGAGAACGGGGAGACAGAGAAGTCAAAACGAAGGAAAGAAATGGAGCTCACACTCTCCTTTTTCGACCCCTTTGAAAAAAAACCAAACCAAAAATCTTCAGTGCCCATGGACTCCCAGCGCAACCGCTTCTTCTGGGCCATGCGCTACATCGCCTCCAACGGCTTCTACGTCGTCATCGACGACCACCTCGCCTACGACACGCTCGTGCTCGACGACACGGCCAAGTGGGTCGCCTCGTGGCAGCAGCTCGCGGCCGACATCGCCAAGGACCCCGTGCTGCGGCCGCGCGTGATGCTCGACCTGCTGAACGAGCCCGACGCGCGCGGGATCAAGTGGACCAACGGGCCCAAGGGGCCCACCGTGGGGATGGCGACCTACTACGAGCAGGCGATGGACGCGATCTACAAGGTACGAGGAGGAAGGAGGGAAAGAGCTTTGATGGGTTTAGGGGTTTTGAGGAAGAAAGGAGCTTTTTTCGGGGAGCTTACTTTGAAGGGGAAGAAAAAAATCATCTCACTCTCTCTCCGTGCTCCGCCTCTGCCCCCCTTCCAAACTCTCTCACAGGTCCACCCCACCGCCCTGATGCTCCTCGAGAGCACGGGACAGCTGGGAACCGTCGCGATGAACTGGGGCGACGGATTCGCCACCGACGCCGCCGTCGTCGCCGCAGGCCACGTCGACGACGCGCGTCCCTTCTTCGAGAAGATGATGACGAAGCCCTACGTCAACAACATCGTCATCTCGCCGCACATCTACCCTCCGTCGATCTCGACGCACAACGAGCCCGAGGTCGTGCTCGCGCCGGGGCTGTTCTCGAGGCTCGACGCATCGTTCGGCTACCTGACCAAGAGGGGCTTCTGCCCCGCCGGCATGGCGCAGCCGACGCCGGCGCAGCTCGCCGCGGCCGTGCCCGGCGTGCCCGCGTCGCCCGGGTGCAAGACGTTCCCGGTGGTCTACGGGGAGACGGGGTCCAAGTTTGACAGGGCGCTGGACGTGCAGATGCTCGACGACTTCGCCAAGTGAGTTTTTTTTTGAAGATTCTTCCTTCCCCTCTTTCAAATGTCGCTCTCTCTTTCTCTCTCTTTCCTCACGCTCTTTGTCTCTCTTTCTCTTTCCTCTCCTCCCCCACCCCCACACTATCCAGGTACATGACCTCGTCGACCCCGGGCCACAACCCGACGCCCAACATGATCTGGTGGTCCTGGAACGCCAACTCGGGCGACACGGGTAAGATATTTTCTTTTCGGGTCTTTTGAGGCCGACGGGGGGGGCTGGGGGGGGGACCAAAAGAACGAAAAAGACTCTCACGCTCGATTCGCCCCTCCCCCTCACCCTTTTTTACGAAATTATCGAAAACCACCAGGCGGCATCGTCGCGGACAACTGGAAGGACGTCCAGTGGCACAAGGTCGCATGGCTGCAGAAGGCCGCAGGCTTGCAGCCCTGGGCGCTGGGCCTGGCCGGGAAGCTCCCGGGCGCCGCGGGCCCGTCGCCGGTGATGGTCAACGGGGTCCCCTCTGCGTACGGCGCCAACTCGATGTTCGACCAGAGCGGCGGCAAGCCCGCCGCCCCCGTCCCCGCCGCCCCCGTCCCCGCCGCGCCCGTCCCCGCCGCGCCCGTCCCCGCCGCGCCCGTCCCCGCCGCGCCCTCGTGCGTCGACAAGGCCACCCCGGACGGTTTCAGCTGCGAGCAGCAGCGGTCGTGGGGCAAGTGCTCGGCCGACTGGTTTGCCGCCGCGGGCTTCTACCAGCGCACGTGCGGCAAGTGCCCTCCCCCTGCGGCCGCGCCCAAGCCCAAGGCCGTCGAGGAGATTGGCGTCCCCGCCGAGGCTGCTGCTGCTGCTGCTGCGGCGGCGGCGGTCCCCGCTGCCGTTCCCGCCGCCGCCCCGCTGCCGCCGCCGGCGCCCGTCGCCGTCCCGGCCTCGGCGGCCGCCGTCGAGGGTGCCCCCGAGCTCCCGCCGCTCGCCGCCGCCGCCGCCCCTGCCCCAGCCTCCTCCGCCGTCGCCGCCGCCGAGGGCAGCCTCGTCGCCCCGATCGCCCCGGCCCCGGCCTCCTCCGCCTTCCCCGCCACTGTTGCCGCCCAGTCCACCGCCGCCAACACCAAGGCGATGCTGAGGGACGCGGGCGCCGCGTCGCTCAAGGCCGGGAAGGCCGACGCGACGCTGGCCGACGCGGCACAGATCGCGCGCATCCTTGAGAGCGCCTCAGGCGCCGCCTCCGACGACGCCACGCTCGCGGCCGCGGCCTCGGTCCTCGAGGGCCGGTCGCAGGCGCACGTCGCCGCCGTCGTGGCGCAGCTGCGGGCCGCGGCTGCGATCGAGGCGGTCATGGAGGCGTCGGTGCAGGCTGCCGGCTCGGTCGACGAGGCCGCGCTGTTCGGCGCCGCCAAGGCCGCCGCGGCAGAGGCTCTTCTCGAGTGATGTTTTTTTTCTTCTGCTTCGAGGATAAACACAAAAAACTTCACGGGGGGAATTCCTTTCCAACAAAAAAACAACGAATCTACTACTTGCGATCTTGGACGTCATCGTTAACTCTACCTTTCTTCTCTTCGTTTCATTTTTCTCGTGGGAGATAGAGAGAGAAGGAGACTTTTGATTCTTAATTTTGATAAAAAGAAAAAAAACACCGTCACCACCTCCACTTTTTCCGTCGCCAGGACTTTTTTGGGACGCCTTTTGTTCTTCGAGCTCAGCTTCTACTGCGCTTGAGAAGAAAACGCCGCGAACCAAATCTGCTCCTCCTCCTTCCGGAGTCGTGCGAAATTCCGTAACTTTTCTTAGGTTTCCTTCTCCGTGCAAAAAAAAAGAAACAACAAAAAGAACATAAAAAAGTTAGCTCTGTTCTCTCCTGTTTGGCGCGAGCGAGATCTTTTCATTGCCTTTTTGCACTGCCAGCGTTTACACACACGGCATCACCCTCTCTGTCTCTCTCTTCACTTACTCCAAATAAGGGGGAACAAACCGCAGAGGAAGCACACAAGAGAGAAATAAAAAAACAAGCCTGGAAGAAAATGAGCGAAACGAAATTCTCGAAGGAAAAAAAAAGGCACGGCTCGTGCCGTCTTTGGTTTTCCTTTGTATCCAAAAACCACGCCTCTCCCTCTCTCCCTTTGCTCTCTCAAGTCAACTCTCCCCCCATCCTCATTCTCTCATTCTCTCTCGCTCCCCCCTCCCCCCCTCTTTTCCACTCTAAAACATCGACGCCCCGGCCGCGCGCTCCTTCTCGTACGTCTCGAAGTACTGGTAGATGATCGTCACCGCGAGCAGGATGCCCGTCCCGGACCCGATCGCGCCCATGAAGTCCGCCACGATGGTCAGCGCGCCGATGCACATCCCCCCGAAGGCCGCGGCGGTCGGGATGTAGCGGTTGAGCTCCTTGCGCAGGGACTGGACGGTGTCGCGGTGGCCCTGGAGGAACATGCCCTGCTCGCGCATCGACTTGGCGACGTCGTTGGCCGACGAGCCCGAGACCTCGATCCACGTCTTGGAGAACAGCGCGCAGGCGCCGAGCATGAAGCCCACGTAGAACAGCGTGTGCACGGGGCTGGTCGCGGCCTCGGCGAGCGAGCCGGGCGGGGAGATGTAGTAGACGAAGCCGCCGACGGGGTGCATGTGCGCGCCGCCCGCGCCGCCCTCCGAGTCGGCCCAGCGGCCGAGGAGGCGGACGAGGACGTTTCCTCCGTAACGCTTGAAGAGGAGCTGGGAGATGAAGTAGAGGTTGGAGACGAGCGCGGACTGTTTGTTTTTTATGTGTTCGGGGGGGTGGGGAGCAGAGGGTTGGAGCGTTGGTGAGGGAGGAGCGAGGAAGAAGAAGAAGAAGAAGAAGAAGAAGAAGAAGAAGAAGAAGAAGAAGAAGAAGAAGAAGAAGAAGAAGAAGAAGAAGAAGAAGAAGAAGAAGAAGAAGAAGAAGAAG
>Ga0114918_10005748_pt1 | contig 10616 bp, 19 predicted proteins | sample LantaG_FD_87015 | JGI IMG/M metagenome (GOLD analysis project Ga0114918, IMG submission 87015) | Deep subsurface microbial communities from Baltic Sea to uncover new lineages of life (NeLLi) - Landsort_02402 metaG | ecosystem: Environmental > Aquatic > Marine > Oceanic > Sediment | place...
GATTTCCTTAAACAACAAGTGAAGAAAGATTTTAATGTTCACTTAACACATTCAACTCATACTAAAATGATTATACAAAATAAGAATTTTAAAAGATGAGAATAAAGAAGTATAATAATTTTCAAAATATTAATGAATCATTTTCTAATTCGAATGAATATTCTGATTTTTTAAAGGAGAACGCATTATCTGGTGATTTTTTTAAGGATAATCTTAGAGAAGTTATTGATATGAGTAATTGTAGTGTGAACGTTCATAAAATGGTGTGTGATCCAAAGGGATTGTTCGTAAAGGAATTTACAGATGGTGTTGAGTATAAGATAAAGTATATGGTTATTATTGTTTATAAACAAAAGCCTGATTATACTTTTGATGGGTTTTCTGATATTATTGATGATTTATCGGTGATTAGAATGTCTATACAGGAAATGATTGATAGGTCTAGTGAATTGGTATTGGATCACAACAAAGTTTTGGTTGAACCTATTTCTAGTAAGAACGCATCTGGTGATGCTTCACACACAACATTCTACACACACTTCCTTGGTGAAGATATTAGTGATAAGCTTAAAAAATATTATGATAAGTGGGATGTTACTATTGGTGATAAATATAAGGAGATGTTAACTAAATTAAGAGCATTCTATAAAACATATGATATAGATTTTGATAATGTTTATGATACTATGGAAGATGATGATTTCATAAATATTGGAGTTTTCCCTGAAAGTGGAGATTTACATCATGTAGCTACTTATGTTAAGTCAACTAATGAGTATGATATTGATCATGATGAATTAAAAGATTCCTTAAAATCATTTGAAGAATGAAATATTTAAAGAAATATAACGAATCATTATTAGAAATAGAAAGGGATCTTATGAATGATATTTATGATATCTCTCATGAGATTAGAGATCTTGGATATAGAGTTAGTTACCAATGGTGGGCTGTTAATAATGATATAAATCCCTATATGTTAATTGAGTGGGATAGTAAACCTATTAAAAATGATGATGTTAAAGACACTATTGATAGAATAGAAGAGTTATCTAAAGAATATGGTTGGAGAGTTGATATTAATTATGAATTTGTTCCATCACATGGGTATCAACTACGTCAACGTTTTTCAAAAACAATACAATTATTTTTTACTAAATAAAGTAGTATATTGTAAATTATCCTTATATTTGCATTAATGAAATACGAAAAACAAAATATTTACTTTATATCAGATTTCCACGTTGGTCATAAAAACGTTCTGGAATTTGATGGTCGTCCTTTTAAGAACACAGATGAAATGCACGTTGAGTTAATCAAAAGATGGAACTCAGTAATAGGTGATGATGATATTGTTTATTACTTAGGTGATTTAGCATTTTGTCGAGACGAACTAGCTAAATGGTTCATATACTCGTTAAAGGGTAAGATACATTTCATAAAGGGTAACCACGATAAGATGAAAACTTTACGTAAGTTTGGTCGGTGGGAAGAAATTTATGAATATGGTACAGAAATCTTTGTTAAAGATGAGGATTTGAAGAGTGCTCGAGGAGCGAACGGTTATCAACAAATTATAATGTGTCATTATCCATTTATGAGTTGGAACAGAGCACATTATGGTAGTTGGCATTTACACGGTCATTGCCACGGTAGTTTAATGAAATCAAACCAAGCTTATTACAAAAGAAAAGTAATGGATGTTGGGTGTAACGTAATAGATTATACACCAGCTTCTTATGAAGAAATAAAAGGTGTGATGTTAAAGAAGGACATTATATCAGTTGATCACCATTAAAATTAAATTATGAACAAGTGGGATGATAGTATGAAAGCTTTTTGTATAAAAGATTATGAAGGTCTTAAATCTGGATTATCTTATGATATAAAAGGTAGAGGTAATTTAGAATTCAATGCTGATCCTAATGTTGGTGGTAGAAAAGGATATGGTCTTTGTATAGAAGATAATATGGTTGCTATTCATAGAGATAGATATTGGACATTACCTTATAAAGAAAGAGTTAAGTGGTATTACTTCACCATAAAGGAAATGGATGAATATTTTATAACTGATGAAGAAAACTATAAAGCATATTTAAGAGATCAAAAAATTAATAGTGTTATAAATGATTGATATATTTGGATTAAAACCTTTAGATTTACATAACTTAGTCTGTCATTCTGGTGGTGCTGAGGGTTCTGACACTTATTGGGAAGAAATAGGTGAAGAATTTGGTATTAGTACAAAGGCTTATTCATATAAAACAGAATATCATAAATCTAAAAATAAGGTAGAAATATCTGATGAAGATTATAAAGAAGGGGTCATTGAAGTTAAGAAGGCTAATAAGTTTCTTAATAGATATGGTATAATTAAATACATGAATATGTTAGCTCGTAATTGGGCTCAAGTAAAATATTCAGATGAAATATTTGCAATAGGATATATTGTAAAAGTTGGTGAGAAAAATATTAAAGGATATTATAATAGAGGTAAATTTGATATGGTTGATGGTGGTACAGGTTACGCTGTTCAGATGGCTATAAATAATCAAAAACCTGTTTATGTTTATGACCAAAAGGTAGATGAATGGTTTAGGTGGTCTTATTCTTCGTTGAGTTTTATTCAAATGAAAGATAGTCCAAAAATAAAATTTCAAAATTTTGCTGGTATTGGGACACGACAAATAACAAAAAATGGCATAGAAGTTATAAGACAATTATATAATAATACATTTTATGAGAATAAGTTTTGATTTTGATGGTACACTAGAAGATGAATTTGGTGGTATACCAGTTAACGAACAAAAAGCAGAGATACAATCTCTAGCTAAAAAATATATTAGTGAAGGTCATGAGGTCATGATTTTGACTAAAAGATATGGGCCTGAGAATGCTGACAAGGGATTAAAGAATGAGCATTTAGCTGTTTATGAATTAGCAAAAGAATTGGGTATAAAAACAGTTTATTTTACGAATAGAGAAATGAAATTCTCACATATTATAATCTTATCTATTGATAGACATTTTGAAAATGATGATTATGAGGTAAGTTTGATAAATCAAGTTTGTATCGAAAGAGGTCACAGATGTTTGGTTGTGCCAGTAGAAGAAAAAAACTGGAGAGAGTTAATATGAAAAGAAGAGAAGATTTAGTTAGATTGATTAGAAGGTCACAGACTTTTATATCTATAATGCTTTTTCTTGGTGTATTTTTATTTTCTTGGGATGTTACTGGATTTGAATTAACAGAGATTCAATTATCTAAATGGGGAGAAACTGGGTCGGTTGTTGAGAGTGTTTGGAATGGTGTAGTTTGTTTATTATCAATATCGATATTTATCAACACATATCTTTATATAAATCAAAATAATAGGATAAAGTATAAGAATATATCATACTTGATGTTTGGATTCGTATCTTTATGTCTATTTGTGGTTGGGTTCTTTAATGTTAATTATCAGTTTATACACAATCTGGGTGCTTATTTATATTTTTTTACATTTCCACTCGTTGTTTTTTTATTTGCTCATATACACAGAACAACTTTACATTATAAAGATTGGGTACACCATATGATATTATCAACTAGCATGATGGTGTTTCCTTTGATTTTCTTATCATTTTTCAATGGGATGGCTATATCGGAAACAATTCATATAGTTTTTGTTGTGTTGTGGAATTTGAAAATAGCTTTTAAGAAAATTTTATGACAAGACAAGAATTTATAGATTGGATAGAGGAATTGGGATTTTCTAAAACTTGGAACAATAGTGAGGGTAATGAATATTCTATAATCTTTGGTGGTGATAAAAAAATACCAGGTATTTTTAGTGAAAAGTTATATTTTCAGATAGAAAAAATTGATATTAGAATATATTATTCTAATTTTAAGAGTGGTATGAGTTATGGATCAAATTTAGGACACTTCCCACTTAAAGATATAGGTGAATTTGAAAAGACAATGATATTAACAGTATTGTTACAACATTTTAGTGAAGAAATACCCACTGAAATTAAAAAATATCTAAGAGATTCGAAGATTAAAAACATTTTAGAGGATTAATATATAAGTAATGATTAATAAATTTAGTGAAATGGTAAATGAGAGTAATTCATCCAAAGTTAAATTGGGTATTGATGTACATGGGGTTATAGACGCGATGCCAGAGTTTTTTGCTTTCTTAACGGATGCTTTTGTTAAGAATGGTGGTGAGGTACATATAATTACTGGTGGTTCTTGGACAGATGAAATGAAATCAGAAATTGATTCATATGGTATTAAATATACAAACGTTTTTTCTGTATATGACTTCCTTGTTAAGAGTGATTCTGTTGTTATGGGTGAAATTGAATTCCCTGATGGTACTATACAAAGTAAATTTCGTGACGAAGACTGGGACGTAGTTAAGGCTAATTATTGTCGTGATAATGGTATAACACTACACTTAGATGATACTATGTCTTATAACGAGTTCTTTTCAACACCATTTGCAAGATTATGGAGTCATTCTGGTCAAAAGAAGAAGCCTCATAAAGATGTTAGACATATGCACTAAACAATTTAGTGATTTGAAAGTATAATTATAAATTATACTTTTTTTATGCAAGAAAAATCAGAATTAAATCTAAATAACCCTATCTTTGCTGTTTATATAAATGTTGATGGTTTATCAAGACAAAGAGCGGAAGAAACTATTCATCATATGGTGAAGACTATGGATACCAACAGTAATGTTACTATGTGGTATTTTGGTGTTCAGAATGGACAAGAGACCAGAGTTGAATGTATTTATGATGGGTACGCTAGAGATAGAGATACGGAAATATTTGACTTGATAAAAGAGATAAATACAAGAGTGGATATTTTATCAGAATCAAAGAATTTTGATGATTTTAAATTAAAAATAAGAGATTGGAGACTGGAAACAGTATTAGTAGATGGCAATAACGAAAAATAAAATACAATTAATAGATAAGGCTATGTCTCTTGAATTAGAGATGGAGTTAGACTATTATTGTTATTATTGGAATTATTATTATGAGGATTATGAATATGATTGGGAAGATGAAAGAGATCCTTGTTGGAGTTATTTAGAACTAAGTGATGATGCTGTTATAGTTGAAACTTTTAGATATGGTAAGCGTTTTAAGAATGGTGCTGTTAAAAGTGGTAGGATGATTGACATGGATACTATATACTCTAGAGAAAAATTAAGAGAGAAGAAAATAAACCAAATACTTGGCCTAGAAAAACCTACTTATGTAGCTAGTCCAACACTTGGAGATTTTTTCCCAGAAAAATTATGAAGATTAAGATACATAAAGGTAATTGGAAACCAGAATACGTAAAAAAAAATATTGACCAAATATTCGTTTTTGGTGATAATAATGCGAGAGTTGGTAAGGGTGGTCAGGCTGTTATAAGAGATTTACCCAATACTATGGGTATAAGAACTAAGAAAGGTCCTAGTACTAAAAGTGCAGCTTATTATAAAGATTCCGAATATGAACAAAATTGTAAAAATATTTTAGAAGATATTTTAGATATAAAAGAAGAAGCTTTGAAAGGTTCGACTATTGTTTTTTCTGATGGTGGTTATGGAACAGGTTTAGCTTCTTTGAAACAAAAGGCTCCTAAAACTTTTGAATATCTTTGTCAATCTATGAAAGACCATTTTAATTTTGATAATGAAGGTGGTAAACGATGGCATAAAATACCAGGTCACAATGATATAACTCGTGGTGTATATGTATCTATGGATAATACTAATAGTGATATACTACAACCAGTTAATAATAGTTTCTTCCGACCAGAGTTTTTGGAAAAGGGATTAAACACAACTTTTGATTTAATAAAAAGTGAAAATAAAGTAGCCTTCACATCTTCCAAAGAATATAAACCTAATGATGTCATTATATTTACATTTAAGGGTAAAGAACATTTAGTTTGTAGGGTTGTTTGTTCTTATACTATCGATAATGTTTTAAAAGATTATAAATGGTATTCTTTTGAGGGATTTGATAATAGCTTTAGTATAGCTGGTCCTGATCCTGTTTTGAATAGTAAAAAAGACGGATATAAATATCAAACACATTTTCAATTTATATGTACACTAAATGATAAGGGTGAAATGGTATTTAAGAATGATATATTTGGTGAGAAAAAAAAAGCTCGTTCTTTTAACGAGGAAAAGAAAACAGAGGATATAAAGAAATATGATAATGTTAAAGTTGTTCATATTAAAAATGAAAAAGAGGAAGCAAAAATGAGTAAAGGTGTTAGTAACGAAGAAATATTAGATATTCTTAATAGAATAGAATCTAAACTTGATAGAAGAAAATTTAAAAATCCATTTAGAAAAAAGAAACTAGAAGAATTGGCTTGTGAAAAACTAGGTAATGTTGTTAAAATAGATAAATTGAATACGATTTCAGCAAATAATAAATATCAGGTTGAGATACTTGATAATGATATATCTGTTTTCTATTTTATTAATTATAATGAGGGTTTCTTTAAAAATAATATTGAAGTTTTATTAAAAAGTAAAACACCGATTAATAGTTAATTAAACAATTTCTCCTTATATTTGTATCTAATCACAAAAACAAAAGATATGTATATAGAATCAGTTATTAATGACTACGCCGAAAGAAGTGATATTGATGCTTCTAGTTTCCAATTTCTTTTAACAATGGTAGATGATTATAAAAACCAGATTGAAATGGAATCAATAAGTGATGAGCTAATGGATATTAACTCAGATAACGAAATAAACGATTTACCCTTTTAATATAAGGTCGGGTGGCCGAGTGAATAGGCGGAGACCTGCAAAGTCTCTTACGGTGGTTTAAATCCATCCCCGACCTCTAAAAATTTATTTATGATAAGTATAGGTGAACCTACAAAAACACTAACACGATCTGATTTGAAATCAGAATTCCGAAATTTAAAACTTAAACTAATCAAAGGTGATTATGATTTTAAATTTTCCGAGTCTAAAACTAATATGTTGAGAAATGAATTAGAATTCATTTCTAAGAAATTATTACCTAATGATATAATTACTGGTTCGATTGCATTGAAGCTTTATGGTTTATTAGATAGAAATTATACAGATATTGATATTATTATTGATGATAAGAATAGATATGACTATTATTCAAAAAATGTTCGATATGGAAAACTTGATGATGTTGATTTAGATTGTAGATTGGGTCATAAATCACTGAGTTATAAAAAAGGATTTTTTTCAAAAAAGAGAAAATATTCAGTTGATTTTTTTGAGAATACTGGAGTTTCTTATAATGAATTAGAATTTAATGGTCATAAATTCAAAGTTCACAAACCAATGGAGTTATTACTAACTAAGATAGGTTTGTGTGATGATCAAAAACATTTTGAGGATATGGTTTCCATTTTCAAGTCAATTGACTTGTGATTATAAAATTAAACATATTCAAAGTTTAGTTTCACGGGCTTTTTATTTCTTTTCTTTAGTCTATATAGAATTTGAGTTTTACTTAAACCTGTTATAATAGATGCTTCTGTCGATGATTTAAAAAATTCACCAGTTTCCAAACATCTAATTGGTATTGAACTAGCATCACTTATTGATTTATTATGTTCTTCTGAATTTGAATGACCTCTTCTACCTATTCTCCCTTCTAGGTTGGCTATTCTAAGTTTATTTCTCGTTTCTTCACTAACCTCATGTCCCATTTTCGATTCGGATATTTTTCTAATAGTCTCTTCACTTGGTCCCTTATACCACTTTCTACTTTTTTGTATTTTTTCAATACTTTCTTTAGAATGTTTTCGACCATACATTGGATTATTCTCACCTTTGTTTATTTGTCTTAATTTCTTAATAACCTCAGGTGAAAATTTACTCAAACTATCACCACCATCTGTTAAGTTTGTTAACTTAAAACCCCAGGTTAATAATTGTGATATCCAATATCTCTCATAAAACTCCCAATCCGAAATATCACACTCTTCTATAATTTCAATAATTGGATCTTCCTTTAGACTACGCATCCAAGAATATAGATATGTTTTTCTTTTACCGTTGTCTCTATATTCCAAATGTTTTCTGAATCTATCCTTTATATTATTAGATTTACCAACATATCTAATATATCCTGTTTCTGGATCTGAGATTGTGTAAATATATGTTTTCATGTGAATAATGTATCTTTATTTATTGTATATATTAAATATGTTATGTATCTTTATAAAAAATTATTATGGCTATCTATAAATCCTATCGATATATTTATCCTCCTCGTCCAAAAAATGCAATTCCACCTAGTGACCTTGATTTTTGGGATGGTGGTTCTTTATTAGCTCAACCTAAATTTAATGGTTCAAATTGTGTTATTTTCACTAATGGTGAGGATAGTATGATTATGAATAGACACAATCAACGATTGACAAACTTCCGATTAACACCAGATGAAATAAAAGATATTTACCGAGGTGATGGTGATTGGATGGTTATCAATGGTGAATATATGAATAAGAATAAGAAAGATGAAACTAATAAAGCGTTTAATCACAAACTTGTTATATTTGATATTCTTACATTTGGTGGTGAATATTTAGTTGGTCAGACTTTCTCTCAGAGAGTTGAACTACTTGATGATATTTATGGTAAAGTTGAGTGTGAGAAAGATTATGTTTATAAGATAAGTGATAATGTATATAGAGTTAAATCATATGATAATGGTTTCACTAATTTATTTGAAACTTTAACACCTATTGACATGATTGAGGGTCTTGTTATGAAACGTAAAAATGCTAAACTTGAGATTGGTACAAACGAATTGAATAATATCAAGAGTCAGATTAAATGTCGTAAAGTTACTAAATTGTATAGATTCTAAACTCTATTACCTTTTTTAAGATTTTGAAGAGCCCATAGTGGTTTAAGGTTATCTAATGAATTTATTTCATTTATTGGTGTTTCCTTATCAAATAATGATAGTGGGTAGATGTGATCTAAATGCCATTCTCCCCAATTTTCCCATGACATACCATCTTCGAATAATGATTCAATGTGTTCTTTTAATTCTTTTGCTGAGTATCCAAGTAATTCATTGGTTGATGATTCCTTTTTGCCACCAATTCTCCTTATTGTTCTATAAAGTATTTGTCTCCATATTACCACATGTGGGTTAGCTTTTAACCATTTTTGTGTATTTTTTGAATTTATTTTATTGAAATATTCTTTATTGTTTTCTATCCATTTTTTATTTCTATCCAATATAACATCTTTATTATTAATATAATATTCTCTAGCATATTCTATATTTTCGTGATATCTTTCTCTTGCTTTTTTATTAACCTTTTCTCTATTAACCTCATCATATTCTCTCTTTTTAGATAATTCTGATTCATGATTTTTATAATATCTTGCTTTTCTATTGGATATTTGTTTTTCTCTATTATTTTCATAATATTTTAAAGTTCTTTTTGACTCACAAACTTTACAATTTGGATATAATCCATCTTTATATCTTTTATTTTTGTAAAATTCTGATGAATCTTTATTTTCTTTACATTTGTTGCATATTTTCATGATATTCCTTGTAGTTTTACTACATATATATTATTTTTGTATAATCATTTTAATATATAATAAAAAATACTACATTTAAAAATGGGTCATATAAAAAAATTTAACGAATCAGTTGTGAAAGAAATACCTACCAAAAGTGGTTGGTATTGGATTTTAATTAATGGTGCTGAAAAACCAACACCTTGTTGGTATATGGGTCCAGATTCATTTTATAGTTATGAAGAAGGTGATGAATGTTTTCTTCCTGGCGGAGTAGGTGATTCATCATCAAATGGTATTTATATAGATGATATTGAAAAAATAGGACCGGAGATAGAGGTTCCTATACTCTAATTTTATATATACGTTATGGAAAAGTTTTCAAAGTTAAAACCGAAAGACGAATTCTCGGATAAGAAAGATAAAGTTATCTATAATGATGATTACTTTAAAATTATTGAGTATGAGGATTGGCACATTATCCAAGAAAGAGATGCTGTTGTTTGTATTCCTTATTTAATTGAGACTAATCAATTTGTTATTCGATATGAATATATTCCACCTTTTAAATATGCTGATGGTCAAGAATACCACATAACAGTAATAAGTGGATCTATCGAGGAAGGTGAAACTGTTGAAAGAGCTCTACTTAGAGAACTAGAGGAAGAAGCTGGTATTGTTTTGAGAGAAGATTACGAACTTGATCAATTGAAACCATTATTCATTAATAAAGCACATACTAATAAATACAGACCATTTATACTTCCATTAAACGAAAGAGATTATCATGAAGTTATTGCTAAAGGTGATGGTTCTAAGGCTGAGGAATTAAGTAAATCTGTGAAAGTAGATGCTAAATTTATTGATTCTATGAACGCTTCTGATTTAATAACTGATTATATGTTACTTAAATTGAAAGAATATCTTAGTGGTGTTTAATTAGATAAGTAATTTTTGAGTATTATATTTATATCTGTATTTATACTTTTATTATCCGCATTTCCGTAATCAGGTATTCTAGGGTTTAATCTTTCATCAAACCATTGTTGTCCA
>Ga0114918_10005749_pt1 | contig 10615 bp, 10 predicted proteins | sample LantaG_FD_87015 | JGI IMG/M metagenome (GOLD analysis project Ga0114918, IMG submission 87015) | Deep subsurface microbial communities from Baltic Sea to uncover new lineages of life (NeLLi) - Landsort_02402 metaG | ecosystem: Environmental > Aquatic > Marine > Oceanic > Sediment | place...
AAAACGAAGTTGTTTGCGAGTATAAAGAAACAGAACTAACATAGAAAGAGTTTCGTTATACGCAAAAAGAGTTTCGATATGCGCATAAAGAAACAGAATATGAGCATAAACAAGCAGGATATGTGCGAAAACAAACAGAAAACAATCAAAACAGGAGGAACATTATGGCAGGCTGGAAAGAAATTCCGAGGAGCAAAATCGAGGACTTAATCACACTCATCGATGACATCATTGCCGGCGATGAGCAAAATCAGGGCGAGTGGGAATTGAGTAATCCGTCTCGTGCCGACCTTGTTGCGTTGCGCGACGGTCTGCAGGCGATTTTAGACGACCGTCAGGCGAAATATGCGGCGTGGCGGGATTCTGTCGCTGTGGCGAAAGATGGCGTGCGCGATGCTATTCCTACCGTGCGCACGGCAATCGACAAGTGCCGAGCATATTATGGGCGCTCGAATCCGCGACTTTTGGATTACAATATTGCGCCGTATCGTCTGCGGACACCGTCAGAAATTCCCGCATCGCCGGAGGCAATCACCGCAGAACCCGCAGGCGTGGGCAAAATCACGATAGATTGGTCAACCGTAACCGATGCGAAATTCTACGAGTTGTGGCGCGCCGAGGAAGACCCGCAGAAACCGGGGCAGGAACTGCATTTCGAGCTTGTCAAGACACTCACCAAGACAATCTATACTGACAACGGCTTGACATCGGGCAGGCGATACTTTTATAAAGTCCGCGCAGGCAATGCCGCAGGAATGGGGGAATTTTCTGCAGTTGCTGATTGCGTTGCACCATAGCAGCTAACGAAAAAAAACAGGATAACAGGATGAACAGGATGGTTTTTCTTATCCTGTTAATCCCGTCTAAAAAATTCTTTAAAAACTCCGTGTTCTCTGCGTTGAAAGTCTTCGGGGGTGCGGTGCGAACTTATTTTGGTGAAATAAGAGATTCTTTTTGCGAAAATGCGCGCCCGGAGGGACTTGAACCCCCAACAACCGGATTCGAAGTCCGGCGCTCTATCCAATTGAACTACGGGCGCGAGTTGCTTAAGTGATAATTTACTTGATTATTGAGAAGTGTCAAATGAAATCATAACATTATGGGATTCGCCGAAGGCGATGAAAACAAGCGAAGCTTGCGAAGTCCGGCGCTCTATCCAATTGAACTACGGGCGCAGGAATTTCAACTGAAATTTACAGTGATTTTAGAAAGTGTCAATTCCTTTTTGTAAATCCTTCATTATAAGCGATACACTAATTAATCATGAGATTTAGTGGAATGAAAACAAGCGAAGCTTGCGAAGTCCGGCGCTCTATCCAATTGAACTACGGGCGCGAGTTGCTTAAGTGATAATTTACTTGATTATTGAGAAATGTCAAATGAAATCATAATATTATGGGGTTCACCGAAGGCGATGAAAACAAGCGAAGCTTGCGAAGTCTGGCGCTCTATCCAATTGAACTACGGGCGCGAGCTTATGAATAAACAATTTACGGAAAATGATAATTAAGTCAAATTCTTTTTTCCCAATATCAATTTAGGAACGATAGAGATTTGATGAAGTCAAGGAAAGTTGTGAATGAAAACAAGCGAAGCTTGTCATTCGATGGAAAGGTCATTTAGCTTGCGATATAATTCTTCAAGCTTACTGGTTTGCTCGGTATCCTCGATAGATTCACTGTCTATAGCCGATTCTAACTGAGTTTCTTCCAATTCATGTGTTTCATCGGTTTCTTCGACATATTCAGAGGATTGTTCGTCTTCCTCGATTTCGCTTTCAATTTCTTCATCCATCGTGGATTGCTCATCGGGTTCAATAGATTCAATCTGTTCGCTGATTTCATCGGAACTTTCACCTGTCTCATCTCTGATTTCTTCTTCTGCAACCTCGATAACTTCCTCTTCCATAGAAGTTATCTCTTGTTCGATTTCCGATTCAGATTCAGTGGATTGTTCTTCAGTTTCAATAAATTCATTGTCTTCGATTAATTCTTCCGCTTCATCCTGGATTTCTTCCCTTTCATCGATGGATTGAATATGCGCAGGTTCAATATTAGTAAGCATTTTCTTGAATCTGAAAAAGACCAGGACGGAAATGAATAGAACCAATAAAAGAAGGAATAAAATTAGTATCGATAGAATTATCAATCCCCATAAAACCGCAGGAGGAAATTTATTTATCAATGGCATCGAGGATAGAACGCTGTCGATTTGCGCATCGGTGAGCTTTATTGAATCCACAGCAACCGTTGTTTCAACGACGACCGTAGTTTCCGCAGGAATGGTTTGAGTATCAATTGTTTCAACAACCTGCGCTGGAGGAACCCATTTTACCCATGTTTCTTCGGGAGATTTAATGAGTATGTCGGCGGAGAATTGATGCGTAGCATTCTCCAATCCCACGAAAGCCACCCACATGTCGGTTCGCGAGTGCGGTGCAATTTGTGGAACACTGAAATACACTTTTCTATTCGGCTGGTCTTTGAATGCGAATTCACGAGGATTGAGTCCCGATTTTCCTTTCCATCTTTCATTGCGGAGAAGTCGAACACCACTTGAGTAACCGACCTCGATGCGCGGTCTTTCGATTGTATTATCACTTTCATTTATGACAGTGAACTCATACCACCAGACATTTCCCCGAACAATCTTTTCAGACCGTTTGTCAGGCTTAATAACGCATTCACCATATTGGCTTTGAGCCGCAAGTGATGAAATAATAAGGAAAACCAATGCTATTTGAAAAAATAACTTATTCATTTTCTATATCTTCAACACACTTTGAGCGCTCGATTTCGATTGAAACCAACTCTTTCTGTGTTTGAATCAAAACATCGACAGCTTTGTTGAGTTTGCTGAAACGGCGGTTATTCATAACCATTGTTGCAATGTAAAAAGCTAAAAGTATCAACCATAGAAAAGCCATTAAAATCCTGCTCCATTGCGGATTTTTTACAACTATTTCACTGACTGAACTATTGGAATCATCAACTGTTCGCGTGGATACATTTTGAGAACCTGAACCGTTGCTAACAGCCGAATCCTGATTATTCTGTGCTTCCGACTGTGAGTTTAATCCATTAAAGAAAACATTTTGCCCTTCGATAGTTTGTTCATAAAGCAAAGAATCCGAACTCAGCCACCTGATGACATAATTGAATTCAATCTTGCCGTATTTTGTAGCGGTGAAAAAGGCATAGAATTTTTCTGTGGAATTTGCGATAGAATCGGGATAATTGAATCGAATGATGTGTTTGTCATAATCGATGAAGTGACCTTCCCATGGGAATCGCGAGACCATTCTTTTATGGAACCGCGCCAACAATGGCTCGGCGCCTATGGGATAATGTACCTCAGCGACAACATTGTGCATCCATCCGGGAGTGCGATTTGAAAAACGCACCTCCACTCTGAATGTATCGCCTGCGATATGTTCATCATCGAATCCGAAAGATTCTATCTCGATGCTCCATCGTTGAGCTACATCCCCTAAAGTTATGGTCGGTCCACATATAAGCAGACCGACCATAATGAACATAAAAAACAAACAATATTTTGTTTTACTGAACACGGGCTTTTCTCTGTTTTGCAATAACAGGTTCACAGCATGTTCCGGAGTTATTGTTGCTGATAGTGTGATAATAAATCCAATCGCCATGGTCAGCATCGACCCAGACAACCGCACCGGCTTTCAGATACTTGAGAATATGCCAGCGTAATCCAACAGGTGATTCACCGAAAATCTCATAAATTCTCCCGCCTGTATTTTTAAGACATACAGGAGCAGCATATCCTTGCGGTGAATTTATCGGATCCCATGTAATTTCAAGACCACCGATAACTTCATTCGGTTGATACTCGATAGTAATCGATTCATCATTAATATCGCGATAGTTTTCTGGAACATAGATATAACCTGAATTTCCATAATAAGCCAGTGAAGCATCGACCGAGCGTTCCTTAGCATCGAAATAGAAGAATTTTGGGTCAGGGTCATAAGGTGCGAAAACAGCGCTTGCATCGAACGATTGAGTAGCGCCGGGTGTCGCACCATTTACAGTAGGAGTGATAAACTCCAATCGAGTAGTAGTGCGTTGAACATAAGTTCCAATTCCATACTTAGCATCGAGTCTTCTATCATGATGTGAGCCGCAGCAGGCGCTGTCGCATAATCCCCAATCGACCCAGTAAGCATCGGGCCAGGGAGGATTGCTCTGCTGAAGCGGGTCAATCCTGAAACGAAGTCGATAATGGATATCCGGATACAGAAGCGGACGAACGCAGGCAGCTGTGGGATTCTGATAATAATCGCTGACATCGGTAACTGTGGTTTTGTATCCAAGACACTGGTCTTCGGCGGTCTGGAAAATATACGGGTCGGGTGTCTTTGCCGCCTCGACAACATTTACCTGAAGTCTTTGTCTCTGGCAAAGCGGACTATACTTCCCAATCCAGTTAACTGCATACTCAACCTCAGGTGTAACAGTATTCTTCCCCGATACTACCGATACAAGAACTTTTGAAACACCGGGTTCAAATGAGCGGACAATGACCCATGACTGATTCGATGCAATTTTGATTTCATCCACAGGTTCACTCGAGCCTACTTTAAATCCAACCACAGTTTGCGGTAATGGTGGATAAGTGGGACCGACACCCAATTGCGTGATAATCTGGTCGGATGCGGTCGGGATTTTATCTTCTCCGACTCCAGCGCCTTTAATGATTGAAACCTCAACGCCGAACTTACCTCCATAAGTTCTCCTGCCAGTTTCCATAAAGGACCAACGGATGCCTGTAACACAATCAGCTCCAAGAGCTTGCGTGTTCACGGTTGCGACGAGGAGCATCTTTTCGCCATACGGAAATGCTGCAAGATGACCGATGGGACCACCAGGATAAGTTGTCTGGTTATTCTGGTCCTCATCGTAATAGAGGTGTTGAAGTTTACCCTCGAGAATTGCATCGAGAATGGGATATTCATACCCACTCACGACTAACAACGGCATATCGGTATTAACAGGAGTAACAGGAGCCTGAGCGAACATGACTCCCACGATAAAACCGACAGCCGCAATCAAATACCACCAGCGGCTGAAAAACATAGCCACCCTCCTTTTTTTGGGATTAATGTAATTTCAAACAAGTTGCACTTTGATTGTTATTGTTTTGTTCCCCCTTTTTAATGTTCAATTCTACTGGAAAAAAAACCTGCCATGTATTATTTTGACACAGCAAGAGGCTGATTATCCAAGTGATTAATTTCTTCTTATCTATTGGCTTTCAATGACTTCCCTCTTATGCATTCGCAAACTATATAATGACTTTGCCCTTTCTTTGAATCTTTCCACAGGTTTAATGATATGAATTATTTGAGAAATGTCAAGTAAAAAATCACAAATCGTAAAACCCACTATTCATAACCCTTTGCAAGATATTGAAATATAATATAGACATACTATACTTTGACAAGTGCAATTTACTTTCATCTAAATCCTTATATAATATAATCATAGATTCTTTTAAAAATCCCATCCAAAAAATATGTCCCATTTCCAATGCGGGTCAATATTTTTAAAATCGGTAGTCTGTGCTAAATCAAATCGTAGAACAATATATCCATCGAGACTCATTCTCGCTCCTACTCCATAGCTTCCGACGAGGTCGGGTTTAGTTTCCCATGCATCACCGGCATCGAAAAATATTACACCGCGAAGTCCTCGAATATCGATATCAATAATCGGTGTCGCAAAAACAATTCTATCGAGAAGTGGGAACCGAATTTCGGAATTGAATAGCGCCTGATTCTTTCCGAAAAACGAGAAGTATGGATAGCCTCTGAAATCCCATGTTCCGCCCATGTAGAATCGCTGTGGTTCGTCACCATCACTGTGACGCAAGACCAATCTGTGTGCCCAACACGAACGACGACTCAATCGAAGATAATGACGCAAATCGAATGACACCAGGTAATGATAAAGTGTCCCGGATAATCCAACGCCGGTGCCAACTGTAAGATTCCCGCGCATTCCATCCATCGGTCCGGTGATTCCCCAAAGTGATGTGTCCCTGATAAGCGAAAGATTCGGCGCTATAATTCCATCCTGCCTGTGAGTTTGCCATTCTCCCCTATCGGAATAATAGAGAAAAGTTGTTCCCTCGATTCTCGTGAATCTTGAAAGTGCATAGCTTGCGCCGCCCAGTATTCCCGCCTGTCGTTCATCATAAGAACCATCGAATCTATTGTATGTGAAAAGATGCAGATGATACACACCGAGTGTCTTATTCCAGCGCAAACCCTGTTTATCATAAGCTACGATAATGTTAGCATCGCTCAGCATATCTTCCCAGCTTCGTGCCGCTTCGAGGAAGAAGAAATACAATCTTCTGTCACCGACCATGTCCGAGAGCATTATCTCGAGACCGCCTGCCATCTCTTGAGCGGACGATGTAGCGATTTCACCTTGCGCAAGGTCGAATGTCAGGCGATGAACATTGGGTTTCTTTGGTTCTGCCTTCGATGCGAGCGACGGCGCAATTTCCTCGAATCGTCTGAAATCGGTTATCGTATCCTCAAATACTGTTCCTACAAATTTTGCTGAATCGAGTGGAATTTTTACAATTGCGACATTGAAATCATCCCCGCGGGAAATCAGGATTGTATCGCTAAATCCCCATGAGACATCATGCGCAGGTTCGGAAAGATGAGTTACTCGAAAGAGCGAATCCGTTGCGAGCTTCAACAAATAGACATCCGGGAATGTATCGTCATCGGCGACGAAGAGCATGCTTTGCCCATCATCTGAAACCGAAAGTGAACGAGGACGATAAACTCCATAAGGCAGTTCAAGTGTCGTTATCAAATCCTTGCCAGGACTTATTTTAAATAGCCCAAGTTTTTTCTTGTTCACTCTGTCGGAGACGAAGAGAACAGAGCCATCGAGCAAAACCGCCGGGTCGCTATCATAATATTTATCATCGGTGATTTGTTCGAGCTTGCCGCTTTGAATATCGAGCATTGCGATGTCGAAATAACCTGCAATCTCGCTTGCGGAAAAGACGACTTTTTTGCCATCGCTGGTGAAAGCGGGAGAAGTAATTTCCAAAAATTCTTCAAACTCGAACTTCTTTTTCTTACCCGTTCTCAGATTCAAAATGTAAAGCCGGTCCGTTCCGCGGGCTTTGGTGGAAAATGCGATGAGCGAATCGCCATGCGTTGCAATCCGATTTCCGAAAAGCCTCGTCGCAACGGCGGATTCGGTCATCTCGAGTTTCTCCAATAGCTTTGCACTCCCCTTTTCGATTAGATAGATGCCCGTATATCCCATGCGGTTGCCCTTGCAGGCGATAGTTGTCGAATCGAGTTGAACCGGGCTGAAGTAGAAGCCATCACCGGTTACTTTCTCGCCGATAACTCTCGCGGGCGTTCGCGATGCGACATAATCGCCGAATCGCTGCCAGAGCCACTGGCGCCAGAGAACGCCGGCATCCTCGAGCGACATACCGAGCGTAATCTCGAACACATCGCTGAACCATCCATGCTCCCAGACTCGCTCGAACAAACGCACATCGGTATCTTCGCCGAATTCATCGGTGAGAAATCGCAAAAAGTTCTCGCCCTCTTTATACATCTGATATGTGCCGGAGATGTAACCAAAATGTTCCGGCAGGACGAATCTGTCATTGGCAAGCGCGGAGACAAGTGCAGTTCTCTCATCGACCGATTCGTGCCGCTGCGACAAAAATTCCGCCTGACCCTCGACAAACCACAGCGGTGGGAAATCGAGAAAGAATAATTCGTGAGCGTCATGGAGAAATTCGTTGTAATGCAGCTGCCAGACATGGACGAGTTCATGCGGCAGGATATGCTCGAAATGAGCGAGCGAGCCATCGAAAGGCATAATCACCCGTCCCTTGATAAACTCGGTGAATCCGCCGACACCCTCGGGAATGATGAACGGTGTCGTGTGTGTCTCGGAGAACAGCGCCGGCGACGAGTAAATGATTAGCGGGATTCGTTGAGCGGGAGCGAACCGGAAATGTGCGGTATAGCGCGCCCAGGTCTTTTCCGCGAGCTCACCGGCGAGTTCGGCAATCTCGAGTTCTTCGGGATAATAATAGATATCGAAATGCGGTGTCGCATGAATTTCCCACTCGTAGTCGAACGGCTGGATTTTATTCTGCCCGAAATAATATTGACCGAACGATGCGGAGATAAGAATTGCAAAGAGCAACGATATTGTTAAAAAGCGATTCATTGTATTTGAATTGACGATTGAATATTGACTATTGACTATTGCAACCGTTAGCTAAAGCAGACGGCAATGATATTTCTCATTTGCAATACTCTCATTGCCTTCCCATTCATTGCCGTTCCGCTTCAGCGAACGGACTTAATGGTCTTGAATAAATGATTACCGATTACCCGATTATGGCGTTACAGTCGCTCGGACCGGGTCGCCCAGCGGACCCAAGCGAACCATTGCGCCTTGTATTACCTCAATCCAGCTTGCTTGAGTAAATAATTCAATAGCCCCGGCTTGAGCGATTTCCCTTTATGAACAGGTATGGATAGTGTGGCAAAGTGTCCCCGCTTTTTCATTATGTGATGACTACCCTCAATCCTCACGACTTGCCAGCCATTTTCCTCAAGCAATCCGAGCAGTTCTCTACCCGTCATAGATTTCATACGGCTACCGCCAAAACCTCGGTGTCAACCTGAAGAATATCCGCATTCGCTTTGATACAGCCGTTGATTGCCTCCTGAATATTAGTTACCAGTTCTTCGAGCGAATCCCCCTGCGATGCACAACCGGGAATTGAAGGAACTTCAGCCCAATATCCGCCATCCGATTCCTTATGGACAACTATTTTAAAAACCATAATTAATCCTCCGTTCAAATTCTTCAATTAAGTATATAGAAAAAGCGCCGACTTCAAACAAAAAAAACAGCGCTGCAATATATACAATATTTTTTTCATAAAAACATCATTTATCTGTAATAAGCCCGACCGCCGGTCCGACAATCTTGAGCTGAGTGTAAAAATTATTCAGCCACCCGTCGAAAGTGGCGTCGGGTCGAGGAATAAAATCTGGCATAATAGCCTCCTTGTTTGGTGTAAAGTTTTCGTTCCACTCAACATCTCGAGCGTGCCGTGGAACAACTCATCCGGTCAATGGAACGACTCTTCCGTTCCAAGGAACGACTCGTCCGTTGAAGGGAACGGTTCATCCGTTCCTTTGAACAATTCATTCGTTCTACGGGCTATCCCGTCCGTTCCATGGACTATCCCGTCTGTTCTTTGGACTATTTCGTGTGTTCCATTGTCTATTCATTTTATCCTTCGGGATGTTTCATTTGTTCTGCTCTCTTCACCACGGCAAAAGTACTTGAACTGGTGTACTTCTTGTAATAGTTGTACTATCTCCAAGAGCACCATGTAAATTATAACCCCAGGACAATAAAGAATGATTTACTTTCAGAGCTAAATTAAAACTAAATCCGGCAGCAATTGCAATAATATCGTTAAGGTATCCTATATCATCTATCCCATGAACTTTCAAAGGTGTATAACTATCAATATCTGTCCCATCACCTAATGCATGCGCACCATTTGAACCCCATGCAAATATTGTTCCGTTTGCTTTCAATGCAAGAGAATGATTTTTTCCTGCACTTATCGCAATAACTTCATTTAAAAATCCAATATCTGATTCACCGTGAACATGAATGGGAGTATAACTATCTATTAAAGTTCCATCTCCAAGTTTGCCATATTCATTTGAACCCCAAGACCAAACTGTTCCATCTGATTTCAACGCTAAAGAATGGCAATCCCATGAGGCAGTACCAGCTGAAATAGAAACTATATTGTCAAGAAAGCCAATATCACTCTCACCATGAACACGAACTGGTGTATGATTGTCAATTGTTGTTCCATTTCCTAAACGACCACTTTCATTCCAACCCCAAGAGTATAGTGATCCATCTGATTTCAATGCAAGAGAATAATAATATCCAGCTGAAACTTGAACAATATCACTCAAGAAACCGATACCTCCTTCATCAAGAACTTGGACAGGTGTTGGATTCATTGTTGTCGTTCCATCACCAAGTTCTCCATGATAATTACTTCCCCAAGACCATACAGAACCATCAGATTTAACAGCAACACTATGTCTGTAACCTCCTGAAATGGCAATTATATCAGTTAGAAATCCAATATCATCCTCACCATGAACTTGCACGGGATTATTTCTATCATCACATGTCCCATCACCAAGCTGACCTTGAGTATTCCATCCCCAAGTCCAAACTGTGCTATCAGACTTTATTGCCATATTATGAAAACAACCTGCATCAATTGTAACAATATCATTTAAAAATCCAATATCACTTTCACCATGCACCTGTACCGGCGTGTGTCTCTCAGTCAGAGTGCCATCGCCGAGTTGACCTAGGTTATTGATTCCCCAGTCCCATACAGAGCCATCATTTTTCAATAAAATTGAAAGCCAAACTCCAGCAGATATTTAAATCGGGCAATACCCCGGTTCCCATCCGGTCATTCCTGCGGCGAGGTGTATCACAATGCTGTCGGAATAGAACTCGCG
>Ga0114918_10005751_pt1 | contig 10612 bp, 10 predicted proteins | sample LantaG_FD_87015 | JGI IMG/M metagenome (GOLD analysis project Ga0114918, IMG submission 87015) | Deep subsurface microbial communities from Baltic Sea to uncover new lineages of life (NeLLi) - Landsort_02402 metaG | ecosystem: Environmental > Aquatic > Marine > Oceanic > Sediment | place...
TCGAGGTGTTTTGAGGTCCGTGAGAGCGAAAAAGAGAGAGAGAGAGAGAGCGGCAAGAGCTCTCGAAAGAACCCGGAAAAAGGATCGAGAAAAAAGGTTAATTTTTTTCAAAAAAAAACTTCCTTACTGGCGGTCACCTCGGCGCAGCTGGTCGGGTTCGACAGAGGGAACACCAAGGGCCTCTGCTGGTGCTTTGCCAGCTCCTGCAGCACCGGCTCCGTGAACGCGCCCCCCTGCCCAGACAACCCAACCAGGGCGTGCGGCTTGACGTGCTTGACGATCTCGACCAAGTCCTTCATGTCCGGTGTCCCGTCGGTCCTCGCGAAAGCGACTTTATGAGAAGGCAGGGCGTCCCCTCGCGTGTTGGTGATCAGGCCTTTCGAATCGACCATGAAGATGGCCGCGCGGGCCTGCTCGATCGTGATCTTGCCCTTGGCGTCGTCGGCGACGGCCGCGGCGATCGTCTCCGCGACCCCGACGGCAGAGGAACCCGCGCCGTAAAAGACGACGCGTGCCTCCGCCGGCGGAGTCCCCTGCGCGCGGACGCCGTTGAGGAAGCCGGCGCAGACTACCGCTCCGGTCCCCTGGATGTCGTCGTTGAAGCACAGCTGGTAGAGGTTTGGGTTTTGAGAGTTGGGAAAAGGGAAAGAAAGGATGAGAAAAGAGAGGGGATGGAAAGAAGAAAAAAAAGCAAAACGAAAAAAAAAAAACCGAAAACGAAAAAAGTTGGAAGAAAAAAAAGTTGAAATAACTTTTCCTTCTCTTTTCTCTTCTCCCTCTCCCCTTCTCCTCTCTTCTCACCAGCCTGTCCCTGCACTTCTCCAGGATCGCGAACGCCCTGTCGGTCTGGAAGTCCTCGAACTGCACCAGCGCGTCCGGGAACCTCTCTTTCACGGCGTCGCAGAACTCGACGACGGCCTTCATGTGTTCTTCGTCGCCCAACCTCTGCTCTCGGACTCCCAAGTAGGACGGGTCTTGCAGCAGCGACTCGCGGTTGGTTCCGGCGTCCAGGATGACGGGCATGGCGTGCTCAGGGTGGAATCCGGCGCCGCCGACGTAGAGCTGGATCTTGCCGGCTGAGATGCCGAGGCCGCCGATGCCGAGGTCGCCGAGGCTGTTTTGGAAAAAGGTTTTTTTGTTGTTGAGAATTTGAGAATTCGGGTTTTTTGTTTCGTCGCGCGGCGTCGAAAAAAGAAAAAAAAACACCATCTCCCCCTTTTCCCCTCTTCTTCTCTTACCCCAGGATCCTGCTCCCGTCGGTGATGACGATGATCTGCACGTTGTGGTTGGGCCAGTTCTTCAGTAAATGACCGAAGCGGCCGGCGTCGCCGCGCGCGTCGAAGAACATCCCCTGCGGCGTCCGGTACGCGCTCGAGAACTTCTGGCAGGCCTCTCCCACCGTGGGTGTATAGACCACGGGGGCCAGTTCCTCCAAGTTCTCCATCAAGACATGGTAGAAGAGGGTGACGTTGGAGGCCGAGAGCCAGGCGAGGCGGGCGTAGCGTTCGAGCGGGGATGTGCACTCGTCTCTCAGCTGCTTCAGGACGCGGGCGGCCTGTTGGGAGAGCGTCTCGACGGCGGGCGGCAGAAGCCCCTCGAGGCGCAGCCTCCTCCTGTCTTCTTTCGAGAAAGCCGTGCCGCGGTTCAAGAACGGGATCCAGATGGTGGGGGCCGAGCCGAGCTGCGCGGCGGCGCGCAGCGGGCGCGTGCGAGAAAGAGGCTGCCCGGGAAGCGAGACGTCGCGCACGCCGCCGGCGCACGCCCCTTCGGCGTCGGCCAGCGACGCGGAGGAGTCCGACCGCCTGTACCTGAGGCCGCTGGCGCTTCCGTTGCCGCCGTTCCCGCCTCCGCCGTCGTCGGAGCCGTTGCGGCCCGCGGCGGCCGCTGCGGCGGAGGGCCCGATCGGGGGCTTGGCAGGGGTGGTCGCCGGGTCGGAGGCCAGCGTCGTCGGCATCGTGATGGTTGTCGGAGACGAGGAGGAGGTCGAGGTCGAGATGGTCGAGTTTTTCGCTCCTTTTTCGAGCGAAGGGATCGAGGTCGAGAGCGGCCTGGAGGCTGCTGCTGAGGCTGCTGCTTTTGCTTGCGTCGATGAGAGGGTTCTATATGAGGTGGTAGAATTGGAAAGAGAGGATGGAAAGAAGGCGGAATCCGGTGAGAGAGGTTGGTTTTTGTTCGATGATGATCATCATCATCGACTAGGGCGTCGGTGTCGATGACCGTGCGCTCCTCCTCCGACGAAAAGAAAAAAAGCGACAAAATCCTCCGCCATTCCTCGCGTTCTCCTCGTGGTCGCGCGAGGTGCGCAGCTCTCTTCCCCCCCGAGGCGGCGGAGCAAGAGAGCAACGAAGCAAGTGTCCAGCTCACCGTAAAAAAGGAGAAAAGTCGAGGAGGGCCCTGGCGAGAAACGGTCTGAGCATCCGCTTTTCGGCTTCCTTCTTCAAAAAGCAAAAAAGGGAGCGAGCGCGAGCGAAGAAAATAAGAGGGTGAGAGGGAGCGCGCTCGAGTTTTTCGAGAATTTTTTTCCTCTCCTCTCGATGCCTCTCTCTCTTTTCCCTCACTTTCGATCATCGATTTTACTCCAAAAACTCGCTCTCTGTCCCTCTCCCTTAATTCCAAATGACGCTGGTCCACGAGGCCCCTGCCCCTCACAGGGGCGGGACTACCTCGACAGCCACGACTTCCAGGTACGGAAAATAGATCGAACTAGTTCCCGTTCGAAGCGGAGTGGCCAAAAAAACGATTCCATCGAAAGAGGCCAAGGCGGCGGCCGAGCTTGTTTTTTCGTTTTTTTTCTTTCCCACTCAGCCCCCTTCCTTCCTTCCTCTCTCGCGCCACTCTCCGTTCTCACCACCTCCTTCCCGCCCCTCAATTGCACAACGCCTCGCTCTAAAACAACGACAACAAATGAGCAGGGAAAACAACTTTTCGACGCTCTGGCCCGCGCCCAAGTTCGTCCCCAAGCCTGCCTTCCACCCCTCTCGTGCCGGCAGGCACTGGCAGCCCTCGGCCTCGGCCGCGGTCGAGCTCGAGCTGCGCAGGGCCAGGGCGCTGCGGAGGCTGCGCGGGGTGCTGAACGAGAGCTGCGGGAAGAAGAAGAAAGATAAGGGTGAGAAGAAGAAGGAGAAGAAGGAGGAGGAAGGAGGAGCGGAGGGAGAAAGAGAGGAAGAAGAGGGGGAAGAGAAAGAAGGGAAGCAAGGGAAGACTTCTTCTTCGACGGTCCGCCTCGGGATCGGCGCCTCCCCTCTGCTGGCCTTCGAGCGCTGGATGTGGGCTTGTTCCTCAGGGAGCAGCAGCGGCAACAGCGAAGACCCCGTCGTCCCTAGAACCTCTTCTGCTTTCGAGCCGGGGCTAGTCCGCTCGCTCGTGCGCGCCGGCGCTGATCTCTCCGACTCGAAAAGAGTGGCGGCTCTGCTCTCGGGCGAGGGCAGACGCCTCTCCGCCGCGATCGCCAGGGAGGCCGCCCGGGCGCGCGCGTCATCGATGAGCGGAGGCGGAAGCGGAGGGAGCGGGAAAGAGAAGAAGGAAGGGGGCGTCGTCGTCTCGGTCGAGGTCCACAAGCACTCGCTCGACCTCTGCGCTTCCACTTCTCCTTCTCCTTCCTTTTTGTCGGTAGCGAACAACAACAACAACAACAGCAACAATAAAGAGTTCATCAAGATCTCGAGGCCTGCCTACTGCAGGCTGCTCCGCGCGTTCAGGGAGTGCGGCCCAGAAGGAGAAAGGCCGCCGAGGCTGAGTGGAGTCGAAGACAACGACGACGACGACGACGACGACGACGCCGAAGTCGAGGCTGCTGCCGCTTCTTCCTCTTCTTCCTCTATCTCTCCTCGTGCCGCCTTCCACTCCCGCCTCTTCGCGATGCTCCTGCGCTACAAGTCCCTTGCCGGTCCCGGCTTCCACGCCAGCGTCGGCGCTCCCGTCTGTTCGGTTTTGAGCAAAACTTTAGGAACGGGGCTCGAAGGGTTCGCGTCTCCCGTGAACGCGCGCTGGGCCCGCTTCGGCTGCGCGTTCGCCGACGTCGACGCCGTGTTCGGCGGGTTCGGGAGCTTCTTCGTGGAGGAGAAGAAGAAGGGCGGCGGGAAAGAGAAGGGCGAGAAAGAGAAGGAAAAGAAGCTCGTTTCGGCAAACAGGCTGCTGCTTCCTGCCGGCGGTTCGGTTTTAGTCAATCCCCCCTTCGAGCCCGGGCTCTTACTCTCCGCTGCTCGCTGCTGCGTGAAAGCCGTGGAGGAGGCGTCGGAGAAGGGCATGAGGCTCGCCGTCGTTTTTGTCGGGCCGAGGTGGAACAGCAGCGGCGGCAGCGGCGAGAAAGAGGAGGGAGGAGGAGGAGGAGAGGCAGACGGCGGCGACGACGAAGACACCTCAGCCTTCCTCTCCGCGCTCTCGTCTTCTTCTCCCTCGACCTGCCTCGAGCACTCCTTCACCGTGCCCGCTGCTCAGCACGGCTACCGCGACGGCGCCCCGCACGCCGCGAGGGACCCCTACCGCCGCTCCCCTTTCGATTCGTCGGTCTTCCTCCTCCGCTCGCGCGCCGAGAGGGAGAAAAAGCCACTCAAGGACTTGAAAAAATGGGAGGGCGAAGTCAGGGAGGCGTTTAAGCTGTGCCTGCCGTCCGCCAAGGCGGAGGAGAGGCAGAGGGCCGCCCGCGGGGCCACGGACAGGAAGGGGTGGGGAGGGAGGAGCGGGGAGGGAGGAGGAGGAGGAGAAGGCGAAAGATCTGCTCCTTCTCCTCCGTCGTCGCTGAGAGCGTCGATAGAAGCTCGGCAGCGGCTGAAGGCGGAGAGGAGGAGAGGCAATGGAAATGCTGCTCCGCACTCTGCGCTGAGCCCTTCGGGGAAGAGGTGGGTGAAGAAGAGCAAGATGAACAGTGGAGGTGGGAAGAGGAAGGAAGGAGGTAGGGGTGGAGGTGGAGGAGGAGAGGCGAAGAAGCAGAAAAAGTAAAGACGAAAAAAAACGAAGAAAGAATCAGAAATCTCTCTCGCTCTCGTTCCAATCGCGTTCTCTTTTGCTCGCTTTCTGACCGTCACTTCCTTGAACTTTCTGTGCTCACAGACTCCTCTGAAGTGCCTTTCGGTCATTAGCGAGAAAAAACAAAGAGAGAAAACCCTCGCGGAGAGACAGAGAGCTGCATTCGATCGTCTGAAAATCATCCAAGAGATTGCGGTCCCCTCTCTCAACCTCGACCTCCATCTTCAGAAAAACAAAAGAAAAGAAAATGTCCCGCGACGCCCAGCGCTCCGGGGGCGCCCGCGGCGGCCGCGCCGAGTTCTCCTGGGAGAAGGTGGCCGCCGGAGACGCGAGGCTCAACTACATAGGCGCTTCGGTAAGGACTCAAGTGGGAAGGTTCCAGAAGGACGCTCTGTGGTACGCGAAGCAGAAAAACGAAGACGGAGAAACTGCGACCGCTGCCGCTGCTTCCGCTTCCGCTGCTGCCGCGGCGGTTGGGGATTCCTCGAGGGACGCGGAGCTGGCCGCAGTGCGGAGGCAGGAGGCCGCGGCGATGGCGGCGGCGCTGGGGCTGCCGCCGCCTCCCGCAGAAGGGGAAGAGAGGGAGGAAGGTGAAGAGCGAGGGCGCGGCGACCTCCGCCGCCGCCCCTCCTCTTCCGGTTCTTCGTCTTCCTCCGCTTCTGATTCCTCTTCCGACTCCGACTCCGACTCGGAATCCCGCAGGCGCAAAAAAGAGAAAAAGAGGGAACGCAAAGAGAAGAGGCGGGAGAAGAAGCGGGAGAGGCGCGAGAAGAAGAAGCACAAGAAGGAGAAGAAAAAGGAAAAGAAAAGGCGGCGAGAAAAACACTCGAGGTCGAGGTCGAGGTCGAGGTCGTTTCGAGGGTGAAAAAAGTTTTTTTCTTCTTCTTTAAAAAGGCAGTTGGCGTTTTCTTTCTTCCTGAATTTGTAAATTTACACCGACAAATGATTCAAGTTTTCGTTTTCTCCGTTTCTAATCTCTTTTCACCGCGCGGCAGCGGCGCGGGTCCTGCCCGCGGCCCTGCCCCCGCCGAGGCACTTTTCCAAGTGCGGCGCGAAGCGGGCGGCAGCGACGCGGCGGCCGCAGGCCGGGCAGGCCACGTCCCCCGCCGAGGAGGCCTTGAGGGGCTGGCCGAAGGCGTCGACGCGGGAGAGGCGGACGGGGGGAGCTGGAGCTGGCGCGGGAGGAACAGTAACAGGGGTAGCAGCAGCTGCTGCTGCTGCTTCGGCGTCTCCTCCTCCTTCGTGCGCGGCCGCGACCGCTGCGGCGCGAAGAGAAGAAGCAGGAGTGGCAGTGGCGGCATTGACAACCTCCGAGCGCCTCCTCTCCAGCGGCGTGGGGCCCTCCAGGTTGACCCCCGCGGGCGTCCTCGACGCTGCTCCGGTCCTCCAGGCGCGGTGCGCCTCGAGGGCGACGTCGGCGATGAGTTCTGTTTTTTTATGTTTTTTTTTGTCGAGGTCGAGGTCAAGGTTTTTTGAGAAAAGGAAGGAAAATCGGATCGATGGCGGCGGTCCCTCTCTTCCAAACTCTCTTTCTCTCTCTCTCTCCCCTCTCTTCTCTCTCTCCCTCCCCTTCTATTACTCACCTTCGAGGATGTCGCTGTAGGCAGCCACGACCTGCGAGGCTATCGAGCGGCTGCCTCCAGAGGGGGGCGCAGTCGCTGTCGCTGCTGCTGCTGCTCGAGAGGAGCCGTCTTCGCCGCTGCCTCCTCGTTCTTCTTCGCTGCTCTTCTTGTCCGTCGTCGTCGCTTCTTCCTCTCCGACCATCGTCTTCATCATCGGCGAGAACGTCGACCGCACCCACGCGAGCCTCCCCCGCACCGCCGAGGCCTCGGCATTGGCGTCACGCGGCGGCCTACCGTGGTGGTGGTGGTGGGAGCCCGACATTTGTGTGTTCAGAGCGTCGTTTGCCGGGAGAGGGAGAGCATCATGATCGTCGTTGGGAGAGAGAGAAAAGAGAGAGGAAAAGAAAGTGATTTCGGTCCTGTTCGACCTCGACCTTTTGCTCCTCTCTCTTTTCTCGCCCGCCTGGGCCCGAGTCCTCCGACCAAATCCAATTCATTCAGAGTTCTTCTCGATAAAAACAACGAGACATAGAGATAGCAATGTTACAATGTCCAGAGAAAAGTGCGCACAGAAAAGACAAACGAAAAAGAGAAAGAAAGAAACGAAAAAGACCCTCTTCCTTCTTCTTCTTCTTCTTCTTCTTCTTCTTCACTCGTCCTCTTCCCCCTTCTCCTCTCCCTCTCCCTCCCCCTTCTTCCCTCCTCCTTTCTGGAACACGCGCTCGGGCTGCGTCTCCCTGTACGCGCTCGTCAGGGCAGCCATGGAAGGATCTTTCTTGGACAGATCGCCGTGCGCGAGCATGCGTTGGCGGATGTCGCCTTCCTCGCTGGGCGCGACGAGCCCGAACCCTCCTCGGGACTTGAGCACATGCTGAGTCAGCAGCGTGCCGCCGGTCACGCCTAGCCTTCCCCCCGATCCGGCCCCCAGGGCCGGGCCGCCGCCGCCTCGGCCAGGGAGGTGGGCGGCGGAGGCGGCGACGGCGGCCGCCGCGGCCTCTTCTTTACTCCTGCGGCTGCTGCCGCCCGTCGCGGCAAGAGGGATCCCGGCGCTCCTCTCTGCGCGGTACAGAGGTAAAGCGTGCGGGTTGTAGATCTCCGAGGGCCTGTCCGAGATCGCCACGGCGCCGTCCTGGTCCCTCGGCCTCTTCTTCTGTCGCGAAAGAGCGGAAAGCACGCCGCGCTCGGAGAACCTGGGAGAGAAAAGGGCGACGACTCTTCCTCCCAGCTTGTTTTTCGTCGCGCCCGGGTCCGAGATTCCGAGGAGGAGCTGGTTGAGCTTTGGGTGCCAGCAGATGGGCACGACGGAGCAAGTGGAAGAAGAAGAGGAAGAAGAAGGAGGAGGAGCGGAAGCGGAAGAGGGGTTTTTGGAGAGCTCCTCTTTGATCCTTGCGGCGACCGAGACCGAGCGCGCCAGAGCTCCTCCTTTGTTTCCCCCTGTCCCCGCTTCGAGGAAGACGACCGTGCTCTCGGAGGTTCCCGTCGCGATGACGCGGCCGTCCGGGGACCAGGCGAGGCCCGTCGTGGGCTCCTCGACCGGCAGAAAGACAAGAGAAGAAGAAAAAGAAGAGGAAGATTTTCTTTCTCCTTCTCCGCCGGCGCTTCCGCCGGCGCTCCAGACCAGGGGAAGCTTCTTCGCTTTGGACCTCTCAGACAGGTCCCACACCTTGACGGTTCCGTCCTCGCCCCTGCTGGCCACCGTCGTACCGTCGTCGAGGTGCGCCGGAGGCGGGGCCAGGGCCGTGACGCATGGGGAGAGGTAAGAGGAAGAAGAGGTGGAGTTCCTGTCTCCTCCTCCGCCGTGGGCGCCAAAGACCGAACGCGACGTCGAGGAGCTCACCCCGGCGACGAAGTTCCACTGCTGTTGTTTCGCCGCCAGGCCCATCATTCGAGCCGTGGGCCCCGTGACGACGGCGCCGGCCGCCGCAGGTCGCCCTTTACGAGAGCGGGGGTCCCAGGCGTGCAGGGCGCCGTCGTCGGTGCCGGCGACGAGGAGTGTTGGGTTCTTGGTCGAAGGAGTCGAAGAAGGGGCAGAAGCAGAGGAAGAGAGGAAGGCGAGCGCCGAGACCTTCGTCCTCTTGTTGTTGCCGCCGCCCCCGCCCCCCGGCGTCGCGGGGACCTTTATCACGACCTTCTGCTTGAGCGAGAACGCGTCCTTCTCCGGGGAGTAGAGCACGGTCCAGATGCGCACCGTGCCGTCTTCGGAGCCGGAGGCGACCTCGAGCAAAGAGGAAGAAGGAGTTGAAGAAGAAGAAGCCTTTGACGACGACGACGACGTCGGAGGAGGAGCTTCGTTTCCACTTCCGCTCGCGCTTCCTCCGCTCCCCAAGAAGCAGCAGCAGGTCAAGGGAGCGGTGTGCCCCTTGGTGTTCTTGGGGTCGGCGAGGTAGCTGTCGCCCCTGGGGGACTCGCAGAGCCTCCTCCCCTCGCGGTCGCAGAGCACGAGGCGGGCGTCGGAGCAGGCAACGAGCAGGAGGCCTCCTCCACCTCCACTTCCGCTAGCTCCACCTCCGGCTTTGTTGCCGCCTCCTCCGCTTCCGCCGGCTTCACCGCTCCCGCCAGAGAGCCAGCACAGTGCCACCACCGGGGGGGTCGCACCGGCGCCCTCCCCGTCCCCTCCCTCTTCTCCTCCGCCTCCGGAACCCCCGAGCAGAGGGAAGAACGACCGGAAGGGCCTCAGGTCGCTCCTCGCGCCGCCAAAGTCGAAGAGGCGGACGCGGCCGTCGCGCGAGCCCGCCGCCAGCCTCGCTCCGGCCCGGTCGAGGGCCAGGCAGGTGACGCCGCGCTCGCAGGGCTCGAAGAGCGCCGAGCAGGAGACCGGGAGGTTAAAAGGGTTGTCTCGTTCCTCCTCGTCCTCCTCGTCCTCTTCGTCCCCTGAGGAAGAAGAAGGAGGAGCTTGTTCTTTCGCTTTCTCTTCTTCCTCTTCCTCTTCGCGCGGGCGCTTCTTCTTCTGGAACGCAGGCCTGGGACCAGCAGCAGCGATCCCGCATCCTCCAAAGGACATCGGCAGTCCCGCTGCCGCCATTCCATCGTCGTCGTCGTCGTCGTCGTCAGGGAGCACGAGCGGCGGCGGGCGGAAGGAAGAGGAGGAAGGAGGTGGAGGTCGTCGGCTTTCGTCGTCGGCGTCTTTGCCGTTGCCGTCAATGCCATTCCTTTCTTCTCCTCCTCCTCCTTCTTCCTCGTCGCTCTCCTGTCCCGTGTCTCGCCCTACCATTGTCGCCTGGCGCTGGGCCGTCTGTTCGTGATTGTATAGCGCGGGGTTTTTTTTTTCGTGAGGAAAGGGGCTGGAGTGAGCGCTGCGAAGAGTTGGGTGCTTGCTTTTGCTCAACGGCAAAGGCCATCGAAGAGATGTCTCTTTCTCTTTGCCTCTCTTCCTCACCACCATCAGCCCGCCGCCGCGCGCGACGCGGGCCGCGCGGAGGGCGGCGAGCTCCTCGTCGTCGGAGGACATCACGCAAGAGAAAGAGAGAGAGAGAGAGAGAGAGAGAGAGAGAGAGGGGGGGCCGAGAAGAAAAAAACGAATGCCTTCTTCTTCGCTTTTTTTTTTTGGCCGGGAAAATGAGTTTGTTCCAACTTCAGTTTCTTTTTTCCTCTTCGTCGAAAAGACCATCGAAGCTCTCTTTCTCTCTCGACCTTCCGCAGTCGCCAGCTCTCTCGGTGGCGGTTCTCTTGCAGCTTTCCTGGGCACCTCGCGTGCTCCTCATCGAGCTCTCTCTTCTGCCGAGGACGCAACCGGGGAAGAGAGCAGGGAAGGAGCAAAGAAAAAGGGGCGAAAAGTCGAAAGGGACACCGCCATCGATTTCTTTTTTTCAACCTCGACCCCTCGATCTCCAAAGAACCCCGAAGAAGAAGAAAACAGGAAAATGGACTCTTCTTCCTCTTCTGCTCCGTCGCCGGTCCTGCTCCACATCTACGACGTCACCAACGCCTCGAGCAGCGCCATCAACGCCACCGTGACGGGCCTAAACAGGCTCACCAAGGACATTCTGGGGCCGGGAGGGGTGTTTCACGGAGGGAAGGAGAGAGAGAGAGAGAGATAGGTTGTGGTGGAGCGGCCCCCGCCCCCCCGCCCCACACCCAAAAAACAA
>Ga0114918_10005752_pt1 | contig 10611 bp, 15 predicted proteins | sample LantaG_FD_87015 | JGI IMG/M metagenome (GOLD analysis project Ga0114918, IMG submission 87015) | Deep subsurface microbial communities from Baltic Sea to uncover new lineages of life (NeLLi) - Landsort_02402 metaG | ecosystem: Environmental > Aquatic > Marine > Oceanic > Sediment | place...
CCCCCCCACCCGCCCCCCGCTCCTCCCCCCCCGCCCCCCCCCGTCCTCTCTTTACCCACACCCCCCCCCTCGGCCCCAGCCCCCCCCCCAAGACAAAACAAAAAAAAAAAAAAAAAAAAACGACAGCCACCTACTGCTTCCCGCTGGCGACGGCGGCCGACGAGCTGACTGCCGGAGAGCAGCACGCCGCGACCACCTTGCTCCGCGCCATCACCGCCGGGCTCTACGACTCCGACGACGAGGGCTATACCTCCCCCGCTGCCGCCGCCGCCGCCGCCGCCGCCCCCGTCCTCTTCTTCAGCGAGAGGGGCAACAAGCGCCGCTTCGACGCCCTGGTCTCCTCGGACGAGGACGAGGGAGAGGAGGAGGGCGGCTCGTCCTGCTTCTCCGACGCCTCGGCGGCGACGCAGCGCCGCCGCCCGTCGCTCGACGAGCTCACCTCGCGGCCTCGGCAGCCGCGCCAGGCGGCGACCCCCCGCATGCCGTCGCGCTCGTCGAGTCTCCGCTCGAGCGGGAGCTGCTTCGGCTCGGGCGGCGGCGAGGGGATGCTCCGCGCCGCGTGCAACGCCGCCGCAGCCGCCAAGAGCGCCGCCGCCGCTCGTGACGCCGCCGCCGCTCGTGACGCCGCCGCCGCTCGTGCCGCCGCCGCCGCCGCCCCGGAGCAGCCGACGACGCCGCTGCCGCCGCGCCCCTCCGCGCCGCCCGTCGGCACCAGCTCCCCCCCGCCCCTGCTCCCGCTCCCCACCGCGCCGCGCCCCCCGCGCCGCCTCAGGGCCCTCGGGAGGGACTACTGGGGGGACGCCGCGCCGCCGCCGCCACCAGGGTCGGCCTTCGACGTCGGGCTGCCCGCCGAGTGCTGCGGCTCCGGGACCGCCGCCGCCTCGAGCGGCGGCTCGGAGGAGCAGCTCCAGCGCTGCCGCCGCCCGCGCTCGCCCTTCGAGCTGCAGGAGGAGCAGCAGACGCATCAGCGGGAGGTAGGCAGCAACAGGGAGGTCCAGGCCGCCACGCCCCGCTCGCTCATCTCGCTCTCGCTGGCGGGCTTGCGCCCCGAGCAAGTCGAGGCCGCGCTCGGGAGCGCCGTCGCCGGGCCGCCGACACTCAAGGCGCCCGGCAGCGGCATCAGCGCGGGCCCCCTGGGCCTGGCCCTCGACACCCGCTCGCTGGTCCTGGAGATCAACGCCCGGTTCGACGCCGCGGCGAGGCTCGCCGCTGCTGTCGCCGCGGGCCTCCTCTAGCGATGAAGGAGGAGGAGAGAGAGAGAGAGAGAGGCTTCGTTGCCCTCCTCGACATTTTTGACAAACAAAAGAAAACGAGAAGAACAAAAAAAAATGAGAGAACCGCCAGCGTTCAACCCACCACAGCACCCTTTTTTTGGTACGAAACAACCCACCACTTAGAGCAGCGAGAGGTCATACGAACTCCTCCCACTCATTGGAGGGAGAGAGAGAGAGAAAGAGAGAGAGAGAGAGAGAGAGAGAGAGAGAGAGAGAGAGAGAGAGAGAGAGAGAGAAGGAGAGAGAGAGAGAGAGAGCAGTGGAGAGACTAGAGAGAGAATCGAGTGGAGAAGGAGACAAACGCGCGCGAGTTGGGGCCAAAAACACGCAGTCGCCAAAACCTTTCTCTTTTTTTTCTTTCCTTTCAACATGCCTCCTCCTCTAGCGAGACAGCAGCCACCCGCACAATTTTGACAAACCCCCGTGCCCTAAGGCGCCCTTGGAGAAACCTATTGTTTCTCGTTTGCGTGCCTTCCGTTGCGATTTGACCACACAAACCCCCCAGATTTTCGTTTTTTCCCCCGACCTTTTTTCTTTTGTCCACCTTCCTAGACCTCTCCCGCGCGCCAACCAAGGGGCGCTTCTAACGCCCCTGATTTCAGAAGTAAAACGATTCCGTATCGTTCCCTCTTCTGTTTTTTTCACTGCTTTGGGCCGTCGCAAAGAGAGGAGGAAAGAGAGAGAAAAAAGAAAAAACGGTGCAGCATTTTTAGCAGCAAACAACGATCAGTTCCTCGCACCATTTGAACACCCTTTCCCCACTCAAAAACACCTGGGGCGACTTCTTTGTAACATTTTTTCCCCCCATTTGTTGCTGCCATACTACCTTCGTGTCAGAGAAGAAAGAAAGAAAAGGAGAAAGAGAACTTGTCTCGAGAGATTTAACAAAGAAAACAAAACGAAACTTTTAAAAAAACTCTCTCTCTCGCTCTCTCGCCATGTCTCTGGCCAGTTCTCTCCCTCTCTCTTTCTGAACGAACAAAATGATGGCGAAAATAACGACGGCGACGTCGAAGAAGAAGAAAAGGCTCCCATCTCTATCTCACACCTCGATATCCCCTTCTTTGCCCCCGTCTTCCTTCGCGAGCTTCATCTGCTCAAACTCCACCTTGGCCGCGGCAGCCGCGGCCGCGGCCATCGCCCTGCTGTCCAGCACCACTCCGCCACCGTTGGGAGGTAGCACGTGGTCGATGATCCCAAAGTCCAGCGCCTGCGTCGGGCTCATCCACGAGGGGCGGTCGGACTCGATCTCGATCTCCTCCTCGGTCTTGTCGGTGAACTCGGCCAGGAAGCAGTTGATCAGCCTCGAGGTCCTGTGCAGCTCCGTGGCCGTGATGTTGACCTCGTCGGCCGAGCCCGCCGCGCCCCCGATGGGCTGGTGGAGCATGATCCGGGCAGAGGGCATCGCGTAGCGCTTGCCCTTCGCGCCCGCCGCCAGCAGCAGCGACGCCGTCGTCGCGGCCTGGCCAAAGGCGACGGTGCGGATCTTGGGGCGCAAGGTGCGCATCGTGTCGACGATCCCTACGGCGGAGTAGGGGCTCCCTCCCGCGGAGTTGATGTACATCGTGATCTCCTTCTCGTCGTCGAGGATCTCCATGGAGAGGAGGGCGGCGACGATGCGGAGGGCCGTCTAAAAGTTTTGGAGTTTGATGAGGTCGATTTCGATGAGGTCAAGGTCGAGGTCGAGAAGCTCAAGGAGGCCGAGGTCGAGAAAAAAGGAAAGAACATGTGAAAGAAAAGAGACACCAAATCGAAACCAATCTTCCCCCCCTTACCTCGTCCGTGATCCTGGACCCGACGAAGACGACTCGCGACCGGAGGAGGTAGGTGTTGAGGTCGGTCATTTCCTGTTTTTTTGGAAAGGAGTTTCAAAGGTCCGAAGAGAGAAAGAAGAGGTGAGGGTCGAGAGAAGAGGAAGAAAATCGACGGCGGCCAATAAGCGAATTTGTCGAGTGGGAAAAAAGAGCTCCAACTTGTCCTTCTTCTCCATTCTCTCTCCATCCAATTCACATCCGTGCACTCACATCTCCCCCCAACGAGACCATCGGCGCCAAAATTGGGTCTCGCGGAGAGCGCCCACGCGCGAAGAATTGCCTGTTTTTTGTTTGGTGAGTTTTTTTGGCGTCGTCAGCGGAAGGGCACGATTTCGTTCTCCCTTTTCTCTGTGCTCGTGCCAGCGCTAGTTGGAGAGTTTCATCCATAAATCGGGCAGAGCGATTGCCCGTACTTTTCCGCGTGTCGCGTGGCAGGAGAGAGCGAGGAGCCGCCGAGAGAAGAAGAAGAGCCGGACGCGACTCCACCACGAGCGGCAACGACGACGCTCGGCGATGCACCGACAAAACTTGCGCTCGTTCCTCGCCCGGAGGGCGACGCCAGCGCGGGAGACGCGCAGCGCGCGAGCAAGGCTGCCATGACGGAGGCAGGAAGCGGAGAAGAGAAAGAGAAGCGAAGCGAAGCAAGGGAGAGAAGCGGAAAAGCGAAGGAAAAAAGGGGCGATCAACCTCCTCGCTCTGGCGGCTTTGTTTTGTGGAAGGGGCGAGTATTTTTTTCCTCGCCCTTGCTTTTTCTCTTAACTCCTGTTCTCCCCGCACGCCATATCCCAATCCGCGCCGCGAGAAAAAAGGGACGATGGAAAAAGGAAATGCACTTTCCGGCTTAGAGGAGTGAAGTTGAAATAAGTCACCAAATTTTTTATCACAAAGGGGAAAAATGAGAAGAAGAAAATGATATTTTCCTTCGTCAAAGAGAAACAAAAAGCACCCTTTTCTCCCTCCCTCTCTCTCTCTCTCTCCCTCTCTCTCGCTCGCTCGCTCTCTCTCTCTCTCTCTCTCTCTCTCTTCACGGGCGCTCGGCGACCTTGATCGTCAGGTGGTTGATCGGCTTCAGGATCTTGAACGGCCTCCCCTTGGCGCGGGGGCGAAACCTCTTGAGCTGCCCGGCCTGGTCGGCGAAGCACTCGGAGACATAGAGCTTGGCCTTGGACGCGTTGTTGTTGTTCTTGGCGTTGGAGGCCGCCGAGATGAGCGTGGCGAGGACGGGCTCGGCGGCGCGGTAGGGCAGGAACTCTAGGATCATCAGGGCCTCCTCGTAGGAGCGGCCGCGGATGACGTCAAGGACGCGGCGGAGCTGTTTTTTTAAAGGGAAGTGTGTGTGTGTGTGTGTGTGAGAGAGAGAGAGAGAGAGAGGGAGAGAGGAAGAGAGGAGGTCGTGAGGGCGTGTGAGTTTCTCGGGTCGTGGTCGTCGTGGTCGCGGCGGCGGCGGCTGCTTCTCTCGGGCAATCCTTTGATCATTCCGCCGCGCCCGTTCTCCTGCACCAAGCAGCCAATCCCGTTTGTCCAAACTCACTTTGTGCGCAGATCCACGGTTGTATCGGGCCTTGGCGGAAGCGCCCTTGTCGTCGGTGGCAGCGGCCGCCACGACAGGCGCGGAAGATGAGGCCGCAGCGGCAGCGGCGACGACCGAGACGACGACGGCCGGGCGGACGGTCGGAGCCAGAGCCTGAATTATTATTTTGGAATTGAATGCGGTTTGAGGTGCGCGTTTGGGTCAGTTTCAGCTTGAGACGCAAGAAGGGACACGTGAGTGCCTATCGCAGCGGCGAGCAAAGCGCGAGACGGCCGCCTCGACGCTCTGCGGCACGGCGAGATCGACGGCTAGACAAGAAAACTGCGCCGGTCTCGGTTTTGCGTCGTCAACATTTTCCTCTCTTGCGCATCGCCAGACGTCGCATTCCGACGCACCGTCCTGCGCGCAGCGGGCACAGCCGCGGGCCGGGACGCCGTGAGAGGGCGTGCCGTAGCAGACGCTCGCAGCATGCAGGCGCGCGCCTGCATCTTTGGTGCGGAAAAGGCGGGCGCGGGGAGAAAGGAGAAAGGAGAAGAAAAGTGAAAGTGAAAGTGGAGAGAGGAGAAGAGGCCCCGTTTTTTTTTTTTCTGCTCGACCTCGCGACCCCGACCTCTGCCTTCGACCTTCCCTTCGTCGTCCGCCTCCAGTCCCCCCGCACCAAAGAGCCACATGAGAATCGGAGATGCATTAGAAGTGTTACAAAATCAAAGAGCGCGCTGATAGTATAAGCTGGAAACTGGAACTGAGCTCGAGGCAAGAGAGAGACATCAAACTTCTTCTTTTCTTTCCCTCCTCCTCCTCACTCGTCATCACCATCACCACTCCCACGGCAGCACCGCGCAAAGGGCCGTCACGTTGTCCATGGTCCCCCGAGAGAGCGCAGCCGCAATCACGGCCTCAGCAGCTGCCGTCGCAATCGGGCAGAAGCCCGATCGAAGAGGCACGTTGAGCCCCAGCGAGGAAGGGTCTTCGTCGTCGTCGGAGTTTTGTTCTTTCTTGTCTTCTTCGTCCTTCTTCTTCCTTGCCTCCTCCTCCTCAGAAGCCGCCTTCTCTGGCCCTCCTTTCGAGCCGGCGGCTTCAGTCGCAGCAGCAGCAGCAGTGCCTCCTTCGTTCTTCACGTCGGAAGCAGCTTTGGCGCCGTTTCCTCCACCTGCTGCTGCCGCCGCCGCCATTTCTTCGTCGTCGTCTTCCTCCTCGGTCGCCGCCGCCGCGGCTTTCAGCGCCGCCGCGACGGCGACCTCGGCCGCGTCCTGGTCCGACAGCACGTCCCAGACCCCGTCCGAGGCCAGGATCAGCATGGTGTCTCCGGGCTGCAGCAGAGTGACGCTCACGTCCGGGTCCGAGGAGACCAGGGGAAGAGGCTCCTTGAACTGCGCGTCTCCGAGCGAGCGAGAGACGGCGAGCCCCGCCGCCGGCCTCCTGGGGAGAGGGGACTCGGCGACGACGCGCCAGCAGCCCTGCCACTCGACTCGGCCTCCCGCAGCGAGCACGCGGGCGCGCTCGTGAGGGAGGTCCGGCTTGTGGTCGTGGGTGAGCCGAACGGCCTTGATTCGCGAATTGGAGGAAGAAGAAGGCGGAGGTTGAGAAGCGCGGGAAGCGTTTTTCGCCGCCGCCGCCGCCACAGCAGCAGCCGTGGTGTTGCTCCCGCTGCCGTTTTGGTGCGTGTGCTGCCACAGAGACCGCAGGAACGGAGGGAGGTGCAACTTGTGCTGTTCTTGCCGTGGAAGAGGAGCTGCTGCATAAGGGGACTGAGGGGAGCGCGTGATGATTGTTGGACCGGCGCGTTTCACGTCGTTCTCGTCGTCGTCGTCGTCGGAGGTCGAGGCGCCGTCGTTGTCGTCGCCGGTCGAAGCCGGAGCAAGAACAGGAGCAGGAGCAGGGGCAGATTTCGCGTCCCCTTTCTCCTCCTCCTCCTTCGTTGGAGCTGCAGTAGCAGCAGCAGCACCAGCAGCAGCAGCAGCCCCAGCTTCAGCTTCCTTCTTCACGCCCCCGTTCGCAACCTTTTCCTTCTCCTTGCTCCCTTTCTTCCCCTTCTCCTTCTCCCTCTCGACCCGGGCGAGCACCGCCCTCGCATCGCCGAGGTGCGCCGTCCAAAGCTGCCTCCCGACCCGCAGGGCCACCAGCGCCGTCGTGCCCTCCCTCCCGCCCCTGCCGCGACACCGCGCTAGGATTTCGGCGTCGACGGACGCGAACGCGGCCCGCAGGGCCGCGGCCATGAGCGGGGCGTCGCTCTTCAGGGCCCTGTCCGGGTCGCCGCTGCCTGAGCAGAGGCGGAGCGCGGGCTCGCGGGCGAGCAGCGCGTGGAGCCTCTCCGAGGCCAGGGTGGCCGCATCGGAGCCCGAGTGGCCGTCGAAGACCGCCGCGTACGACCTTGGGAGCTGCTCTCCGGCGGCGAGGCCCGCGGAGTCGAGCGGGGCCAGCGGCGCGACGCAGGCGTGGCGGTCCTCCTGTTTTTGATTTTTTTCATTTTTCCCTCTCTTGTGAGCTTCTTCCTTTCTTCGGAACTCTTTCCTCCCTCTTCTCTTTTTCTTTAAACGAGCCGCCCCCTTACCTGGTACGGCCTCGAGCCCCTGTTGGTGGCCGTCCCCATCCGCAGCGGCGCCAGCGTCGAGTGCGGCGACGGGTGCGGCGGCAAGTTAGCGATGACGGGGAGGAGGTCCTCGGCCGAGGGGGCAGCGGAGGCAGCGACGGCCAGGGCGGCGGCGGCTGCCAGCTGCTCCCGTGCCGTCTCCGCGTTCTTCTGGGACGGCGGTGGTGCCGGCGTCGGCGCATTGAGGACGGCGAGGAGGGACGGGGAGAGAGGTGCTCCCGTTGCTGCTGTCGCTGCGGCCGCTTCCGTCGGCGTCGTGGCAGGGGGGCCCTCCTTGTCTCCCTTGCGCCGGAGCCTGCGGAAGAAGCCCGCAGCAGCCAAGGCCGCTGCTGCTGCTACGTTTAATGTTGATGTTGGTGTTGATGCTGATGCTGATGCCGATGCTGCTGTCCTCTTGCTCGAAGGTGACCGCGAGCGGCGGCGTGCTTCCTTGTTCGACTTTTTCTTCTTCGTGGTGTCGAGGTTGCCGGCCGAGGTCGAAGGAGGAGGAGGCTGAGCCGTCGTCGCTGCCACCGCCGTCGCCGAAAACTCGTCCAATCCTCCGCCCCCTCCACTTCCCTGCCCGCGCATTGCGCTCGAAAACGCGGTCACGATAGAATCGGATGCTCTGGAGGGTGAATGCGCGCGAAGAAAACACGAGAGAGGGCGGTTCGACACGCCGCGGATTCCACCCCTCTTTGAACGTTTTCTCAATTAGTGGGGACGGGCACGGAGGCGGAAAAAAAATAAATCACTTTTCGCCGATTTTCTTTTCAGAGACGGAAAAGCCTTCCGGCTCTCGCTTTTCAATCCTTCGCAGCGAGCTCTCTGAATCCTCAAAGCGACTCACCATGGGCGACATGGTAAGCTGACGGTCTTCTCTCGCAGCCTGGACGGAGGAAAAGAGCAACAGAGAGAGAGAAAGAAGAGTAAAAGAGAAAGACGGGAGGAGGAGCATCAAACTCTTTTTCTCCCAACCTCGACGACGACTCGTCGCTCAACCTCTTCCTCCTCCTTCACCGCAAACCCCACCACTACCGTCAACGCACAGCGCCGAAAATCCGAGATGCACCGCTGCGAGGTGTGCCAGACGTGGCTTAAAAACTACCCGGCTGTCATTGCGATGCACGAGCAGGGCGCCGGGCACAAGGCGGCGGTGGCGAAGAGTAAGCAATTTTTTTCCCGTCGTCTCGAGTGATTTTCTCAACCCCACTCTTTCCCGCGCCTCCTTGTCTTTCTCGTCTATCCTTTTCTACACCGAGGCTCACGATGCCATTCTCACAACGAAACTGCACCAAATCAACCAGGTCTGCACGACATGCGGGTCAAGGCCGACCGAGAAAAGGAAGAGGCGGCATCTACGAAAAAGGCCGTCGCGGAGATCGACAAGGCCGCCGCCGCCCAGTACGAGTGCGACAGGGCCGCCGCAGAGGCCGCACGGAAGGCCCTGGGGAGCTGGGTACGTGATCGGAGGGGCACAAGGACGCGTTTCATCGCGGGAAAGGCTTGAAAATGATGATAAAGGCATTTTTCGTCCTTTGACTTCCCTCCCACTCGCTTTCCAACGCTGTTTTTTGCGCTCGAAAGAGCGATTTTTGCACGAAAATGCACTAAAATCCGAACTTCCAACGCCCTTTCCACCTCTTCCTACCCCTACAAATCACAGGAAAACGACGAATCGGGACACCTCTACAACGCTACTCTGCGGTATTACTATAACAAGTGCGTTTGGGGAATTCAGAGTGTTTTTTTGGAAGGAGGTGGTGTTGTCGCCGTTGACGCCGCCGCGAGAGGGGGGGTGCTTCCGCGAGAGGGGGTATTCCGAGCCTCCCCCGAAAATTCGATTCTCACGCTGGCGCTCCTTCGACCCCAAAACCATATCGACGTGCACCTACCATCACTGAAGGGACAACGGCATGTATTACGGAGGCGACCCGCCGGCCTGGACGACGACGCCGGCGATCCCGGCCGACGCGCGCTTTGAGAGACTCACCGCGACGGGGACTCCTGCGATGGCGGCGGCGGCGGCGGCAGGCCCTTCGAAAGCCGCAACTGCTGCTTCTTCAATCCAACAGCAGCCGGTCGGAAAGAGAATCGAGAAGTCTGCGCACCCGCTTTCGGGGATTGGCGGGTACCGGATGCCGGCACAGGGCACTGTTGGCGGAGCCCGTGGGGTGGGCGTCGTCGTCGGCGGCGTTTCGAAGGTTTCGTCGGGCAGTGCGGCGACGACAAAGGCAAAGAGCACGGGTGCTGCGGGGAAGACGACCAGCGGGAAACCTATGTCGCAGGAGGAGAAGGAAGCGATCGCGAAGAGGGAGGCCGCGAGGGCGCGCGTCGCTGCGAGGAACGCGGCGCAGTTTGGGATATGAAGGCGACTTGGGAGAATGTCGACGAGAAGTTTTTCCCTTGGGGGGGAAACCGACCTTTTTTTGGGAACGCAACTATTGTAAAACCAGCTGAATGAACTTTAAACACTCCAAATGGTCTCTTAGACGACGAACAAGACAATAATGCGCAAGTCGCGGGGTGAAGAGGCACGGAAGGGAGGTTGAAAAGGCGGAAAAAGGTGTTCGGCAGTCGACTGCCTTCAGCGTCGACTGCCGGTGACGCGCAAGCTGCTCAAATCACCCCGTAAATTCGAGTAGCCCTTTTCGATCCACACCTGGCACGTTGGAACCATCTCGATGAGTAGAGCGCAATTTTATAGTTTTTGGGGCTTGGAAAGGGGTGGAAGATGACACAAAGAGGGGTCTCACTGGTTTCGTCTGAGCCCCGCAGTACGAAGGGGACGGCAGTAGGAGGGGGACGGCCTCACCTCCAGGGATTTTTCTAGGCGCCTCGCGGGCTCGAGAGCTCTCCAAAAGCATGGAAGACGACTGAGCATTATGTTTAACTACCTTTTGAGCGAAAGGGGGTGCGAAAGGAGCGGTCTCGGGTTCTGGTGGTGGTGGCGGGAGGTCGACGAGAGAGGGAGGGAGCAGAGAGAGCGAGAGGCATCGAGAGCGAGAGACATCACTCGAAATTCGCCGCAAACTCTTCCCAACACGCGGCATTTCTCCCATTTTTCCGCATGCATACGCAGCGAATCTGATGATCATCGGTTCTCGCAACTGCGTGATACAATAAGGGCAGAAGATCGCGATGCGGAGAAGTTGCGACTCGAACTCCGACGCTCCCGGAACTCCGCACCCCAATCTCCTCGCGGCTCGCAAGCTGCGTCGCACTCGTCGAACACAAATGCAGAGCACTGCGGCGCGACCAGCAAGAGCGCTGAAGCTGTTTCACCGCACGCGCGATCGTTCGAATTCATGAATTCGATCGAGATTTGGTTTCGTGCTTTCCCTTTCTCCGTGCGCCGCCACATGCGGAATTCAGAATCCGAATTGGTTGGCAGATGCGACGCAGCAAACATCAGAGCAAAAA
>Ga0114918_10005753_pt1 | contig 10611 bp, 13 predicted proteins | sample LantaG_FD_87015 | JGI IMG/M metagenome (GOLD analysis project Ga0114918, IMG submission 87015) | Deep subsurface microbial communities from Baltic Sea to uncover new lineages of life (NeLLi) - Landsort_02402 metaG | ecosystem: Environmental > Aquatic > Marine > Oceanic > Sediment | place...
AGAGAGAGAGAGAGAGAGAGAGAGAGAGAGAGAGAGAGAGAGAGAGAGAGAGGAGGGTGAGCTTCGTTGTTTTCAAGAATGGAGGGGAAAACGATTCATTTATCTCCCAACCGCGAGAGATGCTTTCTCTTTCACGCTCTCAGAGGCATCGCGTCATTCTTTGTGGCTCTCGCACTCGCGAAAAAGAGAGAAAGAAAGAAAATAGTGAAAAAAAGAGCAAGTGCAAGAACAAAAAAAACTCCCAACTTACCTGCCGCCGTCGCCCCTGGGATGACCTCGCTCCCGAAATCGTTCGCCGAGGGAAAGGCATTCGAGAGCAGCTCGCGGATCGCCGAGGCTTTCGCCACGTAGATCCCCATAGACGCGATGTAGGGGGCCTCGGCGGCGCGCTTGGCGTCGATGCCCAGCACCGACGTGTCGACCCGCATCGCCCTCAGGGCGTCCCCCTTCACCTTTTCGGCAAACTCGACGATGCGGCCGGAGCCGTCGATCTTCATCACGCCGAACGCCTCGGCGTCCTTCTCCTCGCAGGGCAGGGCCGCGACGGTGATGTCGGCTCCTGCGGCGCGATGGGCGGCGACGAAGGCGGAGTAGTCCTGTGGGGAAGAGGTTCGAAAAGTTTTTGAAAGGTAAAAAAACGTTCGAGCTTTTCGGCCGCGCGCGCGGAAAAAAAAAAAAAAAAACTATTCAAAAAAACATCCTTACCATTCGGTAGAGGTGGTCACCCGATAGGATCAGGTAGTCCTCGACGCCCTCGCGGACGGCCTCCTCGAACAGCCAGAGGTACTGGCGGACAGCGTCGGCCGTGCCTTGGAACCAGGCCTGTTGTTTGAAGTTTTAAAAAAAAGAAAAAGAGAAAGAGAAAGTGAGTTTTTTTTTCATTCTTCTTCGACCTCCCGAGGAAAAAAAAACGAAAAAAATAACTCTCCCCTCACCTTGGACTCCACCGACTGCGACGCCGCCAGCACCTCCACGAAACCGCGCGACCTGTAGCCGCCCACGTTGACGTTGTACGCCTGCGCCAGGTGGCGGTTGAGGGACGCGGAGTTGAATTGCGTTAAAGTGTAAACCTTGTTCACTCCCGAGTTGATGCAGTTGGAGACCGGGATGTCGATGAGGCGGTAGTTGGCGCCCAGAGGCACGGCCGGTTTCGCGCGCTTCTTGGTGAGGGGGTAGAGGCGGGAGCCGGCGCCTCCTCCGAGGATGATGCCGAGGACCGTCTGAGTGGGAGAGAGAGAAGTGGAAGAGAGGTTGAGAGAGAGAGAGGTGAGGCAAAAGAAGAAGAAGAAAAGAAGAGAGAGGCTAGCTCTGTTGCTGCCGAGCGCTTCTGCGCGAAAAAACGAAAGGGGAAAAGAAGAAGAAAAAAAAACAATCTCACCTTGGACATGTCCAGCTCGCTGACCGCGGGCACGGGCGCCACCGCCGGGGCCGAGGCCGCCGCGGCGTCCTTGACGGAGACGGCGGAGGGCTGGGTAGGAATTGACGCGGTGAGAGGCGACGGCGAACGTGAGTTTGATGAGAGAGAGAGAGAGAGATACGATTGAGCTGGCCGGCGAAGAAACTCGGCCAAGTTTTTCTTCTCTTGTTTTTCTTTTTTTGCTGTCGTTCATCGAAGAAAATGAGCCTTCGATCCCGCGTGCACGAGATAGCTTCATGTAGCTCCAAGCACGCTCACGCGTAGCACAGCTCAAACAAACGACATCCACCCAGAAAGAAAACGCACAGTGGCGATGGCGCGGCATCCGCTGCGGCGCGAAGAGGCCGTCGCCGATGAAGACGCCAACGAAGACGAAGACGACGAAGGCGAAGCCACCGCGACAATCGTCCGCCTGCCTCGAGCTGAAGCAGAGGCGCCGCTGCACGCCATCTGGCCGCTCTGCGGCAGGGAGACGGAGCGCTGCATGTCTCTGTAGCGCTGGTAAAGGGGGGTGTTGGGATTTCTAGCCGAAACGCGTGCTGCGGGCGACGGCAAGTTGATGAGAAGAGAAGCAAAAAAGTTTTTTGATTTTTTTCTTCGTTTTTTTTATCTTCTTCGAGTAGTGGTGGCTGAGAGGAGCAAGAGGCCGAGCTCTCTTTTTGAAAAAATTCTCAACCCCGACCACGACCTCTCTCGGCCTCTCGACTTTTCTGTTCTTTTCTTTCCGTCGCGTCTAATTTTACATCTGCTTCCGCTTCATCGCCTCTACCTCCTTGGCCGCGGAAGCAAACCTCTGCCTCTTCGAACTCCTTCCGTTCTCGTCGCCGCCGCCGCCGCTGTCGCTTCCGTCGAAAATCGCTAGGTAAAGAGAGACAAAGGCCCCAGGCTCCAGCGATGCCGCGGCCAGCACTCGCGCCTCGTCGCGGTCCCCGCGGAGGGCCGCGGCGAGCTCTGCCAGGGCCAGCTGCTGCGAGGTCGAGGGATAAGTAGAAGACTTTGAGCTGCTGCTGCTGCTCTTCCCACTGCTGCCACTTCCTCCACTTCCGCTTCCTCCTCCTCGCGCCGGGAACGCGAACTTCGTCCCGCTCTCCCTCTCAAACTCCCTGACGTCCTTCTTGCTCGCCCAGACGATGTAGGCCGGGTCAGGGAGCAGCGCGATGGCCGCGGTCGTGGATATGGGCTCGAAAAATCCGGGGGAAGGGGTGGGGATCCAATGCCTGAGAAGGAGTTTTTTTTTTTTCGTTTTTTGAGTTCTTCTTTATCGTTCTTTCTCTTCTCTCTTCTCTCTTTCTCTCTTCCTTTTTTTTACTCACGCCATCGCCACGACCTGCTCATCCTCGAGCGTTAAACCGCTGCTGCTGCTGTCCCCGTCGTCGTCGCTCCGCAGGCTGCTGCTGCTCATCGTGAAGTACGAGTTGCCGCTGCCGTCGCCGCCCCCGCGCGCCGCGAGCGCCTCGGCCCTCGAGATCGCGGCCGCCAGCCCTTCGGGGGTCTGCGTCCGCAGCCTCAGCGAGCGCAGCTGGCCGTGGTCCGAGGTCGAGGAGAAGCGCGCCGTGCGGACGACGCGGCCGAAGATGGTGCCGGGGGACCTGGGGAGATGGGGGGGAGAGAGGGAGAGGGAGAGGGAGAGAGAGTGAAAGCGCGTGAGTGAAGTGAAGTGATGAGTGAGTGAAGGAAGGAAGAAAGGAAGAAAGAAAGAATTGAAAAAAACATTATTTTTACCTCAACACAGCGCTCACGAGCGACGGCCCCCCGATGTTCCGGAACAGCACCGCCAGCGCCGTGGCCACCACCTGCCACTTCGCCGCCACCAGCGCCGCGAGCGCGGCCGCGCCGCCCCCCAACAGCGCCTGCTGCTGCTTCTGCTGCGCCTCCTGGATCTTCTTGCGGGCGTCTCTCTCGGCCTTCTCCGCCGCTGCTTTCGCTCGGGCCCTTTCGGCCTCGAGTTCTTTCTTTTTCTGCTCCTGTTCTCTCTCTCTTTTCAGCAGGGCTTCGGCCTCTTGCTTCGAAGGGGTCTGGGCTGATGTTGCCGGGGGGCGGCCGAGGGGAGACTGTTGAGAAGAGGGAGAAGAAGAAGGAGAAGTTTTTTTGCTCGCTGATGGTGTCGCTTTCGCTGGTGCTGGAGGCTTCTTTGCTGCTGCTGCTGCTGCCGGTTTCGGAGGCGGAGGCTTGGAAGCAGGAACAGCTTTCGCTGCTGCCCCTTTGGCGGCGGGGCTGCTGCGGAGGTCGGGCGCCGCGGCCACTTCCGTCGCCGTCTTCTTCTTGAGGAAATCAAAGGAGAGGAAGGGGGCGGCAGCGGGGGAAGCGGTGGCGGTGGCGGCGCTCTTCTGTTCCTTGGGCGGAGATGCTAACGGTGCGGCCTCGGCGACCTGCGGGGAAGCGAGAGCGACGGACAGGGCGAGGAAGGCGGCCGCGGCGGCAGAGGCGCGCTGCTGCCGAGGAAGAGCAAGTGGAAGAGGAGGAGGAGGTCGAGCTGACGATGCCTCTCCTCCTCCTTTGATGCTCATGTTTTCGTAGCCCCTGGCGCTCGCATGGCACCGTTTTGCGTGACGAAATTCAGGTCCAGGCTTCGAGGAGATCGAGGAGACTGCTCCCGAGCAGGGCATTGCGGAGCAGATGCTCCTAGAGGAGCAGGGTCTGCTCGAGGGAAGCATTGCCTTTTTTGATGCAATCAGACTCCAAACCACAACTTTCGAAAAAGAAAAAAGGGAAAAAACGGAAAAAATGAAACTCTTCTTCTTCCTCCTCCTCCTCTTCTTTTGCCTCTCTTTCGCCGCCTCCGGCGCTCGCGCCCATGCGCTTGCCTCCTCTTCCTCCTCCGAAACGGCAACAGCAACCGAGAGCAGGGCCGCCGCGACCGTCGTCGATCTCCGGACCCGCCCGCGCGTCTTCACCCCGGAGCTGACCTCCCGGCTGAGGGAGGTGGCCAAAGCTCGCGGGAGGAGCGATGGCGGCGCCAAGGTAACCGCCGCGCACAGGGAGCTCCTCTCTCGCGTCGCGGCGCTTTCCTCCTCCTCCTCTTCTGCTTCTGGTATTTCTGCTTCTTCTTCCTCCTCAGCCAGCACCATATTCAAGCCTGGAACGAGGGTCGCCGACGACGGGGGGAGGGAGATGATGAGGTCAGTGCTGGAAGCCGCGGCGGCCAAGGAAGGGAGAGGGAGTGGAGAAAAAGCGAGCGAACCTGCTTCGGCGGTCGAAAGACTCGCGGCTCTCGCGGCGGGCAGGGGAGCGGCCTCGGCGGCGATGGCAGCATCGACAGCGAGGGGCAAGAGAGTGGCGCCACCGAAGGTGAGTTCCAAGACAATGCTGCCTCCGGGGAGCTCTCGAGCGGGAGTTCAGAGTTCTTCTTCTTCGTCGTCGTCTCTTTCTTCTTCTCCTCCTCCTCCTCCATCTCCTCTTCTTTGGCTGCCCAAACCGGTGGGAGGTGTCTGGAAGAAGCTCGCGGCGGCGAAGAAGAAGTCAACGAAGCCCAAGAACAAGATCATGACGACGACAGAGACGAAAACGGCTGTTAGCAGCGGCGGTAGAGTTGAGAGGGTCGAGGTCGGCGAGCTCTGATCCCTTTGCTCTCTTCTTCTTTCTGTTTTGCTTTCTGTTTTCTTATTATAATTTCCGTTTCGTCGTGTAGAGAGGTCGATGCCGACTATTGTAACGTCAAAGAGCGGGAGAGCGGCGGGCTTTGTACGCTCCTTTTCTTAAGACTTTCGTTTTCGTTCGTTCGTTTTTTTACTTTTTTTTTTACATTTTTCGCGAGAAAAACTTCAAGACCTCTTTTCTCTTTTCTTTTCATCAAGCCGTCGCCGCCACGATCGCCTCCTTGGCGACCCCGCAGACCTCCCTCGCGATCCCAGCCCCGACGTTGCGAGCCAGAGAGAGAGCGGCAGAGAGCTGCGTGGCGCTCATTCCTCCGCTTCCACCAGCTGAACTTCCGCCGCTTCCGCTTCCGCTTCCGCTTCCACCGCTCCCGCTCCCGCCGGAGAACGAGACGAAGCTCGCCCTCGTCACGCCCGAGGCGTCCACGGCGACTGAGACGGACGACCGGGAGGCGGCCTCTTCCGCCGCGTCCGGGTCCGCCGCGAGGCCCACGACCGCTGCAGAAAAAGGCGCGACGACGACGGCGGCGGGAGCAGCAGAAGAAGAAGATTTCGAAGAAGAAACAGAGGAGGAAGAACCCGAGGCAGTGGAGGCGAGCGCGACCGTGACGAACACGGGAACCCTCGACGCGTCGACGGCCGTCGCCTTGCTCAGGTCGTCCTCGACCTCAATCTCCGGAGGGGCCTCCTCGTCGTCGTCGCCCTCTTCCATCTCTCCTCCTCCGCCGCCGCCACCGCCGATGACGTTCACCGCGGGAACCCGCGTGTCCGCGAGCGCCGCGGCGACGGCGGCCGAGGCGGCCGTGAGCGTGGCCGAAGTGCCGTCGAGCGACAGCAGGAGGCACTGCACTCGCAGGTGCCAGGCCGCGGCCCCCTTGGCGACGCACAGGGCGCGGAGGTCCAAGGCGGGGGGCAGAGAAGAAGAAGAGGTCGAAGAAGAAGAGGTAGAAGCACAACTCCCGCCGAGCGAGGAAGACAGCGCCGCCGCGACCTCTGCCGCTCGCTCCTCGCCCGCGCGGCCAAACCACTGCGGTCCCGCGCAGGGGGAGACCTCGACGGTGACCGCGACGGTGCCCCGGTCGGGCGCGGAGGGCAGCGGGGGCTCGAGCTCGACCTGCGCGGGTTTTTGAAGAGGTTGAAAGAGAGGTTGAAGAGGTTGAGTTTTTTCGTTCCATCGCAATTTGAAAAAAAAAAAAAAAAAAAACTTCCTAGTCGTCATCGCTTCTGCTCTTTCTCTTTCTCTCTCAATCAATCAACTAACCTTGACGCCGACCATGACGTGCGCCCCGGCCATACGCGCCTCCCCGGAGCCGGAAGAAGAGGGCAGCACGCCCGTGGCGACGGCGATCGAGCGAACGTCGGCGGCGCCGCGGCCGTCGCCCCGGATGCCGGAGACGATGCCGCCGGCGAGGTAGGCGGCCTCGGCCGCGGAAATCTGGGCCTGCGGGATGGTCGTGGCCATGATGATGGTGGTGCTGATGGGGGAGAGGTGGTGGAGAGAGAGAAGAGGAGAAGAGAAAGGGAGAGAATGGAAGGCGTTCTCTCTCTCTTTCTCTCTTTCTCTCCCGAACTTTTGAAATTCTAGCCGTCGTCGATCAAAGGTCCCGCGCCTTCGTTTTTTTTTTCTTTTTCGTTGGTTCGAAAGAGCGCAGGGAGCAAAAGAGTGAATAAACAAAAAAAGAACGTTGAGAGAGTTTACAAGTATTTCGTGCGCCTCTTTTCCTATTCCACCACCGGCTGCCTCCTCTGCGTGGTGGCCCTCCGTGTCGTCGTCTTGAGCGACGGCGACGACGAAGTCGCGGGTTGTTTTTCATTGCCGCCGCCGTCTTTGCTCTCTTCTTCCTCCTCCTCATCTTTTTCACCCTCGCCTTCTTCCTCCTTCTCCTCCACCGGCAGCCACATCAGCGGGTTGCGGTTCAGCCAGGGCCAGTCCGGGATCGTCGCCAGGCCCGTCAGCGCGACGCCGGCGCCGTAAATCTAGTCGAGTGTTTTGTTTCGTTTTTGTTTAGAGGAGGTCGAGGTCGAAAAGGTTGAGAAGAAGAAGAAACGGGAGAGAGCATTCGATCGAAAAGCAGCAAAGAGAAAAAACGCATCGCCGGTTCTCCGCTCTCTCTCAGGCTTTTCAATCTCTATTCAATCTCAGGGAAGGATCTTGATCGCAAGCCATCACCCAGAGCATCCCAATTTTAAGCATCAAAGCGACAGAGAACGCAAAAAAGGGGGGAAAGCATGAACGAATCAATCGATCGATCGTTCCGACCATCGATCAGAAAACCTTTTTTCTGTATCACCTTCATCATCAGCCCAAAGTCCTGCCTCGCGTAGCCCACCACGAACGCCACGAGACCGAATCCCAGCGTGAGATAGATGCAAAGGCTCTCGGCGAGTTTCTGGCCGGTCCAGTCCATGGTGAGTTGGAGGAGGAAGAAAGAAGGAGTTTTTTTCCCTTAGAAAGTTGAAGAAGAGAGAGAGAAGGAAAAATGAAGAAAAAAAATCAAAACTCGAGTCTCTCCGTCTTCTGCTGCTGCTGCTGCTCACTCTCTTCGTCTCTCTCTCGAACGCCTCCGGCGGGGCGCGGCGAAAAGGGAGGGCTATGGCACGGCCCTGAAGCCCCTGCTCCTCTCCCTATTCGAAATAACAATGAGGCTCAACTCAATGCGCCTCCTGCTCCTCCTGCTCCTCCTGCTCCTCCTCTCCTCCCTCTCGCCCTTTGCGGCCGCGCAAGGAGGAGAAGAAGGAGGAGGAGAAACGACAACTCCACTTCCTTGGCGCCCGACCCCTCTCCGCGCCTCCCCTCCCACGGCCTCGCTCTCGGCCAACGCCACGGCCATCATCATCCAGCTGCGGTACAAGACGTGGGACGGAAACTTCCTCGACGTCGTCGAGCTCGCGGCAGGTCCGTCGTCGTCATTTTTTTTTCGTCGCTCGCCGGTCAAGTAGCGGCAGAAGAGGCTATTTTTGAGTTTTTTCTTATCTTCCTCTTTTCAAAAAACACCACCGCCCCCCACTTTCCCACCTTTCCTCCCTTCAGGAACGCGCTTACTCGACGAGCTCGGACGGCCATGGGCCCTCTCCCGCCCTCTGCGGGTCACGGTAGAGCCCCCGAGCCCGGACGACATCGATCGGATCCGTAAGGAAGATTTTTTCTTTCTTTCTCTCAACTTTCGCGCGCTCGTTTCCTTCTTTTCTTCTTTTCTTCTTTGTCTTCTTTCTCTTCTTTCTTCTGCCTCGTTCCCCCCCGTCCCCACTCACTCTCCTCCTCCAATCACCATCCCAACAATGTACGCAGCCGTTGCCTTCTACACCGACGTCTCCGGCAGCCTCGGCCACGCCGTCCGCGGGATCGTCGAGGATTATTCTTCGCAGACCTGCTCCTCGTTCTCCGACCCGAGGTCCCAGGACCCGCTCACCTGCCCCTGCGGCGCGGGCTTTCCCGGGCCTGCTTTCGGCTTCGAGCCGGGAGGGGTGGCGCAGGGGTGTCGTAGGCCGGCGGGGACCAGGCCCGCCGAGTTCGGCCTGAAGGTGGAGGTGGAGAGCTTGGAAATAGGAAACTCCTCCGTCGTCGCCGTCTTCAACGCGTCGGCCTCGCTCGCGCCCTGGCTCGCCGGCAGCTCTTCTTCTTCTTCGAGTTCTTCTCCCCCTTCCTTCTCCGCCTCCGCCGCCGTCTCGGGCCTCACCGCCGTCACCAACCGCCGCGTCAGGACAAACTACTGGTGCTCTCAGTCCACCTGGGACCTGCTGCTTTCTTCCCCGGTCCTTTCTTTACCGGGAGAGCTCCAGGAAGGGTTCACGGTCCCGATCAAGAACCTGCGGCCTGTGCTGGTCGCGAGCGGCGGGACGACGGCAGCGACCGCCCCAACCACAAATATCATCGGCATGAACGCCTCGATGTGGTCCAGCTGCGTGGCCCCCAAGTGCGGTGCCGCTGGAGGGTACGTGCCCGGGAACTGCACTGCCGTGGGCTTACCGGCTGGGACTCCGCCCAACACCACCACGGCCGCTGATCAGTTTGCTCTCTTCCGGCCGCCGCTCGCGCCGGCGTCGTCGTCGGTCGCCGGCGGCTCGGCCCTCACAAACGGCAACTGCTCTTTTCTCAGAAACGTCGTGTCGGCCGACGCGCTTTCGACGGCGACCACGCCGCCTCCCGCGACGGCCGAGGTCGTGCAATGGGTGGCGTGCAGGTACGACCCGGTGGGGGCGCAGGTGCTGGCTGTGAACGTGAGCGTCGCCGCGGCGGCCGGGGTCGCCGGGCTGGAGCAGGGGACGCCCGCGGCAGAGGTGGCGGCGGTGGTGTTTTCGAGCTCTTCGAGTTCTTCTTCTTTGTCTTCTTGGACCCCTGGAGGCGGAGGCGGGCCCGTCTTCGTGACGCTGAGGAACTCTGGCACGGCCACAGGAACGCTCTCCGCCGTGGCAGGGGGGTGCTGCGCGACGGAGGAGCTCGGGGGAGCCTGCTTGGCCGCTTCCACTTCCACGCCAGTGCTCTCGGCTGCTGCTCCTCCTTCCTCTTCCTCGTCCGTCGTCGTCTCGAGAGGAGCCAACGCCACTTTCGAGTTCGTGGTCTCAAACGCGATCCCGGGGTCGACGGGGAGGTGCAGCGTGCTGGTCTCGTCGGACGACGGGGCCGCGGCGGCGGCGGTCGCGAGCGGCGTCGACTTCCTCGCGCCGAGCGCCGAGACTCCTCCTCCTCCGCTGCCGCCGGCGACGACGACTCCACCTCCACCTGCAACGACCAACGAGACCGCCCCCGCCGGGAACGGGACGACCTTCGAGGTGGTGATCGTGGAGCCGCCGAGCCCGAGCCCGGCCCCTGCGGAGGAGACGCCTCCAGAGACGACGACGCCAGCGGCGACGCCGGATCCCGCAGCGGCAGGCGGCGGCAACGAAACGACGACGACGGAAACCGGAACGCCGACTCCGACGCCGGAGGTGGTGGTGGTGGGGAACGAGACCGAAACCGCGACTCCTCTTCCTCCTCCTCCTCCTCCTCCTCCTCCTCCTCCTCCTCCTCCTCCTCCTCCTCCGGCGAACGAAACAGCGGGGAACGCGATCGACGCGACTCCGGAGGCGACTCCGACGCCGACGGCGGAAGCGCCCCTGGCGGGCACCAACGGAACCGCGGAGGCGACGCCGACGACGACGCCCGAGCCCTCTCCTTCACCTTCGCTGCCACCTCCATCTCCACCTCCGACGCTGCCTCCAAACGGGACAGAGGCACCCGTGGAGTCTTCTCCGCCAGAGACGACGACGACGACGACGACGACACCAGCTCTCCCTCCTCCTCCTCCGCCGCCGCCTCCTCCGCCGCCGCCGCCCGAAACAACAATCCCGCCGGCCTCGCCTTCCCCGGTCCCAACTCCTGCTCCGACGCCCCCGGAGACCACGCCGGCGCCCGTGGTGATCGTGAGCCCGACGGCGGAGCCCCCGGCGCCTCCTCCACCTCCTCCTCCGCCGCCGCCGGTCGAAACTTTAGCTCCTCCACCTCCTCCGCCGCCGCCACCGCCAGCGACGACGCCGCCTCCTGAGACGCCTCCTCCTCCCCCACCACCACCACCCCCACCACCACCACCACCACCACCACCACCACCACCACCACCACCACCA
>Ga0114918_10005754_pt1 | contig 10610 bp, 7 predicted proteins | sample LantaG_FD_87015 | JGI IMG/M metagenome (GOLD analysis project Ga0114918, IMG submission 87015) | Deep subsurface microbial communities from Baltic Sea to uncover new lineages of life (NeLLi) - Landsort_02402 metaG | ecosystem: Environmental > Aquatic > Marine > Oceanic > Sediment | place: Baltic...
TCTCTCTCTCTCTCTCTCTCTCTCTCTCTCTCTCTCTCTCAACCCCTCTCAACCTCTTCTTCTTACCGTTCCAGTCGCTGCCGCGGCTGTCCAGGTCCAGCATCACCTGCGACCCTGCCCCGGAGGACTCGGGGCTCAGCTGCGCCTGCACCTTCGCCGACAGCCTCCCCCCGTCGAGCAGGTCTTTCTTGACCCGGCCAGTGAGGCGGCCGTCCGTGAGCACCCGACCGATCATCATGTCGCCGCTCTGGCTGACCAAGTTGGCGCCGAACTCGTAGGTGCCCACGGCCATCTTGTAGGCCCCGCCCGACTGCGAGGGGACCTCGACGTTGCCCATGAAGAAGGAGTGGCAGAGCGCGAAGTTCTGGTTGAACGGCTTGGTGAAGTCGAAGCGGAGGCCCTCGAAGAGGTCGGGCTTGAGGGACACTGTTTTGATTTTTATTGTTGTTTTTTGAGTTTGAGAGTTTCGGTTCACGCGCGCGGGTTGAGTTGATTGCAGCCAGGTGGGAAGAAGAAAGGAGGACGAGGGGGCGGCGTTGTTGCTTCTCAAGAGAGGTTGAGGAGGAGGTCGAAGAAAAAACGGAAACGCCGATCGCTGTTTTTTTCTTCTTTTTCTTCTTCGTGTCTTCAAGAAAAAAACCGATCTCCATTCTCCGACTCACTCATGACCTCGCGCTGGAGCTCTTCGTAGCGCACTGGAGAGGGGAGGTTCATGTAGTCTGCCGCGGCCGTCGAGGGCTGTTGTTGGAGAAGCGTGGATGAGGTGGCGTTGGAAGGCGGTGAGTTGGAAAGGAAAGAAAGAAAGGAAAAAAACCGTTTGATGCCATCGTCGAGAGCATCGACGACCTCTTCGTCTTCCTCCTCCTCCCTCTGCGTCTCTCTCTCTCTCTCTCTCTCTCTCTCAGCGGCAGCTTCCACCACCCCTGCTGCTACCATGAGGAGCGAGACCTCTCGCATGCCCTCTAGCATACGGCTCAGGCCTCACCTTGGCGGCGTCGCCGTAAATGGCCGCCTGCGCCGCGGCGGGAAGCAGCGAGCCCGAACCCGATGACGATGATGCCGCCGCAGCCGTCTTGTCTCCTGCGAGCGCCGGCGGAGCCGCGGCGGCGCAGTGCGCGATCGGCGCGCTGACGTAGGCGCCCATCGGAAGGAGAAGAAGAAAAAGCGCGCGAGAAAAAACGGGAACGAAGAAAGAAAGCGTGAGCTGCGCAAAGGCAACGAAGCTCCGAGAAAGAGAAAGAGAAGTGAGTCGTCGTCGATCGATCGTTTCGTCTTCGACCTCGACCGGGAAAAAAAAAAGTTCAAAGAGTTTTTACGAAGGGAGGGGGGTCGGTCCTGAATCATCGTCACGCAATTTAATGAGGAGGGCAACAGTACACAAGGTCTAACTAAAAAGAGAATAGGAAGAAGAAGAATCGTTGATTATCGGTCTTGAAGGGGTTGAGGTTGAGAAGGCGAGGGCGAGGGAAGAGGAGGTTGAGAGGGAGGCGGCGGCGGGCCTTGCTGCTGCTGCTGCCACAGCGCCTGCGCCTCCTGCTGCTGAGGGTTCCACGCCCCCGGAGCATAGTTGGACCACCCCGCGGACTGAGGCTGCTGCTGCTGCTGCTGCGGAGGCGGCGGCGGAGGAGGAAGCGGGTAGGAGGAGGGCGGCGCCGCGGCCGAGGCGGAAGCGGCGACGACGCCTCCTCGGCTCGCCGCCGCCATCTGAGTTCCCGCGTCCCGCCGCCGCTGCTGCTGCTGGCTCGCGGCCGCCGCCCTGCGCCGCCGCGCCGCCGCGGCCATCGACGACGACATCGACACGGGCTGCTGCTGCGGTTGCTGCTGGGGCTGCACTCTCTCTTGGTCGAACACCAGAAACTCCTTCGTGAGGAAGCTCGAGTTGGGCAGAAAGAGCCTCGCGTTGCCCCTCCTCAGGACAGTGTAGCGTAAATTCACCTCGAGAACGTGCCCGTCAAACCACGAGGACGAGGAGGGAGAAGTGGCGGAAGCTCTTTCTCTCTCTGCCGCTGCTGCCTCTTGCTCCTCCTCTCCGAAAAACGCGCCGTTGCTGCCGCCGTTGCTGTTGCCTGTCGCGAAGCTGCTACTGGCGTTCCCGTCCCTCCCCCCCAAGTTCCTCAAATACGGCGGAGGAGCATTCGAAGACAAACCAAGAGGAACGCCGCCGGGAGGGGCCCTCACCGCGACCCTGTCCCCCAACCGAAACGGCTGCGCCGCGAACAAAAAGGCGCCGGCCCCAAAGCACCTCGCTCCGTCGGCAGCGGCCCATCCCGCGAGCGCCGCGGCCGGGAACAGCAGCGCCGACACGTTGACGCCCAGCGCCGACAGCATCACCAGCGACGCGGCGCTCAGCGCCAGCACCTCGGAGCAGGCAACGACCGCCCCGGCGATGCGCGCGTCCAGGGCCCCCTGCCTGCGTAGGTACAGAGCTGTCGACGTCGCCACCTTGTTGCAGAACCAGGCGAGCCAGAGCAGCAGCGCCGCTGCCGCGGCCCGCGGGGCGACCGCGGAGGCGTTGGCCGCGACCGACCTGGCCAGGACCGGGAGGCCGATCAGCAGCGGGGCGACGACGGGGAGCGAGAGCTGCGTCGAGGCGACGACGCCTCCCGCCTGCGACGCGACGAGCGCGACGAGCGCCGGCGCGCGGGCCCCCGCGGCGGCGACCGAGACCGCGAGCCTCGCCCGCGCGACCGGCCTCGACTCCCAGAGCCAGAGGGCCCTCCCGAGCAGGTCGTCCGGGAGGTCGGCCGTGGCCCTGCGGGCCCTGGCGCGGAGTCTCCGGGCCCCGCGTCCGAGGCGAGTCCGCGCCGCAGCGGCGAGCGAGGAGATTGCGAGCGAGGAAGAAGGAGAGGAAGACGAGGTGCTGCTGGGCATTTTGCCGTCCAGCTCCTCATCGCTGAGCTCGTAGTCGTCCTCGTCGAGGAAGAGAGGGCGTTCCGAGAGCGAGGAGTAGTCTTCCGGGTCGTTGTTGTCGGACGGAGACGAGGAAGTCGGAAGCGTCAGCGCCGAGGGTCTCAGAACGCCGCCGCCGCCACCGCCACGATTTCGCCGATGCTGCTTCTGGAGCGCGGCGAATCGAGGCGCGCCCAGGGCGGTCGAGGGCATTATTCCTCCAGCCGAAGCAACCACAGCGTGCCTCATTATCTCCACTCTCTCCTGGGATCAGAATTAGGGGGGTTCGAAAGAGAGGAAAGAGAAGAGAAGAGAGCGGGCGCGGAGGGTGAGGCAAAGGCAGCCTTTTTTTTTTGACGAACAAAAGCACATGCCCTTCTTTTTTTGAGCGGGAAAAGAGGCAAGGGAAAGATCCCTTCGTCGCCCTTGTGTCTCTCTGCTCACCTTGCACAACTGCGCGCGAGAGAGCGAGGTTGAAGCTCGCATGGGTTGGGGAAGCGCGGAGAGAGAGAGAGAGAGAGAGAGAGAGAGAGAGAGAGAGAGAGAGAGAGAGAGAGAGAGAGAGAGAAGAAGAAGAACGGAGAGAGGAAGAGAGTTTGAAACTCTCGTTTTCGACGTCAAGAGCTTCGAGCTCGTCGAAAAAAAGTGAAACCTCTCGCCTTCCGCTGTCTCTTTTTTTGTTTTGCCCCCCCTTTCGCCGCCGCTGCTGCTCTTGCTGCTACTTTTGCTCTACACCTTGTTCTTGTTGTTTTTGTTGTTTACAGCGAATGGGCGGTGTTGTGTGATGAAGCAAAAAAAGGTTGCGTGGAAGATACAGTTGGGTTTCCGCTGCGGTGCTTTGCTGTCTCGAAGGTCTTGCTCTGAAAAAATCGAAAAGAAAAGAATGGAAAATTTGGGTTTTTTTTGTTGTTGTTGGAGCAAAAATCGGAACAACACCGCCCCCCACTCCATTTCTCTACTACCCCTCGCTCTCCCACGGCCTGCGCACGGGCGACATGATGGACCGCAGCAGCAGCGGCGGCGGAGCGAACGACGAGGACAGGTAGAACGTGGACTGATCGCCGTTGCCGTTTCCGTTGCCGCCGTCGCTGCTCTCCTCCTCCGCCCTCCTCTGCCTCGACGCGACCACCGCCGCGGCGGCAGCGTCGCTCGCGCTGCCCGCCGCCCCGGCCACCCCGGACCCGTCCCCGCCGCAGAACAGGTCGTCGAGGAACCTGGCCGCGGCGGGAGAGTGCGCCGGGGGACCCCCGCGGGGGGCTACCAGCCAGAGCGTCCGCGCCAGCGTCACCCCTTCCAGCCTCAGCGGCGCCAGCAGTCCGAGCGCCACTTCCTTCTCGATCGCTGCCCTGGACACGAAGGCCGCGCCCAAACCCGCCTGGACCGCGCCCTTGATGGCCTCCACGGAGGTGAACTCCATGTCGACGCGGAGCTTGTGCGTCGCGATCCCGGCGCGGGAGAGCGTGGCCTCTTGGGCCAAAGCCACGGAGGAGCCCCGGTTCAGGGAGACGAAGGTCAGGTCGTAGAGCACTTGTAAGGGCGCGACGGGCCAGCCGTCCTCGTCCAGGGAGAGCGGGGCGGGGGAAGGGGAAGAGGGAGTGGGGGTGGAAGAAGAGGAGGAGGAAGAAGAAGTGGCGTTATTGTTGCTGCCTTTCGCTGCTGCCGCCGCTGTTGCTCCTTGTTTTCCGTTCCCTCCTTCGACGCCGCCTGCCGCGAGGGGGTGCCCCGGTGGGACCACCAGCACCAGCTCGTCCGCGGCATAAGGGGTGACTAGCAGCATCGAAGAGATCGGAGAAGACGAGGAGGAAGAAGAAGACGACGATGACGAAGACGACGATGACGACGACGACGACGACGGCGAAGAAGAAGAACTCGAAGCTAGAGTGGTCTCGTCCGAAGGAGAAGAGAACCCGCCGCTGCTTATCAGCGCCTCAGGCACGTCGCCTCCGACGATCGCGGCGTCGAGCTCCTGTTGGTGGCGTTTTTGTTATATGTTTGGTGTGAAGAAAGAAAGCGGGAGTGTGAGTTTTGAGTTTTCGACCTTTTTTTTCCTTCTCTCGCCCTTTCGAAAAAAAAAAGTCAACTCACCCCGCTCGCCACCGCCGCGCACACGGCGCTCGAGCTGTCCACCACCAGCTGCGCCGTCACCCGCGGGTTGGCCCTCCGGAACGCCGCGAGGATCCGGGGCATCACGTAGGTCCCCACCGTCTGAGACGCGCCCAACCTCACCGAGCCCGCGTCGGCCGCCCTGAGGTCGGACAGCGCCCGGGCGGCCTCGCGCGCCGCGGCCAGCGTGCGCTCGCAGTGCGGCAGCAAGGCTGCCCCCGCCTCGGTCAGGCTCGTGGGACCACCGCGACGCCCGGGCTTCAGCAGCGCGCCGCACGCCAGCCCGGACTCGAGCGCGGCGATCGCCTTCGAGACGGCGGGCTGCGAGACCCCCAGCGTCAGCGCGGCCGCGACGCCGCTGCCCGTGCGCGCAACGGCCTGCAGGGCCGCCAGCTGCGCGAGCGTGAACGGGAGCTCGCAGAGCGAGGATGAGCGAGAGGTAGAAGGAGATGGATAGGTGCTCAGGGGTGAAGGGTTGTTGCTCTCGAGGCTCGAAGAAGAAAACGCCGTCATTGAGCTGCTGCTCTCGTTTGACGTCGAGTTTTCGTGCACGACGCCGGGCAAGCTCCTCGCTGGCCCCGAGGGCGGGGGGCATCCGGCCCTGCCCCTCGGAGCAGAGCCCGGACCCCCCAGCTCGGAGAGGGGAGGGGACCTCCCGGCCAAGTGGGGGTAGCGGGTGCAGCCAGCAGCGGGGACGACGTTTGTGGACGACGACGAAGAAGAAGAGGAAGTCTCTTCGTCGCCGTCGCCGTCGCCGTTCCCGTCGCCGTCGCCGCCGCTTCCGTCGCCACCACTCTTCTTCCTCCTCCCTCTGACAAAGCCGCGGTCGTCGACGGCGAGCCCGCACTGTTCGACGGCAAATTGCCTCGCCGCCCTCGGCAGGTACCTTTCCGGGTCCGTCACGCACAGCAGCTTCCTCGACAGCTCCGCGCCGCGGACCCGTAAGGCGCAGAGAGAACCTATCCTCGCCTCTTTGGCCACGGCCGCGGCCGAGACGAAGGCGGCTCCCAGCCCGGCCTCGACAGCTCCTTTAATCGCTTCCACGGAGTTGACCTCGAGCACCACGGGCAAAGACCTCCAGTCCAGGCCCGCGGCCTCGAGCCTGGTGTGGATGGCCTGGACCGTCGAGGACTTGTGCAGGGAGACGTAGCGGAGGGAAGGGAGCCGGGAGACGTCGATGGAGCCGCTGGTGGTGACGCTTCTTGCGTCGCTGTCGCCGCTCTTTTCTTCGCTCTTTGCTCTTTCCTCTTCCTGCTCCCTGGCTGCCCTCTGCGCCTCCTCGTGCCCCGGAGGCAGGATCAGGACCACCTCGTCCTCGGCGTACTCCTCGACCCGAAGCAGGCGCGCCAGATCGGCGGGAACTTCTCCGCCGACCAGCGCCAAGTCGGCCTCGCCCCTCGCGACGGCCGCGCAGCAGCGCCGCGTGTTCTCCACGCTCAGCTGCAGGGCCACCCCCGGGTGCGCCGTCTTGAACTCGCCGATCAGCTTCGGTAAAACGTAGACGCCCGTGGTCTGCGACGCGGCCAGGTAGACCTCGCCGGTGCGGAGCTCGCGCGCGTCCCTGGTCGCGGCCAGCGCGTCGGCGCCGAGCGAGAGCAGGCGCTCGGCGTAGCGGTCCAGCAGCGCTCCGGCCGGCGTGAGCCGCAGAGGCGCGCCCGAGGACAGGAGCTGCGTGGCGTTTCCCGCGACGCTGCTGCTGCTATTGCTGCTGCTGCTGCTGCTGCTGTTGCCGTTGCTTTCGTCGGCGTCGTTGTTACCATTGCTGAGGTGGCTCCCGGGAGGCGCGGCCAGCAGCGCAAAGCCCAGGTCCCGCTCGAGCCTGCCCACGGTCGCGGCCAGCTTGGCCGGGGGCCTGCCCGTCGCGTCCGACGCCGACTCGAGGGATCCCGCCGTTGTCAGGGCGCGGAAGGAGGCGAGCTGGGCGAGGGTGAAGGGCAGCTGGGACGACGAGGAGGGGGCCGGCGCCGAAGTGGAAGAAGAGGTCGACGAGGAGCTTGACGACGACGACGAGGGGGCGCAAGAGGTCGACGAGGAGCTTGACGACGACGAGCGAGAGGAGGCGGCGGTCGACGATGTCGCCCACGGGTCTCTCGAGCCGTACACGCCCCCGCCGCCGTTCCCTCCGCGGCCGCGAGACAGCGCGGAGGGCCTCAGGAGCGTGGCGCGCCTGCGGGAGGCGAAGCGCTGCTGGGCTGGGACCGGCGTGGCGGGCAATGCCGATGATGGAGCGACGGAAGAAGAAGAAGCGGAAGCAGCGGAAGAAGGAGCCAAGCTATTCGTCGTCGTCGTCGACGTCGTCCTCGGGGAGGGAGATGGCGAGGCGCCCCTGCGCGGCTCTGGGGAGCCTGCCGCCCTGGCCCTGGCCGCGATCGCATGACCTGATCGAACAGACGCTCTTCCCCGCGGGAGCTGCGTGACGCGTGCCGGCGCGTGGCCGGCAGGCGCAAGCATCATCTTGGAGGAGGAGGAGGGCGTCGTCGCTGGTTCGTGCTGCGCCGCGGAGAGGAGCAAAACACGCGATGATGAATCCGACGCGCGGTTCCACAAACACTTGCGGTCTCTCTTTGGGCAATTCGAGCCGCTGGGCACGTAGAGCTCTTCAAGCCGAGCCCGTCTATGCGAGCAAAAGGAATAGAGAGCTCCTGGAGACCGAGAGATTGCTCTCGCACGGAGGTGGGAGAGAAAGAAAAAAAGCGAAGTGGAAAACACCCACGCCGAAAGCGGAAAACAAAGAAGTTGCTTCCTTCCTCCTCCGCGACCTCGACCTCAAGCGTGCGGCTCGAGCTCACACTTCTTCTCTCTTCCTTCTCCTTCTCCACCCCGGCGAGGAAGGACAAAACTGCTACTTCTCGCTGCTCCTCGCCTCTACTCTCCCTATTTTCGACTCGAAGCACCACAAGCAGCACGACGATCAGATTCACCATGGCCGCCCCGCGCAGCGACCTCCCAGGTACGGCCGGCTCCTTCGTTTGCTTGCTCCTTGTCTCCGTCTCCCTCTCTCGAACCTTTGGCGAACGTCGTCGAGCGAAACCAATCAATTCCTTACCCCTCTCTCCTGCTCTCTCCCACTCTTTCCCCATCAAAACACCAATCGCCAGCCTCCAAGCGCCTCCGCGCCGATGACGCGCCCTCGACCAAGGACGTGGAGATGGACCGTGAGTAGACGAAAGAAGAGGAGGAAGAAGAGGAGATGAATTCAAGTTTCCATCAACTTCGCCGCCGTTTTTTTCATCGTCGACGCGCGAATTGAAATTCCATTCCTCGCATGCTGCCTTTTTTTCGTCACGCCGCGGGCGCTTTCTGTCCAATCGCCATCGCGTCTCGTGGCCTAGACTTCGCACCCTTCATGCTGGAATCAAAATCAGACCCATCGCCCCACTGACTCACCCTCAAAACGACGCATCTTTATTCAAAAAATTCAATTCTTTCGCAGAGGCGCCCGACGACGCCAATGCTGCCGCTTCTTCTGCTGCTGCCGAAGCGGCAGCCGCCCTTAAGGCCGCCCACTCCCGCGCAGGCGCCAGGGTGCACGATCTGATGCCGGCCTACTACAGTGCGTGTCTGATTTCGAGTTCGTGACGTGGAAGAAAGAGAAAGAGAGAGGCGAAGATGAATCTTGCTCTCGCATCGTGATTCAACTTTTTTCTTTTTTTTTCGACGACGACGATGTTCACTCACTCGCTTCGACCTCCACCACCTCCACCCCCCACCTCCAAAAAAACAGAGCACTTTTTCCCCTTCGACGCGTTCGTCAAGTGGCTTTCCTACGGCAACGACGCTGCGAGCTCGTCGAGCAAAGCCTCAGCCGCGGCCAGAGCAGGAGAAAACGCCGCCAACGCCACCGCCACCGCTGCTCCTCCTGCCAGGGCCTCACGCGACCCGCGCGCCGACCCGGGCTTCCTCTCCCGCCGCGAGCTCTGCTACACGCTGGACGGGGACATCTTTGTGCGCTACCAGTCCGTCAGGGACGCGGCCGACCTCAGGAGGGCGCTGCTGGCGAAAGTGCCGGCCAAGATCGACATCGGGCCCGTTTACAACGTCGATCCTTCGAGGCGGGCTGCTTACAACGCTTCTTCCGCAAACGCTTCCTCTTCTGCCTCTGCTGCCTCTGCTGCCTCTTCCTCCTTCTCCCCGATGGAGCGCGAGCTGGTGTTTGACATCGATCTCACGGATTACGACGACGTGCGCACCTGCGGGACCGGGGGCCACACCTGCCGCAAGTGCTGGCCGCTGATGGCCGCGGCCGTCGCGATCGTCGACGCCGCGCTGCGCGAGGACTTCGGGTTCTCGCTGGTGCTGTGGGTCTTTTCGGGGAGGCGCGGGGTCCACGCCTGGGTCTGCGACCCCCGCGCGCGCTACCTGACGGACGAGCAGCGCGCCGCCGTCGCTTCGAACCTGTCGCTTTACAAGGGCGTGGAGGACGGCGTCATGAAGCTCGCCCTGCCCGGAGCAGGGAGCGGCGGTGCGCGGCCTTCCGGCGACGGAAACTCCTCTTCGACGACGACGACGGCGTTTGTCGGCAATGGCGGCAACACCTCGCACCCTTCCGTATCGCGCGCCCTGCGCCTGCTCCGCCCGCTCTGGGAGTCTCGCATCCTCCCGGCGCAGAGACTCCTGGACTCGGCCAAGACCTGGGATAAGGTCCTCAACCACTTGCCGGACCTGTCTGTGGCGTCGAGGCTCAAGTCGAGGTGGGAGCGCGAGCGCGAGACCGAGCGCGAAAATGTCCCGAGCAGCGACGACGAGCAAGAAAACCCCAAGGCTTCGCTTTCCGTGCGCCGCTGGCACGACCTCGAGGCCGAGGTCGCGAAAGCAGCCCGCCCCTCGGCCTCCGACGCCCGCGACCACGCCGCCCGCGACAGGAAGGCGGCGCTGGCGACCTGCCTCGACAGGGCGATGCTCGCGTGCGCGTACCCGCGCCTCGACGTCGACGTCTCGAAGAAGCGCAACCACTTGCTCAAGGCGCCGTTCTGCGTCCACCCGAAGACGGGCAAGGTCTGCGTTCCCATCGTCCTGGGCGAGAACGATGACGATGTGGCCGCAGCTGCCGCGAGCTTTGATGTGGACGCGGTGCCCACGGCTGCCGGGCTGCTGGACTCGCTCGACGACCGGGCGGTGGCGGAGAGGGAGCGCAAGGCGAAGGCAGGTCCTTCGAGCGCGCAAGCGGCCGCGGCCGCGGCCGCGGCCTCGGCACCTTCTGCTCCAAAGTGGGTCGGCACGGCGCTGGAGCCGTACGTGGCGTCGTTCGAGGAGTTCGTGCAGGCGTGCTCCGCCGAGGGGAGGGCCGAGAACGCCAGGAGGGCGGCGGCGAGGAGGGCCGCGGAGGGGAGCCTGGCTTGGTAGTTTTTTTGTTTTTTTTGTTTTCTTGGAGTGAAAAGAGAGGGAAAAAGAGAGAGAGAGAGTAAACGAAAAAAGAAGTTCTTCGAGTTTTTTTTTTTTTTTTTTTTTTTTTTTTTTTTTTTTTTTTTTTTTTTTTTTTTTTTTTTTTTTTTTTTTTTTTTTTTTTGGTTTTTTTTATCAATTTCCTGGCACCGGTGGCGGTGGCGGAGAGGGAGCGCAAGGCGAAGGCAGGTCCTTCGAGCGCGCAAGCGGCCGCGGCCGCGGCCGCGGCCTCGGCA
>Ga0114918_10005756_pt1 | contig 10608 bp, 11 predicted proteins | sample LantaG_FD_87015 | JGI IMG/M metagenome (GOLD analysis project Ga0114918, IMG submission 87015) | Deep subsurface microbial communities from Baltic Sea to uncover new lineages of life (NeLLi) - Landsort_02402 metaG | ecosystem: Environmental > Aquatic > Marine > Oceanic > Sediment | place...
AAAAAACAACAAAAAAAAAAAAAACCCCCCCCCCCCCCTCCTTTTTTTTTTCCCTTTTTTCCCCCCTCTTCCCCCCCCCCCCCCCCCCCCCAACAAAAGAGAAACTCCTCCTCCTCTAAAGCACGTAGCGAGACAGGTCCTGCCTCTGCAGCAGGTCGCCCATCCTCTCCTTCACAAACTCCTCATCAACCTCGACCACTGCCGTCGCAGAAGCTGAAGAAGCTGCATCACTTGCCGCCGCTGCCGCTTCCGCCCTGGCCTTGGCCGCGGTCTCCGGCGCGTCGAAAGAGACCAGCTCCAGCACGCGCTCCAGCACCGTGTGCAGCCGGCGGGCGCCGATGTTGTCGAGCGCCGCGTTCGCCTCGGCGGCGGCCTCGGCGATGGCCCGCGCGGCGCCGTCGGTGAACCGGAGGTCGACGCCCTCGGTCGCGAGCAGGGCGCGCTGCTGGTGGAGCATGTTGGCCTCGGGCTCGGTCAGGATGCGGTAGAAGTCGTCGGCTAAGGGGTTTGGAGGGGTTTGTTTCGAAGAGAAGAAGAAGAAGAGGAAGAGGAAGGTGAGAAAACAAACAAAGGCGAAAAAAAAACGTTGTTTTCCGGAAAAAAAAATCCGACCTCTCCCGCCCCCCTCTCTCCCTCTCCTTCCTCCCAACAACAAACCACTCACCGGTCAGCGCCTTGAGCTCCACCCTGATCGGCAGCCTCCCCTGCAGCTCCGCCAGCATGTCGCTCGGCTTGCACGCGCTGAAGGCCCCCGAGCAGATGAACAGCATGTGGTCGGTCGAGACGTTGCCGTGCTTGGTCGCGACGACCGACCCCTCGATGATCGGCAGCAGGTCCCGCTGCACGCCCTCGGAGCTCGCGTCGGCTCCTCCGCCGCCGTAGCGCGTCTCGTGGTTGACGACGATCTTGTCGATCTCGTCGATGAAGACGATGCCGTCCGACTCGGCAGAGAGCACGGCCTCGCGGGCGACGGCCTCGGGGGAGATCAGGCGCTCGGCCTCAGCCTCCTCGACGAGCGCGCGCGCGTCGGCGACGCGCATCTCGCGGCGGTTGCTGTCGGAGCTCGACGAAAAACTCCCTCCGCCTCCACCTCGGCCTCCACTTCCTCCGCCTCGGCCGCTGCCTCCCAGCAGCTTGTCAACGCGCATGATCACCTCCTGGACGGCGATAGCCCCCGAGGCGTTGTCCAGGGGGATACCGGAGAGCGGAGAGCGGCCCCCGCCGGTGGCAGCTCCTCCGGCCGTCCCCGCTGCACCTCCCGCCGCTCCTCCAGCTCCAGCTGCTCCTCCCGGCCCAAACAGCCCGGCGGCACCTCCGAGCCCTCCGAGTCCCCCGAGAGCCCCGCCTCCAACACCACCACCCATCCCGCCCAATAACCCCCCAGGAGGCATCTCTATCGCCACCTTCCTCTCGTCGAGCGCTCCCGAACGATAGAGCTCCCTGAACGCGTCGACTGTCGCGCGTCCCGCGCCCTCGCCGCAGAGCGCGACGAGAATCCTCTCCTCCACCGCGGCGGCGATCCTGCGCCGCAGCCTGTCGCGGGCGCGCTCGCGCGCGCGCTGCACGCTGGCGTCGACCAGGTCCCGGATGATCGAGTCGACGTCGCGGCCGTGGAAGCCCACCTCCGTAAACTTGGTGGCCTCGACCTTCACAAACGGCGCGTCGGCGAGTTTGGCCAGGCGCCGGGCGACCTCGGTCTTGCCGCAGCCCGTGGGCCCGATCATCAGGATGTTTTTCGGGACGATCTCGGTCCGCAGGGCCTCGGGCACGCGGCGGCGCCTCCAGCGGGCGCGGAGGGCGTTGGCGACGGCGCGCTTGGCGTCGGGCTGTCCCACGATGTGGCGGTCGAGGCGAGCGACGACCTCCGAGGGGGTCAAAGAGGCGTCGGGGCCCTCGTCTTCGTCTTCGTTTTGCTGGTTGAAGGCGCTGCTGCTTGCTGCGGGCTTTGCCGCCTCGGTTGTCGGTGGAGGAGGCGGCGAGGGGTCTTCCGGGGGCGGCGCGACGGCGGCGGCGTCGGCCGAGAAGGAGCGCTTGGCGTTGGCGTCGGGATTGAAAAAGCGGGTCGAGGTCGAGGTCGAGGAGGTCGAAGAAGCGAGCGCGGCGGCGAAATTGCCGATCGACGTCGGCGTCGTCGAGAGAGCCTGCGAAGAGAAAAAAAGAGAGTTGTTGTTTTTCGGTTGATTGTGTTTCAATTCTAGTTAAGTGAGGGAGGAGAAGCAGCAATGGACGAGTCTCATCGTGTGGCGCAAGCAGAGAGGCAGGCGAAGGGACAAGCGAAGGAGGGGCGCGATGGAAAAGAAGCCCTCTCTCTCTCGCTCGCTCGCTCGACCTCCGACGAGGACCGGACGACGCTCGATTGGAGTTCTTCCTCCTCCCGTTTCTCCCCCTCTTCTGCCCGTCAAAAACCGTACCTGCGCCTGCGAGAGCGAAGCGCTCAAGCCTCCGAAGGTCGAAGATCCGGCGACGGGGCCCAGGGCGCGCGCCAGGGCGCGCCAGCGGGCAGACATTGGAAAGAGATTTTTTTTTTCCCCTTTTGATTTCACACCAGGAGGGCGCACGAAAAAAGCGAAGAAGAGTTGCTCTTTCGCTTGCGTTTCGGCCCTCTGCTCGCTTGCTGACCGAGGCGAGAGACTGCGCGCGTGAGAGAGCTAGACGGGGAGTGGCTTGGGACGAAGGAGAAGAGGCTTGCGGAGCGCGTGCTCTTGTTTTTTTTTTAAAAATGCTTTTTTTCTTTTTTCAATTTGTGACGAGACTCTCGACGCTCCACACGCTCTGTTTCTTTCTCTTCGACCTCCTCCTCCTTCCTATCCTCTCCTCGAAGTTCTGTCAAGTGCTACTGCTGCCGCCGCAAGAGAAGGGCTCCTTTTTCTTCTTCGTTGCGTGCGTTGTTGTTACAAGTTTTTTTTTTGAAAATCCGGAATATGACAAGAAGAGAAAAACAAAGCTCCTCTTCAGACCTTTGCCTTCTCCGCCTCGGCCGCCTTCTCCCGCACCAGCTCCACGATCGCCCTCCGAGTCCTCTTCTCCAGCCTGGCGAGCTTCGGGGCGATGTCCCTCTTCAGGTCCCACGCGGGCTTCTTGGGGGCCACCGCGGCGAGCAGGGCGGCGTCCTCCTCGGCGGTCCGCTGGTGCTGCTGCTGTTTCGAGGAAGAAGGAGCAAAGGTCGCGCCGGCGCCGACCGTCGCGAGGAGGTCGCCCTTCTCCGGGACCGCGACCGCGTCCGGCAAAGCCGCGTCCGGGGCCAGAGCGGCGGGGACGGTCAAGGAGGCCGCCTCGATCTTCTTGTCGGTGGGGGCGTAGTTGCGGAAGCGGAGGACGGGGGCGTCGGCGTCGGGTTCGTCGTTTGCTTCTTCTTCAGGTTTGTTCGGAGCACCCGTCGCCGTCGCCTTGGCCGTCGCAGCTTTGCCGGCAGCATCGCCGTCATCTCCTCCTCCTTTCTCCTCCTCCACGGCGCCTGCCGCGGACGCCTCCTCGCGCAGGCGCTTGAGCCTCTCGCGTCGCTCGTCTCCTGCCATGAGAGATTTGTCACAGAGAGAGAGCGCGTCCCTTGGAGAGAAAAAAGAAGAGCGCGAAAATCGAGACGTCGATGTCTTTTTTCTCGCTCGGAAAAAAAAAAATGGAAAAAACTCGCTTCTCCTCTTTTTTTTTCTCTCTCTCTTCGTTTTTTCGAATTTTCGTTACACCCAAAAGTCGCCGCGCCTTGAACCAAAAAAGATAAAAGAAAAAGACTAGTGATAATCACGGAACAGAAAAGAAAGAGACGAAAGCCAAAGAAGAGAAAACAATTTCAAGCCCTGTTTGCCCACGAGGCCGCGTCCCTCTTCCCAGCTCCTCCGCCCGCGCCTACGCCCGCCGGCCTCACTCCTCCGGCAACCTCCGCCGGGAGCTCCACCTCCTCCGCTGCGCCGTAGAACCCTTCCAGGTCGTAGAACTCCCTCTGGTCCGGAGTGAAGCAGTGCATCACCACGTCCCCGAAGTCCAGGACCTCCCAGGGGGACCTCCCGGCGCCTCGGGCCCCGCCCAGGTCTCTGCCAAACCTCTCGGAGCCGGCCGCCTGCTCCGACTTGGCCAAAACCGCGCCCAATTGCGGCCTCGAGTAAACCGTGCACAGCACCATGTAGGAGGTCCAATACACCAAAGGAGCGACGTGGAGGACGACGACGTCGGAGGCCTTGGTGTCGGCGGCGACGCGGGCGAGCTCGAGGGCGAGGGCACGGGCGTCGTCCTCCTCCTCTTCTTCTTCGGCGGCGGCGGCCGAAGAAGAAGAAGGGGTCGAAGCGGCGGCGACCTCAAACTCTTCTTCAACCTCTTCCTCTTCCTCCTCCTCTTCTTCTTCTCTGGGCTTGACGTCCTCCGAGAAAGCCATCGCCAGCTCCTCTGCCGTGAGCTCGAGGGAAGGGTCGTCTTCTTCCTCTTCCTCTTCGTCGCTGGGGTCGTCAGAGTCCGAGGCCCGGAGCGCGGCCGGCGTCGTCGACGGGAGCGACAGCAGCAGGTTGGTAGTCGCCAGCGGCGACGGCGACGGCGGAGAGAGCAGCCTCTGCTGCTGCTGCTGGCTCGAGACGAGCCTGCGCCGGCGCTGGAGCCGGAACTCGGAGCTGGATGGGTTCAGGGCTCTTGTCGACACCGGCGCGCGGCGCGCGAGATAGGGAGAGGGCCCGAAAGCGGCGGGAGCGGCGGCGGGAGTGGAGGAAGAAGAAGCAATGGGCATGCCGCTGCTGCCGCTGCCGCTGCGCCGCTGGCGGCTCAACGAATGTGGGCAAGAACGAGAGTTCGTGCTGGCGCCCAGCGCCTGCGGGACGCTGGTTCCGCCCCGCGTCAGCGACGACGTGGCATGCATCTTGGTTGCTTGTGCTTGCTGCGCGAATGGAAGGGCGCAGAGAATGCGTCAAGAGGCGTGTCGGAAGCAAAAAAGAAATGGAGCCTCGAATGGAAAAATTGAAGTTTTGAGAGAAGCGAGAGCTTGTCGCGAGAACGAAAAAAAAAATCACTTTTTTGTTCTGCTCTCGTTCTTCTTCTTCCGCGTCCCTTCTTCCGCGCTCCACACAGGGGCGCGCGCCTCTCTCCGCTTGATTCCGATCCTCGCGATACGCGCTTGATAATCTTTTCACACCTGGAAAGCTCCAGAGACGACCAGAGGGCGGCGTTTCTTCGCACACGATGAGGACGACGAGGCCGATGCCCCTCCTCGCATCGGCGATCGCATCGATCTTCCTCTTCCTCTTTTCCTCTTCTTCTCCCTCCCTCTTCGCCCTCGCCGACAACGTCGCCGTCAAGCTCCCCGCGGGCGCCAGCCCCGGAACCTTCATGCCCTTTGTGTTCGGAGGGGTGCACACTCAGAAAGGTGGGTGTTGGAAGAAGGAAAGAGAGAGAGAGAGAATGATTTTGAGAAAGTTGTTTCCATCTTGTCGATCCTGCTCTCTCGCTCCTTCTTGCTCTCCTTCTTCTTCTTTTTCCTCTCGAACCCCACGACACCACCAACCAACCAACCAACCAACCAACCAACCAACCAACCAACCAACCAACCAACCAACCAACCAACCACCTCTCCCTCCGCAGAGAAATCCCCGGCCTACCTCGAAGAAGTCACCGAGCCGCGCTACGTCGTCGAGGTGTCCTCTGTCCCCGAGAAGAAAGGAGAGGGAGGAGGAGAAGAGGAAGGAACAGAGAGCGCCTTTTCTTCTCCGGCTCCTCCTTCTTCTTCTTCTTCTTCTTCTTCGGCAACGGAACCAGAAGCAGCGGCAGCGAAGAAGAGGAAGAAGAGCCAAAGGCGAACCGTCTCGCTCGCCGACCGCGCGGGACGCCCCTTCGAGTGCTCCATCCCCGCCGCCGCTCCCGGGGATGGCGGCGACGCCGAAGGCAACGGAGCCGAAGGAGGAGCCAACTCCCCCGAGCCTTCCCCTTCCCCTTCGCCTCTCTCCTTGCTCCGCTCGCTGGAGGGCGCCTGCCTCTATCGGATAGAGGACTCCTGGTGGACCTTCGAGCTCTGCTTCGAGCGGCACGTGCGGCAGTTTCACCGCGAGGGGCCCGGCGGGGTGTCGGCGGAGTTCTGGCTCGGGAAATGGGGGAGCAGCGGAGGTTCTTCCTCTTATAACATCTCTCTCTCGAAAGACCGCTCGGCTGCTGCCCTGGGAGGAGGAGAGCCCTCCTTCGTCTCTTCATTCTACGGAGGCGGAGACCCCTGCGACCTATTGAACGGCAAACCGCGGAGGGCGGAGGTGCGCTTCGTCTGCCACGAGCAGCCCGCGCCGACGCAGCCGCAGAGGCCGCCCGCCGCCGCAGATGGGAGCGGCGGCTCTTCTGCTCCTCCTCAGCAGCCCCCTACCCCTCTGGTGCAGCCTCCACCGAACGTGATCCTCTCGGCGAAGGAGCACTCCACGTGCAGCTACGAGATCGTGGTCGGGGTCAACGCGCTGTGCGGCCACAGAGGCTTTAAAGCCGAGGAGCCGGCAACTTCAACGATCGAGTGCCGGCCCGTTTTGTGAGTTGATTTCGATTTTGGGTTTTTTCCCCATTGTAAATTCTAAGGATACTGATCCCTTTTCATTTGTTTGTTTGTTTGTTTGTTCTTACAAGGAGGAAGGGAAAGAATATTATGAATGCGGAAAGACACTGATAGAGAAGAGAAAGAGATTTCTCGTTTTCGTTTTCATTTCGTTGTTTTTCTACTCTAACTCTAGCCGCCCGAAGAGGCGGGCGCGACGACCACGATCCTCACGGCCCCGTCCGCGGCAGCGTCCTCCTCTTCTTCGTCGTCGAAGAGCACAGGCGAAGAAGAAGCAGCTTTCTCCTTGACGCCTCCTCCAAAGCCGCTGCTGCTGCTCAGCTCCACCGCCTCCGCCGCCGACGACACTAATCGATAACTCTCTTTCTCCTCCTCTTGCATCGCCGCCAGCTCCCCCGGCGGAGGCAGCACCCTCGTGTATACGAAAGAAGAGGCCACCAAACCCAAACTCACGAGGAAAAAGGGCAAGAACTGCCCCAGCGGAGGGCGGAGACTTGTGGAGGCGAAGCCCCACAGTCCCCCCCCGAGCGCAGGACCGACGGCGCGGACGAAGCTGGCCAATGTCTGCCCTGCCCCGTTGACGAGCCCGATCGACTCCCGCGGGGCGGCCTCGTTCACCAAGACCATCGAGCTGGTGAAGGCGTTGTTGGCGAAGCAGCTCCGGAGGACCAGCAGCAGCGAGAAAGAGGCGGAGCGCGGGAAGCCAGGAGGGAGCAAACTCGGCGCGGCGAGAGAGACGCAGAAAGGCGCCATCCCCGCCAGGCCGCACTGCGCTGCCCTCAGGGTTCCGACCCTCTTCTGCAGCTTGAAGTAGCCCAGCTGCGACCACAGGATCAGCGCCACCCCTCCCACAGCGAGCGGCGGCGCCAGCTCCGAGGGCTGCCAGCCCAAACCTCCGTCCTTCTCCGCCGCCGACGAGAAGATCGGAACCAGCTCGTCGAGGAGGTTGAACAGGAAGGCGACGCAGCCGTAGCCGCAGAGCGTGAGGCGCACCTGCGGAAGCTGGTGCCAGGGCATTGTCGTTGTCGTTATTGTCTGGACGGAGGTGGTGGTGGGGTTTTCGGCGGGTTGGCGAAGAGGAGAAGGAGCAGAAGGCGAAGAAGAAGGCGAAGGCAAAGGGGTCCCGTTGCTGCTCTCGATCCCCTTCTCTGCGTCGTCGCCCGAGGCCCCGAACGCGCTCGGAGGCGCCCTGGGCTGCTCTCTGAGCCTGGCCGGGGACGATGTCGTCGTCGAAGAGGAGGAGGGGGGAGGAGCAGGAGAGCGCTGCTGCGGAGAAGGGGCCAGCAAGCCGGAACGCTCTCCTCCTCGCTCTGCTGCTCCGCCTCCTCCTCCTCCTCCTTCGACCTTCGAGAGCTCCAGAGCACCGCCGTTCTCATTCTCTCCTCCTCCTCCTCCGTTCCCGTTCCCGTTCCCGCTCCGCAGCGCGCCAGCCCCGACCAGCGCGTAGGGGCTCGAGAACGTCATCACCCTCCTCAGCGACCTGAACGAAGAGGAGGAAGAGAGAAGGTTGTTCCCCCGTTGCTGCTGCTGCCGCTGCTGATGCCTCTTCCTCTCGACGAGCGACGGCAGCGTCTCCTCGAGCACGAGCGTCGCGTTGACGATCGCCAACGCCGACAGGGCCGCAGCGACCACGCAGGGGAACAGGTACGGGTGGCGGCGGAACAGGCCGTCGCTCGTCATCGTGGAAGTGAGATCGGAAGCAGAAGAAGCGGAAGAAGAAGCGGAAGAGGAAGAAGAAGAAGCGGAGCGGCAGAGCGCTGGCGAGCGAGACACCCAGCTGCTGCTGCCGGCGCAGGGGTCCGCGAGCGCGCCCAGCGCCGGTCCCACGATGGTCCCGCACCCCCAAGCCAGCGCCAGGATGCTCATGGGACCGGACTGCTTCCCGGGCGGCGACGACTCGGCGATCACGCACTTCAGCATAGTAAAGGTCGAGTTGAACGCGCCGCCGACGAACCTAGCCGCCGCGGCGGCGAGCAACGAGCGGCTGCAGCCGAACGCGAGCACCGACAGGCCCGACGACAGCGCGCTCAGCGCCAGCAGCGGCCTGCGCCCCAGCCCGGCGTCGCTCGCTCGGCCCCAGAGCATCGATGTCAGGAACTGCGCCAGCGACCAGCACGCGGCGATCGCCCCGGTCTCCCAGCCGATCGTGGCCTCGCTGCTCCCTTCCGGGCTCATCGAGCGCACGAGGAAGATGGCGAGGGCGTAAGGGAGCGTGGTGTGGACGCCCTCGACGAACTGGCACATCCTGTTTTTTTTTTTTTTGGGTTTTTCGTTTTTGGAAGTGGATTGGAGGAAAAGGTCGGGGTTGAGAGAGAGAGAGAGAAATGGGCGTTGGTATCGAAAGAGAGGAAAGAGACAGATCGAGAAACGAACGGCGGCATGCGTCCTCTCTCTCCGCGCTCTCTCTCTCTGCTCTCTCACCAGATGGCAAAGATCTGCTTGCGCGACACGGTCTTCGCGGGAGCCGTCGTCTTCGTCGTGGCCGTGCCGCCTCCCGAAGCGGGCGGCATCCTTGGGAAAAGACGCGCGGGAATCGGGAAAAAAGCTTCTGGAGTTTTTTTTTTGCCGTCCGTGGTTGTGGCCGGGTCGTCGACTCGAGAAATTTTCGGCGTTTTTTTTCCTCCGCCGTCGTCGTCCTTTGGCCTTCATGTCTGAAATTTTCATAATCGCCTTTTCCACCTTTCTAGCCAAACTCTCTCTCTGTCTCTCTCTTCCCCCCAAAGAATTGACGCCGTCCGATCTCATTCGCAAAAGCCTCGAGACGGAGTCGCAACAATGCCGAAAAACCAAGCACCAGAGGTCACAGTCAAGGGCCCGGAGCAAGCAGCAGCTTCCTCATCTTCGACTGCGGCGACGACGGCGACGGCGACCGGACATCCTCTTCCGCCTTCTTCTCAACCGCAGCAAACCCAGCTCCCGCCTCCTCCTCCTCCGCCCGGCAGCTACGTCGGCGGGCCGCCCCCGCAGTACCCGCCCCAATACATGCTCCCGCCTCCTCCGCAGCGCCCCCCGCTGCCGTCGCCGCAGGCCTCGGCGATGCTCACCTGCGTCTCCGTGCTGTGGGCCTTCCTGCTGCCGCCCGTGGCGGTCGCGCTGCGCGGCGCGCCGTGCAGCGTGATCATGCTCAACGCGCTGCTGACGTTCTTCCTGTGGGCTCCCGGGGTCATCCACGCGCTGTGCGTGATCGGTCTAATCGGTGAGATGGAGAGAGATAGAGAGATGGATAGATGGAGAAATGGAGAGAAGAGAGAGAAGACAGAGAAGAGGGAGAAGAGACATAGGGAGAGAGAGAGAGAAAAAAAAAACTGGCAACGGAAAAAAACAACCCCTTCTCAAACTCACCTTTTTCTTTGAAAATAAACACACTCGCCAAAAAAAAAAAAAAAATAGGCGGCGCCGAGGAGGCCGCGTGGGTAAGCAGGAAGTTTTGAATTTGATTTACTGGAGCGACTGGAACTCGCAAATGAAAAAGGAGAAGGAAAAAGAAAAAACCCCGGGTTTTTGATTTCATCTTCTGATGAGAAAACTCTCACCCTTTCTCTTCCCAACTTCCAACCACAATAAAACACGCACTTCCTCCCCCCCCCGCCCCCCCCCCACACACAGCAACAACAACAGCAACAGCAGGCCTACCAGCTGGGAGCGATGCAGGCCTCTTCCGGAGGCGGAACAGCGCTGCCGCCTCCTGGGCAGCAGCAGATGTCGCCTCCCTACCATTTCTCTGGGGGATACCAACCGGGCATGGCCGTGCCCCCTCCCCCTCCTCCCGCTTACGCGTACCAGCACCAGCCGCATGCGCACCCTCAGCAGCACCAGCAGGCATCGGCGCTGCCCCAGCAACAAGCGGCTCCTCCAGCTCCTCCTCCTCCCGCCGCCGCCGCGCCCTCCGCTCCTTCCGCGGCGACGCCCTCGCCGGCCCCGACTGCCGAAGCCCCCGGCACGCACGCCGTGCCCGCGGCCAAGCCCGGGGCCGCCGGCACGATCAACTACCCGAAGGTGTGAGGAGAGGGAACAGAGAGAGAGGAAGAGAGAGAGAGAGAGAGAGAGAGAGAGAGAGAGAGAGAGAGAGAGAGAGAGAGAGAGAGAGAGAGAGAGAGAGAGAGAGA
>Ga0114918_10005758_pt1 | contig 10606 bp, 5 predicted proteins | sample LantaG_FD_87015 | JGI IMG/M metagenome (GOLD analysis project Ga0114918, IMG submission 87015) | Deep subsurface microbial communities from Baltic Sea to uncover new lineages of life (NeLLi) - Landsort_02402 metaG | ecosystem: Environmental > Aquatic > Marine > Oceanic > Sediment | place: Baltic...
CGGGCCGCCCCACCCCGCGCGCCCGGGGGCCCACCGGGGCCCCTCAGTTTTGGCGGGGGGGGCGCGGGGCTTGCGTTTGGAATTTTTTTTAGGGTTTTTTTTCTACTTTTTTTTTTTTTTTTACTTTTTACTGATGATGAAACCAAAAAACGAAAAAGAATTGAACGAAAAAATAGAAAAGATCGAAAACCCTCTTTCTTTTAAACAACCACGACTCCCGCCGCCGCTCCCTTGACCTTCTCGATCGCAGCATCCGGATCCACGCCCACCATCTCCTTCGTGACCTCCCACAGCTTCTTGGCCGTATCCAAGTCGTAAGAGGCGGGGTTCGAGGCCCTCGGCGCAGAATCCACAAAGTACTTGCCCGAGACGCCCTCGACCTCGGGGGAGCTACAGAGGAAGATGCTGGTCTGCGCCCCTTGCTCCGGAGTCTTCAGGAAGGGGCTGGTGAGGAGGGCCGCGAGCTTGCCCAGGGGGGAGGCCGTGGCTGGGTCTGTTTTGTGGATGGGATGGGATAGGATGCGGAGGGGAAGGGGGGGGGGCTGGAAAGAGAAAGAGAAAGAGAAGAGGTTGAGAGCTTTTTTTCCTTCTTCTTTTGACCTCGACGAAATCAAAAGAAAAAAAAGGAAAAAAAAAAAGAAGAAAAGAGAAAACTTTTCCTTACCAAACAGATACCTCGCCAGCTCCGTCTTCACGACTCCAGGGTGCAGCGCGTTCGACGTCAGCCTGTTGCTCCCCGGAACTTCCCCCGTCCTCCTCGCCAGCTCGTAGGCAAACAAGATGTTGGCGAGCTTGCTCTGGCCGTAAGCACCCCAGGCGGAGTAAGTTCTTTCGCAGTTGAGGTCTGAAAAGTCGATCTTGCCAAACTGGTGCGCGCTCGACGCCACGGTCACCACACGCACGGCCTCTTTGGCATCTCCGGTGGTTGCAGTCTCCAGCAGTAGCGGCAGGAGCCTCCAGGTCAGGGCGGCGTGCCCCACGTGATTCACCCCCAGCTGGTACTCGAATCCGTCCTTTGTCGTTTCTCTCTCCGGCAGGGCCATCACCCCTGCGTTGTTCAGGAGCACGTGCAGAGATTTTCCCGAATCCAGCACCGCGGCGCTGAAGTCCTTGACAGACTCGAGAGAGGAAAGGTCCAACAGAGCAGAGTCGTTGTCGGGGAGGGAGACGGAGACGCCTGGGGCGGCGACCTCTCGGACTGCGGCCAGCGCGCGGCTCGCTTTCGAGGCGTCCCTGCATCCCAGGACGACGTCGAAGCCGCCCCGCGAGGCGAGGGTCCTGGCTGCGACGAGGCCGATGCCCGTGTTGGCGCCCGTGATGAGGACGGTCCTGTTGTTCTGGTTCGTGGACTCGGCCTTGACGATGACAGAAGAAGTGCGCCTGAGAAAGAGAGAAACAACAAAAAAGATTTTTTGTTGTTGATTTCGTCAAGGTTTTTTTCGACGTTGGTTTGATGCCTTTTAGATCTTTCCATCTCTCGCTTCCTTTCTTTCCTCTCTCTTGTCAATTTCGATCTCCCTTACCTCGAGCTGTGACGCATCTGAGGGCCTGAGACCGACTGGCGGAGAGGAGCCAGGGAAGAGAGCATGGCTGGTGTAGAAACCAAGGGCGTTTCGATCACAAGTTTTTTCCCATCGATGTCGAGAGAGGCGCGTGGCAAAGTGAATTTCGAGGTTTTTTGATTTTTTTGCATCTTTTTTCAACCCCGACCCTCTCTTTTTCCCGTTTCGTGTGTTTATGTCAATTCTCTCTATCTCCAATTCTCTCTCTCTTTTTTTATGTTTGTGGTTTTGATGTTGGTACTGTGTGTGCTGTCGCGAAGAAAAGAAAAGAGCAAGCAAAAAAAGAGATCCCTCCCCAATTCTCTTGTCTCTTCAAACGGCAGCCCTCCTCTTTTCCGCCGCCGCTCCGGACCCGCCGCCGGGCTCGCAGACGCTCACGATCTTCTCCAGGATCCGCAGCTCGACGCTGGCCGCCACGCCGCCGACGCTCTTCGACGCCGCCGCCCCGTTGTTCTTGCTGCTGCTGCTGTTCTCTTTGGCGCTCTCGATGTCGGAGACCAGGGCGCAAAGGGCCTCGGAGGCGCTGGCCTTGGCCGAGGCGAGCGACGCCGCGAGCGCCTCCCGAGTCATCGTCGAGGGAGCAGCTTTTGAACCTGCTCCTCCCCTGCCTGCCTTGGCCGCGGCGTCCTTCGCGCCGGGAGTGGCCATCAGCGGGGAACCAGCGAGAGAGGCCGGAGGAAGAGAGGCGACAGCCCTGGCGTTGTCTGCCCCCAGGGCGCGGGCGGCGAGGAAGCGGACACACTGCTCGAGAGCGAAACGCTCACGCAGCAGCGTCGTCGCCTCTGCCCTCAGCTCGACCAGCTCTTGTTTTTGCCTGAGGTGGTAGTGGAGCTTCTGCTTCGGGTTGGAGTGGCCCCCGGCGAAGGAAGAGGGAGAAGGGGAACGGTCGTCTTCGTCTTCATTGTCGCCATCACCTCCACCGCTGCTGGTGCTCCTGCCGCGCGCGCTCAGGTCCGCGGCGGCCGCGGCGGCGTCGGCGTGGACCGCCGCGTCGGCCTCGGCGGCGGCGAGCCTCGCCACCAGCGCCTCGTTCTCCTGGGCCAGCCTCGCGACCTCCAGGGCGATGGCAGATGAAGAAGGGTCAGAAGGTGTCGCTTGAGAAGAAGAAAAGGGGAGGTTGGAGTGGTTTCCTCCTCCTGCAACCAGCATGACGCTGCTCCTCCTGCGCGCCGCGGCGTCGCGCGCGTCGGCCGCCGCCAGCGCGGCCCGGCACCGGTCGAGCTCGCCCCTGAGCGCGTCGTCGCCGGCCTTGGCCTCCCGCGCCGCCCTCAGATACGCGTGCGCCTCGTCCTGCGCCGTCAGCAGCTCCTCTTCGCGCTGGGCGCCCATGGCTTCGGCTGCCCCCAGGGCCTCGAGGGTGGTCCCCAGCTCCCTGCGGAGCTCCTCGACCTGCGAGCGCAGGGCCGCAGCGTCGGACGACGCGCGGGCCGCCTGCGCGTGCGCAGCGTCTGCGGCGGCAGAGGCCGCGTCGGCGTCGTCGCGGACTCGGGCGCACTCTCCGCGGGCCGCGTCGCGGGCCTTCGAGGCGTCGGCTAGGGCGGAGGTCGCGGCGGAGGCCTCCTGGCGGGCCTCCTGGGCCTGGAGCTGGGCCTGAGCCGCCGCTTCTTTCGCAATGTCGAGCTCGACGAGCGCGTCGCTCGCGGCCGAGGCGACTCGGGCTTCGGCCTCGGCGCGGAAGCGGGCAAAGGCCGCCTCCGTGGCGGCTGCTTCTTCCCTGGCCTTTTCGACCAGTTGGGTGTGAGCAGCAGACTCGGCCTTGGCGTGCTTGAGCTGCTCGGAGAGGGCGTCGAGCTCCGCCTGCGAGGCCGCGGCGGAAGACCGGAGGCGAGACGCAGCGTCTTCGACGAGCTTTTCGGCCTCGGCGAGCCTCCCTCGCAGCTCCGCCACTGTCTCCCTGGCCTCGGAGGACACGGAAGACTTGTTCTCCTCCGCCTCGGCCAGCGCGAGCTCCAGCCTCTCCACGGCGGCGCGGCGCTCCTCCTCGACCCTCTCCAGCGAGTCCTCGTGCTCGTTCGCGAGCCTCTCGAGCTGCTCGCGGAGCTGCGAGACGGCGGCGTCTCCGTCGGCGCGCGCCGCGGCGTCTGCCGCCGCAGAGGCCGCCGCCCTCGCCTCGGCCAGCTCTCGCCGGAGCTCTTCTTCGGCCTTTGCTTTCGTCTTTGAAACAGCAGCGGCGACGGCGGCGTCGACGGCTTCGGCAGTGGCCTTGCCCGAAGCCTCGTCCGAGATCCTCAGCAGGTCCATCTTGGAGTCCGCGAGCGACTTTTCGAGCTCGGCGCACTTCTTCTGCATCCCTTCGAGCGCGGCCTCGGCAAACTCGGCGTCGGCCGCCGCGGCCCTCTGCGCCGACCCCAGCTCCGCCCGGAGCTCCTGCTCTACCGTGGTGGCGGCCGCCCTCGAGGACTCGAGCTGCGCCACGAGCCCGTCGTAGTCCTGCGCCGCGGCCTTGCGCAGCTCCTCGAGGTCGGCCATCGAGGCCTCGGCGTCCCTGCGGGCGTCTGCGACCTTGGACTCGAGCTCGCTCTCGCGCGCGGCGGCGCCGGCCTCGACGGCGGCGACGGCCCTGGCCGCTTGTTCCTTATCGGCAGCGGCGGTAGCAGCGGCAGAGGCAGCAGCAGCAGCAGAGCGAGAAGCTTCTTCGACAGCAGCGTCCCTCTCCTTCAGGGCGGCGTCGCGAGCGGCGAAGGCAGCGTTGCGGGAGGCGGTCGCCGAGGCCAGCTCCTCGGCCAGAGAACGAGCCCGCTCCGACGCCGCGGCGAGCCGCTCCTCGAGCTCCTCGGCGCGCGCCGTCGCGAGCTCGGTCGCCTCCTCGGCCCTCGAGCGGGCCTGCTGCAGCTCGGCGGCCAGCGCTCCGGCCTCGGCGTCCCTGTCCCTCAGGCAGGCCTCGAAGTCTGCGCGGAGCCTGGCCGCGGTCTGCGTCTCGGCCTTGGAGGCGGCGGCTTTACCTGCCTCCGCGGCCGCGGCGTCGCGCGCAGACCGCAGCTCGTCGGCCTGCCTCGCGGCGTCGGCCGTCACCACCAGGACCTTTTCTTCTGCAACCTGCCTCTCGCGGGCGGCCTCGGCCGCGGCGGCCTCCGCGGCGGAGCGGGAGAGCTTGGCCTCTGCGCGGGCAGCCTCTGCCTGGGCACGTAAGGCTTCGAGCTCGGTGGCCGCCTCGGCGGCAGCAGCTTGTGAACTTTCGAGCTCGGCCTCGGCAGCCTCGGCACGTGCCGCGGCCATCTCCAGAGCTTCCCCGGCCTGCTTTTCCAGCTCCTGCTCCCTGCGCGCCGCGGCCTCGAGCTCCGCCGCGGCCTGCTGCCTCGCCAGGGAGACCTGCTGGGAGGCCTCCTGGCGGACGGCGACCTTCGCAGACTCGAGCGCCGCCTCGAACTCGGCGCGCGCGCGGGCGATCGCGGCGTCAGCGTCGGCTTTGGCCCTTGTCTCGGCGGCGCGAGAGGCCTCCTCGACGCGCTCCTCGGCAGCCCTCGAGGCGGCAGCGACGGCGTCCGAGGCTTCAGAACGAGCCTTTTCCACCTCGATGCAGGCGAGCTCGTGGGCCTCGAAGGCCTCTGCGCGAGCTTTCGAGAGATCCGCCAGGGCGGCCTCTGCCGCAGCTTTCGCGGAAGTCTCGGCCTCGCGGGCGCGGAGAAGGTCGGCCTGGAGCCCACGGGCGCGCTCCACCGCCGCCTTGACCTCGGCGTCGGCAGCCCTCGTGGCCTCGAGGACGGCAGCCTCGCCGGCGGCCCTGACCGTCTCCAGGTCCCGGCGGGCGGCGGCGGCAGAGTCCGCGGCGTCTGCGGCCGAAGCGTGCGCCTCGTCCCTCTCTGCCCTCGCGGCGGCCAGGACCGCGGCGGCCTCGTCCGCGGCCGTCGCGGCGGCGGCGCGCACCGAAGCGACCTGCGCCGCGGCGTCGCGGCGGACGACGCCGCACTCTGCCTCGGCCTCTTCGACCGAGCGCCTGGCCTCGAGCTTGGCCCGGGAGACGCTTTCCTCTGCCGCGCGCAGGCGGGCTGCGACTGATTCTTTCGAGGCGCCCGCAGAGGCGCGGGCCGCGGCAACGTCGCCCGCGGCGCGCGCCTCGGCCTCCGAAGCTGCGGCGCGGGCGGCGTCGAGGTCGGCGGCGAGGCGGTCCGCGCGGTCGGCGGCCTCGCGCGAGGCGTCGGCTGCGGCGGCGGCCAGGGCATCGGCGCGAGCGACGGCGGCCGTCGCCCTCTGCTCCGCCTCTCTCTGGCGACTCTCGGCGCGCTCCGCGGCAGCAGAGAAGCTCGAGGCCAGGGCCCTCGCTTCAGCCAAGGCAGACTCCAGCGCCTCGGAGGCCCCCGTCGCCCTGGCGCGGGCGGCGTCGGCGGCGGCCGCCGCGGCCTCGGCGCGCCCGACCCTCGCCTCGAGTGCCGTCGCCCGCTCCGAGACCGCCACCAGCTGCCTCTTGGCGGAGTCCGCGGCCTCGCAGGCCCGCGCCTGCGCGACCACGGCCTCGGCCAGCAGCGCATCCTTGGCCGCGGCGGCGGCGCGGGCCGAGGCGGCGTCGTTCCGCAGCCGCAGCGAGTCGGCCCTGGCCGAGGCGGCCTCGGCCTCGGCCCTCGCGCGGGCCGAGTCGACGCCCGAGGCGCGCTCGCTGGCGGCGTCCAGGGCGGCCGCACCTTCGAGCCTGGCGGCGTCGACGGCCCCGCGGGCGTCGTCGAGCTCCTGGCGGGCCAGCGCCGCCCTCTTGTCGGCGGCGGCGGCGCTGCGCTCGGCCTGCGAGGCCTGCTCTTCCAGAGAGGCGATCCTGCGTTGTGCCTCGGCGAGCTTGGCCTTGGCCGTGGCGAGCTCGGCAGAGGTGGAAGCCGGAGAGGAAGGGTAGAACCTCTTGGCGGTGGCAGCAGCGCCGGAGGAGGAGGCGAGCCGGTGCTGTTGTTGTTGTTGCTGGGAAGAAGAAGGAGGAGGAGCGAGAGGAGGAGCAGAGGCGCTGCCGTCGTTGCTGCCTCCTGTTCCAGCGACAGCAGCATTTGCAGCAGCGTTCGCAGCGTTGGTGTCGAGCTGCGACATGATGCTTCCCATACCTGCCCCCGTGACGGCGACGGCGGCGGCGGCCCTCGCGGCGTAGGCCGGTCTCGGGGATCGGAGCGAGGAAGACAAGTTGTTGTTGTTGCCTCCGGGAGAGCCGACGGCACCGCGGTGAGCAGCGTTGTTGTTGTTGTTGTTGTTGCCGGTCATGTCAGTGACCTCGCTGCCCGCATCGTTGTTGTTGTTGGCAGCCATTCGGTGCTGGAAGTCGCGGTAGGCGTGATGCTGCTGCTGGTCGGCGGAGGAGGAGGCTGTTTGGGCGTTGCAGGGAGAGGGGGGTGGTTTTATCCGTTGTTGAGGTGAGAGAGAGGTGAGAGCGACGCGCGCATTGGAAGTCGCGAAACTTTGCATTCTTTTCTTCCTTTTTTATCCGTTCACTTGGAGCTGCGTGGTCTCTCTCTCTCTCTCTCTCTCTCTCTCTCTCTCTCTCTCTCTCTCTCACACACACACACACACACAACGCAGGAGAGTGCTCGCGAACAGTCTCTCTCTGGCGTGGTACGCAAGAACTGGGCAGGAGATGGCTCGAAGCAGCAGGAGTGAAAGAGGCGAATGCGAATGTGAGGAGCGAGTGTTCCAAACCGCCACCTGCGAAAGGAATGCAGCATCGCCCCCTTTCGGCATTCCAAGCACCTTGGCGCCCCCGCCGATTCCAGTCCTTCTTCACCCCTTGAGCGACAGAGGCGACCACAATTTATCAGCTGAAGCGAAGAGCTCGCGTTCATCAGGGGCCTGGGGTGCCGAAACCGAGGGACGGTTACGCAGGAGCGAGAGCATGCCGACCGTCGCTCGCTCGGCTCGCTCGACGACGACGACGGCGCAATTCGAAACCGCGCGCTCTCCCTTACCTGGCTCCGCGGCCTGCTGTTTGACCGTGTTGTTGCGCTGGCTGACAACGCGGTTGGTGACGTCGTCGTCGACCGCGCCGGGGAACGGCATGCAAAAAGAGCGTGCGCGTGTGTTGTTAGAACGGAAGAGAAAAGAGAAATGGAGAGAGGAGTGAAGAGAGCGGAGTGAGGAGTTTTTTTCGGTCGCCTTGCTCTCTCTTTCGTTTTCTCTCCCTCTCTCTCTCTCTCAAAAAAAAAAAAAAAAAACACCTCCACTTTTCTTTCCGTTTTTTTCCGAGCAGGATGAGCAACGCCACAGCAGCAGCCGCGAAGACAGCCTCGGACTCTCTAGCCCTCTTCGAGTCCCAGCTAGCCGAAGCACGAGCGCAAGCAGAAGCACCAGAAGCAGAAGCGTCGAAACGGCTCCTCCACCGCCTCCACGCCAACGCCTCGGCCGCCGCGCTCGCCGCGGGCCTCCCGGCCTCCGCCCTGGGCCACGCCCGCAGGGCCCTGGAGGCCTCCCGGTCCGTCGAGGAAGAGGCCAAGGCGCTCTTTCGCCTGGCCCGCGCGGCTCTTTCGTCGAGCGGCGAAGAAGGAGAAAGGACGAAAAGGCGACAAGAGGCCGTGTCGTCGCTCGAGCGGGCTCTGGCGCTGCTGTCGGAGGAGACGGGCCCACGCCGCTGCCGCCACGAGCGCGCCGCGGCGCAGGTGGCCGCGGAGCTGTCCAGAGCGAGGAGGGGGCTGTTGTTGAAGGGAGGGAGAGAGGAAGAAAAGGGCTGCGGGGGCGCCGAGGGGAAGAAACGGCCGGGGAAGGAGGAAGAAGAAGAAGAAGAGGAAGAAGAGAGAACAGCGGCGACGAAGGAGAGAGAAGAAACGGCAGCACCTCCTCCTCCTCCCGCGACGCCCTCTCACCACGCTCCGGCAGCCAAGCCCCGAGCTCGATCGCACTCGCCGCCACGGCGGAGAGCTCAACAGCAAGTTCCTCCACCTCCTCCTCCACCACCTCCGAAGAAGCCCCCTTCTTCCTCTTCCTCTTCCTCTTCCTCTTCCGCCGCCGCCAAAGCAGCAAGGCTCATCCTCGGCGTGCCCGCGGCGTCCAGCGAGCGCGAGCTCCGCGCGGCGTTCCGCAGGGCCGCAGCGGCGACGCATCCCGATTCTGCTGCTGCGAGGAGGAGGAAGAGGAGGGAAGGTAGAGAAGAAGAAGAAGGAGAAGAAGAAGAATCATCATCGTCGTCCTCTGCGAGCTTCGTCGAGGTGAAGGAGGCGTTTGAGACGCTGCTGGCCGCGGCGAGAGAACAAGGAGAACGAGAAGCAGAAGGAGAGGAAGAAAGAGCCTCTTATTCTTCTTCTTCTTCTTCTTCTTCTTCTTCTTCTTCTTCTTCTTTTTCATCTTCTCCTCGACAACAACAACAGAAGCCTCCTGCGAGAACGCCACCGCTTCAGCGGCGCCTCCCGTACGAGCCCGCGGAGGCGTTCGCCTCTCGCCAGATCACTCGCGCCGCGGCGCTGCTGCTGCTGCCGGCCGAGTTCGAAGGAAGAGAAGAAGGAGGAAGGAAAAGCAACTCGTCTTCTTCGTCTTCTTCGTCATCTGTCGCCTCTCTGACGGAGGCTCTAAGGGCGCTCATGGCGGCGCGTGCCGCGGCGGAGTCTTCTGCTGCTGAGGCTGTAACGGCAGCAGCAGCGGGAGGAGGAGGCCGGAGAGAAGAAGAAGGAAAAAGTGACGAAGAAGGAGAAGAAGAAGAGCAAAACAAAAGCAGCACCAGAATCTCTTCCCTCCTGGCCCGCGTGCTGCGGGAGCGGGCAGGCGCGCTGGCTGCGAGCGGGGAGGCAGAGAGGGCGAGGAGGGACGAAGAGGCGGCGCGGGCGCTGGAGGCAGAAAGAGAGAGAAGATGAGGGGCGCGGAGTTGCTTGCAAAAAAAAAAGCTTCCACATTCTCTTTTTGATTTTTTTTTAGGTTGAGTTTTTCACACACACACGCTCTCTCTCTCACTCCTACTCTCTCTCTCTCTCTCTCTCTCTCTCTCTCTCTCTCTCTCTCCCCACTGCCGTTATTATAGATTTTCCCCTTCTCTCTCTAGAAAGAGAAAAAAGACAGCCTCTGCATAAAGAGGCGTCGTGAGAAAGAAATCTCTCTGACTCTTACTCTCTCATTTTTTAGGACAAAAAAAATCGAAACAAAATCAAACAAAATCAAAATCGGAAAAAATCATCAAAAACACCTCCTCTCCCTACTTCTTCGCCGACGACGACGGCTTCTTCGCCGCCGAGTACGCGTGCCAGACCCCGTTGTTCTTGAAGTTGTCGACAGGCTCCCAGGAGTCCTCCCCGGGGTAGCCAACCTGTTGTTGAGGCGTTTTTTTGTATGTGCGTGAAGGTTTTTGAGAGAGAGAGAGTTTCGTTTTTTTCCCTCCTTCCTCCTCTCTTCTCCCTCAACCAGAACTCACCCATTTGACCAGGATCTCGTGCACCTCGCGCCCGGCCGCCTTTCTGAACACCATGCGGTCTTCGAGGATCGCCTCGACCTCGTAGACGGCGTTCTTGCCCTTGGCCTTCGCCGCAGCGGCCTTGGCTTTGGGCTTGGTGGTTTTGGTCTTCGCGGCGGCGCTGCCCTTCTTTTTCGTCGCCGCCGCCGTTGTCGCCGCCGCCTCGCCCCTCTTGGCAGCAGCAGCAGCAGGCGTCGTCGCCGCCCTCTTCTTCTGGACCGTCGTCTTCGTCGTCTTCTTCGCGAAGGCGGCCTCCTTCTTCGCAGGGGGCCTCCCGCGGCGCGCAGCAGGCGCCTTGCTCTTGCTCGCGCCCTTGCCCTTGCTCGCCGTCGTGCTCCTCGGGACGACGGCCTTGGTCTTGAACTTGGACGCCGACGTCGACGACTTCCCTCCTCCTGCCGCTGACGCTGCTGCCGCCGCCTTTTGGACCTCGGAGCGCACGAGGGCAAAGCCGGCGCGGGCCTTCTTCGCTTGCTCGAGCGCGGAGGCCAGCGCCTTTTTGGCGGCGGAGGAGGCGGCTGAGGAGATGTGCTTCGACTTGCCGAGCTTCTCCGCGTCGGAGATGAGGCCCGAGAGGAGGGTCCCGAAGCCGGAGACTGCGGCTGCGGCGCCTTCGGAGGAAGTGGAGGCCGGGCGCTGGGGGAAGGGGGGGGGGGGGGGGGGGGGGGGGGGGGGGGGGGGGGGGGGGGGGGGGGGGGGGGGGGGGGGGGGA
>Ga0114918_10005759_pt1 | contig 10604 bp, 8 predicted proteins | sample LantaG_FD_87015 | JGI IMG/M metagenome (GOLD analysis project Ga0114918, IMG submission 87015) | Deep subsurface microbial communities from Baltic Sea to uncover new lineages of life (NeLLi) - Landsort_02402 metaG | ecosystem: Environmental > Aquatic > Marine > Oceanic > Sediment | place: Baltic...
CGATCATCAGGCTCCTGTTCCATTTTTCTCGAGCATCTTACGCGCCTCGTCGAGCAGGTCTTTCAAGAGGATCGATAGCGGCCCGCTCAAACCTGTATCGTGCCCGTCCATGTAGTCGTGCGGCCCGCCTTCGGTATGCGTCTGATTGCAGCGATGCATCAGCTCGAGCGTGATCTCGATCCCTTCCGCCATGCGGGACAGCAGGTCTTGCATCGCTGGATCGGCCCACAAGTTCGGGCGCAAGTCCGAATGCATCCGCTCTGTGTGCTTCGCGCGAAGTTCGTCGTATGTGGGTTGTGTGGCCATAGGAATGCTCCGTGGTGGAAACCGCTTCCGGGTGCGGGGGAAGTACAACCCCGCACCCGACCGCGGCCGTTTACCCATCGGGGCGCTGGCAGAGGACGCCCAACGCCCCGACGGTCTCAAGGAATCCGGCCCCGTTCTTGGAGTCCTGGCCCGGCCGGTTGCCAGGTGAAGTACTTAGACGCCGGCGGACAGGATCGCCGTGGCGGGATCGCCAAAGCTCGCGGCGTAATCCCAGTAGACGCGCCACTGCGTCCCGAGCTGGTTGAAGGCGGCGTCGGCCTGCTCGATGACCGGCTGCTGCCTGCCGTTGAGGAATGCGGCGAGCATCGGACCGGTCGAGGCCGGGCCGAGCAGGTACCACGCAGACTCGCTGTAACCCGTGAACTTGCTCGCCTGCAAACGAGGCTCGACCACAAGCTGCAAGCCCTGGCGTGCGAACGGATTGCCTTCCGGCAGATTGTCCAGCGAATCGCTCGTGTATCGAGCGACACTGGTCGAGGTCAACAACTGCCGGGCGACCGTTTCCAAACTGGTCGGCACGAGCAACGTCGCCGGCACGATGTCGAGCACGTTGCCGTCCGCGTCAGTCTGCGTGGTCAACGTCTGGATCGCGGTGGTGAGCGCATCGAAGCCGAGCGCCGTTGCAGCACCCGACAGGTAATTGCCGTTTCCAACGCCGAAATGATCATCAGCGTTGGCGAGAAGCACCTCATAGACTGCATCAGCGATCGCCCTGGCGGCTGCTCTGCCGAGCGATTCGGCCAGGTCGGTCAGCACACCGGCGTCATCATCTATGAGCATCTTGCGCGTGACGGCGATGTTCTTTCCGAAGGTGCGCAACTGGATGTCGTCGAACGAGCTTTCGTCCAACGAGCCGGACTTGATCTCGCCGTCCGCCGCGACCTCCTCGAGGTCGGTCGAGTGCAGCAGCCGCAGCGACTTGGCCACCTTGAAGTTGCTCAGACTGATGATCCGGCAGAATGCTCGCCAGGAGTTGGGCGCAGACTGCAGCGCAGCGAAAACAATCTTCTCCGCAGTCGAGCCGATCGCGTTCGGCAGGCTCGCGGTGCTGAATGCAGCCTTCAAAAGCGCGTTGGCGCCACGCGGAACTTCTTGGCCTTCTGCTCGGAGCGCGTTTGCGAATGTGTCGAGCATCGTGCGGCCGTGCAGCCGCTCTGCCGCGTGCAGGACGTGCTCGGAATAGTCGGCTTTCGCGATGTCCACGCGGCCGCAGTGCAGCAAGAACGCCGCGGTCAAAGCATCTCGGTTGTCGACGGTCGGCCCGCCGCCCAGGTGAGGCAGGGGCGCCCGCGGCCTGGCGTCGCGCACTGCTGCGAGCAGCTTCTTGCTCAGGCCGGCTTCGTCAAGCTCGCCATTGACGATGCTCGCCCGTAACGTGATCATCTCCTCGGTCGGCAGGATGTCGGAGTGCCGGTCGGCCAGTGCGAGCAGCGTGCTGACGCGGCTGCGTTCGGCCATGATCGGATCGGTGGTGGTGATGGGGGTGTTGTCGTCCTCAAGTTCTTTTCCCATGTTGGGTGCTCCTGATTTTGCGGCGATCGAAACGCTTGTGTCGGCGTCGGCCCCGATGGCTACAACCGAAACCTCTTTCAGTCGCCCTTGGATAACGAGTGTCAGACCGTCGGCCGGTGCGACGAAAGTCCTGCCGTTGGCAGACACTTTCTCGCCGGCACGAAGGTACTTACGATTCAAAACCTGCACGCCGATGGAAGCCTGCCAGGGGAAACCGGCGGCGGAGGACTCGGCGATCTCGCGAGCAGCTTGATTCGCGGCGGATAAAACGCCGGTGATGGTGAGCTTGCCGGCGCTCTTCTTCGGCTCGCCGTGGCCGAGCACGTCGCGGCGTTGTGCGCTGTGATCGGAAAGTAGCGGGATCGATGCGGGCATTTCGAGGCCGGCCAGGTCGACAACGGTCGAGCCATAGTAGCCGACTTGGATGACGCCGCCGGAATAGGCGAGCATGCTTACGGTCGCGGGTTTCTTCTCGCCCGCGGCGGCCTCAATGTCAATTGACGCGACCGAGAACAGAAGGTCCTTTTCCATCTTCACGGCCTCCGTAGAATGCCGTCCGGCGTGATCGTCTCATTCTCATCGAGAACGACGTAGCCGGTGATGCCGGCAGCTTCGAACGCGCCGCCAGGCGGGACGGCCTCGAGGCGGTGCGAGCCGCCTATCCCCGCGTCGCGATCCACAGCGGGGAGGAACTCGCGGGTGTAGAAATCGATGACGCCGGCGGGCGACAGTGCATCGGTGAAGTGCCTGGCGACCGGCTTGATATGCTCCTGCATTCGCCAGCGCAGGCCGTCGGCCACGAGTGCCTCGAGGGCGGCGGCCTCGCTGCTGTTGGCGTCCTGGGCGGCGCCGGCCACAAACTCGATGAGTTCGGGCGGCAATCTGAATGCCTTGACTTGCTTGACCATCTGTTGAACCTCCGCAGAAAGGAATCCGAACTGAATTACGTGGAAGTATAGCACAACGGTTTGCAGATGTCAAGTGTTTTTTTCGGGAATTTTTCTCGCAGGCGAAACCGAGCAGAAGGTTCTCCGTCGATCCTGCCGTTTTTCCGAGGTCTGACGAACCAGCCGAGCTATACCACAGACATATTTTAGACCATTTACAAGTGGCGTCAGTCTTCGGCTTCGCCCGCCAGCGTGCCGACGGCTGCATCCCACGGCTTTTGTGGATCATGCTGTAACTGCTCCTCCACCCGTGCGCCCAGGTCGGCCGGCACCTCGAGCTGCTCGGCGTGCTCCTTCGCAGCTGCCTCCACTTCTGCGATGTGTCGGTTGATGTAGTGTGCCTTCGCAGCCCGACGGAAAGCGCGCTCCAGCGTCTGCGCATCCGGCACAACCTTGCCGATACCGAGACCGTCGAGCTTGCCCTCGATCCACTTCACCAACGCGTCGCTCGTGAGTGCGTTCAGCTCGACGCGCTCGCCCCAAAAACCACCCCTGTTGTGTTCGTGGCCACGGCATAGAAACTTGACCTCCGCCGGCGTGGCGCCGTTTTCGACGAGGTTGTCTGTCGGGTCGCTCTTGCCATGAAGCACCTCTTCAGCCGGAAGATTCAACTGCTGCACGTCCTCAAGCCGCAGCCCCAGGTCGACCACGCGGTCGGCGTGCGCCGCGGTGAACTCATAGCGTCGGGTGCTGCGCTGCAGGGTGCCGGCGATGATAAAACCGGACTTGTCGAAATCGCGTACCACGAGCAGCGGGACGTCGTGCTCGGCACAGAGCCGGTCGACAAGTAACCGGCCCGCCGTCGTGGACACGCCCTTCGTGGACATGATTGCAATGTCATAGCGCTCCGCCAGGTGGACAGCCTCGAACAGCGGCATGAAACCTTCCTTCTCAATGAACAGGATCGCGCCGAATCGGTGGCGCGGCCCGCTCGTCGGAAATGACTGGGTATCTTGCCGCGCAGCACCTGGCACCTCCGACATCCACGGCTTCGTATCTGAAAGATAGTCCCGCACCGCTATCGTGCCCAGCGGCACAGTCAGCCCCGTATGCGGCTCTGTCAAATTTCCGCGCGCGTCGAATACTACGTCCCACTGCTCTGTCTGCTCACGATGCTCAGCCATATAATTGGGCAGCAGCGTTTGCGTGAAGTAGCTATCAAAACCCTTGCCCAGCGTCTTGCCAACAAGCTCCTGCATCCCCGGCCGTGCCTGATACATAATTTGTCGCGCGTGGGCCGGCAGCGTCCCGTTGGCACTCGCAGCGAGATAGGCTTGCGACATGATCCGGTCGGCTGCGTCGACTTGAGTCCAGCGTCTCCGCGGTTTGCTCATTCGCTCGCTCCGTCGCGCCGCACTCGCAGCCTCGCGCTCTTCGCCCCTGCGCGTCTTGCACCATTTTCCAGTGATCGCCGTAATCGCGTCAACGACAGCCTTGTCCACAGCAGCAGGCAACTTGACAGAACTCTTGCCCCTGTCGAGATAGTCAATGCGAGGACTGGCGAAATGCAGCGCTACGACAATAGGCTCGTCGCCGCCTGCACGCTGCCCGTTCAATAGTGCCGCAAGCCCCCACTGCCCCAGGCTCCGGAAAGGGTTGATAATCGATGGCGACCAGTTCACCCCCGTTATGAGGCGGCGAAAATCCGGCTCGCCGGAGAAGGCGCTGCTGTGCGCGGCGAATGCAGCCTCCACGATCCACGGCGCGCAACCGCCGCCTTCGATCTTGCGATACTGAAAGGTGGTCATCTCGCAGCCGCATTCCTCAAAAGAACGGTAGAGGTGATCGCGTCCGACGACGCCCAGCAGCGCCGGCTTGGGCGGCTTGCTCTGCTGCCGCATCGCCAGCAGCAACTTCTCCACGAGCTTCAGGTCGAGTTCGCCGTCGACTACGAGGTCGGCCAGGGCCGCACCTGATAGACCACTATCAGCAGCGACCCGCTTCTGCTTCCCGGTGCTGCTCAGCCCGCGGAACTCACCGATAAACTCCCGCACCGTCCGGTGCCGGCCATCGTCGGCGTCGCACCCAAGGTACGCACCGATCAGCCGCGCCAGGTTTTCCGGCTCATACCAGTGCGCCGAGGTCGGATCGTTGGGCCGCCACTTCCGCCACGCCGCGTCGCCCGCCTCGTAAGCCCGCTCGGCGTGCCAGTCCACGCGCAGCGTCAGGTGCGGATTCAAAACGACAGCATCCGAAGCCAATTGTAAAAATTGTGGTTTCGCCTCATCGAGAATTCTGCTAGCTGAAACCGGCCATCGCACCCTGATGGAACTGCCGTTTTTTACATTTGCCGGCTCGGTCGTGATGGTGATAACCGGCTCAGAACGCACCCGGTCAACCTTCATCTCGATGCTGTAGGCCACGCCGCGGGTCGTGATCTCCACGGTGCCCGCATCGCCATCCAATACGAACGGGAGCGCCAGCACGGTCTTGAGTGCGTTACCCTGCTTGCCTCGATCTGGCGCGCAATACGCTTCGCGGCTGCTGACGCGCACGCTGAAGTCGGTTATCCGTCGGATTGTCGATTCCGGCATACCCGGGCCGTTGTCGGTGATCGTGATACCGTCGGCGTCCACGATGACGCCCACCACGGGCGCGATTCCGGCCTCCTCACAGGCGTCGAGCGCGTTGTCGAGCAGCTCCTTCAGGATAACCAGTGGCCAGTCGGCAGGCTGGTGCCCGGTCTGCCCGATAAGCTCCTTCCTCGAGCAGAAATCGAGCGCTCGCGACGTTGCGAAGGTTGATCTGGTAAGTGCGGGGGGTTCAACAGTCTGCATAGTCACCTCTTCTCTTCAATTCGTCCCAGGCTTCGCGTGTTCACCCCTGCGTGCACCCGGCCGCCAGACGTATCTTGATCCCACGCCGGCCGACGGCTCGCGACACGCGGCAGCCCGTGCGTAGCCGGTGGCCACCCGTGCCAGGCGCCCGTTGCCAGGCGAAACCGGACAGACCGGACAGGGAAACAAACACTCTCTCATAGCTCGACTGTTTCGCTTGACATCGAGGGACGCCTGCTGCTGGGAAGGAACCATTCGCCTCATTTGATCTCCGGCAGCCACCAGATTAAACGATCCATGTCCCAGCGCCGCCGGCGGTGGCGGTGGCACCAGGCGCCGATAAAGCGCTCGATGTGGTCTGCTCGAGACCACGTCTTGCGCTCAATGTGCCGAACCATGTGAAGCAGCTCAGCGGTCGTGCGCACCTGATCAGGATACACGCGGTAAATGTAGCTTCGCAGCCCGGTCTTGAATGTGAACGCGCCCTCGTCCTGATCGAACCAGCAGCAGTTGTGCCTTGTTTTCTTCGCCATGATCATCCTCACAAAACAATGTACCACGCCGATATATCTTCTGCCCTTGGGGGCAACTCTTATGTTGCCCCCCAAGGCTGTTTTTTTGGGTGTGATATATAGTACCCAAATCCTTTATATACGGGTGTGATACATAGTTGACCTCATTCGGCCAGCTCAAACCACACGATTCGCTTGTCCGATTCGTCCTGAACACGCTTCAAGAAACCCTCAGCAACAGCACAGTTGAGAAGGTCAAGTGCCGCATTCCTCGCAATCTTCCCCTTCGTGGCCATTAGGATTTCGCTCCTCGACTTTCGTTTCGTGCCGACATGCTGAATTGCGAAATCCAACGGCGTGATCGCCGCCTCCTTCGATTCCTTCGGCCCGGGCTTCCGCAGCTTTGCAGGATCGAGCGAACCGTCCTTGATCCATATCGGATGCTGCCGACGAATGGCGAACGGCTCGAACCCCTTGAAGCTTCGCACAACGCCTTCGACGACCGCGCATTGATCTTCCTCGTGGTCTCGAATTCCCAGGTGAACGTCCGCCGATCTCGCCATAGCACCTGCACCCGCGCCCAGGTCGATAGTCGATTTCAGGAATTGCGAGCCTTTGCTCAAGTGGTGAACGACGACGACGGCCGCCTGGTGTTCCTCGGCCAGCGCCTGAAGGTCGGCGTACAGTCGCGCCATGTCGGCGTTGGAATTCTCATCGAAATGCTCGCCATATAATCGATATGTCGGATCGAGAATCAGCAGGTCGAGCTGCCACCGCCGCAGCAGATTCGGCAGCACGTCGATGTTGATCCATGGCTTCCCGCGGGCGACTGCTGTTTGCATCTTGCGCCGACCGGCCACAAGGTCGAGAGCGTCTGAAACCATGTCGATCCGATGGCGCAATATGCCGCCGCTCAACTCAAAATCGAACACCATCGTTCTCGACGGCCGAACATACCATCCGAGGAAATCCCCCCCCTGCAGCGACTGCACTGCAAGCTGTAAGGCCAACCAGGACTTCCACGACTTCGACGCGCCGACTATGGTAGCCACTTCACCACGCCGCAGCAGTCCATCGATGACGGGTTCCGCCGGGTCAGGAAACGCCGCGCACAGCTCATCGTAACTGTAGAAGATTCGGTCGGCGGGCTCCCAGTCCGGCGCATCGGCCACAAGCCGGTGAAGCTCGTCGACAAGCTCCAGCTCCGTCCGACAATCGCATTGCTCAGTCCACGCCGTCAAATCTTTCGCGTCCGGCAGCTCGATAACGCGCAGCAGCTCAACACGTCCGAACAGGCGTTCAGCGACGTCTGCCGCATGCTTTCGGCCAGGGTCGTCGGCGTCGGCGATGATGCACACAAGCCGGCCCTCGAGCACCTTATCGTCAGCCAGGGTAGACCATTTACCAGCTCCCCCAGGATTGCACGTAGCAACGATTCCCAGGCGTTCGGCCGTCTCCACGTCCTTTTCCCCCTCGACGATAAACACAACGTCAGCAGCATCGGCAGCGAGCAGCTCAGGCAGCCGATAGAGGATTCGCTGCGTTCCGTTCATGTTGTCGATCCAACCGCCGTTGCCGTCCGGCCGGCGCTGTCTGAAGTCTTTCGGCTCCATCCTCACCACCTGAAACAGCAGCTCGCCGGCGGCAGTGGTGTAGTCGTAGGCGGCGACCTCGTGCGGTGCCTGTGCAGGCCTTGGCGGTCCGTCTGCGGTTTCCCCTCTAACACCCTGTGGCAAATTTGCCACAGGGTTCGGTTTTCCCGGTGCCTTCCTCGACTTCTTGCTTTTCGCCGGGAACAGGTCCTGCAGCGTGAGCCCCAGGGCCTCGACGACCTGCTCGACCGTGCAGCCCGCATGGCAGCACAACACCACCTTGCCCTTCTCGCCAACGCCAACGGCTAAGCTTCGCCGGTGGTTCCCTCCTTGCTCGTGAGCCGGGCAGTAGGCTTCCCACTGCTTGTCGCCGGTTGACTTCGCTCCGCGCAGCAGCGCGACGATCTCCTCAACTTTCATTCTTGATTCCCTTCAGTGCAATATCCCTGATGATGTCGCGGACTTCGTCCGATAGGTGTGGCCAGGCGGCTATGACGCGCGCCAGGTCGTCTGGTACCACTGGTACCGATTTAGTACCAAACTTAGCCTCATGATGCTGTAAGTTGCTGTCGGTGGTGTTTTGCCCGGCCGAGGCGTGATGTTGTGAAAACGCAGTCAGGCTGTCGGTTTTCGGTAGTTTACCGTCGGTTAACGCAAGTTGGGGATTGCCTGAAAAACCGGTCGGCTTCAGGTTCGAATCCCGTATCCTCCACCAGTCGTCGGCGTCGTAAGTCGTTGCAGCGTCAAGACTTTCGGCACCCGCCGCTTTTCGTGCCGGTTCCTGTAGTACCGATTCGGTACCAGAATCAGCACGAATCGCATCCCCGACCGCCTCGACAAGCTCGCTCTTGCGCCGTTCATCGCCACGCGCGTAAACGTCAAACGTCATCGCCGCACTGCCATGTCGGGCAAGCTCCATCGTTTCACGCACGCCCGCACCCCGCGCGTTGATCAATGATATGAAGGTCGTCCGCAGCCCGTGGAAATCGGTCTTGCCGAAAAAGTTCTGCTGCTCCACGCCCGCCTGCTTGCAGGCGCTCTGGAATGTCCTACTGATGTGCGTCGGCACGAATAACAAGGGGTCGCTTGCCCGCTCCTGCTGTCTGGCTGCCCCATAGCGTGCGTAGAGGCTCGCAGCGGTATCTTCCCCTGAAAACCGCTCCAACTTCGCATACAGCCACACAGGCAGCCGCACAACGGCAGCCCGGCGATTCTTGGTCATGGATGATTCGAGGTGCAGCGCTCCATCGTGCATGTGCTCCCGTGAAAGCAGTGCCAGTTCGCGCCGCCGCAACCCGGTGGTGAGCGCCACTTCAAACAGCAGGCGGTGGTGATCGGGCAGCGCCCCGAGTACCTTCTCGATTTCAGCCTCGGTGAGCGCCCGCCGTTTGACCGTCGGCTCGGTGCTGAACTTCGCAAGTCCCTCTATCGGGTCATTGAGCATGTAACGATGGGTGTTGCACCATCGGATGAACGCTCGCAGATAGTTGACGCGGTTCGAGCAGGTCTTGGGTGCAAGCTCGCCGCATTCGGTGCGAAGCACCTGCTCCACACGCGACAGACAGCCGTCAAGCTCGCCCAATTCGGTGATGTGAAGTAGGTTCATCCACCACGCCATGTTGGTCTTGATCTCGCGCAGATGCACCTTCGATGTTGGATGGTTCCGCCGGCCGCCCGTCTGCTGCTTCGATGCGATATACTCCTCCACCACTTCACCCACTGGCCGCCCGCCCGCCGTGTCCGCCGGCGTCGGCCGAGGCAGCATACCACGCCGGATCATGTCGTGATGCGCCTGCACTTCAGCCGCAAGGCGGTCGGTTTCCTTCTTGCTGGCGGCCCCCGTCGCGTTGCGCTGCCTGCCCTCGAAATCCCTATAGTGAAACTTCCATTTCGGGAAGTAAGACCCATCGGCACGTTTCACGCGAAACGCCATGGCTATGCCCTCCTGCCAGGGAAGAGTTTCGACCGCGGCGCGCGGGCCGGCGGCTTGTCCTCCAAAAACTTGACGACCTGGGCGAGAAGCCAGCGTTGAGGCCGGCCGTTGACCGTCGGTGGTGGTAGCTCTCCACGCTTCACGCGGTCGCGTACCGTGCTTTCCGAGCAGTGCAGATACTTGGCCAGGTCGGATCGCGTCAGCATTTCAGGAAGCGACGGCCCGGGATCCGCTTCAGCCTGTTCGTGGCGATCGTTGTGGTAGAAGGATGCCGGCCATAGTTCGTGCCGGTCGAGCGATGTGAAAGAAGGGATGCGGCGGCCGCCTATTGTCTTGAGCCACTGCTCCCACGTCTTGCCCTCTAACGCGGCGTGGTAGGAACTTAGCAGGACAGCGAGCGACGCCCTGCTCAGCCTTGGGGCGCCGTTGGCGATGCGGCAGGCTTCCTCGAGGGCGGCGTTACCGGTTGAAACGGCGCGGCGCCAGATGAGGGAAAGCTCGTGATCGGTGCTGTTTTCGGGAGATTTTTCTTGACACGCGGGGGGATTCGTGGTATTATGCATTGACTTCCATTCCTTCGCCCCGATATGGCCTGCCAGCCGTCGGGGCATTTTTTTTACCTGCTCGATTCTACCAAAAATCGGACGTGATGTCAAGTCGAAATTTCGTACGTCGAGAACCGTCGGCGGCAATTCTGACATTCTCGCCGGCGGTGTATGCGGCCGCCGATCGCTGGCCGAGTATACAACACCGACGAATGCCGGCAGCCGCATTTCGGGCACTGGATGCCTCGGTCATCAGGCTCCTGTTGCATCTCCGTTTTTCTCGAGCATCTTGCGCGCCTCGTCGAGGAGGTCTTTCAAGAGGATCGATAGCGGCCCGCTCAAACCCGTATCGTGCACGTCCATGTAGTCGTGCGGCCCGCCTTCGGTATGCGTCTGATTGCAGCGATGCATCAGCTCGAGCGTGATCTCGATCCCTTCCGCCATGCGGGACAGCAGGTC
>Ga0114918_10005760_pt1 | contig 10604 bp, 12 predicted proteins | sample LantaG_FD_87015 | JGI IMG/M metagenome (GOLD analysis project Ga0114918, IMG submission 87015) | Deep subsurface microbial communities from Baltic Sea to uncover new lineages of life (NeLLi) - Landsort_02402 metaG | ecosystem: Environmental > Aquatic > Marine > Oceanic > Sediment | place...
AAGAAGAAGAAGAAGAAGAAGAAGAAGAAGAAGAAGAAGAAGAAGAAGAAGAAGAAGAAGAAGAAGAAGAAGAAGAAGAAGAAGAAGAAGAAGAAGAAGAAGAAGAAGAAGAGCGAATGAAGGGAGAAGACCCCCAAGAGGAAAACGACCGCGCTCCTCCCCCTCCTTCCCTCGCTCTCCTCCCGCGCCCCAGGCGGCCCCGGAGGAAGCTCGTCGGCCTCGCCCGCCTCCTGAGCGACGGCTCCTTCGCCGCGCACCTCTCCGACGTCGTCGTCCGTCCCGAATTCAGGAACAGGGGCATCGGCAGAGCCCTTGTCGCTGCGGCGATCAGAGAGGGCCTGAGGGAGCCCGGCGCGTCGTCGTCGGTGGTCTCGTGGGCGAGGCCGGGAAGGCCGAGGCTGTTCCTGCAGAGGTGCGGGTTCCGGGTGAGCGTGGCGTATCGGGTGCTGAGGTACGAGGGGGATTTGATGAACTAGAAACTGTAAGAAAAAGAAAAAAAGAAATGTTTTTGAAAAGAACTTTTCAGTTTTCTTGTTTTGTTTTAACACGCCACAAGAGACTCCTGATCCCTCTTTCTCTCCATTTCTCCCTCTGACGCGGGTTATCTCAAAGAGAAGCACCAGGCATAAAAGGAAGAGAAGAAGAAAAGAAAGCGGAAACAGAAGTAAAAACAGAACACGAAATTTGAAAAAAACTATTTTTTTGTTCCCCTCTCTCTTTCTCTCTATGAAAAACTCTCCCTAACTGTTCTCTTTCTCTCTCTCTCGTTCTCTACTCTCCACTTAGAAGAAGAAAAAACGAAATCATCCTAGTGCAGAGCGTCCACGACGATCCTCCTCGACTTGATCGGGGCCCACTTCCACCGCTTGTAGTAGAGGGCCGTAGCCCAGACGAGCGTCATCACCAGGATCCACTTGGCTCCCATCAGCTTGCGGTCGTCGTGCTCGGGCTCGGCGGCCCAGGCCAGGAAGGTCGTGACCTGGCGTGTTTTGGGGGGTTTGGGTTGGAGCAGGGAAGGATTGAGAAAGAGAAAGAGAAAGAGAAAAGTGAGTTTTTGAAGTTGTGAACTTTTCCGCCGCTATCGAGACCTCGAAAAAGAAAAAAAACGTTTTTTCCAAAACTCACATCCTTGGCCTGCTGCGCCTCGCTCGCCGGCGTCCCGTCGTCGTAGTCCGTCCCGCCATCCACCAGCATCTTGGGCATCGCGATCGCCCCGCCGACAAAGTACGGGTTGTAGTAGAGCCCCTCGCGGACCGAGACGCCGGCCGGAGGCTCCCTGTAGCCGAGGAGCAGCGACATCAGATAGTTCTGCCCGTCGTGGCGGGCCTTGGTGATGAGCGAGAGGTCCGGCGGATAAGCTCCTCCGTTGGCAAAGCGGGCCGCCTCTTCCGAGGAATAGGGGCGAGGCAGAGGGTCGGAGAGACGGCCCGGACGCTCGAACATCTCCCCTTCGTCGTTGGGCCCATCGGTGACTTCGGCCTCGGCGGCCATCGCCTTGGCTTCCTCCTCGGTGTACGCGACGCCGACGAGGTTGCGGTAGTGCAGCTGCGAGACCGAGTGGCAGGCCGCGCAGACCTGGGTGTAGACCTGGTGGCCGCGCCTGATGGCCTGGTGGTCGTAGGCGCTGAAGAGGCCGGAGTGGCTCCAGGGGAAGTGCGGCGGGTGGAGGCCTGTAGAGGGAGGGGAAACATTTTTTTTTTTTTTTGAAAAAAAAGGTGAGTTTGCGTTTCTCTGTCTCTCTCTCTCTCTCTCTCTCTCTCTCTCTCTCTCTCTCTCTCTCTCTCTCGTCTATTCTCGTCTTTCCACGCTCTCTATAATGGAAGAAAACAAAGAAGAAAACAAAAAACCTCTCACCGTGGTCTGCCTCCTCCTCTGCGAACGCGAGCGGAGCAGCGGCAAAGGCCAGAGCACCGGCCGTCGCGGCGGCGGCGCCGAAAGCGAGCTTGCGGCTCGAGCTGCTGCCGCCGCCGCTGCTGCTGCTGCTCGCTGCGGCGGCTGCGAAGCCCCTGTCGGTGGTCGAGGCCAGGGCCGCCGCGGCGGCGGCGGGAAGGGCCTGTTGCGGTTTTTGGAGGAGGAGGAGGACGAAGAGAAGGAGGAAGGAGCAAGTGAGTTTGAAGAGGTCGGGCGAGGTTAAAAAGAAAAAGAAAAAAGAGAAAAGGGCGACCACGATCGACGACAAAGAACGAAAAAAAAAACGAGCGCTTCAATCGAGTTGCTCCCCTTGTTCGTTCGCAGCTTTCAACACCTCGATCCCCCTCTTCGAATCCCCCATCGTGCAGACTACGTTTGAATCCGGCCCGTGAGAGTGAGAGTGATGGCAGGCGAAGGCACGAAGATGGAGAAAAAGCGAACGAGAAAAGATGAATTTCTCTATTCTCTCTCTTACCTCGCCCGCGATGGCGCGGCCGCCGCCGCCGAAAAGGAGCGCCGTCCCGCTCCGCTGGAGCACCGTGCGCAGCATTTCTCGGGACGCGGAGGTCTCACAAAGAGAGAGATGTACAGCGACGCGCGCGCGAACAAACTGCCCAGTGCCTTTGCTCTCTCCTCTTTCAGCGGGACGCGAAGAAAAGAGAGGAAATGATGGAATTGTGCTTGCTTGACGACGAGCGAGGGCGAAGTTTTTTTTTTTTTTTCTTCTTCTATCGCCCCTCGCCAATCACTCTCTTCGTCTTCCTCTTCGCTTCGCTCTCTCTTTTGCGTGCGTGCTTGCTTGTGCGTCGCTCTTTTCGACAGCACACAGAGAGCGCGCTCTTGCCTCTCTCCATAAAGGCCTCGAAGGAGAGAGAGTGAAAGCCAAAGCGCAGGGCGCACAGACGTTTTTTTTATCCCGAGCAGTCGTCGTCCGTTTTTGCTTTTCGATGCTCGCTCGCTCGGCACGCGCAGCCGCGGCGCGGCTCCGGTGAGTGGGGGTTTCTTTTCTTTTTTCACGCATGAGGGCTTGAACGCATTCTGAATCTATCGCGTGGGCGAGTCAGAATTGGAGAAGAAGACGAGCAAGCCCAAGTTCTCGAGTGGAACAAGGGGAAGCATTTTCAGGTGCCGTCGCCACGATCGACGCCTTTTTCCTTCTTTTTTTGCCCTGGTGCTCTTCTTCGTCTTTCGCGCGCTCTTTCCTCTCTCTCCGCCCCCCGATTCGGATCCCTTCCACTTGCGAGAGCACAAAGCTCGACGCGATAAACACTGTGGCTGACGCTTTCGATCCCAACCGACCCTCTTTAAATGACAAAAAAATACAAAACCAAACCCAAACAACAGCTCCGCATCGTCGTCGCTCTCGTCGACCTCTTCTTCGACCTCGTCGTCCTCTTCCTTTTCTGCTTCCGCCTCGGCCGCATCTTCCGCTGGCCCCGTCTCTGCCCCGGCACCCCCGGCCGAGCGCACCAGCTTCGGAGGGATCGCAGACGAGGACCGCATCTTCACCAACCTGTACAAACAGGGCGACCCTTTCATCAAGGCAAGGAGGATGTCCCCTCTTTCCCTCCCCCTTTTCTTCTTCTTTTTACTTCTTCTCTTCCGAGGTCGAGAACGGGAAAAAACTCAACCTTCTTCTTACAACCAAACTCAATTGAAAAAAACACCTCCAGGGCGCCCTCGCCCGCGGCGACTGGCACCGCACCAAGGACCTCGTCACCAAGGGGCCCGACTGGATCGTCGACCAGATGAAGAAGTCCGGGCTGCGAGGCCGCGGCGGCGCGGGTTTTCCCTCGGGTTTGAAGTGGTCTTTCATGCCGAAAGTGTCCGATGGGAGGCCGAGCTACCTCGTTGTCAACGCGGACGAGTCGGAGCCCGGCACGTGCAAGGACAGGGAGATCATGAGGCACGACCCGCACAAGCTGGTGGAAGGGTAAGGGGAAGAGAAGAGAGAAGGAGTTTGAGAAAGGAAAGGAAAGAGAGAGAGAAGAGCGCGAAGAACGAAAATTTCCTAACATTTTCCCCTTTTCCTCTTTTTCCACCACCACCACCCCTTTCCCAGCTGCCTCATCGCCGGTACCGCCATGCGCGCCCGCGCTGCCTACATCTACATTCGCGGCGAGTACGTCAACGAGCGCCTGGCCCTGCAGAGGGCAGTGGCGGAAGCCTACGCGAAAGGCTTCCTGGGTAAAAACGCCTGCGGCTCCGGCGTGGACTTTGACGTCAACGTGCATTGGGGCGCCGGCGCCTACATCTGCGGCGAAGAAACGGCCCTGATCGAGTCGCTGGAGGGCAAGCAGGGCAAGCCCAGGCTGAAGCCGCCGTTCCCGGCCAATGTGGGTCTCTACGGCTGCCCCTCGACCGTCACCAACGTCGAGACTGTCGCCGTGGCCCCCACGATTCTGCGCCGAGGCCCCGAGTGGTTTGCGTCCTTTGGCCGCCAGAACAACCGCGGCACCAAGCTGTTCTGCATCAGCGGGCACGTCAACAGGCCCTGCACGGTCGAGGACGAGCTGTCGATCCCCCTGCGCGAGCTGATCGAGAGGCACGCCGGCGGCGTCCGAGGAGGGTGGGACAACTTGCTGTGTATCATCCCCGGTGGGAGTTCTGTCCCTCTGCTTCCCAAGTCCATCTGCGACGACGTGCTGATGGACTTTGACGCCCTCAAGGAGGCGCAGTCCGGGCTGGGAACGGCGGCGGTGATCGTGATGGACAAGTCGACCGACGTCATCGACGCGATCGCCCGTCTTTCTTATTTCTACAAGCACGAGTCCTGCGGGCAGTGCACACCTTGCAGGGAGGGCACCGGCTGGCTCTACAGCCTGATGCAGAGGATGCGGTCCGGGGACGCGAGGCTGGAGGAGATCGACATGCTGTGGGAGGTAAGAGAGATAGGAGAACGAGAGGAGAGGTGGCCAAACGAGTTTTGGAAAAACCCTCTTTTCTTTCTCCGCTTTCACTCACGCTTCTCCCCACTCCTTTTGCTCTTCTACCCTCTCTCAAACGCAATCGAAATCAACCAACCAACAACAAAAACAAAAAACAGGTCACCAAGCAGATCGAGGGCCACACGATCTGCGCCTTGGGAGACGCCGCGGCCTGGCCCGTGCAGGGCCTTATCCGGCACTTCAGGCCGCTAATGGAAGCCCGGATCGGGCAGGCCTCGGAGAGGATCGCGGCGTAGAGAGAGAGAGAACGGGGAAGAGAGAGAGAGAGAGAGAGAGAAAGCTAGGGCGAGAGAAAGAGTTTTATTTTTTTCTTTTTCGTTTTTTTGTTAGGTTGAGAGAGGGAAAGAGAGTTTTTTCTTTTCTTTCCTTTTCACTTCATTTCCTTTTCTTTTTTCTTTTATAGAGTGTGCAAATCGAAACAAATTATTTCATCTTCTTTTTACAAAAAAAGGTGGCAAACCTTGTTCAAGTTCAGGTCGAGGGCCTCTTTGATTTTGAGCGAGAGCGCGACTTAGCCGGCGTCGCTTCGTCTTCGTCTTCGTCTTCGTCTTCTTCTTCCTCATCTTCGTCCTCGTCCTCGTCTTCGCCGCCTTCTTCTTCCTCCTCCTCCTCTTCCTCCTCGCTTTCGTCATCGTCATAGCGCTCCTCCAGGTCGCCACCAGCGGACGAGGGCTGCGCCGAGGAGCGGTTGGTGGTCGCATCGCTCTGCATCCGCCGCAACAGCTGCTGCTGCTGCTGCTGCTGCTGCTGCTGCTGCTGCTGCTGCTGCTGCTGCTGCGCCAACGCCGCCGCCGCGTTCGAAGGGCCCGCGCCGCCTCCGCCGTCGTCTTCGTCTCCTGCTTCAAACTCGTCGTCCTCTGTGTAGTAGCTGCCCTCCTCTTCATCGCCGTAGCCGCTCCCCGCTCCGTCGTAGCTGAGGGAGCCCCCCCTCGGAGAAGGAGTTGCCCTGCCTCCCCCTCCTCCTCCCGGCTTCACCTTCTTTTCCTTCTTCGGCTTCTTCGTCTTCGGGCCCCCGCCAGCGCCCCCGCCGCGCTTGTACGCCCCGCGCACGTAGGTCCTCACTTTCGGAGCGGGCTCCGGGAACCGGGTCCGATCCAAGGGAACCCCCACGGGCGGCGGCGTCTCTCCTCGCGCCTCCGCCTGCGCTCGAAGTACCGCGATACCCCTGGGTTTGCCGAAACCAAGAGCTTCCCGCAGCCGCTCCCTGTGGTCGGCCTCGCTCTCCCCGGGCTGCTGCCGCAGCGCCCGCCACTCGGGCCTGCAGCCGCCGTGCCTGCCCGCGATGAAGCGGAGAGCGGGCGTCATCGCGTTGACTTTGAGTTTCCCGTGCTTGCACCGGGCGAAGAGCGCCCTCGAGGGGCCTCCGGGCTTGTCGTCGGCGGCGGGAAGCTCCTCGCGGCTGAACCCACGGGGCAAGGGGCGCCCTCCGACGCCAAAGGCCCAGGCGGGCCTCTTTTCCGGGTCGGAGTCGAGGTCTGACGAGGGAGGGGTGGGCGGGCTCGGGGCTCGGGCTTTTGGGGCTTTTCCCTTTTTTTCTTTCTTCTCCTTGGGGGGTTTGGGGGGTTTCGGGGCCTTTTCTTTCTTTTCTTTTTTCTCCTTGGGGGGTTTCGGGAGCTTGACCCTGCCCGAGGGGGGCCGGCCTCGCTGCTGATATTGCTGCTGCTGTTGCTGGCCGGTGGTCCCAGGGACGGGAAGAAGGACCGGGACAGCAGGAGCAGCATCAGGAGCAGCAGTGGCAGCGTTGCTGCTAGGGCCAGCGCCGCCGCTGCCGTCGGCGCGCTCTCCTCCTCCCCCCCCCTCCGCTCCCGCCTCCTCCTCTTCTTCTTCCTCCCTCGCGGGCAGGGGCGGAGGCGCCGCGTGCGGGTCCACGGGGTACTCCCCGCCGGCGCCGTCGGGGGCCAGCACGGGCGCGCCCCTGTGCGGTCCCCCTCCGGCGCCGGCCGAGGGCAGGGAGAGCGCGGCGCCTCGGATCGCGCCGAGCAGGCCGCCGCCGACCCTCGCCGTCGTCGCTAATGCTGCTGTTCCTCCTTCTACTCCTCCTCCTGCCGCTGCAGCTGTGATACCGTTCTCAGCGGCTGGAGCCGCCGCGACGGCCGCTGCCGCCGCCGCTGCGGACGCTGAAGAGACGGCGGCCCCGGCGACGCGGGCCGCGACGCGCGATGCGGCCCTCGCCCGCTCGACGACGGCGGCCGCGGCCGCGGCGGCCTCGGCGTGCACGTCGTGGCCGTCGTCGTCGTCGTCGTCCTCCTCAACGTCGTCGAGCTCCCTCTCGTCGTCGGCGTGGTTGTCGTCTTCGTCGTCGTCCAGGAGAGCCTTCCAGGAGGTGAGGCCCGGGAGCCGGGCCGGAGGGGAGGTGGCCTGCGGGGGAGGAGGGACGGCTGCTGCTGTTGCTGTTGTTGCTTGCTCGGCCGTCGTCGCCGCCGTCGCCGCCTCTCGAAGATCCGCCATCGTTGCTTGTTCTTCTTCTTGCTACCCTCGCCCTTCTCTCTGTCTCTCCACCCTCTCTCCCTTTCCGATGCGCTGCGCGCGCTCGGTGCGCGCCGCGCTAGCGGGCGACAGAGAAGAGAGAAGGCAGGTTGAGAAGAGAGAGCAGCGCGAAGAGAGATCAATCGTAATGAAAGAAAAAAGCAAACGAAATTTTGTGACAATTTTCACTCGTTTTTTCCTTTTTTCTTTTCCGCTTCCCTCGACCTCGACCCCTCTCTTCTCTTCTCCTTCTTCTCCCTCGCCCTCTCCCGAAATGGAAACAAAAGAAACATCTGATCTACTGACAAAGTGAAACGAAACAACCGGTGAAGAGATTTTTCTGAATATCAATTGAAAATAAATAAAGAAAGAAAGGAAGAAAGGGAAAAACAGAAGAAGAAGAAGAAGAACGAAAGTCTTGCTCCTCTCTCTTCTCTTCTCTCTCTCAACCTCCACCAACTCCACCTCCAACAACTTCTATCATCACCCCTCAGGCCCCCCGAAATCCCCCGCGTGCATCTTCCACAGCACGGCCAGCAACAAAAGCGCGCTCGACGCAGAGAAGACCGTCAACAAAATCAGCCACGGCTTCTCGGAACGCTCGACGGCCCTCCTTACTAATTTTTCAGCATGAACCTCCTTGAGCCTCCACGAGTTCTTGACCTCCTCGGCGATGGCCTCGAGCGGAAGGTCCGCGGGCACGACGATGTCTCCATCGTCGACGGGGCCGCGGCCCTCGGCGCGGTCCTTGAGGGCGCGCTTGCGGTCGGCTTCGGCCCTGGCCTCGCGGGGATTGTTGTTCTTGTCGCCGTTGTTGCCACTGCTGCTTCCGTCGCCGCCGTTTTTCTCGTCTCCGTTGCCCCCGTTGCCAAAGCCGCGTGTCCTGTCGCCCCACCAGCCCGCCACGGCGCCCCCGACGCCCGAGGCCCACCCGCCGACGCCCGAAGCGACGTTGGCGGCCGTGCCCGAGACCCAGGACTTGGCGGCGTTGAAGGCCCCCTCCTTTTCCTTTGTCGAAGGAATAGAAGAAGAGGAAGAAGAAGCGTCGTCGGCGTTTCCCGCTCCAACGGCGGCGGCAGAGGCGTCTTCTTCTTTTTCAACGGTGCTCATCGAAGACGCGCTGGAGCGCTCGGGCAGCGCCCTCTGCGGCCTCGCAGCCGTAGAACCGGCCAGGTCCTCGTCGGCGTGACCCAGAAGCAGCCCTTCGGACTCGGCCTCTCTTTTGGCCTTATCCTTCTCCCTCCGCTGCGCCTCCCTGCTGCGCTGCAAGGCGACGATCAGAGCTTCCGTCGCCTTGGTGGCGCTGCCGTCGCTCTCGCCGCCGTCTCCGTCTTCCTTCTCCTTCTCCTTGGCGCGGCCCCTGAGGGCCGCGTCGAAGGCCGCGTCGGCCTCCTCGGGCGCGTCGGCGAGGGCGCGCGTCTCGTCGATGACTCCATCGGCGTCGACCTCCTCTTCTTCGTTGCTCTCGTCGAGGAGGTCACCGCCGCCGCCGCCACTCTTGAACGCCAGCGAGGCCGCGGCCGCGGCGTCCGCAGCCCTCACGGCCTCGGCGGTCGCGCCCAAGGCGGCGCCCGAAAGAGCGGGCTTGATCGTCTTGTTTCCCTCCGACGAGGAAGAGGAAGAAGTTAGAGAAGAAGTCGAGGAAGAAGTTTTCTCAGAAGACTTTTCGGATCGTCCGCCGTCGTCGCCGGCATCTTTAACCTTTCTGTCGTAAGAGTACGGCGCGTCCTCGTCCTTCTTGTCCGAGATCCTGAAGGCCACCCCCGGGAAGAGGACGTCTGCCGCGTCGGCGGCCTTCTTGTCGGCCTCTGCGGCGCGCGCCTTGGCCTCGGCGGCGGCGCGCTGGGCAGGGGTGCGGGCTGCGGTCCCCGCTGCGACGGCCGCGGCGGCGAGGCGGTCTGACGACGGCGAGGAGGAGGAGCTCCCTCCTCTTCTCCAAGAGCTCCCAAACCCTCCTCCTCCCTCGCTGTCGCTGCCGTCGTTGTCGGTGTCGCTGCCGCTCTCGTCGGACGAGGCCAAGGCACCGGAATAGGAGGAACCGTTACTGTACTGCTGAGGGGCCAGGGCGGCGGCGGCGGCGGCACGCGCCTCCCGCTCTGCCTGCTCGGCCGTCGCGCCGCGGCCCGTCGCCGCCGCTCTCGCCGCCCTCGCGGCCCTCGACGCCTTGGTCGCGGCCCGCGCCGCCGCGGCCTTGGTGACGGCGACGGCGGCGGCCGCGGCCGAGGCGGCCACGGCGGCGCGGGAGGATGCGTCGGCAGCGGACTTGACGTCGACGATCGGCGCCGCCGCCGCCGCCGCTGCCGCCGCCGCCGCTGCCTCGTACGCCCGGGCCTCGCGGAACCCGGAGTCGTCCTCGTCGTCCTCAAAGGGCTTGTAGACGAGCGTGATGCGGAGGGCGCCGCCGTCCGCGGTGGCGACAGCGTTGGAGGCCGCGAGGGCGGCGGCGGCGTCGGCGGCGGAGGCCAGGGGAGAAGAGAGCGAGGGGGCAGATGCCGACGACGAAGAGGCAGCGGCAGCGGCGAGCTGCTTCGCCTGCTCCGCCGCGGCCTCGCTCTCCGGCGACCGCACGGGGGCCCACAGCGTCAAAGCGCCCCCACCCGGAGGCACGCGGGTCAAGGGAACCCTGACGACCCCGACGTCGGGCCTGCCAGTGATGTGCGAGTCGCGCACCGAGATCATCAGCTCCTGCTTGCCCAAATCTTCGACTAGTAACTGAAACTCCTGATTCCAGACCGGGAAGCGGTGCGAACCCGCATGGCTGGTGGCGTCGTCCCTGCGGGACCGCACGGCCTGCGAGCCCAGGGTCAGGCGGCAGTAAGGGTTGGACTGCCAGGGGAAGCCCCAGACGGGGAGGTCCCGCCCTTCGTGAAGGACGACCTGCAGCTCCCCGACGAAGGAATCCGGCAAAGAGATCCCCCCAGCCGCAGACTGCGGCCCCAAGGGCAGAGCCGCAGCGAGCGCGTTCTCCAGCGCGTCGGCCTGTAAGACTGCCGAAGCCACGGCGCGCATGACCGCGTCGCGACTCACCGCGGCCTCGGCCACGGCGGTGATCGAGGGCGGGATGTTGATCTCGAGGCGGCGAGGGAGGACCATCAGCCCGGGCAGGTCGACGGTGAAGAGCTTGGTGAGGTAGGCCTGCAGGATAGGGATGCGCATGAGGCTAATGAGTGTTGGGAGAGAGAGAGAGAGAGAGAGAGAGAGAGAGAGAGAGAGAGAGAGAGAGAGAGAGAGAGAGAGAGAGAGAGAGAGAGAGAGAGAGAGAGAGAGAGAGGGAGAAGA
>Ga0114918_10005761_pt1 | contig 10602 bp, 13 predicted proteins | sample LantaG_FD_87015 | JGI IMG/M metagenome (GOLD analysis project Ga0114918, IMG submission 87015) | Deep subsurface microbial communities from Baltic Sea to uncover new lineages of life (NeLLi) - Landsort_02402 metaG | ecosystem: Environmental > Aquatic > Marine > Oceanic > Sediment | place...
GGGGGGGGGGGGGGCGGGGGGGCGGGGGGGGGGGAGGCGCGCGGGGGGGGGGGGTGTTTTTGGTGGGGGGGGGGGGGGGGGGGGGGGCGGGTCGAGGAGGTGGTGGAGGTGAGAAAGGCGCGCCTGAAGCAACGACGACGGCGACGGCGACGTCGAGCAAGTGATGGAAGGCATTTCATCTCTTTTCTCTTCCTCTTTCATCTCTGTTCTCCTTCATCTCTGCAATCAACCAATTCTACTCACGTGCTTCGCTCGCGTGCGCCACCACGCCGGCCGCGGGCACGCTCGCGAGCGAGGGCCTGGCTCTCGCGGAAGAGAGAGCAGAGGAAGAAGCATTCGGTTCGCCGACGACGCCGCCATCAAACGCCGCTTCGCCGATGCGCCTGAAGAAGTAAGGGGGCTCCTCGTCCAGGGCCGGCTCCAGGGGCTCTGGGCGGAGCAGGAGAGAGGAGGAGGCCTCTTCTGCTGCCATCGTGGAAGTAGGAGGAGGAGAGCACTGAAGGAGAGAGAGAGAGAGAGAGAGAGCTCTGAAGAGAGCGCCTTCTCTTTTCGCTCGACGAGCGATTGAAGCCGAGAAATGGAAGAAGAAAAACCTCGAAACAGAAAACGAAACGTGAACGAAAAAAGCAAGCAAGCAAGAGAAGAAGAGCTCTCTCTTTCTCTCTCTCTCTTCTCTCGAGCCTGCCGAATCTCAGATCAGGACCAATCCGGACACTCACGCACACGAGCCACAAGCACCAAAGGGGGGGTCCACGATGGACAGGAAGAAAAAGGTGAGGAAGAGAAAAGAAAGAGAAAGCGAGCAATCAATCAAGCAAGCAAGAAACCAATCCCTCTTCTTCCATGCCTCGGGCTTCCGCCGCCGGTTCCGAACGCCAGCGGTCCTCTCCTTTTAAGGACGCACTTAGAATCGAACCTTCCGAATGTTTCTGCGCAGAGAAACAAGAGGTTCGAGCACGAAATAAAGCGCAACGCGATACACCACTTTGAGAGCTCTTTGATCGACGAACCAAAAGAAAGAAAGAAAAAAGCATCGCTTCGCCTCATCTCTCCTTCACTTTCCCTTCTTCTATCTCAAAAACCCCGACCACCACTACCACCTCTTAGGTCGCCTACTTCTACGACCCGGACGTCGGCGGCTTCTACTACGGGCCAGGCCACCCCATGAAGCCCCACAGGGTCCGCATGGCCCACGCCCTGGTCCTGCGTTATGGACTTCATAACCAGATGGACTGTTACCGCCCCCGGCCCGCCTCTTCCTCGGATCTCGCGGCCTTCCACTCCCGGGATTATATCTCCTTCTTGGAGACTGCTGCGCCCGACGCTTTCGGGGTTCAAGGGGGTTCGTGGCCTCCTGTGAGATCGGAGGAAGAAATCGCTGCCGAGGCGGAGAGGAAGAGGCAGAGGAGGAGGCGGAAGAGGGAGGAAGAAGAGGCTGCGGCGAAGAAGAAAAAGGAAGCAGAAAACGGAGCAGCAACAACAGCACCAGAAGCTCTTCCTTCAACTTCCTCCCCTCCTCCTGCTCCCTCTCTTCCCGAATCCGACGACGACGACGCCACCACCGACTCCTCCGACGACGAAGCGTTCCCCCGCACCATGAAGCAGGCCCGAGCCCGCTTCGCACCTGGCGAGGACTGCCCCTTGTTCCCCGGCCTCTATCGCTACTGCCAGCTCTACGCCGGAGGGTCCGTCGGCGGAGCAGTAAGGCTCAACCACGGCGGGTGCGACGTCGCCGTCAACTGGTCCGGAGGGCTTCATCATGCCAAAAAAAGGGAAGCCTCGGGTTTCTGCTACGTCAACGACATCGTGCTGGCGATCCTGGAGATGCTCAAGTACCACGCGCGGTGAGGATGAGTTTTTTTTGAGCTTTTTTTCTGAAGTTTTTTTTTCTCTCTCTTTTCGCTCTCACTTTTTTTCTTTTCTTGGAAAAAAAAAACACATTTTCCCCTCTTTCTCTCTCTCAGCGTCCTCTACATCGACATCGACGTCCACCATGGTGACGGCGTCGAGGAGGCCTTTTTGACAACAGACCGGGTCCTCACAGTCTCCTTCCACAAGTACGGCAACGGCTTTTTCCCCGGAACGGGTTCTTTACACAACACAGGCGTCGGCCAAGGGAAAGGGTTTTCTCTCAACGCCCCGCTGAGAGATGGGATCACCGATGAAGGGTACGAGTCGGTATTCGCCCCCGTCATGGACGCTGCTGTGGCCAGGTTCAACCCGGGAGCTATCGTCTTGCAGTGTGGCGCCGATTCGCTGGCGGGAGATAGGCTCGGGAAATTCAACTTAACTTCCTCGGGCCATGCCGCGGCCGTGGCGCGAGTGGCGGGTTACGGGAGGCCGACTTTGGTTTTGGGAGGAGGAGGCTACAAGGTAGCCAACGTGGCCCGGTGCTGGGCCGCCGAGACGGGCAGGCTGCTGGGTACGGAATTAGATGATGAGGTGCCCGTGCACGAGTACTCCGAGTTCTATGCGGCGGGAGGGAACAAGCTGCGGGTTCCGGTGAGAGAGAGAGAGATTTTTGGATTTTTTTGTTTTGTCGTTTTTCGAACAACTTTTCTCTCTCGTTTTTTTCATCTTTTCCTACCTCCATTTCTTCCCTCCGTTTCTTCACTCTCACCTGCTCTTCTCTTCCTCTTTTCTCGCTCTTTCCATATCCACAACAGCCCCGCACCGACCTCGACGACGCCAACAGCAGAGAGTACCTCTCCAACCTCAGGACCTCGCTCCTGAAGCTCGTCTCCGCGATGCCCGGCGCTCCCAACTCGGGGCAGACGCTGGGAGGGGAGAGGCCCGCCGACGCTCCCGTCGAGGCCGAAGCAATGGAGGGGATGGAAGAGGAGGGAGAGGAAGGGGACAGGAAGCAGCAGCAGGCATCGAGGCAGCCGCTGTGGGACGGGACAAGGGACGAGACGGAGGACGCCGGGGACGACGGACGGAAATGAAGTTTTTTCTGTTTTTTGATTTTTTTGTTCTGCTGCTGCTGTCTCCCTTCCCTTTACCTTTTCGTCATCTGAATTATCTCCGTCTCACTCTGAAACTCCTCCTTCCTTCTGTTTCGTTTAAGAGTTTCTCAATTACAAAGCGGAGGCGGCGAAAGAGAGAGGGAAAAGAGAGAAAGAGAAGAAATGAAAAAAGAAAGAGATTTCTTTAAACTTTCGCGATCGCCTCGACCTGCTCCCTGCTCGCTGCACAGCCCGTCACTACGACGCTCCCGGGCTTCCTTCCTTTAGAAAGTCCAGGACCGCCGCAGGTCCAGGAGCCCGTCGTCCTGATGCCGCACGACCACGACAGCGAAGGCGGCGCCGGGGCCGGGATTGGAAGAGGAGCTATCCTGTCGCACGCCGAGCCGTCGAGCGGCGAGGTTTCGTCGCCGCCGTCCGTGGAGCTTTTCCCGCCAAACACCTCCTTCCTGGCGCTGCACTGGCCCCCCGAGTACTCGAGCACGGCGGCCTTGGCCCTCGCCGGCGCCAGCGCGAAGCCCGTGATGCTGACGTGGCTCAATTTCGAAGGAGCGGGATTCACGATGGCCCTGCCGGCGTCGAGCCTCACAGAGACTGTCGAGTAAGGCGACGCTCCGTTTTCATTTCCGTTTTCTCCGACCGCCACGCCGTCTATCCTCACCTCCGCCTTCTCGTCGGCGGTGAACAACTCCCAGAAGCCCGCGTCGCCCGAGGCCAGCACTGTGCCGGGGGCCGAGAGCGAGATCTTGGCCATGGAGAGACGAGGAGGAGGAGGAGGAGGAGGAGGAGGAGGAGGAGAAGCCTTTTCGCTCTTTTTGCTATTGCTACTTTTCTTCAGGAAAGGGATCCAGATGCTCCCGGCGCCCGAGCTCGCCACCTCTGCCTTTTCGCGGTCAAACTCCGAAAGGATCACGGTGTCCCCGGGGGCGTGGACGCGCTCGACGTACTGCAGGGTGCCCGCCGGAAGCGAAACCTCGAGCTCGAGGAAGTCGGCACCAGTGTCGAGGTCCCTGTCTTCCCGAACTTGGACCGACAGCGAGCCGCCAGTGGTCGTCAGCGAGACAGCGTCGATCGCTGCCCTCTCCCCGACCAGGCGGGCGGAAAAATCGGTGGTAGCTGAGGAATTCATCGCGTCGACGATGCGGACCGAGATCGGGGCGCAGATGGAGACGCCGCGGAAGGGCTGGAGCGGGACGAGCCTCTCTTCGGCGGCGACGAGGGTCGATGGCAACGTTGCGACGACCGAGACGACGACGAGCGAAAGCATTGCTGCTCCTAGCGCCCTGCTGCAGCGCTGCTGCATCGCGCCCGAATGCACCAATGTGAGCTTGCTCTCTCTTTGTCTCTGTCGCTGGATCGGACGCGGGGGGAAGCAGAGCCGGGAAAAGCCTCGATCTTTGAGGAGAAAGAAGCGAAGAAAAAGTGTGATTGAATCACAAAAAATATCAGATGGCTAAGTTCTCGACGAAGAAGAAGATGAGGCCGCTGCAAGGGGGCCTCCTCCTCGCCGCGCTCCTCCTCGTGCTGCTTGCCCTCTGCCCGGGAGCGTTGGCGCGACCAGGGGGACGGAACCGAGAAGAGGCAGAGGCCCTGTCCTCGCAGCAGTGCGACGCGGCGGGGCCGAGGCAAGAATGCGGTGAGAGTCTGAGAATTTGCATCGATGGGCCCTTTGTTCTTTTCGTCGCTCTCGCTCTCGACCTCCTCCGCCTGATCTCTCACCTCTAACCACCTCTCACCTCTAACCACCTCTCACCACCTTCTCCACCCCCTCCACCTCCACTTTCACCTCCAAACCTTCCAGGCTGGAACGGCATCCCGGCGGCAGAATGCCTCTCAAAGGGCTGCTGCTTCTCCGCCGCCCCGACCAGACAGGGGGAGCTGGCCCTCCGCCTCCCTTCCTGCTTCAGGCCCAACGGCGGGGACAGCTCCTACTCTGTTGCCTCGTCGAGCTCTACTTCTTCTGAAGGAGGAGGAAGAGGCAGCAAGGGGACGCTTTCCCAGTCAGCCTCGACGGCGCCGACCCTGGGGCCCGACCTGTCCGATCTCGATTTCTCGCTGACGCTGCCGGCGAGGGACGTCGCTCGGTTGACGCTTGGGAAGCCAGGGAGGTGGCTCGTCCCTTCCAGCGTGCTCCCGGGAATCTCCGGCGTCGAGAGGAGGGAGAAGGAGCTGCTGCTCGGCAACAAGAACGAAAACGGTAACAACGAAAGCGGAGGAGGCTCTGCTGCTGCCCTCGAGGTCGAGGTCGTTTCCTCCCCATCGTTCGCCGCCGTCGTCAGAAGAAAAAATGAAAACAACTCTTCTTCCTCTTCCTCTTCCTCTGTTCTCCTCGACACGAGAGGCTTCCGCCTCGTCTTCAAGGACCGGTACATCGAGCTGACCACCAGGCTGCCCAACAACGGCAAGGGGGCCCTCTACGGCCTCGGGGAGAGGACGAGCTCCTCGGAGAAGTTGCCGCTTCGAAGAAATAACGAGGGCGTTCCCTTCACGCTGTGGACGAGAGACGCCGCCGCGGCGGACGCCGACCAGAATTCCTACGGGTGAGTGTGTGTGATAGAGAGAAGAGGGCTTGAGAGGGAGGGAGAGAGAGAGAGGGGGGGAGAAAAGAAGCTGAGAAAGACAGAGAAAAAACTCACTCGTTTTTTTCCCTCTCGACCTCGACCTCCGGGGAAAAAAATTGAAAACAAACTCAAAACCCCCCCAAAAATCCTCCCAGCTCCTGGCCCGTCGCCTGGTTCGTCGCTGACGACCCTGAGGGCTCCACCTCTGCCCTCGCCATGGTAAGCTCCAACGCCATCGACGTGGTCGCCACCGGCGAGACCCTCACCTGGCGATTGACGGGAGGCGTCGTCGACCTCTTTGTTCTCGCCGGCCCGACGCCGGCGCTCGTGGCGCGACAGCTGGCGTCTCTGGTCGATCTCCCGACTTTACAGCCCCCCTGGGCGTTCGGGGTGATGAACTCAAAGTACGGGTACGCCTCGGCGGCGCAGTGCAGGCAGGTGGTGGACTCGTTCGACGCCGCCGGGGTGCCGCTGGAGGTAAGAGTTTTTTTCTCTTGTTTTCTTTTTGGTCGGGGTCGAGGAGAGAGGACGAGAGAGAGGTTTTCGAAAAAAACTCACCCCTCTCTTTTTTCTTCTTCTTCTCTCTCTTCTCCCTCTCCCTTTTTTCTCAAGGCCTGGGTCTCAGATAGCCAGTACATGAGCCACGACCGCATCTTCACCTGGGGAGACGATTTCTCGAAAAGCGAGATGCGAGATTTCGTGAAACACCTGCGCGCGACGGGAGACAGGAGGTGGGTTCCCATCTTGGATCCCGTCGTCAGGGTTGAAAAGGGGTACGCCCCCTTTGACGAGGCGAATGCGGATGGCGGCATCTTCCTGAAGGGAGCTGACGGAAAGCCCTACCTGGGGCAGGTAAGGGGGAAAATGTGGAGGAGAGAGAGAGAACGAGAGAGAAAAGGGTGAGTGTTTTTTTTCGAAAAAAAAAACTCAAAAAGAAAAAAAAAACGACTTTCAAAAAAAAACTTTCACAAAAAATCAGATGTGGCCCGGCGCCGTGCACTGGCCCGACTTCCTCGACAACCCTTCGACGCAGAGGTGGTGGACGCGCTGGCTGCGGCAGGTCAAGGAGGACGTGGGCGCGATCGACGGGGTTTGGCTCGACATGAACGAGGTGATTTTTTTTCATTTCATTTTTCGGGTTTTTTTCTTTCTTCGTTCATTCGTTCGCGCGAGTCGAGGTCGAGTGGAGAGAAAGAAAAAAACTCAACCTCTCTCTTTTTCTCTTTCTTTCTTCTCGTCTCCAGGTCTCCAACTTCTGCTCGGGAGACATCTGCCGCCCTCCGCTCTCCCCAAACGACCCCAACAAGAGGCTGCGACCCGAAGAGGTTCCGCCCAACGCTAACTTCGTCTGCAAGCTCGACTGCGAGTTCGGGCCCTTTTCGAAAGATTCAAATTCAAAAGATTCGAAGGACTCGAGTTCGATCCCGGACTCCGTCTTCTCGCCTCCCTACCTCGTCAACTCAGCCGGAGGGCAGCGCAACCTCTCCGAGAAGACGCTGCCGGTCTCGGCGCGCCACCCTAAGACGGGAGCACTGGAGTTTGATGCCCACAACCTCTACGGCCATACCATGGCGAGGGCCACTGCAGAGAGCTTGACCGAAGTCAACGGTAAAAGGAGGCCCTTTCTGTACACGAGGTCGAGCTTCCTGGGCACGGGGGCGTTTTCGGGTAAGGAAAAAGAGAGTGGGTTCCGAGAGAGAGAGAGAGTTGGAAGAGAAGAAGAATGAAAAGGAGAAGAAGAAGAAAAGAAAAAAAGCTCACACCCTTCTCTCTCTTTCTTTCTCGCTCTTTTCTCTTTTTCTCTTTCCTTAGGTCACTGGACGGGAGACACCAGCTCCTCGTGGAGGGACCTCCGCAGGCTGACGCCCTCCGTCTTCCAGAGCGGGATGGCTCTGATCCCGTTCGTGGGCGGGGACGTCGGAGGGTTCATGAACCTGGCCAGCAGTGAGTTGAAAGTTTTTTTTTGAAGTTTTTTTATTTTTTTTTATTTTTTTCTGTCTCTCTCTCTCTCTCAACTCACCGCTCTCTCTCTCTTCCCCCTCTCCTCTCCTCCTTCTTCTCCTTCTTCTCCTCCTCCTCCTCCTCCTTTTTCACCCAACAACAAAGGTGAGCTCGCCGACAGGTGGATCGCAGCCGCCTCCCTCCACCCCTTCTTCCGCTTCCACCACGCGCAGGGCTTCCAGGAACCTTTTAGGAGGTTTGCCGGGAGCGGCGACGGAAGTGCGAACGGCGACGGAAATGGAAACGAGACGGAAACCGCAACCGGTGAATGGGGCCCCGTCAGGGATGCCGCTCGAAACTCCCTGGCCCTGCGCTACCGCCTGCTTCCCGCGCTGTACTCGGCTGCGGCGCAGGCCTCGGCCACGGGCTGCCCGACCGTCAGGCCGCTCTGGTTCGCTTGGCCCTCTTTGAGATCGGCGAGGGAGCAAGCGGGCCCCTATTTGTTGGGAGACTCCTTGGTCGTCGCCCCGGCCCTCGAGCCCGGCGTCACTGCCGTCGAGGTCTCTTTGCCCAATTCTGGGGTCTCCTTCTTCGACTTCTACTCCCGGAGGCGGGTCGAGAGCGGCGGCAAGTCGGCTGTTTCCCTGCCTGCCCCTCGAGGGAAGCCGCCGCCGCTGCTGGTCGTCGCCGGCGGCGTCGTCGCCGTCGCCGGATCCGGAGGAGGAGGAAAAGAGCAAGTCTTCTTCAACACCACCTCCGAGGCCAGGGCCGCGCCGCTCACGCTCATCGTGGCTCTGCCCGCTGCGGAAGCGGAAGCAGGGGCAGGAACAGGAAGAACGAAAACGCCGACGACGCTGCGCTGCGGCAGGAGCTGCAAGGGAGACGGCAAGGACCTCGCGTGCGGAGACGTCTACGTCGATAAGGGTGACGAGCTCGACCCCGGCCCCCACAAAAGGGGACGAACGCTGGCCGTCGACGCCTCGAGCTCCTCCGTGAGGCTGAGCTGGCCTGTTCCTGCTGCGAGTAAGAGCGAAGGAGGAGGGGAATCATCTTCCTCCAAGTGCGAGGCGGGGGTTCCGTGGCCGAAGCTCTCGAAGATCGTCGTCCTCGGCGCCGGAGACTTCCTCTCTTCCTCCTCTTCTTCCGCGGTGATAAAAGCTCGAGTCACTTCCTCCTCGAACGCCAAAACGAAGGTCGATGCCAGCCTTGACGCGGAATCGGGAGCGCTGGAGCTGACGGTGGCGGGCGGCGGCCTGCAGCTGCGATGCGGCGAGGACTTTGAGGTTGAGTGGAAGTAGAAGAGAGAGAGAGAGAGAGGAAAAAAAAACAGTAAAAAATCTTCGCTTCTCAACGTTTTTTGTGTGTTTTCATTTCTTTCTCTTTCTCTCCCTCTCTCTCTCCCTTTCCCTCTCTCTCCCTCCCCCATCTTCACAGCGCAGGCGTCGGTCTGTTTCCCGCCAGGGCAGCCCTCAGCCTCGCCTGCTCGGCAAGAGAGAACCCGGCCCTCTCATCCAAATACCTCTCCACGGATCCATGCTTGCTCCTCAACCTCCTCAAGGCTTTCTCCATCGCATCGCGCGGAGCGCATGCAAAGACCCTCGTGTCGAGCCCCTGTAAGTCCCGCGACCTCTCCAACCCACCCAAAGCGATCTCCGCCGCAGTGGGGTCATCAGATAAGACGTAATCGTCCAAAATGGCCTCGTCGGAAGCGCCGCAGACCGAGAGAACCAGGGCGGCGACGAGGCCCGTTCGGTCTTTTCCCGCCCGACAAAAAAAGAGAGCGGGAGCGCCGCGCTCCGCAGAGGAGAGCAGGGCTCGCAGCGCTGCTGCTATCTCCGCGTCGCTGGACTCGAGGAGGCAGTGGTACATGTTGGAGAGGCCTCCTGTGTGGAAGTGGCGAAGGTTTTTTTATTGAAGGAAGGAAGAAGGACGGAAGGAAGGAAGGAAGGAAGGAAGGAAGGAAGGAAGGAAGGAAGGAAGGAAGAAGAGTGGGTGAGTTTTTTTTCCTGTTTTTTTTTTTCGTTCTCGCTCAAAAACTTCACAAAAAGAAAAAGAAAACAAAAAAACAAACCTTCGTTGATCTTGTCCATCGCCAGCTCCCTCGACTTTTCTCCGAGGCCCCATCCCCCGGGCGTCACTCTCGACAGCAGGCCCAAGGCAACGACAACGGACGCGTTCCTCCTGGGCATCTCTCTTATCAGCGCCTTGCGGAACCTTTTCTTGTCCAGAAGAGAGATGTGGTGGACAACGAGCGGCGGCTCCCCCGGTCGAGGCGGGGCCGGGTCGTCGGCCGGGACGTGGCCCAGGGGCAGCGTGGGAGTGTGGACGGGCTTGCGGGGCTCTCTGCCAGCGAGGCGGCGGGCCAGAGCCGAGAGGGAGAAGCGGGGGGCGAACAGGGTTCCGTTGTCTGCTGATGGAGAACTCGAAGAAGAAACTCGTGCTGCTGTCGGAGCAGCACCGACTCCTGCTCGGTCGAAGGCGTTCACCTCCGAGCCCTCGGCGTGCAGCAGCAGGCACCGAGGGTCCTGCCTGCGCTCCTCGTCGCTGCGGAGGTCGAGCAGGGTGCGGACTCGAAGTTTGGCCCGGAGCAGAGCGACGTCGTCCTCGGAGCAGCCGGCCGGGCACGCAGAGCGGAAGAGCATCCCCGGGGCGAGGAGCTCGCGGGGAGCGGCGAGGGCGAGGTCGCGGGCGTTCTTGACCGTGGTGAGGCCCTGGAGGAGGAGCGCCGCGGGTTGCTGCTGCTGCGGGTCGGAGGAAGAGGGAGGAGGTCGAGGTTGAGACTGAGGTTGCGACGACGAGGCCGCCGCAGTCGACGATCGACCCATCGTCGTTGCTTCTTCTTTTCCTGCTCCTCCTTGCTGCTCCGTTCCTTCTCTGGTTCCTTCCGCGAGCCTGGAGGGGTTTCTCGCTGCCTTTAGTGACGCTCTCAGAGAAGGACGGGCCGGGTGGTGGCTTTGGTGCGCCGCTGGCCTGGTGCGGAATCTCGAAGCGAGCATTTCTTTTTTTTTTTTCTGCGACAGTGTCGAGCGAGAAGAGTGTTTTTTTTTCTTCTTCTTCATTTTTTCCCCCTCGGTGAAATCGACGAAAGGGGCGTCGACACACACACACACACACAAACAGAGAGAGAGAGAGAGAGA
>Ga0114918_10005762_pt1 | contig 10598 bp, 5 predicted proteins | sample LantaG_FD_87015 | JGI IMG/M metagenome (GOLD analysis project Ga0114918, IMG submission 87015) | Deep subsurface microbial communities from Baltic Sea to uncover new lineages of life (NeLLi) - Landsort_02402 metaG | ecosystem: Environmental > Aquatic > Marine > Oceanic > Sediment | place: Baltic...
CAAGCAGCTAACAAAGCTAAGTTACATTCAGTAGACCAATTAGAGTCTATAAAAAATATGCTAGTTAGAACTTTTCATAGTTTTGGACAACATAAATCAGGATTTAAAGGATTAGGAGAGCAACAACACAGAAGAATACAATAATGGCCAGAGAAAACACATTAGAGGTTAATACTTTTGAAGGAGGCATGAACCAAGATTTTACTAAGTTAGTTAGTAAAAAAAACATGTACTACTATGCTAGAAATTTTAGACCTTTTACAGATAAGCAAGGACAAGGATTAGGAGGTACTATTAATGTCGTAGGTAATAATTTAGATTTTAATATCCCTGACACAAAAGAAGTATGGAGTTTTGATACTATATTTACAGCCCCTTTTCCTACAACTTGTACCTTAACTATGATTTTAGGAGGCTTTCCCTTTGTGGATGTGTTTACTCTTTCAGGAACTACTCCTTCAGAAATTAGAGATTCTTTAGTATTTGAAATAAATAATACTTTACACTACTCTGCAAATAATATATATGCAGCAGTAGTAGAAACAGAAGGTATTATTTTATACAACACAAGCGCTTCTACAGCCACTTGGACAAGTGCTGACCCTAATATAATTAATCTAGCTGTACTTATAGCGCCACAATCAAATTTAAAAATAATAGGTTGGTCTACAATAAGAGATAGTTTTGTTTTATTTACAACAAATAGCGAAGCAGAAGTCCCTATTAGTTATGGTCAGATATGGACTTTAAAATATAACGCTGTTTATGAAACACCTACTTTACAACTAGCATATAATAATCTTTTAAATTTTAGTACTGAACATCCTATAGAGGCAGTAGGAAGGTATGAAGCAGAAGGAATACAAAAAGTATATTGGACGGATAACTATAATAAAGTAAGAACTTTAAATGTAGAATCAATAGCTTCTTTAGGGTTACTACCTCCTGAGTTGTCTTTGTCTTCTAACGTAAAAGGAAGCATACCCGTACTTACTAGCTTAAGTGGAGGAGGTGCTTTAAAAACAGGTGTATACCAGTACGCTTATAGGTTAAAAACATTATCAGGGAGTGAGACTTCTTTTTCTAGACTTTCTAGACACATGCCCATACATATTAATGGAGAGACTAATACTAATTTTTGGGAGTATATAGGAACTCCTCTAGGAGTAACTACAGGTAACGCACTTACTTATATTATTAATGGAGTAGATACTAAGTTTGATTTTATAGAAATAGTTGCTATATACAAAACAGGCATAACCACAACCCCTGTAATTACTTCTATTGTTATAGACCAAATACCTAGCGATGGTATTTTTTCTTTTACACATACAGGACTAGAAGCATCTGCTTATGATATTACTACAGATGAATTTTTATTGTCAAAAAATGTTTTTTCTAGAGCCAAAACTTTAACAGTAAAAGATAATAGATTATTTGTAGGAAACGTAAGTAAGACTACTTTAAATTTAAATTTTGATGCTAGAGCATATGGGCATGCTATTAATAGTGATAATTTTAGTATAGACGGTATAGTACAAAATGATTTTGCTGTAATACAAGAAACTGCTAATTGTATAAATGATGATTTTTATGTTTACAAACATAGAAAAAATTCAAACAGGTATGGAGGCACAGGCCTTAACATAAGTTATGAAATAAAAACTAGTTCTTTTAGAGCTGATTCAAGAAGTTTAGCTGCAAGCTCTGAAGGATGGGATAAAATGCCTTTTTATAACGCTATAGACCCTCCTGCAATAAATCCTGTAGATTTAGGCGAAGGTAGAACATACCCTCAGTTTACTTCTATGGCAGACTCTTATAAAAATAATATTACTTTTGGACTAAAGAGAGGATACCAAAGAGACGAAACATATAGAATGGGTATAGTATTCTTTGATAAAGAAGGTAGTCCAAGTTTTGTTAAATGGATAGCAGATGTTAAAATACCTCCTTCTTTTGATGCAGGAAGAAGTAGTTACGGTTCTGGAGGTTATAATAACGAAGAATTTATAGGAAAAATAATAAGAGAAGACCAGCCAGGTCCTGCTACTCCTTTACAAGAAATAAATATTCCTTATATATCCTTTACAGTAAACTTACCTTCTGACGTACTTTCTGAAATTTCAGGGTATTCCATTGTTAGAATGGAGAGAAAACTTAAAGACAAAACTATTGTAGGCCAAGGACTTGCTATACCTGTTGGTCCTAAGTTTACTGTTGATGAAGCTGGAGGTACTAATCCTTCTATTAGAACTCCTTTAGCTTTATTAGAAGACAGTAAAACATATTTATTTCAAGGGACTAATTATCCTAATAGATATAATTACAACAGAGACTATGCTGTTGATGCTAATGGTCTTCAACCCACAGTTCAAGATAGCCTTTCTTCAATAGAATATCCTACAAACTACTTTAATTTAATCTCTCCTGACTACGCTTTAACAGACACAATTAACTTTTCAATAGGTGATTATATACAAACTGTAGATACTTTAAGTACTGCAAATAATATTCTTTCCTCTCAATTTGCTCCTAATCCTGACTATATAAATAAAGGTCATATATGGGTTAGTAAATACTATGACCTCTTCTCTACCAGTTTAAGTCGTAAAAACTATTTAGGAAATACTGTTGTAAATATTGAAAATGCTTATAAAGTAAAAGAAAAAACTATTGTAACACTAGATAATAATATTATATTTCATAATGAGCCCTGTGCTCCTTTTTTACAGGCAGATAATTCTGCTGAAGCTAAACCACAATACTGGGGTCTTGGAGGTAAGTCTTTATTATTAAAAGTAGATGCACCTATACACGCACCAGTACCTCCGTCAGTCTCTAATTTTACTGGGTCCGCAAGTTTTAATACAGGAACAGATTATAACAATGTTATACTACTGGTTGGGAAAACTTATTACTAGTAAATTATAAGAGAAACGTACTTAAACAATATAATGGAAATACATACGCTAATAGAGCCTCTAATGAGTATATATCTACAGGTCATTATGTATCAGTAATAGAGAAAGAAGTTTCTTCTCCTACTAATATAACAGATGTATACGGAGGAGATACTTTTATTGCTTTGTATGACCAACAAGTAGTTAGAAAACATTGGAACTGGGTAGACGAGTTTAGTACACAAACAATGGTAGACAACACTCCTCTTATTTTTCCAGAGCCTTCAGGTGTAGCGGGTAAACTATCTAAAACAGTTGTTTTTGCTGTAGAGTCTCAAATAAACACTGCTATGAGAAATGCAAAGTTTGTTGGAGCTAATGGTTTTACGGACACAAATGATAGTACTGGTACTGCCCCTGGTAATGATACTCTAAACGGTTCTTGTGATTTAGGAGAAAATTATAGTTATTATAGTGTATACTCAGCAGAAGATAACCTTGTTACTTTTTTTAACAAGCCTTTAAACTTTATAGAAAATGAAAGTTTTGATACTAGAATATATAATTCAGACCCTAAAATAAATGGAGAACCTTTAGATAGTTGGACATATTTTAGGCCTTTAGACTTTATAGATTTAGAAAGTAAATATGGCCCTATTAATAAAATAACTACACATAATGACAGTTTTTTTTCATTTCAAAATGACGGAATAGCTGTAGTAAGCGTAAGTCCTAGAGTTGCTATACAAAGCAGTGATGACATTAATATAGAAATAGGTACAGGAGAAGTACTACAGTCTTACACTTACTTGTCTACTACTGTAGGATGTAAACATCAATGGAGTGTAGTTAATTCACAAAATTATGTTTATTGGATAGATATTCTTAATAAAAAAGCATATAGATTATCTGGAAGTCAAGGATTACAACCTCTATCTGATTTAAAAGGAATGAACTCTTTTTTTAAAAACAACTTAGAAGGAGCAGTTAATTTAGACGAGAAAAATAAAGGAGACAACCCTTTAAAATTAAAAGGAACACTAAGTTATTATGATGAAGTAAATAACGAAATAGTATTTATAGTACTAGGAGCTAAACGTACTCATACAGTATCTGGAGGTGTTACTCCTATAGTACCCCCTGAATATGTTCCTGGAGACTGGATAAGTGTTGTGGAAGATGGAAAAGGTAATGCTTATTTCTTAGTTACTGAAAGTTTTTATTACACAGGAGTTGGAAGTATAGTAGGCAACGCAGTAAGTATGTCTCAGTCTTCTTGGAAAGAAGCTAATTATTATGCAGTTGGATATCATGAATTAGGAGAATACTTTACTTCTTTTTATGACTCTTTAAGTACTATTTTTCCACATAAAAATGATGTGCTACTTTCTCCTCCAGGAGAAGGAGACTTTCAAAATATATACAGATATAATAGAGGAGACAGAGGAGAATTTTTTGGACTTATTAAACCCTCTGTAATTAAGTTTGTTATAAATCCTATACCATTAGCTTCTAAAGTATTTGGTAATATGGAGTGGGCAACAGAAGTTACTACTGCAGCAGGGGTAGATGTTCCAGAAGAAACATTTAATACTGTTTTCTGTGAAACTGGGTATCAAGCTACTGCAATTACTCCCCTAATAATAAATACTAACGTTAAACGTAAGGAAAGAGCTTGGAGATTTGCTGTACCGAGAAACAACAATGAATCAGACAGACTTAGAGATAAAAACATGACAGTAACTTTTACTTACAATAATACAAATAATAACAGAATGTTATTAAGCGCTAACACTACTGCTTTTACACACTCTTCAAGATAATGGGTAAACTAAAAGAAATATTAAATGGTTGGACCAATTATGTGTTCCAGACCCCAGAAATTGAAAAGCTAGCCAAAGACAGAGCTGTACACTGTTCTACTTGTCCTATAAACTCAGGAAACACTTGTAGTAAACATGTAACAGTTATACATAATAACAAACCTGTATCAGGTTGTGGATGCCCATTACCAGGACTATTAAGGTCTGAAAACTCCAAATGCACACTAGGTAAGTGGTAGTATAACTTAAAGTATTACAAGATATATTTGGAAAGTTAAATTATAATTATTATATTTGCTATTATTATGCCAGAACCTAAAAAAGTTAAAATCAGATTGCCAGATGGCTCTACTAAAGAAGTAAGCATAAACTCAGCTGCATATAAGACGGCGTATAATAGCGGAAACATAATGTCCAAGTACGGAGATATGCTTGCGGCTGGTGGGAATTTGCCTGACGGAGAACCTTATGATATTAAGAAAGATTATAAAGCTAGTAATAAAGCATATAATAATGCAGAAGCGCTAAACGATAAAGGTTTTCAAAATTGGTATGAGAAAAATACTTTAGAAGGGAAGAATGGTTCTCCTTATACTGATAGTCAAAAGTATGACTACTATTCTTTTTATAAGAATAAAGGCGAAGGCAACATCAAAGAACATTTTCCTGATACATATAAGAGACCTTCTCATCCTACGTTTTCTAATGAGTCTATTTATAGTACTCCAGAGAATCCAGGAGGTTCTTGGGAAGGAGAAAAGTATACTCCAGATAACGGACTTAGAAAAAAAGCATACGGAGGAGAAGTACAAACAAATGAATTTAAAACAGGTGGATTTGTGCCAGACCCAACGAAGAAGAATAGAAACTTACCCCCTATTGCTACTAGGCAAGACAGTTTAGATGCAGTAAGAAATTCACAAGAAGTCAATGATTTTTACATAGGGCAGAATTATCCAAAGGACGGACTTAACACTCCTACACATGAAGGTATTTTTAATTCGCTTGATGAGAAGTATAAAGATTTTGTTAATAAGTATAAAAACGGAATTCAAACAAATAACACTAGTGGAGGCTCCTCAATTGGGGAAGCATATGAGCCAAGATTTTATAGAAAGAATGTTGATGGAAATAAATTTTATCAAAGAGAAACGGCAGATAATGTTATAAACTTTGAAGCTCCTATGGCGTTATATAATAGAAATATAATGCCGCACCATTTGAACTACTATAGAAAAAACATGGGCATGGTAGGGGATGACATTGTTTCTATTCCAATGTACGATATACTGGCAACTACTCCTGCAGATATGCTTACAGACGAACAATTAATTAAAAGAGTTCAAGAGTTTGGTCCAAAAAGTATTCCTAACTCAAGACTTAGAAAATTAGGATTACCTCTTAATGAAGATACCCCTTCCGCTTCTTCTCTTAAAAGAAAAGAAGACAGAGACACCTTTGACCGACAACTTAAAGAAGCAGGGCTCTATAATAGAGCTGAAGGAGTGACAGGTAGAAACCCTGATGCTTCAAGAATGTATGAAGAATACATGAGGTCTAAGCAACCTTCTCAATCAAATGTACTCCAAGTACCTAATCAGGTACAAAGTGCAGGAGAAGCCATTAAACAGCCTATAGAAGAAAGAATACCAGAAGGTTATCAAATAAATCGTGGGTATACTAGAGAGGGTGTAACTTATGGAGATGTATATAACCCTACTACAGCTCAAGGTAAAACTTATCCTATTCCAGGAAGTCCAACTATGGAGGATTATGAAAGACTTTATGGTGATGGTAAAGGTAATGTAAATACGCCTAAAAGAACTGGAACAAGAACAGTAAGAGCGAAATTTGCTGCTGGAGGAACTCCTCCTACAGACCCTCCTTATGAAAATGATAGCACAAAGGTGTATAATCAAAGCTTGATAGACTTGGCAAACTTAAATAATAGATACCCTATTGGAGACGGAAAAGAACGAGTAGTAGATAAGGGGGGTATGACAGAAGCAGAAGTAAAAAGTCACATGGCAGAACTTACAGCTTCATCTGGAGTTAACAATGCGAGTTATTATCTACTTGATGATAGTTATGATGCTGTATATAATAAGTTCCCAGGAATAGAGCCTAGTGGATATAATGTAAGAGATGTTTACCGTAAAAGGCCTGGTTCAAGAGCTTTAGCTATATGGACTCCAACAGATAAACCAGTTAATAGACTAGGAAATTTAGATGATGGACCACCGCTTAATAATAAAAAATATGGAGACGTAGTTGCTGGAGAAGATGGAAACTTGGAATATGTAAAATCTGACGCTTTTGGTAACCATGACATTCCTGAGAGCTATGAAGATTGGGTTTTAAGAACTCACATAACCCCTATTTATGCCGAACCTAAAGGAACTTCAAAAACAAAACCAAGGTCAGAGTCTTCTTTAAAAAGAGAAGAAGCTAGAAACATTCTTAAGAAAGAAATGGATACACTAGGATTTACAGGTTATAGTGCAAGAGAAGTTTCAAAGAAAGGTTCAGAAGCAGAGAAAGCTTATCAAAAACATTTAGGAAACTATACTGAAACCACCGCCGTAGAAACACCTAAAGTAGTTGAAACTCCTACTAAACCTGAAGTAACTAAACCTAAAGTAACTTTACCTAAAGGATATTCTTATACACAACATGAAAGTAGAGATGAGGATATGAATGATTATTTTTTTACAAATAAAAATGGTTCTAAGAAAAGAATAAGCAGAGAAGACTTTATAAAAAATACAAACTACTCTCCTACACAGTTTAGAGAAAGACATGTAGAGATTCCTGAGTTTAGAGATGGAGGACCTATTAATAATGATGGGCCACTAGCTAAACCACAAGGAGATATATACTTACCTCTTGATGGAACTAGACCTTCTTATATTGACGCTAGTGGTAAAGAAAGGTCTGAATATAAAATAGGTGTAGGAACTAAAGAAGGAGAGATGGTTATACCTACTGTATGGAATGGTGAACAACACACTGAAGACGAAGCTATTGATAGGTATTACAATACAGGAGAACATATGGGAGGCCCTTACGACTCTATAGAAGAAGGAGAGCGTGCTGCAAAACTTAGAACTTTTTTATATAACGAACATCCAGCATATAGAAAGAAAGCTTATGGCGGCTGTGCTCCTAAATATGCTCAAGGAGGGCAATTATACGAAGCAGAAGGCGGTGAGGTAATAGATGGTGGGAACCCTATCACATTACAAGGAGGACACATTTCTCCTAACTCTAGTAATTCAGGTAAAATAGTAGGTAACTCTCATGGGAATGGTGGAGTTAAAATGACAGGAGGAGAAAAAATATACTCTGATAGACTTAAAGTAGACGCTTCATTCCTTAAAGATTTAAACATATAATTATGGCAAGCAAGAAATTAACATATGCTCAAGTAGCAGACAAGCTTACTAAAAAGATTGGTAAACTTGAAGAAAAAATTAAACAAGGTGGAAGATATAAAGCTGGCGACGAAAGAATGCTATCTGTGTTAAACCAAAAAAAAGAACAGTTATTTGAACACCAAGAGCAAATGAAAAAAGATGCTTATCAAAAAGAGAATACTGCTCTAATGAATAAGTATGGTATGAATGAACAGGTAACAGCTAGCCAATCTCATCAAATGCCTGATGGTAGTATGATGCCAGGAGCACAGCATCAATATAGAAACGGTGGGTATTCTCCTCAGTATTATGAAATGGCTTACGGAGGTAATATACCACAGTACGGTACTGGAGCTAGAATAGCACAGGGAGTAGGACAAGGTATGCAAATAGCTGGAAGTCTTGTTGGAAACGTACCAGGAGTAGGAACAGCGTTAGGTGCAGGACTTGGTGGGTTAGGTGCAGGACTAGAGCTTGCAGGTACAGGAGCAGACCCTAAAGAATTCTTAACTGATATGGCATTTGGTGCAGCTAAAGGAGCAACAGGAACATTGGGTTCTATGGCTATAGGTGCCGCAGAAGAACTGTATGACCAGAATAATAACAGCGCAAGTGAACAAAAAGCGTTATACGACTCTAGATATACTTCAAGCTATGCAAATAATCAAGCAAAGCAGGCACAGCAAAAAGGTTATATTGATGCTGCTGGACAAGTTGCAAGTATGTTTGTAGGAGCCTACGGAGGTAGAGTTCCTAGTTATGCTCCAGGAGGAGTACCACCTAACGGTAATAACCCACCTACTATAGAGGATATACAAAGACAGTATCCTCAATTTACTCCTGAAGAACATCAGAGCTTATTAAAGACAGCTTTTACTAAATATAATGATGTACAAAATAGAAGAAGGTTAGCAGGACAAGATTATGGAGAGCAGTCTTACTATAATGGAGAACAAAATCCTAATATTACAGGAAACGAAGTATACCCAAACATAGCTAGTAATCAACCACAAAATAACCCTACAAAGTTTAATCAGTCACAGTCACGAGAGTCTTCAGTCGCTGGAAATTATAACCAAGCAGAATCAGACGTATATAGTAAATACAACAACGGAGACTACACTATAAAAGATGATCCACAAGGAGGAAACTTATATTATAGCGACCCTTCTGCAAATGCACCTAAAGCAGAAGCAGGTCCTTATGATAACTATACCTCTTCTCCTGACTTTGACCCAAATGGAGGAAATAAAAGTGGTTCTAGATTTGGTGATTACGCAACAATGGCTGGAAAATACGCACCTACTATTTATAATACTATAAAAGGATTTCAAAAACCAGAACAAACAAATAAAGGAGCTTACTATAATCCTTACGAACAAGAGTCTATGGATTTAATGAGAGGTAGACGTTATAATATAGACCCTGAACTAGAAGCTAACAATAGAAGTTATAATGCTATGAAAGGCTCTATAGGACAAGCAGCAGGCGGAGATTCTTCTTCTTATTTAGCCACACTAGGTTCTTCATTAGGAAACAAACAAAGAGCTGATGCAAGAGCTTATGCTATGAAACAAAATATGGATAATCAGTATATAGGACAAGAGGCACAAGCACTTACAGGCTTTGGACAAGGAAGAGCTCAAGCAGATATGTATACTGATGATATTAATGCCCAAGCTAGAGCAAGACAAGGTGATTACCAAGCAGCAGCAGCTACAGGACTATCACAAGCTACTTTTAATGAAGAACGTAATCGTAACCTTACTAATGCTGACATGATAAGAGCAAATACATTACAAGGTATGTATGGCGACTATGGTTACTCGCAAGATGATAAAGGTAAGTTAACAGGAAGTACCTACTATAGAGGTAACAGAGTATAAATAGTTAAGATATGGCAACAAATAGATATAGCAAACCTGCCCAGCAAACAATAATGGATACTTATGTAGCAATGCCTTATAAGGAGATGCTACTTGCAGGATAGGCCCAACAGACACAACTAGATGAACTAGATGCTAACAGAATAGCTTTAGGTGATAAAGAATTTTATAACCTAGAAAAGGATGATGAAACAGCTGCAATGGCTAGAGAATGGTTAAGTACTGAGTCTGCTAAAATAGCTGACCTTTATGGTACTAATATGGGAGGTGCTAAATCTGCCTACAGAAATCTTGAAAGAGAAGCTAAGAAAAGATTTGGGCAATCAGGTGATATAGGTGCTATGGACGCTAACTATAAAGCAAAAGCAGCATATAGAGAAAAACTAGAAAAAGCAGAGGTAGACCCCCGAAGAATAGAAGGGTTAATGAGAGAAGCTTCAGGTTCTTATGAAGGGATAGGAAAAGGCGGTGAATATGGTCGTTATAATACATATGGAGGACAAAGAGCTGCTAATAATTATAATTATACTGAATGGGCTACTACAAATTTATCAGACCTTGAGGCTATAA
>Ga0114918_10005763_pt1 | contig 10598 bp, 9 predicted proteins | sample LantaG_FD_87015 | JGI IMG/M metagenome (GOLD analysis project Ga0114918, IMG submission 87015) | Deep subsurface microbial communities from Baltic Sea to uncover new lineages of life (NeLLi) - Landsort_02402 metaG | ecosystem: Environmental > Aquatic > Marine > Oceanic > Sediment | place: Baltic...
CTGCGGTGAGCAGGGGCACCCGGCCGATGGTGCTCAGGTACCAGCCGATCGAATCGGCACTGACGCGACCGCCGGTGCGGGGCAGCACAACCTTGGCTTTGGCAGGTTTAGCTGCTGTTGTGGACGCCATCAAGGATGGCGGTTGGCTTGATAGCTCTGATGGCGATCGCTCCGCAACGTTGCTGTCAACAACGTCGGAAGCGGATTGCAAAGGCGTCCCCACACCCAAGCCTCCGAATTGAATTTGACAGGAATGTAGCACTACTGCGCACACTGCCTCTTGATTGGTAAGGCTTCCTGTATGGATTGCTGCCGTTCAATAAGGTTGCGCCGATTTTTCCAGGCCATTTTCCAGGCCTAAGTGGCTGCTATCAGGCCGCCTCGCCAGCGCTTCACCATTTCTTGCTGCACGAGATGTTGTTCGCCCCCATGCTGACGCTTGTGGAACTGGCCCTCGCTGTTCATGTGCCAGGCACCTGTGTCTTGAAGGTATAGATCGAGAATCTGCTCGAGCTGGTGGCGCAGGCGTGGATCCTCAATCTGGGCAACGGCTTCCACACGCCTGTCAAGGTTTCGTGACATCCAGTCGGCGCTGCCGATGAACAATTCAGCTTCGCCGCCATTGCCAAAGCAAAAGATGCGCGAATGCTCGAGAAAACGCCCGATCACGCTGATCACAGTGATGCCATCGCTGATGCCCTCGAGAGCTGGTCTGAGGCTGCACATGCCCCGCACCACCAGTTCGATGGTGACCCCAGCCTGGGAGGCTTCGTAGAGCAGGGCGATGATTGCCGGGTCGACCAAGGAATTGATCTTGGCCCGAATATGGCCCCCCCGGCCGGCCTGGGCGTGGTCGATTTCACGCCGGATCAGGCCTTCCATGCGGCTGCGCAGAGTCACGGGTGCGACCAGTAGCCGCCGGAAGCTCTGCTGTTTGGAGAAGCCCGTCAGGTAGTTGAAAAGTTCCACCAGGTCGGCCCCGAATTCGGGCCGGGCGGTGAGCAGGCCGATGTCGGTGTAGAGGCTGGAAGTTTTGGAGTTGTAGTTACCGGTGCCGATGTGCACGTAGCTATTGAGACGCTCCTTTTCCTTGCGCACGACCAGCAGGATCTTGGTGTGGGTTTTGAGGCCCAGCACGCCGTAAACCACGTGCACCCCTGATGCTTCCAGCTGCTTGGCCCACTGGATGTTGTTGTCTTCGTCAAACCGGGCCTTGAGCTCGACCAGGGCCATCACCTGCTTGCCGTTTTCGGCTGCCCGGATCAGGGCTGCCACCACAGCTGAATTTTTCGAGGTGCGGTACAGGGTCATCTTGATCGCCAGTACCAGGGGGTCATCGGCGGCCTGGTTGAGGAATTCCTCGACCGAGGTGGAGAACAGGTCGTAGGGGTGATGCAGCAGGACGTCCCCGCGTCGGATCACCGAGAAGATGCTCTCAAATTCCTCCGCTTTGATCGAGCCATCTTCCAGCTGGCCCTTCTGGGTGCGGGCCAGGGCGGGGGAGGTGCGCCCCTTGTGGGGCTCGAACTTCAGCTGGGGTAAAGGGATGGCGACCAGGCTCATCAGGTCGTCGAGTCCCAGGGGGCCGTTCACCCGGTAGACGTCCTCGGCTTCCACCGCGGTGCCTTCCATCAGCAGTTGCACCACCGCTTCGGGCATTTCGTCTGCCACCTCCAGCCGCACCACCTCGCCGCCGCGGCGACGTTTGCGCAGCCCCTCTTCCAGGGCCTCCATCAGGTCATCGGCTTCCAGGTCACGCAGTTCCAGGTCTGCGTCGCGGGTGACGCGGAAGAAGTAGTGACCTTCCACATGCATGCCAGGGAACAGCAGCCTGAGGTTGAAGCCCACCACCTGCTCCAGCGGCACGGCGGTGTACACCGGCTCGGGCTGTTTCCCGCTCAGCTGGGCAGGAATCTGAACAAAGCGGGGCAGGTTTTTCTGGGGCACCTTCACCCGGGCGAACTCCTGTTGGCCCGTATCCGGATCCCGCACCAGGGCGGCCACGTTGAGGCTGAGGTTGCTGATGAAGGGGAAGGGGTGGGAGGGATCTACCGCCAGGGGGGTCAGCACCGGGAAGATGGCGTTCTGGAAGTAGGTCTCGATCCATTCGCGCTGGCCGTCGTTGAGGTTGGCGTAGTCGATCAGGTGAACGCCGTAGCTGGAGAGCTGGCTCTTTAGTGAATGGCGGTAGTGCTGCTGCTGGATCTCCAGCAGGGGCCGTAGCTTGGCGCGGATCGCCTGGAGCTGCTGCTGGGCGGTGAGGCCGTCGTCGCTGAGGGTGCTGACGCCCGCTTCGATCTGGGACTTCAGTGATGCCACCCGCACCATGAAGAATTCGTCGAGGTTGTTGCTGAAGATGGCGCTGAACTTGGCCTGCTCCAGCAGGGGCGTGTACTCGTCGAGGGCCTGGGCCAGCACCCGGTAGTTGAAATCGAGCCAGCTCAGCTCGCGGTTGATGTAGAGCTCAGGGGCCAGCAGCGCCTCAGTTTTTGCCATGGCCGTGCCGCCCCGGGCTCGATGGTTCGCAAGGTAGCAATCTCAGCCTTCTGAACCGTGTATCGGGGTTGTCATCCCCCCTGTTCCCTGGCCCGGCAGGCCGCCAGCCACCAGCAGGGCAACCCCCACCAGCAGGGCGGTACCAAGCCAGAAGGGGCTCTGGCGACCGCTGGTTTCGTAGGCCAGGCCCGCCAGGGGCGGCCCCAGGAAGCTGCCCAGGCTCTGCAGCCCCTGGAGGCTGCCCAGGGCGGCGCCCTGGCCTTCGCTGTCGAGTCGGCGCGACACCAGGCTGCGCAGGCAGGGGGTGACCAGGCCGGTGCCGAGGGCCAGGATCGCCACGGCGCTGAACACCACCGGCTGGGCGTTGGCCTTTGTGGCCAGGGGGATCAGCAGGCAGCCGGCGATCACAAAGCCCAGGCCGGCCAGGGTGAGGCGCCATTCACCGCAGAGTTTCACCAGGGGGCCGATCAGGCCGCCCTGCACCACCGTGGCCACCACCCCCACCACCAGGAAGGCCGCCGCCGCCAGGCCGGGCCCCCAGTTGAAGGCCTGTTTGAAATAGAGCACCAGCACGGCGGTGAAGCCGTTGAAGGCTAGAAAAAACAGAAAAAAGGCCACGCACAGCCGCCGCACCTGGGGGTTGGTGAACACCCGCTGCAGGGCGGCAAAGGGGTTGAGATCCCGTTTGCGTGGCATCGCCCGCCGGGCTGCCGCCGGGTGGGTTTCCGGCAGCAGGGTGAGCACCAGCACCAGGTTGAGTGCGGCGATGGCCACCGCCAGCACCAGCGGCAGGGTGACGTTGATCTGGCCGAGCAGCCCCCCCAGGGCCGGGCCGAGGATGAAACCCAGGCCAAAGGCCACGCCGATCAGGCCGAAGGCCTTGGCCCGTTTTTCCGGCGGCGAGATGTCGGCCAGCACGGCACTGGCGGTGGCGGCGGTGCCGCCGCTCACCCCATCGATCAGCCGGGCGGTAAACAACAGGGCCAGGGGCAGCCCGGCGGCGTCAGCGGCGGGCCAGAGGCTCCGCCAGGGCAGGCTGACGGTGAGGGCAAACAGGGCCAGGCCCAGCACCGAGCCCGCCACGCAGATGCTGATCACCGGTTTGCGGCCGAAGCGGTCGCTGAGGGCGCCGATCAGGGGCGTGAAGGCAAATTGGGCCACCGCATAGCTGCCGGCCAGCAGACCCAGCACCCGTCCGTCGCCGGTGAAGCTCGCCAGCAGGAAGGGCAACAGCGGAAACACGATCGACTCCCCCAGCCGGTCGTTGAGCAGGGTGAGGAAGGCGCAAAAGAAGGTGGAGGGGCGGGAGATGGCCGGGCGGCTGGGATTCCTCACGTTATGGGGGGAGGCGAGGACGGTTGGCGCCGGGCATTCCATGCTTGGGCCTGGCGCCCGGTTTGAGGAGGAGGAGATGACGGCACCCCAGTTGAGTCACCTCAATGCCGCCGGCGAGGTGCACATGGTGGAGGTGGGCGATCGGCCCGCCACCGCCCGCCAGGCGACCGCTGAGGGGTTCATCAGCATGGAGGCGGCCACCCTGGCCCTGGTGCTGGAGGGCCGCGCCCCCAAGGGGGATGTGCTGGCGGTGGCGCGGGTGGCGGCAATCCAGGCCGCCAAGCGCACCTGGGAGCTGATTCCCCTCTGCCACCCGATCGCCCTCAGCGGCGTGAGCGTGCAGCTCGAGTCCGCCGCCGATGGCTCCGGCCTGCACCTGACGGCCACCGCCCGCACCACCGGTCCCACCGGGGTGGAGATGGAGGCGCTCACGGCCGTGCAGGTGGGCCTGCTCACCCTCTACGACATGCTCAAGAGCGCCGATCCGGCCATGACCATCGGTCCGGTGCGGCTGCTGGCCAAGAGTGGCGGCCGCGGTGGGGAGTGGCAACGGCATGGCTGAACCCTTCGGCCCGGAGGGCCTGCCGCTGGAGCTGGCCCGCGAGCGGATTCTGAAGGCGCTCCAGCCCCTGGGGTTGGTGGAACAGCTGCCCTTGGCGGCCTGTCTGGGCCGTATCACCGCTGAGCCGGTGCTGGCTGGCGAGGCGGTGCCGGGCTTTCGGGCCTCGATCATGGATGGCTACGCCATTGCCGGCTCCGAGCCGCCGCTGGTGGGAGCCCGCTGGCGCCTGCGGGGCACCTCGGCCGCCGGTGCCCCCTATGGCGCGGCTGTGGCAGCGGGCGAGGCGGTGCGGATCCTCACCGGCGCCGTGGTGCCCGAGGGCAGTGGCCGGGTGCTGCCCCAGGAGCTGGTGGGGGTGGAGGGGGATCAGCTGGAGCTGCTCAAGCCCTGTGGAGCCTCCGTTTGGATTCGCGGGCCCGAAGAGGAGGCGGCTGCGGGGCAGGAGCTGGTGGCGGCGGGCCAGCGGCTGGGGGTGGCGGAGCTGGGACGCCTGGCCAGTTGCGGGATGTGCCAGCTGACGGTGACCCAGCGGCCGCGGCTGGGTCTGTTGATCAGTGGTGATGAGTTGTTGCCGCCAGGGAGGCAGCGGGCTCCGGGCCAGATCTGGGAGAGCAATTCGGCCTTGCTCACGGCTCTGCTAAACCGGCTCGGTTATGCGGTGGCCGATCAACGGGTGGTTGGGGACCAACCGGAGCAGTTGCGGGCTGCCTTGCTGCAGCTGGCGGCCGGTTGCGATGTGGTGGTGAGCACCGGTGGCGTCTCCGCCGGCGACAGCGACTGGATTCGGCCGCTGGTGGCGGAGCTGGGGGCCGTGAACTTCTGGAAGCTGTTCCTCAAGCCGGGGCGACCATTCGCCTGGGGCCAGGTGGCCGGGGTGCCCTTTTTCGGGCTGCCGGGCAATCCGGTGGCGGCGGCGGTCACGGCTTTGCAGTTGCTCTGGCCTGCCCTGCAGCGGCTTGAGGGGGCGGAGCCCCAGTTGCTGCCGCGGCTGAAGGTGCGGCTGGAGGCGCCGCTGCGGCGGGGGGCGGGGCGGCCGGAGCTGGCCCGGGCCCAGCTCGTGGTGGCAGCCGATGGCGGGCTGCTGGCCCGGGTGGCAGGGTCCCAGGCCTCCTCGCGGATCGGCTCGCTGCAGGGGGCGGATCTGCTGCTGGAGATCCCGGCGGAGCTGGGGGCCCTGGAGGCGGGCACGGAGCTGTGGGCTCAGTTGCTGCGGCTGCCACTGCTCTGAAGCGTGCGGATGTTCGTATTGTTTAAGAATCTGGCACCCGTGCGATGCAGATCCTCTCGGCCAACGAGCTGAAGACCGCTGGGGTGAGTGCGATCACACGGGCGTTGGAGCACGAGCGCGAGGCAGGCGTGACGGTGCGCGGCCGCCTCAGGTATGTGGTGCTGGAGCTGGCCCTGCAGGAGACACGCGCTGATGTGGCCGCCGGGAGATGCGTTCAGGAGTCTGTGGATGATCACCTGGCGCGATTGGATGCCCTGGCGGCTGAGCGGCCTTGAGTTGGACCCTTCTGTTCACGGAGCGCTACAACCGGCGCGCGGCCCTTTTTTCTGCAGTGTCACCCTGAGTTGCGTGACACCTACCGCAAGACGCTGCTGCTGCTGGAAGCGAATCCGCGTCATCCATCATTGCGCTTGCATGCCCTCAAGGGGCGGTTGCAGGGCTTACATTCCGTGTCGATCAACATCAGCTACAGGATCACCCTGGAGCTGATAATCGATGGCCAGCGCCTGATCCCGATGGACATTGGCAGTCACGACGCGGTGTACAGGAGCTGAGGAGCATGGCTTTACAGCGCCGTATTGCCCGTGATCCAGGCGCTGCTGCCATCGGCGTGCCATTCCCTTTTCCAGAAGGGGGCGTCGTGCTTGAGGGCCTCCAGCAGCTCCTGGCAGCAGCGCTGGGCCGGGCCGCGGCGGTCGGCCGCTACCGCCACAAGCACGATGGCGTTTCCAGGCAACACCAAGCCGATGCGGTGTCTCACCAGCACCGCAGTCGCCCCGTGCCGGTCCGCGGTGGCGGCCGCCAGGGAGGCAATGCAGGCCTCGCTCATGCCGGGGTAGTGCTCCAGCTCCAGAGCTGTGAGGGGTGCGTCGTTGGCGCCGCTGGGGCGCACTCGGCCCACGAAATGACTCTCGGCCGCAGGCAGTATTCCCAGCTCTGCAGCCAGCAATTGATGCCACTCGGCCAGGGCATGCAGCGGCTCAAACGGCTCCGCTTCCAGCTGGATTGCGACCATCGCGTCAGCCACCACTGATCGGTGGCAGGAAGGCCAGCTCATCGCCAGCTGCCAGGCTGGCGTCCCAGGTGGCGAACTGCTGGTTGATTGCCACCCGCACGCCGGCGGGGGGATGGGCGGGTTGCAGACCGAGTTGCCGCCAAAGCTGGTGAGGTGTGGCGTCAGCTGCTGGGGCTAGCTCGACCAGCTGCTCGCTCCAGCCCATCGCTTCTCTCAAGCCGGCGAAAAGGCGCACCTGCACTTGGGATGGCAGATCAGCTGAGACGGCCATGGCTTGCAGCAGCAGGGTTCGGGCGGAGCGATCACTATCGAGCGCCTGGCTCCGCCACTCAGAATGCCCCAAACGCCTGAGCCCTGCCCGTGAGCCTCGCCATCGCCCTGCTCACGGTGTCGGACACGCGCACCCTGGAAGACGACCGCAGCGGTGACGCCCTGCAGCAGCGGCTTGAGTCGGCCGGCCACCGGCTGGTGCAGCGCCTGCTGGTGCCAGACGACCGCTATCAGATCCGCTCTGAAGTGAGCCGCTGGATTGCCGATGCAGGCGTGCAGGTGGTGATCAGCTCTGGCGGCACCGGTCTCACCGGCCGCGACGGCACGCCGGAGGCGGTGGCGCCCCTGCTCGACAAGACGATCGAGGGCTTCGGTGAGTTGTTTCGGGTGCTCTCCTTTGAAACGATCGGCACCAGCAGCCTGCAGAGCCGAGCCCTGGCGGGAGTTGCCAACGGCACCGTGATCTTCGTGCTGCCCGATTCCCTCGATGCGGTGCAAACGGCCTGGGATCGGCTGATCTCCGCCCAGCTCAATGGCGCCACCCGACCCTGCAACCTGGTTCAGCTGCTGCCGCGGTTGCGAGAGTCGCAGGATGGGCAGGCTGGCCCATAAGCCTCAGCAACCCTGAGATCTTGCTCCGTGCAGGGGGAGTACATCCAGGGGGAGAGTCAGGAGTAGGTTAAGGAGGGAACATTAATCCTTTTTGATGATGGCGCAAGATCAATTGTAGGCCTTGCTGCTCCAGCTCAAAGACGATGCGGAGTTACAGGAAAAGCTCAAGGGCGCAGCTGATCTTGATGCTGCCGTAACCGTTGCCAAGGCGGCAGGATTTGATGTCTCCAAGGCTGATTGGCTCTCCAATAAGCGCCTCATCGGTGCCCATTTGCTATGGGAGTGGAACTGGACCTGAATGAAGGTGCCGCCCAGGGGTTGCTGGCGCGGTTGCCAGAGGCAGGAGCCTTGCCTTTGTGTGTCAAACAAAACGGGTATTTTTACCCATCTCTGGACTGAATAAGGCTACCTAGCATAGGTACAGATAGTTGAGGAAAGTGAGATGACTACCTGCCAAATGCAATCCACCGCCGCCCTGCATCAACTCAAAGAGCTGGCCCGGCGCGATCCCGCCTTCACTGCCGCTCTGCTGGCTACCCGGTCAACCCAAGAGGCCGCCAAGCTGGCAGCCGTCAACCACATCTCCGTGACACCTGAAGCGCTATGGCGCCATCGGGGAACTTTCATGGCTGGAGGTATGCCCACTTGGCGAGGCTGATCCAGTCTTAAGTCTGATCCAGTCTTAGGTCTGATCCATGGCATTCAGCATGTGGTTCATCGCGAGCCCATGCTCGCACTGGGGGCTAAATAAAATAACCTCAGATTCCTTGACGGACCGCACGCTATTTCCTGGTGGGGTGAACGGCAAATTTCCTATTCGCAGATTGTTTGCTCCTAGCCCCCTAGGTAGGCCATCTCGGCGCGTTCGCTCTTGGTTGAATTTGTGGAATTTGTAGTGTTGCGCTCCTCGCTATAGCGGTCGCTTCTTTGATTCCAGTGGGCGGCCATGGCTAGTTCAAGTTTTGGTCCAGCTTGTTTTTCCTGTAGCCATGGTTTGAGATCCAGGCCACTGCCCGGGGCGGCAAAGAGGCAGGTGTAGGCGACGCCATCTGCGGTGACCCGCAGCCGGTTGCAGTCGCCGCAGAAAGGTGCACTCACCGAGGCCACCACCGCCAGTTGGCTTGCGCCACCCGAGCCCCCATCTCGGTAGCGCCAGCGGCTGGCGGTGCCGTGGGCCGGGCGGCCCAGGGGCTCCAGGGGCCAGCGGCTGCCGATCCGCTCCACCATCTCGGCGGCCGGGAGCACCTGGGCTTCCCGCCAGCCGTTGCGGTTGCCCACGTCCATGAATTCGATCAGGCGCAGCTCCAGCCCCCGCTCCCGGGCCAGGCCCGCCAGGGGCAGCAACTGATCGTCGTTGGCACCGCGCTGGATCACGGCATTGAGCTTGAGGTCGCCCTGGGCTGGATCGAAGCCGGCGGTGCGGGCGTGCTCGATCGCCGCCAACACCCTGGCCAGGGTGCGTTCGCCGGCCGCCCCATCGCCAAGGCCTGCCATGCGGGCCACTGCCGCGCCCGTGGTGCCGTCGAGGCTGAGGGTGATGCGGTCGAGGCCGGCGGCGCGCAGGGCCCGGGCCCGTTCGGCGCTGAGCAGCACGCCGTTGCTGGTGAGCGCGATCTCGCCCAGGCCCCTGGCGCGCAGGGGCTGAACGGCCCTGATCAACTCCTCAAGCTGGGGGTGCAGCAGGGGCTCGCCGCCGGTGAGCCGCAGGCTGCGGGCCCCCAGGGCCACCGCTGCTTCGATCACCCGCAATCGCTGCGCCAGCGTCAGCAGGCCCGGCGGCTCCACCCCATCGGGCAGGCAGTAGGGACAGGCCAGGTTGCAGCGGGCCGTCAGCGATAGGCGCAGCACCCCCAGCGGCCGGCCCAGTCGGTCGCTGGGGTGAGCAAGGGTGGCGACGGTTTCGGGGTGGGGGACGGCGCTGGCCATGGCCGCAACGCTAGAGCTCCTGCTCAGGCGTTAACCCCAGCATCAGCGGCGCAAATTTGGCCTAACTCCTGTGCGCCTACTGCATCGGGGGAGTGGGTTGAGTTGGTAGCAGCCATGAGTTCATCACTTCAGGCCTTATAGGTCGTTGCCTTCTTAACGGCTGGAGTGCCCTTTGCGGCCTGGCCCCGTATGAAGTTCGTTTTTCAGGGCTTAGGTGGATGGGCACAGCCGTTGGGCACCGCTGCCCTCAGAGGCAGCTGCTTTGCCATACCCCTAGGGTTTGACAAACGCAGCCAGTAGTAGCCATGGCGCCTGAGCTATCTGGATCGCCGGCACCAACCCAGCTGCCGGCCCCAGAAGACGCCGCCAGTGGGGGCGGCTGGCCCCTGATCGAGGGCTGGGCCCGCGCCACCCTCTCACCCACGGGGTTGCGTCTATGGCAGACCCTCAACCACAAAAGCGCCTGCCTGAGTTGCGCCTGGGGCACGGGCGGCCAGAACGGCGGCTTTCGCGATGAACTGGGCGAGCCCCTGCAGCGCTGCCTCAAGAGTGTGGAGGCGATCGGAGCGGAACTGCAGTCGGCGGTGCCAGCGGAGGTGTTTGCCGGCCGCAGCCTGGCCGAGCTGCAGCAGCTCAGCTCCGCCGAATGCGACCAGCTGGGCCGGCTCGATCGACCCCTGATCCGGCGAGCTGGCAGCGACCACTACGAGCCGATCGGCTGGGAGGAGGTGCACGACCTCAGCGCCGTGGCCTTCGCTAGGCCGTCGCCGGAGCGGGTTGCTTCCTACAGCTCCGGGCGCTCCTCCAATGAGGCCGCCTACCTGCTGCAACTGCTGCTGCGGGCCCTTGGCTCCAACAACCTGGCCGACTGCTCCGACCTCTGCCACGCCCCCTCCAGCATCGGCCTCAGCCGGGTGTTTGGCAGCGGCACCTCGATGGTGAGCCTCGAGAGCCTCCAGCAAGTCGATGGCGTGGTGTTGGTGGGCTCCAATGCGCCGGCAAACCACCCGCGGCTGATGAACGAGCTGATTCGCCTGCGGGAGCGCGGCGGCACGGTGATCGTGATCAATCCGGTGCTGGAGGCGGGGCTGCTCAAGTTCGGCTCGCCCGCCTTCCCGATCCGCTCGATGCTCGGCGGCGGCAGTGAGATCGCC
>Ga0114918_10005764_pt1 | contig 10597 bp, 7 predicted proteins | sample LantaG_FD_87015 | JGI IMG/M metagenome (GOLD analysis project Ga0114918, IMG submission 87015) | Deep subsurface microbial communities from Baltic Sea to uncover new lineages of life (NeLLi) - Landsort_02402 metaG | ecosystem: Environmental > Aquatic > Marine > Oceanic > Sediment | place: Baltic...
CTCTCTCTCTCTCTCTCTCTCTCTCTCTCTCTCTCTCTCTCTCTCTCTCTCTCTCTCTCTCTCTCTCTCTCTCTCTCTCTCTCTCTCTCTCTCTCTCTCTCTCTCTCTCTCTCTCTCTTTCAAATCTTCAAACCCCTCTCTCGTTCTCCCTCCCTCTCTTCTCTCTCCATCTATCTCTTTCTTTCTCTCACCGTGGTGCGTCAGCATCGCGGCAAAGTCCTTCCTCTTCACCTCCCAGTGCGGCAGCATGAACAGCGACGCCAGGTAGAAGGAACCCTCTGCTAAGTAGTAGAGCGAGAGCGGGAGCGGCGGGGGTCCCCGCAGAGGCCAGCCCCGCCACAGAGCTTCGCTCGCACTTCCTCCGCTTGCTCCGCTTCCTCTTCCCGGCAGCAGTACCCCGCTCCAGCTCTCCCCCGCGACGGCCCAGGCCCCCAACACCAGCAGCAGCACGTAGACCGACAGCTTCCACGCCGACTCGGCGAAGCGCGCGACGAGCCGCTGCCTCGGGTCTGGCGCGCTGCTGAGCTCGGCCGCGGCGCGGGCCCTCTCGGCTATCGAACTGGGAGCTTTGGCTGCTGTTGCTCTTCGCTTGACTGACGGTTCAGGCACGCGGAGGATGGCCCGGGCCGCGGGCTGTTTTTTGTTTTTGTTTGTTTTTTGAGTGAGTTGAGAGAGTGGAGGAGGATGAGTTTTTTCTCACCTCTCGGCGAAGAAGGCGATTTCGGCGACCGTGCGTTTTTTTCCATCAAAGTCTTTTCTCTCTTTTTTCTCTTTCTCTGATCGTTTTCTCTCTCTCTCTCACCTCGAAGATCAGGACATGCATGAAGTAGCGGAGCACTGGTACGAGCAGCGTGCACACTGGTGGCGTGGGGGATCGAGAGAGAGAGAGAACAAGACAATCGAGGTGAGAAAATTGATTGGAAGATGAAAGCGACCAAAAGAAAAAAGCGACGTCGAAATCCCTTGCACAACACTCACCAATCAGCACCGCCGCGTCCCTCGCCAGGCTCCTGACGTCGACGATGGGAGCCGGGGGCCCGGCCAGCTTCAGCCTGAACAAAACCATGAGAACGAAAAAACAAGCAAACAAACAAATAACGAAGAAGAAAGAGAAGAGAGAAGAAAGGAGAGAAGATAGATAGAGAAAAAATGGAATTGACCCGTCGAAAAACGAAAACGAAATTGCTCTTCACAATCGACTCTCTCTCTCTCTTTTCTTCTTTGGAAAAAGAGAAGCCCCTTTTTCTCCCAGGCTCAGCCGAGGCCCGACGGCGGAGAGCTCTCACGCGCTCTTTCAGGGGGCTCCCTCGCGATGCCACGCCGCTCCGCGAGGAGGAAGAGACCGGCTCAGGGCGATGCCGAGGAGGACGAGACGGAAACGGTTCCGTTGGAAGAGGTTCCGATAACGACGACGACGATGGCGACGGCGACGGCGCTCTCTCGACCTCTTCGACCTCAACCTTCCTCCTCTTCCTCTGCTGCTGCTCTTACCCTGCTCGACCTCCCGCTCGACGCCTGGTCCGCGATCCTCGAGGCCGGCGGAAGCAGCCTTCTTGAAGACGATGAAGACGAATACGAGTTCCCTATCTCCGCGCCTCCGAACGGGGGCCTGCAGCCCGCCGACCTCGCGTGCCTCTCTCTGTCCTGCAAAGCCCTCAGCGCGCTCTTCTCGTCCAAAGAAGGAGAAGAAGAAGGCTCCTCTTCTCCCTGCCTCGCCTCCTCTCACCTCGCCCTCCGCGCTTCCCAGCGAGCCGCGGCGTGGCTGCTCTCCCCTAGGCTGAACAAAGAGCCCTCCGAGCCTATTTCCTTGAGGTGCTCGACGGTCAAGTCGCTGTGGCTGGATCTGGTTGATGACGACGCCGCCGCGCTGCTCGGCGCGGCGCTTGTCAGCCGACGCCGAAACGACGAGAGCGGAAACGGAGACGACTCCTCCTTCTTCGCCCCCGCGGCCCCCTTGCTCGAGTCGCTCGACCTCTGCGTCGCCCAGCTCCCTTCCCTGCGGGCCGCCGCGGACTCGCAGGCGGCCGGGGCCCCTCCTCCGGTGCTCGACGTGGCGGCTTTCGTGCCCAGGATCGATGAAGATACTTCGAGAGGCGGCGGGGCGAAAGGCGGCTTCAAGGGGCTGAGACACCTCGGCATCCACGGCGCCGCCGCCTGCCTCCGCTCCGCCGCCTCCGCCTCCGCTCCCTCCGGAAACAGGCTCCGCAACCTCGTGTCTCTCTCGCTGGATACGGCGCATTCGGGGGCCGTCTGGAACCCCTTCTACCGAGGCTGGGACGCCGTCGCGGCCCTGGGCCTTGCCGCGGCGATAGGGGCAGGAGAAGAAGGAGAAGAGGAAGAAAAGGAAGACGAAGAAGAAAACGACGAAGACGGAAAGCAAAAGCAAAAGCCCGCGAAAAAAAGGGACGAAACCCTGCTCGCCGCCACCCCCTCACTCCGCTCCCTGGCCCTCCGCCTCCACCCTTCTCCTCGCGACTCCTGGCGTGGCGTGAGCGCGGCGCGCCTTCCCGCCGCGACGCTGACCTCTCTCACGCTCGTGGTAAGCACCCCGCTCCGAGACGATTTGGGGCTGCCGCTGAGGGACATCGCCGCCGTGTTTCGATCTTTGAAAAGGCTCCGCGTTGTGAACAGGGGAGGCGGAGCTCCGAGGGTGCTGCTGTTGCCGCCTGACGACAACGACGAAGGGAACGGAGAAGCAGAAGAAGGAGGAGGAGGGAACGGCGGCGCCGGCCTCCAGTTCGCTCGCACGGCGGCGGCGGCAGCGGCCGGGAAGGAGGAGGAGGGGCTCCTCTCGCTCTCGATCGAGGTCACGCGTTCGCCGCTGCTCGAGGCCCGCAGGGACGGCGAGCCGGGCTTCCCTTCCCCGGCGACGGCGACCGCGCTCGCTCGATCCAGGAACAGAAACGGCAGCAACAGCAAGAGCAACGGCAACAGCAGCGCTTCCGTCGTCCTCCCGCCGCAGGTTTCGTCGTCGAGGGGCGCGCTGAGCTCGCTCGTCGCCCTCAGCGTCGGCAGCGGCACGGCGCCGCGGGAGCTGCAGACGACGACGGGGGGCTCGTCGCCATCCCGTCTCGCCGTCGCCGACCTCTCGGTGCTGTCGGGGGCCCCGCGGCTCGCCAGGCTGGAGCTGCGCGACTTCGGGCTGGTCAGGGGTCTCGGTAAAAATGCGACGCCGCGGCTGCGAAGCCTCTCGGTCAAGGTCAGCGCCCGCTACACGTCCTTCTCCCTTCCCCTTCCGCCCACCTTCGTTGTCGTCGAGTGGCCTTGTGGCGCTGCGGGAGGGGAAAAAGGAGAGGAGGAGGAGGAGGAAGAGGAGATGCCGCTGCTGCGCTCGCTCGTGGTGGCCTGTGGCGGCGGCGCGGGCCCCGGTGGCGTGAGGTTCCGGCTCAGGGCTAAAGACGATGCCGACACCGGCGACGAGAGAAAGACCGCGGCGGCTGTTGCTGCTCCTGCTGCCGATGCTGCAGCGGCTCGCGGGACGGCCCTGGGAGCGAGGCTGCGCAGGCTGTGCCTCGTCGCCGGAGGGGGCGAAGAGGACCCTTATTCCCCTTCTCCGCCTTGGTGGGGAGACCCGTTTCTGACCGCCGCGGCGCGCGAGTTTTCGCGCCAGAGGAGCGGCGGCGAGAGCGGCAGCGGCAGCGGAAGCGCCGAGCGACTTCTCCGCCCCGCCCACAACGAAGGGGAATCCGCCGCCACTCTTTTCGGCCACGAGTGCATCTGGCCCGTCAGGGTCCTGGCGAGCGAGGAAAGCCTGCTGGGGCCCGCGGGCTCCTCGGGCGCTGCGCTGCGCTCGTTGTCCTTGATCTCTGGTGGCGCGCCGAGGCGGCTGCTGCGCTTGGTGTTTGGAAGGGACGGCGGCAACGGATTGGGGGCAGCGTTCGCGGCGCTGGGTCCCCTGCCGCCTGCGGCTCTCTGATGATGAAGGAGAGACAAGAGAGAAACAGAGAGATGTAAAGTAGAAGCAATGAAAGAAGATGATTAAAGAAGAAGAACAAAGAAGAAGAATGAAAAAAAAAAGAAAAAAAAAGAAAAAACTCTCTCTTCAGCATTCAAACTGCTTGAGGTGCTCCTCGAGGCTTCCCGCCTTCCTGATCCGCTCGACCCTCCCGTCCGGGAGCACCCAGTACTCCGGAGGCAGCAGCTGCAGGTTGTAGGTCGAAGCCATGGCCATGCAGTAGGCGCCGGCGTCGTGGACGAGCAGACCGTCTGTTTTTGGTTTTAAGTTTTTTTTTGAAAGAAAGTGAGTTTTTTTTTTTCGTTTGAAAAAAACCCGAGTTTCGACCTCGACCGCAAAAAAAAAAAACCTTTTCCCTCACCTCCTGCGCTGGGAGTCGCCAGCCTCCTCGCCTTCCCCAAGAAGTCCGCGCTCTCGCAGACGGGTCCCACGACATCAAACGTGTCCTCGACGGCGCCGGCGCGGGGGGGCGCGGTAAGCTCGATGTGCTGGAAGGCGTCGTAGAGAGAGGGCCTAATCAGCGTGCTCATGCTGCCGTCGACGACCACGAACTTTTTTTCTCCGTTCTGCTTGACTCCGGTCACCTCGCAGACCAGGGCCCCCGCAGTCGCGACCATCGAGCGCCCTGGTTCGATAACCAGGGTAAGATTCAAGTCAGAAACCTGCTCCCTCACTGTGGAGATGAGCTCGGCAGGGGTCGGCAGCGGCGCGCCGGAGCGGGTGTAGTCGATCCCGAGCCCCCCACCGATATTCAGGAAGCGCAGGCTCGTGTGCCCGGCGTCCCTGATCTCCTTGACGAACTCTACCATCGCCGCAGCCGCGTCGCGGAAGATGTCAACTTTGGAAATCGTGGATCCGAGATGCGAGTGGACACCCGCCAAGTCTAATCCTTTATCGGCGGCGATCTCCTTGAGGAACCACGACAGCTTGGAGTTCCGGATGCCGAACTTGGAGGAGGCGAGGCCCGTGGAGACGTAGGGGTGGACCTGAGAGGGTTGGTGTTGTTGGTTGTTCGGGGGTGATTTGGGAGGTGGGGGTGATTTGTGTGTGGAAGGAAGAAGAAAAAGTGAGAGCTTGTTGTTCTTTCAAAACTTTGTTTAAAAAAAAATGAAAAAAAACTTCCTCTTACCTGCGGGTCAACGTCCGGGTTGATCCTCAGCAGCACGCGCGCGGTCTTGCCCGTGGCTTTCGCCGCGGCAGAGACGTTGGCAAGGTCGAACTCCGAGTCCACGTTCACCAGCGTGCCGTTCTCCACCGCCAGCCTGAGCTCCCAAGGCAGCTTCCCGTTGCCGTTGAAGACCGCCCTCTCCGGATCAAAGCCCGCTGCCAAGGCTACCTTGAGCTCGTTTCCGGAAACCAGCACGCAGCCCGAACCCAGCTGCTGCAAGTGCTTCATGATGCGCAGGTTATTGTTCGCCTTGACCGCGTAGCCGATGATCGAGTCGACGCCCGCCAGCGCTTCCTTGTAGGCCGTGAAGTTGGCCGTCAGCTGCGGCTGCGAGTAGAGGTAAAACGGGCTCGCCTCAGCCTGGGCTCGCACGTCGTCGACTTTTACGGAATCGCAGTAGAGGAAGCCGTCCTCTTTTCCCTTGTAGAAGCCTCGGCCCTTGGTCGCAGGGAAGACTGTGGCCGATCCGGGGGGCGCAGAAGTCGCCGGAGGGGCTGCGCGGGTGCGGGTGGAGGAGGAGGGAGGGGAGCGGCGCTGTTGTGACGGAGGGGAAAGAGGGGAGAAGAGAGAGAAGAGGTTGAGTGGGAAAAAAGAGAACGAGAAATCGAAAGCAGCCGTCGAGAAATCATCGATCGATGAAAGAATCGTCGCGGGGAATCGGGCTCTTTTTGCATGATCGTTTCGCAATCGGGTGACGCCACGGGATTGAGACCATCGTTTGTACGTGTATACAAACGATAGGAAGAGCACTGGAATCAGCCCAGGGGTGGCGAGAGAGAAGGAGCGAAGAGAGCGAAGAAGAAACCTTCAAGCGGCGTTGATTATTGAAGAAGAAGAAGAAAAAAAACTCACCCATCTGAGGACACCCCTCGTCGACGAAGGCGCCGCCGAGGAGGACGAGGAGGACGCGCTCATCGCCGCCTGCTGGCCTCGCGCGAAGGAGGAGGCGCGCATCGAGAGAGAGTTGAGAGGGCTTGAGAGAGAGAGGCGCAGGGAGAAAGAGAGAGAGAGGCGCAGGGAGAAAGAGAGAGAAGAGAGAGAAGGGGAAGAATGAAACGAAAAAGAGAAGAGGTGGTCAACGGAAAAGAAGAAAAGTTCGACGAAAAAGCTCACCCTCCGACCTCGACCAAGTTTTTTTTTCGTTTCTTTTATCCCTTCACTCTCTCTTCCCTCCCCCCCTCCTCGGGGAACAAGCCTTCTCCCCCCTCTCTCCCTCTCTTCTGAATTCAGATCTCAAACAAAGCTCCCTCTGCCTCTCTCTCCCCTCCCTCTAGAGAGAGAGACATGGAGCCAGCGGCGTCGAAAGCGTGCGTCACGTTTTTTCTTTTTCTTTTTTCGGTTGGCTAGCGCGACCATTCGTTTCTCGCATCCTCGTCGTTCGAAGCTTTGAGCATCGACAAACCTCCGGGGCCTCGCGTTCTCTCCTCTGAAGCCTTTTCCATCCATTCTGCCGACGCTCAAGTGCCGCATTGGACGTTTTCAACAGCTCTGCGTCGGATGATTGGAATGAGAAAGCTCGAGAGAGGCCTCGGTGGAACGCGAAAAGCATCGGTGATCCATGGAAAAAAATGAAGAAAAAATCCAATGCCCTAACAAACTTCGACACGCTCGTCCGACCTCTTCTTCCCCTTCAACCCCCACCCCACAGCACCGGGACGCGTCTCCAGACGAGTTCGAAGCTTTTGGTAGAAGAAGAAACGACGGAAAGGGCCTTGGATGGCGAGCACGAGGTGGCGGCGAATCTATCTCCGAGCGGCGAGCGGAGGATCGCGATGATGATGATGATGCCATCGTCGTCAAAGCCGAACGGCACCAGCCGCCACCACCAACAAGAGCAGCCAGCGCCGCCGCCACCTTCGCCGTTCCCGACCACGACCTCCGCGTGCTCCCCTCCCCAGCCGCAGGCGCTCGGCGCCGCCACAGCCACCACCACCCCTCTCCCTCCCTCCTCCTCCTCCCTTCCCCCCTCCCCGACCGTCCTGCTCCTCGTCACGCCGCCCTCGGGGGGATCGCCGGCGCCCTCCTCGGAGGAGCTCGCGCAGCTCCGCGAGCGGGAGCAGCAGATGCGGCGCGAGGAGCGGCGCACGCGCTCGCGCGGGCCGAGGAACGCCGGCCGCCGCCGCCCGCGAGAGAGGGCTTGGTCCGGCGGCGCCTCGCACGGCGCGGCGCTGCTGCCGAGCTCCTCTTCGGCGAGGGCGGCGGCGACGAGGACGACGACAGTGACGGAAACCACCACGACGACGACGACGAGCGGGGGAGCAGGAGGAGGAGGTGGGAGCGACGGCGGAAACGGAAGCGGAAGCGGAGGCGGGGGCACCAGCGACCGCGGCGGCACTTCCGCCGCCCCTCCTCCTCCTTCTCCGGTCTCTGCTGCTGCTGCTGCGGCGGCGACGCCTTCTCCTCCTGCTCCGGGGATCAACGCCAGAGCTTCCTCTTCTTCCGGAGGCGGAATCAACGACAACAACAACAACAACTACAACAGCCAAAACCAAAACCAAAACCAAAACAATTTCGGCTTCCGCTGGCCCGGCAGCAACGGCTCCGAGAGCGACTTCGGCTGCGGCGCCGCTTTCGACGAGCAGCCCCCCTCGCTCTTCCTGCCGTCGTGGTCCGGGGGCTCCGCCGGAGGCGGCCTCGGCGGCGGCGGATCAGGAGGAGGTGGCCTCGACGCTCCTCGCTGGTCGAGCGGCGGCGGAGGAAGAGCAGGAGCAGGAGCAGGAGCAGCAGCAGCGGGAGGGAACCTGATGGGGACGACGCTCGGATCCGGGAACCCCGCCGCCGTCAGCAGCGCCTGGCCGCCCGCGGAGCTGGCCGGGGCGACGGGGGCCGCGGCGGCGCTGTGGCCGAGCGCGGGAGGAGGAGGAGGGGCGGAAGCGGCGGAGGCGTCTCCCTTCGCGACGGCGACCCCCTCCTCGGCGCTGCCGCTCGGGCCGCTGCAGCTGCGGCTGTCGCCGTTCCCGCGGCAGGCGCTGGAGGCTGCCTCTGCCTCGGCGGCGGCGGCGGCGGGCGTGAGGGCCCCGCTGACCCCTCCTTTCGCGCCGCCTCCTCATCCTCCCTCGTGCTCGTCGCGCCTCATCCGAGTCGTCTCTTCCTCGGCCGTTGCTACTTCGACGACGGCCGCCGCCATCGCTGCCAACGCCGACGCTGCCGCAGCCGCGGCGGCGGCGACCGGCGTCCCGGTCAACCCGGAGGAGCTGGCGTACGGCCTCCCGGCCTTCGCCTTCCTCTCGGTGCGGAAGCAGCAGCAGCAGGCCTCGCTCGGTGAGCTCGAGAGGCAGCAGCTCCGGCTGCTGCTGCCGCCACACCAGCAGCAGCAGCAGGAGAATGGCGGCGGAGGAGGAAATGGAGGAATCGCCAAGGGAAAGGGAAAGAAACGCGTCGCTGCCGAGCTTGCGGCGGTTCCCTCCTCTCCTGTTGCTAAGAAGCAGAAGAAAAAGAAGAAGGGCGCCGCCAAGGGCAAGACGGCGGCGGCAGCAGCAGCGGTTGCCGCTGCAGCAGTTGCCGCTTCGGCCAGTGACGACGACGACGACGAGAGCGGCGGCGACAACAAGCAGCATCGCTCGAGCTCCTCCCCCTCGACCGCCGCGCCCGAGACCCCCGCGGCGAGGCACGCCGCGAACGCAGGGGCGGTGGCAGGAGGCGCGCGCGGCAGGGGCCCCAGTCGCTTCCTCCAGCAGCGCTGCGGGAGCAGCGGCAGCGGCGGCGGCGGCAGCGGCAGCGGCGGCGCGTTCAACGCCGACGCCGGCGCCTCGTCGCCGCTCCAGGCCGCCTTCGGCCTTTCCCCCGACGACGAAGAGGAAGAGGAGGAGGACGACGGCCACGTCGAGGAGCTCCCGATCTTGCCCAAGGCGCAGCTGTCGCTCTTCCCGAAGAAGCAGCCCCTACCTCTGCAGCAGAAGGGCAAGGGCAAGGGCAAGGGCAAGGGCAAGGGCAAGAAGAAGCCGCCGCCCCCGTCGCCGCAGCAGCTGAAGAAGAAAAAGGGCCCGGCCGCGGCGACGAAGCAGCAGCCCGCTGTCGCCCTCGCTGCTGCCCTTGGCCCCTCGTCCCGCGGCGGCGGCGAAGAGGGAGGGGAGTTCCCTCGCCTGCGTCTCCCGGGGCTCCCCCCCGCCACCAGGGCCCGCGCCGCCGCGCTCGTGAGGTGGCACGCCAAGCGCGCGCGGGCCAAGGAGCGCGCGCGCGAGGAGGCCAGCGGCGGCGGAGGCGGAGGAGGGGCGGGAGAAGGGGAAATTCCTCCTCCTTCTCCTTCTTCTTCTCCTCCTCAGACCGGGAACAAAAAGTCCAAACCTTCCCTCCTCTCGCTCAACAACAACGGCAGCAACGACAACGCCGCTTCCGCCTCCCGCGCCCCGGCTTCCCCGCCGCCGCCCTTGGCTGCTTCGAACCCGCCACAGGCCCCCGTGCGCCGCGGCCCCAACGGCGTGCTCTACGTCGCCAGACAGGTGCAGGCGCACGCGCGGATGAGGGTCAAGGGGAGGTTCGTGTCCGCGAAGCAGGGGGCGGAGGCCGCGGCCGCGGCGGCCGCCGAAGCGGCGGCGGCGGCGGCGGCAAAAGCGGCGGAGAAAGAGAAAGAGAAAGAGAGTGAGAAGGAGGAGGAGGAGCTCGACCCTTTGCTCTCGCCTCCGCCGCTTCCCGTCGCTGCCGCCGCTGCTGCCGCTGCCGCTGCCGCTGCCGCTGCGGCAGCTGCGACGCCGGAACGGAATGACGCGGCTGGAGCGGGAGCAGCAGCAGCAGCAGCAGCAGCAACAGCAGCAGCAGCAGCAGCAGCAGCAGCAGCAGCAGCAGCAGCAGCTGCGGCGGCGGCAACAACGTCAGCAGCTCCTCCTCCTCCTCCTCCTCCTCCTCCTTCTCCTTCGCTGCTCTTCTCCGTCGGCCCTGCTTGAGAGAGCTTTGCCCCCGCTGTCCCCTCTTCTTCGCATTCTTCTTCTTCGTCCTTTTCTTCGTCTTTTCGCGCCCCGCGCCTGTCCCCCACAAGCAACAGAAAAACAAGCAACACCGCACTTCGGATCCCCCTTTTAGAGCAGTATTCCCTTTGAACAGCAGAGCAACAAACTACAAAACAAACAACACCTTCACTAGCGTCCCCAACCACCCGCCTTCTTCTTTTCTTTCTCTTCTTCCGTCAGACAACAACACCAGCGATCCCGACTTCTGAAAGCCGAAAGCAAGCCCCAGAAAAAAAACACTTTTTCCCCCTTGATAGACAGAAACACCTTTGCTTTTTTTTTTTCCCCTTCTCCTCCCTGCCGCGCGCGCGAGAGAGAGACCGCCGTCCTCCTCCTCTCCCTCAGAGTTGACCAGCCACAGTCCCTTTTAAAAAGCATTTTTTTGTTTCTTGCATTCTCGATACCAGCGCGCGAATTTCTGTTACTTTGAGATTTGTAAAGAGAGAGAGAGAGAGAGAGAGAGAGAGAGAGAGAGAGAGAGAGAGAGAGAGAGAGAGAGAGAGAGAGAGAGAGAGAGAGAGAGAGAGAGAG